>Ga0222685_1000015_pt1 | contig 40034 bp, 51 predicted proteins | sample AntAcemetage1077_FD_179836 | JGI IMG/M metagenome (GOLD analysis project Ga0222685, IMG submission 179836) | Saline water microbial communities from Ace Lake, Antarctica - #1077 | ecosystem: Environmental > Aquatic > Non-marine Saline and Alkaline > Saline | place: Antarctica: Ace Lake...
GCAAAGTGTACCCATGATAAAATTTGTACCCAAGAAAATCAATACTTCTGCTATCAACTGGAAATACCTGCCAATTCTCTTTTAATATTAATTTCAACTCTTTTAAATACAGGATAAGCTTATCTTTTACCATATGAAGATATTCCTTGTTATGATGGAGAATTACAATATCATCGCAATATCTGAAGTAATATTTACATCCATCGAGTTCCTTCATTTTATGATCAATACCTGACAAATATAGATTACCAAAATGTTGACTCAGATAGTTTCCTATTGGAATACCAGGAGCTGAATCTATAATCTCATCCAACAGCCATAGCATATCAGAGTCTTTTATTTTCTTCCTTATTATGGATTTCAATACTTCATGGTCCACTGAAGGATAGAATTTCTTAACATCACACTTCAAACAATACTCCGTTTCTTCTTTGTTTCTAAGGGCTATTTTCAATTTATCAACGCCCTTGTGGATACCTCTGCCTGCAATGCAAGCAAACGTATTCGGGATTAAAGTCTTGATCCAGATGGGTTCAACTACTTGCATTATACAGTGGTGAATTATCCTGTCTGGGAAATAAGGCAGCTTGTATATCTCACGCATCTTCCCGCCGTCAAAATGATTAAAGACTTTGTATCTTGAATTGTGGAATGCTTTATTCTTCAGCATATAATGAATTCGCTTAAAGTATCTTTCAGGATTAGCGTCAACTTGCTTCACTTCACGGTAATGGGATTTCCCTCTTTTAGCATTCTCATGGGCCACACGGATATTAACCATATCGTACACTTGTGGATAGAGATTTCCGTATCTTTTCATCTGCTTATTTCGCCTCCAAGTCTTCGAGAATTCGAGAATTAACCTACCAACCTGCAATGAGGTTTGCTTTGTATTTTGCCAAGGGGCAAGGATTATTATGTTGTATAAATTTGTTTTCATCTTTAAAATAAGCATACCTGGCCTGAGATATTTGAATTACGATTACCTGAAGTATTATTCAGATTCCAATAGAAGAACCTGGCTTGAGAACCATTATTCGCATTCCTGCCTAGTTTCGCTACTCGCTACCTGCTGTGGAGACACAATAACCCGCTAAAGTGTTAAAATTCTTGCATTAATAAGCAACCCGGCCCGAGATACTTGAACTACGAACACCCGACGTAGTATCCAGATACCAAGAGAAGAACCCGGCCTGAGAACCACCATTCGCATTCCCGCCCAGTCCCGCCACTCGCCACCCGCCGCTTTGATAATAATAATCGGTGATGTATGTATTAGTCGCGCCGCCGCCAGCACTCGGTAAAAATCCTCCTTTCGTTTGCTCTAAAGTCGATTGATAATCATTGCCATTATATAGGGTGATTCCACTCCCACCTGTATCGGTTAATCTTGTGTAATTGGAATCCGTGCCGTCTGCAAAGTCTGTTTCGGTATTACTCACATACGGGATATTATCATAGATATTAAATCCATCAATCCACTGGTAAAGATTACCGTAGAAGTTCTCGATTCCACGGTAAGACATGTAAGCATCATTGGTGTTTCCACCCGTATTAGCAGTGGCATTACCATCAGCATTGGACTTACCAGTGACACCGATATAGCTATCTTTCACCCATGTTCCACCAGAGAGTTCAGTTCTACCCATACCGATAACTGACTGACTGTAGAATGAGGCATACTCAACCAGATAAAGAAGCTGGACAGCACTCGTTAAGTAATAATCTTGCTGCCTCCAACCTGCTCCTCTATTCAAGGCAATATCTCTAAACTCATCCCTTGTTTCATCCATCATCGGCGCAAAACCACTAACTGATCCTAATTTATCATTCGCTACGTCAATGGTTGTCCCCGACCAATTATCTGCCGCGCCGGTTCCGCAGTCGATGTAAGCAGAGACAGAATCGTCATAGCCAATCCCTTCATAAGCTCCGATGTACCGATGGTCCACCCAACTTCCGTCTTTATAAAACGCTGGGTGCCATTCATAGCCAGGAAGCAAAACACTTGAGATACTCCAGCTATGGACATTGGTAGCAGCCACATAGGAGTACTTGTAAGCGAACTTTGGAATGTCGACCATAACCTGCCCCGACGCACCTGTTAAATCGGAAGCTGTGGAACAGTCCTCCATCTTAGTTGAATCTGTTCCACATAAATAGTAGACGACCGCACCCGCATCATTCAATACACACCGCCGCATAGCTGATTGGATAGACAGTGCCGCATTGCCGGGGCTTGATGCTGCCGCGATACCAGCCAAGGCTCCGGTTCTTGTCAGTGTAGGGCTTGTGTTATCTTCATCCCATGTTACGCCATACGCCAAAACGCCTGCTAAGTTGGCCGCTGTTATGTTACCTGTGACGGCCAAATCACCGCTCATTGATGCGTCCCCCGTATCCCCTTCCACCACAAACGCAGACGTATCCACCGTGAAATCATCCCCTACCGCACTACCTAAGTCAATATCAAACCCCCCGCCTGTGTCCACGGTGAGGGAGCGTGTCGCAAGGATGGAGGCGCCTACGTCGATGGAATTCCCTGTATAAGTTTGACTCTGAATATTTCCAGTTGATATTATACCAGTAGTATAAAACTCCGCTATCACATAACCGGAAAATACCAGTATAATGCAAGTCGCTATTGTGATTATAAATCGTTTCATTTCATCCTCCTATATTAACGTCCAAACATTACCACCTGCATTAGCATCAGGTACAATAACCAAAGGATCATTCTCAACCAGGGTCGAAGCCGCAAGAACATATGAACCAGAGAATGTTGACATGAAAATTGATGCTCCATCCCCTATGGTCAGAAGACTACCTGAAATAGAATCTAAAGCACCTAATCCCCCACCAGTTCTTGAAATAGCTGGCCATACCTTATTTCCCACGATTATACCTCCACCATTTGTATTTGTTGGCTTGCGTCTGGTCTATATATTTTGTCAATTACTCGAAATTGTATTGCGCCTGTAATCAAATTCAAAAGCACTTTTTTCAACTTTGAGTCTATTAAGTTTTTATGCCATTCGATGTCATCAGTATTTGTCCACAGGGTATTACCATCATGATCCTTGAAAATTACCCCGGCATCGGACTTTAAATCAAAACCAATAATATCCCCACGTTCAAGATCGGTTAGATAATATCCACCTGAAAGCTCAACTAATAACCGTGGATCATCCCATTCTCCACCGATCCAGTTGAGAATAAATTGTGCCTGAGTTGCACCAGTAATATAATTCAGGCTCGCTTCACCGTACAGAGTCCCATATTTTGCCACACTTGCCGCATTTGTTGCCGTCACTATTGACTGATCCGCTTCTATGTTATCTGCGTATCCAGACCAATCACGCGCATATCGGGACGTAAGGGTATTCTTTATATCCACCCGTGGTGTATATTGTACCCATAGCTGATTAAGGTCTACACGATCTTCATCCAGATACCTGTCCACAGTTTCAGAATCGGGAATATGTACTAAATGATGAATCCCAGCTTCCCAGAATTGCATAGATCTTGCTTGATACGCTATGCGTTGAGTTAATGCCCTTACGGAAGGAGGCTCCAGGACCACAGGAGAGAGAGTTATTGAGTTGGTGTTATAGTATGTGCCTGCATCAGTATAAGATCCAGCCAGGTCGACGTCAGCGGCTGTCAGGCCACATCTATCAATAAGGATGTGCTTTAATATCCAATCCGGTCTGTCAATCAAAGCGTCAGGCGTTCCGGTATATGTTCCACCAGCATCATCTTGATAACCTTTCACATCGGCCGAAATAAGATCCCCGAAACTTGCATTGGCTACAGAATCACCGCCACCCGTTACGCTGCCTGTTTTGGTTACAGTTCCGGTTTTAGTTACAGTACCACCCTTAGTAGCCGCACCGGTTTTAGTTGCGTTACCGGTTTTGGTAGCAGCACCAGTTTTAGCCGCGCCACCGGTCTTGACTACATCACCCGTTAGGATTATACTATCTGAATATGTATCACTCCATGTTTCCTGGTTCGCATTTGATATTAAAAACTGTTGACCACGATTAAATCCACCGATAGTAGATGGAGTTTTATTGATAGATGTCTGCCAAGTATCTACATATCGAATTGTGAAGGTTGAAGGCATTAGGTTGGTAACCGTACCATCACTTGCTTTGTGAACGCAGTTTATACCGTCTATTGAAAAGTGCCTTGGCCCATCTCCTATTATTTTTCCTAACTGACCATAACTCCATGAATAAAGTGTTTCAACCTCTGTCAATGTACCCGGAGGAGCCGCAGGGAATGTTATAGTTGAAGCAGTATCAACGGTTACTTCTGAGGTAATTCCACCCGCTGGTTGATTATTCGATACCCTCGCAAGTGCGGCACCCCTTTCTGTTACATCATTGGTATCAGATGTGCAATTTTGTTTTGCAGTGAGTACAGTAAACATAATTCCTGTACCATTATTTGATCTCCATGAAGGAGTTTTTGTGGCTGATGTAATCCAACCAGCTCTATATAGTCGCAGTGGAGACTGTTGATATTGAGTAAGGCCAGAAGCAGATTTATATGACGCCACCAAAATACCATCTAAGAAAAAGTCCCAGTCTTTAGTTTCAGATGGTGTTCCAAACTGTCTAAATTCAAAGGTGTAATCTATATAGATATTCGAAAGAGTACCAGTAGGTGCGGCTGGGAAGGTTATAGTTGAGGTGGTGTCATAGTCTGCTATTCCACCATTGCTATCCAATTCCCTTGCACGACCAACATTGTAATTGTCAGCCTCAAAGGAAAAGTTGTATCTTACATCTTGCACTCCAAGGGTGTTACTGACACCAATCGTATCACTGACATCTATAGTGTCACTTACGTCTATGGTATCACTAACGCCTATGGTATCGTTTACAACTATCGTATCATTCACGTCTATCGTATCGGTCAAGCCTATTGTATCGACCACCACCACCGAGACACTTTTAATCAAACCAGGAAGGGTAGTGAAATCAATCACACAACGGTTAGCGTATGTGCCATGCTGATCCCCTGCCTGCCCTGTGTATGCAATAAATCCAGCAGTTACCCTGACCCCGCCAATGTAAACAGCATCAACGGAATTTACGGCATTGCCTATCACATAATTATAGTGGGTTTGTATTTCAGCGATTACACTTCCGTTAGAATGGGTTGTAGCAACGGTAGCATTGACACCTCTCGTGCATCCCGTTAGCTGATTTGCCGCATTCCCGGTATAGGTGATCTGTTCTGAATCTATTTGAATTGTCCCGTTAGCGGGGAATGAGGTTGAATCTGAAAGGTCAACGGTTGCTACAACATCGTTAATATCACCCACAAGTGAAGACGTAAAGCCAGCATCAACGGCCATGAAGGGGACTTTTTTAGCCTCTCCCCACACTTGGGGCAACATCTTCCCTACGTCACTCTTGACAGCACCGGGATATGTAGTTGCATCAACTATTTCATGTGCAAACTTATTAGAAAGGTCAAGCTCGAACCCAGAGCAACTAACTGATATTTGATCCTGTTGCATATTCAGGATGTCTTCAATCTGACCTTTGAATAAATCAACCTCATCCCCTGCCGCCGCCGCACCGGAGAATATCATTGAAATCGTTACGGTGGAATATTGAGCGTCATAGGTTGAGAACAAGGCCGTGAAATTGGTTGCACCACCTATCGGGATTGAATTGTCAAGAACGAATGACACATTAGATGGTTCAAGCTCATAGCTTACAGGGTCAATCTTGCCAAGCTCTATCGTGTCATACGATACCACAAGCGGCTGATAGATATTCGATTGCCACACGCAATCATCGTTTGTGCCAAACACCCGGTCACATAGATATAGCGTCAACCCTGAGAACTCAATCTTTAATAGATAGATTACGTCTACGTTTGGATTGTCTGTTGCGGTTTGGTTGAATGCGGATAGTGTTTTCATTTAGGTTGATACTGGCCCCCATGCCCGGATAGCGCACATATTACTGGTTTGATTTGAAATATACGAATTAACATATCCAAGATTAGTTGTGCTTATTTTTGCAGACATCTTGATAGACATCGGTAACGCAACTGCGGAAGAATCATAAGACCCAGTGCCACGTCTACTGTGATATATGTCTACACTTGTTGTCTGTGATATAGTTCCAGTTGAAAATTTATTCCAAGCAGTACTGTCTCTTGATTTAAATTCCCATTTAACGTTAGTTTCATAAAATATAGCTTGAGTTGTGTTTATATATCTAAAAGTTGGAAGCAAATAATATTCAAATACACTTGAATTATTCTGGTGGCCTGGATTATATAAACATCTAAACAACTCGACAAAAGTTCCTGGTGATGTAATCGAATTTGAAATGTATAATCCCTCAGATGAAGCAGAGCTCAACAAATATGCGTTTCTTAGTTGTGCAGTATAATCAAATATAACCGCCATTATAACACCTCTATCAATCGAAGGTTTACGTTTGTGTATGTCTTATCAAAATAGTCCTCAACCGGTGGTTCAGATAATCGGCTAAAGATATAATCCCCGGCATGGTCTTTCACATAGAACGGCTTGCTATACCCACTCGTATCTGCCATGTTAGCCCTGAAGGTGTCCAGTTCCCCCGTGGTGAGTCGTAGAGTGTAGTTCCTGACCCTACGTTCATCCCCGAACTTAGTCGCTCTCTCAAGGCCGCCAACGGTCTTATTCCACTGCACATTGTCAAGCTCTTCAGCACTCGGCGCAGGGCCAGCCATAACAGCAAACGAACTCCCCGCACTCATATACACCTCAGATGCTTTCGGATTAGCAATGCCAGAAGATGTGGCAACCGAGAACCGCCATTTCAGCTTGGCGACTGTGGTTGATAGCTCCCTTATTATCGGGGTAGTGCCACTATCCCAGTCCGTTGTCGCGTCCGCCCACGCCGTTGATCCGGTGTCACTTTGCCACCTAAGCCGTTTACTATTAAAGTTGTGGCGTTCAATAGCAAGGAAATCAACATTCCTTTGGTCAGAGCTGGATTGAACAACCGTCACGGTATAACTGGTCGTGTTGGTGTCCTTCCAGTAGAAATCTATAGACCTGTCATATAACCGCGCTTCCGGGTATCCGGTATCAGCCGTACCCGTTACCGAGACAGTCCCGGTTTCAAGAATATTCCTTGTATATAGAACTACTTTAGCCATAACGCCTTCCTGTTTCCTCTAATTCCCGTTTCATAGCTATTGCAAATTGCCTCGCTTCTGCCTTGTTTCCCATCATAACACCGGGAGAAATGTTTATGGTTACATTTCGATCTCCCTCTTTTCGCTCCTTGTCACTCTCCCGTGGTGACTTTACAATCTCCCCTTTGTGACCATAGAATAAACCTGTGTTGGGTAAACCTTGTGGACCAGTTTCTACACCATAGCCAGGAATGGGACCACCTTTAGCATATCCAGGTCTTGTTTCATATAGCTCTTTTATTGATGGTAAGTTCCGATCAGCAACCACTGGTCCACCTGATACAAGTTTCAAAGCATTCAGTTTATCAAACACACCCGTACCATATTCTTTGACTGCGTTCTTATTGATTACATACTCGCCCTTTTCAAGCATCGCGGAGACCGTATCACCTCCGCCGTAACCACTGATATATCCTCCAGACGATTTCCCTTCTGGGATTATATTCCTGTTTACCAGCTCACCGAAAGTCCGGTAAAGATCCCGTGTCATATCTTCTATCGCGGTTAAGAAAGGTTCCATTGTAATCTGAAAATCATCTAAAACACTCGTAAATTTTGGGATAACTGTTTCAAGCACTTTTTGTTCATGTTCTAATGCCAGCAATCTATTTTGCTCAATCCTTTCTACTTCTTGCGTATATTCAGTTATTTTATCAAGAGTTTGTTTCCTCTCTCCTTCAGTAGTCGCCGATTCAAATAGTTTTTGTTGCTCAAGCGCCGCTTCTTTATAAAGAGATATGGCTTCATCCCACTGCTTACTCACTTTAAAATCAGCAATATCCCGCATTATATCATTGATACCACTGATGGTATCCTTCCTTTTCTCATCTTCAGTCATTACACTTCTTTTTAGACTACGAGTAAGCTCTGTAAAATCAACAGTTGCTGAAACAAACGCAGCCGAAGAATATTTAGCAATATTTGAAACCACCTCGGATAACCGAGATTGTAAAGAATCAGCAACACCTTTCATGGTATCATTTAAGGCTCCTGCTGATTTACGAATAAAATCAATACTGATATCCTCACCCGCTTTCAGTTTACCCTGAAACGAATAAACTGTTTCCGATAATGCCTTCATCGCAGGTGTCAATAGTTTTGTTTTATCTGAAAATTGCGTGAGTGAGTCTAAAAATCCTTGAAGCTCCGTATAGGCTTTAGGGTCTTGGTATTTGTAGAATTTTGCATCGTATCCATCTCCATACATAAACCTTCTTGGGTCTGTGCTTCCTCCATCTGCAAACTTCGCCACCATCCCATTCAGTGAATCAAAAAACCCTCCGCCATATCTTTTAACCGCATCTTTATTTATTACATACTCACCTTTTTCCAGCATCGCGGGGACGGTATCTCCGCCACCGTAGCCGGGGATTTGACCACCTGTCTGAAAAGAGCCTGTTCTATTTATAAGCCTTCCATATTTATTGTAATCATCCCACGTTACAAAGCCGCTGGCGGAGATTCTTGTTATACTTCTATATACATCCGTGGCAGCATCGGCAGTGTTGTTCATTACAGAAAGGAGTTGAACCATTTGTCCAATCATTTCTGTTATACTACTAAAATCAACATCAAAATCATATTTCTTAGACAGAAAATTACCAACATCTTTTATCCAACCAATTACATCATTTACTTTCGCTTTTAACGGTTTTATCTCAGACCCACTTCCTGTGAAATCAACAAGGTATGTCGCCCCTTCTTTGGCCTTATTCTGGACATCGCCAATCCATCCCAATACCTCTTCAACTTTTTCACCAAGAGGTTTAGTGGTAGAACCTGAACCAACAAAACTCACAGGATAAACGTGACTGCCCCCACCCCCACTTCCACTACTTATAGTACTGCTTAATTTTGCAACACTTGCTGTTGCCTCTGCGGTTCCCGCTCCAAGGGATTTAGTACCTGCACCTTGGCCTGATCCTGAGCTTTCATAATTAACATGAACCGTATGATATGAATCAGTACGCCTACCGTCTAAATCATCATGGTATTTGCTAACTGTCGTAAGGGTTTTAATACCATCTTCGCCCTCAACCATAATTGGGATATCAACAGGCTTTTTTATCTCATCTATTTTGTCTTTAATTACTTCAGTCTTTGCTGTTGCATCGCCTGTAACATTTAAAAGTACGTCTACAGGTTCCTTAATTTCATCTATCTTACCTTTAATTTCTTTGGTCTTCTCTTTTGCATCTCCAATAACGTCTATTTTGGCTTTGTGTCCACTGCCTGCCATTATAGTTGAGCTTGCGGTCAAATCAGTACCAATGCCACCAACAGGGCTGACGCTTCCGCTTCCACCGCCTTTCTTTGCTTTACCCCCTGTAATGGTTTCCAAGTTGCCGATGACTTTCGCTGTGTTTGCTATAGCATTACCTTCAGCGTCTACTCTTACTTTTGCTGTAACAGGTATATCGTTTATGTATCCGATTATCTTTTCGATTGTCCTACTGGTTTCCTTTATCGGTTCGTTTGCTCCCTCCCATGTGTTGCCCATTTCAGATATAATGCTATTCCCGATTTCTCCAAGTTGCTCTGTTACTTCCTTTTGCTTACCAACACTGTCAATCACAGTTTGAATAGCTTCATCATAACCGTCATACGATTTAGTGGTTTCATTAACTTTTGAGATTGCAGTATTCATGGCATCTTCAGTTGACATCTTGACATCGTATAATGCCTTATCAATCGCGTTTAATGCGTCTGTAACAGGATTCCAACTCATAATACCAAACCTTTCCAACGCATAATACAGTCCTTCAACCGGTCTCAATAAAAGCCTGAAAGACTCGAATAACCCCTCTACTGCAACTACAAAACCATGTATAGCGATTTGTCCAACTGCAACTACCCCGTCCCATGCAGCAGACATAATGCCTATGGCCGTTACAACACCTTGCATAGCTTCTAATACGGACTTAAACCCCTCTGCCCAACGCCCCGTAACATCACCAACATTCTGAGAAATAAGATTTTGATTTGCTTTAATCCATTCATTCATCATAGATACAACGGCGGTTGCCATTGGTAATATTTTGTTTCCGATTGCCGCTAATAAATCCTCCCAAGTGGCTTTCAAGCTTTTTAACTGATTAGCGTAACTATCCATTGTTCGGGCCTGATCGCCTATTGCAGCTGCAGACCCTTCAAGCATTAATTTGTAAGCTACCTGTGCTTTGATGTTTGCGTCTAACGCTCCCTTACCATCCCACAGTCCCATCTCAAGAGCTTTTGCCTTGACAACTGTTTCGTTAAGTATAACACCGTACTTCTTCATGGTCTCAAAATTGCCAACCAAGGCACTTTGGATGTCAAGCATAACCTGTGCTGTTGGTAGATTATTGAATGACCCCAAATCAGCAGCTAACTTAGTTACCTCAAAAGACATCTTACCAGCTTCTACCGCTCCCATGCCCATTGGAACTAACAAGTCCTGAATAGAGGATAGAAATCGTTTTGACTCTTCGGTTGACATAGCATAGGATTCAACCAAGGTCTTTGACCATCCCCTTGCAACTTCTTCCTGACCCTTGAAAACAACATTGAATTTGCCCGTTGTTTCTTCAAGGTCTGACGCTGCCTTGATTGCCGCTTTGCCTACCTTCACCATTTCATAAACAGCAATGCCAGCCCCAACAGCCATAGCAACGCCAAGGGCTTTCCCCATTTTCTTTGCCGCAGTATCAACAGACGCACGCATCTTAGAAGCCGCCTTGCCAACCTGTTGATGGGCGGAAACTAAATCCTTTTTTAAGAGAGTATCATCAGCTCTGATACTACCCCACAGCGTGAATACTTTACCCGCCATCTGATTCCTCGTAGGCAAGGTTCATCATATGTTGACTGAGAGACCTCACCCTTTTTTTTGTTTCGTATCTTAGATGTTTAGAAATACCCTCATCCTCCATCGCACTATCCACGGCTAATATGTTCACATCCACCGGGCCGTTAAACCCCATGATATACTGACCCTGGCAAAGAGTATGAATCCGATATACATCGACATTCTCCTGCATTAAATCCGGTAAACATTTCTCGCAATCAGGGTTCGTGCCACTCTGGTTGTGTACCTTTATGCAGGCTTCGCAGTCTGGCTTTTCTCTGATCCTTTCTGCGAACTCAATGAGTTTTTTTCAAGTACCTTCTGATATGATCCGATATCGGTATTCAACTTTTCAAGGCACTCACCGATAAATCCCGCAAACACTACAGACTGTTCCATAAGTTTGATCTTATTGTCCGTGGTGCATTTAACGGCTTTCTCATCCTCATCAAGCACGCCGTTCCAGTCAACAACCACGAAATCCCAAATCATGTGAGACCGTCTTTTTTCGTCCACCTTATCAGGGACTATAAACCGTTGACCTCGCTTGTATTCAACCGGCTGTTTGGTACTGGTTTCCTTCTCAATACGTTCAAGGTCTTTACCAGAACATACTCTCAATAACACACGCCCTTCCTCCGGGTCATCCTCATTAAAAAAGAACCACGCCGGAGGGTTAAGATTACTCATGTTGACTTTCATAATGCGCCCCCTTTTTATTGTTAATTTGTTGATGCCAGATCGGTTGTGAACGCAAAGAAACCGTCAGATATCTTCATGGTCATACTCACCGTTCCAAGCCCTGACTTATCTTGCGCCACATCAAGAGACTGAATGAGCAAGCGCCGTGAGCCAATAGTAGTTGAGCCCGCACCGGTACTGAATCTAAACATACCAACTTTAGCGCCAGCAGTTCCGGTGTCATTACTCGGCCACAATTCAAACCTATATCCAGCATGTGATGTACCACCCTGTGCCCCTGATGAACTTGCCGGTGGATATGTAAGAACATCACCCTGATTCCACTTACTTGACAAGAACCTCTGTCCAGTACTGTCAGCCCAATTCCAATAACCACCGATGGTCAATGTCCCACCATCACGAATACCGAGCTTGTCTACTTTCCAATCATCTCCGAATACGGTTGCATCAATCAACTCAGGCCCCTGCTGGCTTAAAGACCAGTTTGTCAAGCTTAACACTTTGTGCATAAATCCGCGTGTGCCAGGATCAGCAGCAGCATTAGAACTTGAGCCTGTTAGATTCCCTCGGACCGAAGAATTGGAGATATAAACCGCTCCATCTTTTCCTGTTAAAACTGCCATTTAAAACACCTCCTATTAGGCATTGGTTGTATATTTCATGAAGCCGCCTGAGATTTTCAGGGTAGCATCCATAGTTCCAAGGCCGCTTTTGTCCTGTCCAAAGTTAAGACTGGTAATAATCAAGGTCGCTCCCGTAGACAAACCAAAGGAACCAGCCCCACCATCAGCACCAGTTGACATCCAACATCGAAAGCTCGACCCGGTAGTAAACGCCACGCCACTCGAAAAGTAATCAGCGATTACATTCTGCGCCGTAGTTTTCCAGTTGAACGGCCCATTCAATGAGACTGTGCCACCATCCCTAACCCCAATCTTGTCCTGCTTCCATGACGAACCGAATATAGTTGCGTCAATTAGTTCAGGTCCAGGCTGAGAAATAGTCCACGTCACCGCACCCACAGGATCAGTTTTATTTATTACAGTGACCCTTCCATCTTTACCTACTAATACTGCCATCGCTTTTCTCCTATGCCCCCCGGCCCCTGGTTAATAATTATACCGTTGATCCCTTGGTCAACATTACCCTATACTCAACCACATACCGCCATATGTTCCCACCACCTGTACTGTCAGGAGAAGGGATTTTGTCAAGCCAACTGCCATCTCTCTGCATATACACTTGACCCCATGTCGATCCAAGGTCACTGCTTGCAAGATGACAATTATCATACAACAGCCGTAATTTATTTTCAGCGTCAGTGATCTCAACCGCACTATTTGACTTAGAATATAAATTGAATTGTATCAAAGCATTGTCAAAATCTTCAGTGAACGTCCAATCGTTTGTATTATTGACAAGTTGGTATGTGGCGTTTGGATATACTGTGCCTTGTGGCAGCTCATAGAGGTACATCCTGCCACCTATGTCAATATAGAACGTATTGTGCGCCGGTGTCGTATCACCGAACCGCCCGTATATTCCTGTGAATAGTGATTCCATTATAGTTTCTTCACCATTGTTTCGATGTTAGCCCTAAACTTGATTCCTTCGTTATCAGCCGCACGTCTCAAAAAAGGGATACCTGGAGTGGCATTAGTTCCTAATTCAATGAAACTTGCGTAAAAAACATCCTCACCGGCTAACACAGAATACCCTCCATCTTTGTGTTTTGATTCTGCCGTTCTGATGCTTGCTTTTAATGCACCACTATCAACAGGACATCCAGCCTTCGCCTTTGATTCAATAACCGTGGCAGATTCGTGTTCAATAGACTTCTTTAAATTATTGAACTCTGCAATTACCTTGTCACCATTCCAGACTAATTTCATACCACGCTCTCAGTACACATCATGATCTGCTCAACGTGTCTTTCGTCAGGGTCTATAATAGAGTTGATATCGAATATCCTGAAAGGTGCAGACGTACCAAACTTGATACGCCAATCAGGAGCCACGCTTGAGTAATACCTGATCCTAATCCGTGTCACGACCTCGGACTGCGCCTGACCTGCAACAAAGAACTCGCGGCCTTTAGGTGGGTCAATATCTGAATAGCATTTGTATTGACTTGTCCATGTTGTGACTACGCCTCCCATAGGATCAACTACTTGTGTAGGTTTCTGAAGTGTTATGAAGTGCCGTAATGAACCCGCTTGCATATTACCAACCCCCCATATCCCAGGACTTATAAGGTGCTACCAACGCTTTAACGCTATCCGGTATAGGGGTATAACTTCCCCGGACAATCCCCATTTCCCTGTTCTCATACCAATGGCTAATAAGGAACTTGGCAGCGTGTTTTAAAGCATAGGGAACCTCCGTTGAAGCAATACAAGTTGAACTGCCATACCCATAGACAGCCTCAATCCGAATCGGGTTGAAATCATACAATGACGTACTCGGCCAGCTATCGCCATACTCTAAATACACCCCCGGCGGGTTGCTCACGGTGTCAGCATTCCACCTGGTAGACCCCATTGAGACAGCAGTACCACCCGTTGACGCTATAAGAGCCACAGATGTCACACTCATCAATGGAGAATATGGCAAGCTGATATAATCACCGGCAGGCCAATCATCAATGTAATATTTCCATGTCTGCTTAATAAGCCGCGTTCCAGTCAAGTCCTGCAACCGTTCAGTTGCCAGTTTGCTCAGACTCTTGATATAGTTGTCATCAACCGTTACGGCTGTTGATACCCGCAAGTGGTCCTTGACTTCCTCAAGGGTCATTAGATAGCTTGTCCCTGCCGCTGTTACTAATTCTGTTCTCATATTGTATCTCTTGTGAAGAGTCGTGCCAACCGGAGGCGGGAGAAGACTTGGGGGAGAACCCCCGGCCAGCACGATAATTTAACCCTTAATTAACCCGGCATCCCTTCGCGTGTTCCCCCACGCCTTTTGTACGTAATTCATGTTTTCAATCGCTCCAACCACCTGATTGCGGTTATCCCGTAAGGCTTGTTCGTTAGCTCCCATCTCATTTGCTCTTTGCTGTAATTCCTTGCGCCTGGACTCGCATTTGACCCACATAGGACTTTCAGGCTCAAAGGGATACAACCATAAGGTCTTCAATAGATCGCTCTTGTCGGGCACATACACCTTGATACCCATGCCACGTGCCAAACCTATGAAGTACTCACAAGAAGGACGTTGAGATTCATATTCTGAATCTTGTGCCATATCTACTCCATAGATGAACATTTCCTCAAAACCGTCCTCAATCGCGGTAATAATCATCCACGAAATGCTGTTCGTGAAATACCGTCCGTACTTCCCGCAGATGTAATCCACAGGATACGCGATACTCGATGGTATGTCCGGCATGTTGTGTTGCATATAAATTGGCTTGCCGGTCTGCTTTGACCACTCGCCTAACCAATCCCCGTGCTTATGATCCCTTACCGCTGCATCGTAATCATGCGTATGGTGTATCTGGAACCACCTGTCAGCACGTTCAGCCATAAGTGGAAAGGGTAGGTATAGCTGATTCAATCCCCACACTTCCATGTCAGGATCATCAAACACCGTCCTGGCATCCAACATTGAAGAAGGCGCAAACCCGACAATCGCAACTTTCTTTTTAGTCCTCGGTAAGCCACCTTCAACAAGCTGGTCTGTCCCTAACATTGGTCCTAATACTTTTGGTGCTTTCTTCTCCGCTTTTTTAGTCATTGTTTCCCCCTGTTAAAATGTTTATGGATGGACGCCTTCAAGAAATACGGTAAGGCCCATCCCTTCAGATGATCCACCTCCAGCGCTTGTAGCCCCTGCAATCTTAACAAGGGTTATCTTTTCCCTTACAACTGGAACCCTCATACCATCAAGCCCAAATGCTGTCCCATCTGTGCTATAATGCCTGGTATGAGTTGGATACCAGTATCTTGTTCCATTGACTCCACTTGAGGATCTACTCAACGTCCTTGCTATCGTAGTCCCAGCCCTTAGTTGAAAATAAGATGAGCTTGCAGATTTCAAGGGATTAGTACCATCAGGAGAAAGGTATAGAGCATGGATATATCCACTAAATGCCTTTGTGCTGGTAGCTGTAGCCCATGCCTTACTTGAGCTTGCAGTTACCGCAAAAGTCACCTTCTCTAAATATGTGTCCATATCCCCTCCTTAACTGTACCAGTGAATGTAGCCATAAGTGGCATACAATAGATTAGTTGTTCCAGCACCACCACCACCAGTAGAAGCAAAGTCGGCTGAAATGCTCAACCCAACAGTTGAATCAACGGTCAATGCAAGGTTAGAGCTTGCCATCTTATTGTTAGCATCTGCCCCCGTTGACCCTGTAGACGCACGACAAGCAGTAAGAGTAGTCGTGAATCCTGCCCAAGCATTGCCAACCGCTGCAATCTGACCAGAGCTTGTATGGACCCCAGAAATGCGCCCGTCAAACTCAACATGAAAAGGCTTGTAAGCCTCTTTAGGTGCAGCAGTCGAAAGACTTAAAGCCGTGACTACAGTTGACCCCCAGTTAAGGTTAAAGGTAACTGCACCCTCTGACGATGATAGAATACCTCCACACACCGCCTTGAAGTGCATAATCCCTTCGGCTGATAACGTCCCGCCATATATTGGCCCTTCAACCAAAGTCTTTTCAGTAGTGACTATATCAGCACCCGCACCCGCCATCACAACATTTGTCGTGTTGGCTTCTACAGCAGAAAACATGGGTGCTTTACGAAACTGCAGCTTTCCATTCCTCCATCGTGTTTTCGTTCCCATATTTTCCTCCTATCCGCTAAACAGTTCAATGTAGCCAATGGTGTTAGTCCACATTGCTGTAGTTCCGGCTGCGCCGGTCTGAGTAGACGACATTTTTAAGGTAATATTCAATCCCAATGTCGTGCCTGATTCCAAGTTAAGATCACTGGTCGACATCTTTACACCAGCCCCATCCGTTGAACCGGTTGTACTCCAGATGTTTTGCCTTCTGGAAGTGTTCCCGATTACGCTTATACAGGTCGCGGCTATATGACCAGAACTTGAGGCGTTCCCTATACGTCCAGTAAAGTCAAACGTATAAGGTACATCGTATGCCTGGTGTTTTCCACCACCTGTAGCCGCCGCTGTTGAAGTTATTGCCGTTAAGATTGCAGTTGATCCCCACCGTAACGATGCAATCATGTGTTGAGATGAAGTTGCACATACCCCACCTATCTTTGCTCTAAAACACATATCCCGTGTAGTCGAGAAAGACTTTATCGGCATCGGGCACGCAACTATAAGGGTTTCAGTATCTACATCTGATGTTATATTCCTCACGTTTGTCGTAGCACACGCAGCGGATGTAAACATCGGAGCCCTGTCGAACCTCAACTTATCGTTTATCCATTTAGCTCTTGTGTTTGCCATTGTTTCTCCTTATCCACTGAATAGCTCAATGTAGCCAACGCTGTTAGTAAAACCTGATGCAGTACCGGCACCGCCTGTCTGAGTAGATACCAGGCTAATGACGACATTCAAACCTAACGTTGAGTTACCTACGTTATTGATTTTGGTTGATGCAAACTTGGTTCCACCAGCCGTTGATCCGGTTGTACCTACGCATTCCGTGTATCTTGTTGTTCTTCCCATCATTCCAACGCCCACCGAAGTGAGAAGCCCGGAACTGGAAGCAACTGCGAATCGTCCGTAGAAATCGAAGTTATAAGGAAGATTTGAAGCCACATGTTTATGCCCACTCGATGGAACGGTACAGGTCAAAATAGTAGTCGTACCATATCTCAGTGAAGCGATTACCGAAGCTGTTGAGGATGCACACACACCAGCTATCTTGGCGTGAAAGTGCATGTTCCCGGCAGTCGATAACGTATCCGCATATATCGGACACGCAACCGCAACCGTCGGAGTATCAACCCCGACCCCGGTTACTCTTACATTTGTGCTTTGAGAAGCAACAGCCGTATACATGGCATCGCCATAAAACTGAAGCATGTTGTTTCTCCATCTTGCTTTTGTCTGTCCCATACTGATTTACCTCCGTCAGCACACACCCGTTAAGGTGGCTTGGGTCTTGTATGTCAGCCCCCCCGGTCTAACAGAAGTTTGCACCCCCCGGTTAAGGGGGATGCGGTTAAAGGTTAAACGGTCACGACCTACGTGGAGCTCGTGGTAGCTAAAAATGAACCAACGCCTTTGTACCTGGGGATTCCGATGTATACGATGTTCACGAAATCGTTAGCCGAACCCATGTCTTCAACGGCAATAGCTGCATAAGGATGAGATGTAGGCAAAGCCGCACAATCAAGCCTACTCACCATCTGCAACAGTCCAGTAGCAGAAGCTATGGAAAAAGAACTTCCTGCCGTGGTCTGAAGGGTAAGCCTGTCGAATGCAACTCCATTATTAAGCCACCATCGACAACCAGTACTCAAGTTACTTGAACCAGTACCAGCATAAGCTGAACCGGAATACCACTCAAAAACTGCTGTCGAGGCTGTAGGCCGTGCAACATCTACAATGGCATACAGATAGTGGAAATTCTCACAGTTCACCCAGTCTCCTGTGGAGGCGGTATTGCCAGTAGTTCCAGCTCTTGTTCCCGAAATAATCTTCAGATCATTAGGTAAATCAAACATATCTATGTCACCCCCTTATGCTCTTGAGGCCAAGGCAACGAAATGCCCAAGCGTGTTAGTGCCTTTAAAAGGCGTGACTGCCTTTGCCAACACGGGCTGTCCATCAACCCGGTAAACGAACCTAAATACTGATTCGTCATAGACATATCTTACATGAATGGAAACGTCCTGCTTCATTCCGGCTTTATCAATCGCCTTATACCCGCGCATGAAATCGGCGAGCAAAATATCACCCTTTGTACCCAATGTCTGAGCCTGCTCAATCGGAATTACGGGCCTGCCAAATAATGAGCTATAAGGACTTGCGGTCGCACCACCCGGAGGTACATAAACCGGCGCTCCGCCAGTACCTACAGGAACGGCTAACTTCTGAAGCTGCGGTATACAGTCTTGGTTAATAAACCAGACAGCATTAGGCCAACTATCGGCAAACTGCCTTGACCACATCTTGGTCACATTCTCGAAGTTAATGGTTGTGGCCGACTGGCCAGCTTCCTTGGCAACGGTAATCAATGAACCCGATGGCATCACACCAAGCGGCATTCCTGCGCCCGTACCATTAATAAAAGCATCGCTGAGCTTAAAGTTCATCTCATCCCTGAAAGCTGATGTGATCTCAGCTTCAAGGGCATTTGCATCTTCTAAAAGTTCATCAGTGGCATAGCAAAGACCAATCAGCTTTTTGAGCTGGAGATCGATCTGCCTGAACTTCGGTTTAGATGCGGTCTTGGTTCCGGCCTCGTTCAGCCAATACATCTGAATACCACCAGCCCTACTTCCGTTCACCCGGCTGGTTTCATCAATACCGTTGAACTTCATCCCATTCTTTCCAGGGCCGATACCGATTCTATTCACACGGCTTGCAACTGCGCCCGTGTCCCATACGTTCTTGATTATCCCAGCGGCAAAGTCACTCTGAACGAGAAAGCCACCATCACTGGCAACGGTCTCACCCATACCCGTAATAGCACGAGTACTGAGTCTCTGGTCTACCATCCCACCCGGAGAACCCGCCTGAATAACTGCGGTCAACTGCTCCCCAAAGGTCATAAACCTATCAGCCTTTTCCTGCTCGGCCTGGGGAATAGCATGGTTTGGTTCAGGTTTGGTCGGTTCGGACTGCGGCTTGTTCAGCCTTTCCTCTGTCCTATCCATCCTCTCCTGAAAGTTAATGTTATCCTCCAGGTCGTGAATCGCATCGAGCTTTTTATTAGCCCATGCCCTTTCTTCCGCATCTGGTCTGCGGTTCTCGCCCTGAACGGCAACCATCTTTCCGTTTAGTTCTTTGTTCAATGCGTCAATCTCTTCACGCATCTTTGTTATAGTCATCTTATTCTCCTTCTACCGCCCAAAACTTCTGACGGTCTTCAGGTGTAATATCAACGTCCTCTTGCATTGGCTCAAGTTCGTTATCGGGTTTCTCCTCCCTGCTCTCAACCTCGGCTTCCAGTTCATCCTCGGCTTGCATAGGCTCACCGGGGATATGCTTGTCAACCATCGCTTTACACATGGCCGCAAACCTTGTTTGTTGATCTTCGTCTAATACTTCAGACATATACGTTACGATGGTTTCCTCAATCTCTGTTACCATCGCTTGCATAGACTCATCTCGTTTTTCGACTTCGGTTTTCATTTCGTCAAGGGATCGTAGAGCAACCTCTGTATCTGGGTAAGCCGGATAAGTTACAACCGATATGTCGGCGAGATTCTTAACTTCCCTAATTGTCCTGGTTACACCATCCTTACCCTCATTCCATTCATCCATCCCAAGTGTGAAACCAAAGGAACATTGATTGACATCCCCACGCTCCATGCTAACTCCCAAGTCTCTCGCCCATTGAGTATCTGGTGGTATGACACTGAACTTCAAACCCTTACTGTCTTCTCTCAAGTCAAGAGTTTTAGCACTCGTTCTGCCAAGCACATAGTTGGAATCGTGGTTGAATAACGCCCTTGTGTCGCTTGTTTTGATTGCCTTCGCAAATGCCTTCGGTGCAATCTTCTCGCGGAACCCCCCTAAATCCTCAGACCACTTATTGAACCGCGCGGCGTATCCCTCAAATCTCGGAACACCGTCATCACCTTTGGTCATTCTCAACTCAGCACTTGAAAAAACTCTTGTTTCCAGGTTATCCATTGTTTATCTCCTTGGTTGTTGATTCATAAAAAAAAGCCTAACCAAGACGCTTAGCGACTCGATCAGGCTTTTGAAAAGCTCTATTTACTTTGACCCTTGAAGGGCTCTTAATTGTCCCGGTGTCGGGTTAGATTATTCGGGTGGTAATGGTAATGGCATCCAATGTGTAACAGCATTAGCCCAACATTTTACTAACCCCCATATATGTGATTTATTATCAGGATAATACCATGCAGTCATAAGCAATGGACTTTCAGGATCAGCACTTGGAGCATAAATTAAATACAAGCCTTCCTTCTTCGGCAGTTCACTCTCAACGCTAATCCATTTACCCATGCTCATACCCCCTTGCAACTGCCCTTTCATACACCCTCTGGATATACCCGCACTTCCGGCATTTGATTTCTACTGATTTGACTTCGCCTTTGAATAACAGGCCACCACATTTCTTGCATCTGATTTCTTTTAGTTTCATTTATTAGTTGTCTTCTATGAGTTCAAATTGAATACCATGATCGCCCTTGTATGGTTCCGTGTGGTCAACTTCACCTATTAAAATCTTATCAGGAATACCTTTTGGGTAGGCTTCGCATTTACGGCCACCAGAATAAAAAATACATGAAGCACATTGCACGGGCATCATAATAATTCACCAAATATGTCAGCAACATATTCTATATCTTTTGGAAGTTTACCTGCTTTAAACAGTCGATATAATTCTGCAAATTCTTCAGTTTTTTGAACATCCCAATATTCACCAGCTTTTTCATTCATTGATCTTTTATACCTCGATCCACCAAGCTCTATATCTCCATCCAAATCCATCCATTTTTTCTCTAATGCTACTTGCATATCATCAGAGAGAGTGTCCCACTTCCTCACATTAATAGCACCATCTATCACATGACCTGATTCATGTGTCAAAGCATCTTCAAGCGTTACGTTTTTCATTAGTCCAGATGAATCCAGTTTCTTAAGTGTTTCATTAACAGCTTCCATATCTTTTGCATTTTTAGTCGAATAATTAAAATCTTGTCTTATTTTAGTAGCCTCAATATTTTTTGTAGTTTTAACTATGAAGAAGTTTGTTTTGTTTTCTTTTGTTCTTGAATTAAGTGGAATTATGTTGTCAAGTTTAATGTTATGTTGTTTTAAATTTTCAGACAATACCCTGTTTATTTCGTTTGCAACTTCAACGGATGTTTTTTTGTAGTTAACTTTATCTGCCAACCCGTTTTCAAGCGCCCACTTCTCAGCGTCCTTAATCGTTTTAGCCTTGACAAAGGTATCAACACCCATCCCCCCCATCCCGGACACCGGGATGATTCCACACGTTCACGCTAAATGGATAGGTGGATGAAACTTCGGCCCCCTTGTCAAAGGCTTGCCCCCGGCATCGGGGAGGAATAACTTGTCACCTGCATCTATAAAATGGCTCTCAATGCCTACTACCTTACCATCAAGGCTTTTGCACACCTCGCAACTATTAGAACCCCTGGTCACCCATTGGAGCTTGGTTACACCCATAGATGCGTAAGTTTCTCTTGCTACCGCGTTACTCTCTCTGACTGACTCATCAGCGGATATTTTCAAGGGTCGCTTTTCTTGCATTTCATCTAATCGTAGAAGGATTGCGAAGGCCTCTTCATCCGTAACCTCGGCACGTTTAGCAGGCGTGTTTTCAAGTATCCATTTGAACTGACCAACCGAAGAATCAATATACCTTTTAACAAAGCTGTCCAGGTATTCATCAGCCCACTTCTCTAAATCCGCTGGCATATCATCAAGGGGAGTGTCGCCTACGATCCGCATGGCCTCATCAGATACGCTTTTCATCAATGCCATTTGTACGGGTTTCCAATTCTTGCGGATATACTCAGGCATGGTCTTGTAGAATCCCGGCATCCACTCTTTAAAGGCACTAACACCTTTGCCGATTGCCTTCCTTGCCGCAGCCACCTCTTTGTTGACAATCCTTTGTGCGGCATCTGTCAAGAGCTTCTTGTGGCTATTTACAACCCTATCAATCCCGTTTAATGCGGCCTTGTCAATCTTGCGTATGGTTACACCTTCATATTCCTGTGTCCTTGCCCAATACGCCTTAACTTCGTCAACCACTTCCTCTTCTGCCTCTGCCTCCAGATCCTCAACAGGTATCTTCTCAGGTTCAAGCGGGTTTTCAATCTGGTCTGCGGGAACCATGTTAAGCGGAACCATGTAAAGATCCCCACCGTCCACGGGGTTCAGGTTTTCCATTTCCCTTACATCGTTAGCTGAATAGTATCCCCAATTCCTGCCTTTCGTATATGCCTCATGTCGTGCGGCTGAATCACCCCTCAGAAGTCCATCAATCAGGTGCTCGAAGAATAGCTTATTCTGTTGTACGGGTTTTAGTAGTTGTGTGTTGTATTCCTGTTCAAATCTGACCAACCAGGGGCGCAAGGTATATTTGACAAACTCAAGCGCCTGCTCTTCTATGTTCGAGTAAGTTGATCTCTCAAGACTCTTTAGCATATGGGGCGGCATATTAAATATCCGCGCCACCTCATCAATCATAAACTTTCGTGACTCAATCGCCTGTGCAGCCTCTGGTGTTACCCCAAAAACATTGAGCTTCATGCCTTCTTCAAGAATAGCTATCCTGTGGGCGTTAGATAGGCCACCATAGGTCTTGTTCCAGTTTTCCCTTAGTCTATCCTGCGCTTCTACTGACAGCGATTCTGGATGCTCTAAGGCAGCAGGTGGAGTGCCTCCATTACCAAAGAACCTTGAAGCGTATTCCTCAAGTGCTAATGACAGGCCAATCGGTTCAGTCATTTTACGATATGGCTGATAACCGAGCAACCCGTTTGCTGAGAAGCCTGTTACTTTAAAGACCTGCTCTCTGCGGAATGTCTTGTGATCGCCGTTTGGTAATTGATACCGATAAGAAAGCGTACCATTTGAACGCCTTAATTCCATGTTAGCCGACAGCAAAGGCCACAGTGCCTGGACATTATCTCCTGAATCACGTTGTATTTCAGAAAAGCACGACCCATACAATAATACCTGACCCATCATAGCTTCCCTGTAAACGAGGGATGTCATTTCAGGGTTTGGCTGCAAGTGCAATAAATTATAACACTGGTGATTATGGAATCGTTCCTTACCTCTCGGTTGAAGGCGTTTGTATAGATGCAATGGTAAAGAGCCAACCGCCTGAGATAGTTGAGTTACAGCAGACCAAACAGCACTCGCATCAAGAGCCGTATCTGCATCTATTTGTAACCCTGTCTTGCTTTGCTGATTGAACCCTAATAGGCCTAAAAACGGCCTGGATTCTGTTGGTATTTGTAAGTCACTTCGCCGCTCTAATAACTCCGATAGAATACCCATTTAGTTTTTTAAACTCCCGGCTAAACCGAGCAAGAACAGCACTCCCCCTACTACTATAAATGCAATGTATTGATTTATGTGATACAGACCATATCCAACTCCTGCTAATCCCAATACCGCGAATAGATCAGGAAGTATCTTCTTAAACATATTCTAACCGTCCCATAAGAGCCATAAAACGACCCTTTTCCGGTTCCTGTATTTGGTCTATTATTGGTTTGTGCTTTCGTGGTTCTTTGATTGATCTTATATGCTTCACGGTTAAATCTGTAATTCCAAGACCCAACCGACCAGCCAGAATATTAAAATCTGTATGTGCCAAATCTTCATACCGTATATCAACCACATCATTCTCCTTTAGGCCAGCCTCCGTTGAACATCGCCACACACAAGCGCACCGAGTAATCTGATTATATCCTTGAAACTCCCTTGCCGCTTGCCCATATACGAAATAAGGCACACCTTCATAACAGTGGTCAAGACACCCGGTTTCCATGTATTCGTCTGTGTACCATCCGCGCTTTAGCATAGAATCAACTACGTCATTCCCGTTGCGATAAATATGGATGACCTTCACTCCGGGAAATAAATGCCCGGCCCACGCAATCCTGTTTTGAAACTCTGTTAGTTTGATTACAAGTTTTGATTGTAGGCACTCTCTAATGTCATCATTCCTGCCCAACGGATGCACCCAATCTGTCCTATAATTGCCGAAATACGAATCATCTTTTTCATTTATGTTTAGGTTACGACCCTGCACCTGCAATAGCCAATAATCTTCAAATACTATGGCCCGAAGCCATTCAGCATCCCGCATAATAAACTTAAAGATGCTTGGTTCAAATAGATAATAAGCCGGTTCCATCGACCCTATAATCTTGCCAAGGATGGTCGTGCCTGACCGTCCGGCGCCGGTAATTAGAATGACTTTATCAGTTAAGGCTTTTTTGTAGTCCATTATATAACCGGGTCTCTCAGTATATACGGCCTCGCCGGATCATCAACTTGCTGCAAAATATCAAGGTTCGCGTGGCTATGAAGCACTTCCCAGAACTCCCACTCTTCCATCTGGAAATACTCAAGGTATTCATACAGATATTGCAGAGGGAACTCGCCGTCTTGTTCCTTCACAATCTCAATCCCGGTATCCCTTGTCATTCGACCCGCTTTTATAGCAAGGTTGCAGTCAGCCGTTGCCCTACCAAACCCGAACTTGACGAAGCACTCATACATCAGGAGGTCTTGCATCATATCATCAATTTGAGAATGAGTTGTGAATGTCCCGGTCTGTGATGCTGTCCCTTTTAGACCGCATTTCTCAATCGCAACATCCCTGTGAAGTTGGTCATCCCACGGCGCCCACTTGCTATACCATGTAACAGAGAGAGCTTCAATGTCCTTCTTAGGAGGTAACATCCACCATTGCAGTTCCGCCTCGGTGAACTCATCAGTCCATTTTGAAAGATCGTTGCCCTCGTGATAAAACTTAGTCATAAACTCATAGGTCATGAAGTCCTGGGAAGTCGTTTTTCCGCCATATTCTTCCTCGCCGTTTTCTCCCCACATGATGAACGGTATTCCAAAGTTCAAGGCAACCCTTGACACTGACGTTCCTATCCCAATCACAAAAGGAAACTTCGATCTTGCCTGCTCAATGAACATCTTCTTACACAACCGACGGTAAACTTCAGGGTTTGGCCGGATCTCAATCAAATCAAACCCACTGTTGCGGAAGTTCTCAAGGTTAATACGGCCTATCTCCGTCTGCATGGGAGGTGAGAAAGTCACGCAAAGCGGGTTCATCCCTAAATCGTACTTTAATTTCCAAGCTACGAATGAACTGTCTTTGCCACCCGATACCGGGACAATGACATCCCACCGGTTCTTGTTCCTGAATTTGTCACAGAGCTTTTCAAGATCCTGCCAGCGTTTCTCCCAGTCAATCTTGGCCTTCTTTTCTGTGTGCTGACAACCATTACACACCCCGGCTTTATTAAACTCTACGCGTGGCCGCGTCTCTGTATTGAGACAAGTGATACATCGTTTCATACCCCCCCCCCTGCTTATGTAATCATTGTTATAATAGCTACCAAAGAAATAGAAACCATCATACCGAGAATATACCCTGCCATAAAGTCATTCATTTCTTTGGTACCCCCTCCCAGCACCCCTCATCCTTCCGTGTACCGGGAAACATCTTTAACGGTTGCCCACCCATAGCCATTTGGTTCAAGAAGTGCTGACTTGGCGCATGGCGCTCACAGATACCAACATCCTTGTCCTTCTCGCCCGGCACTTGCTCATAAATCATGTGTTTCTGGTTCCAGCATTTACACTTACCACATTTTACTCTTTGCATTTTTTCCCCTCCCATTCTTTACCTATGTTCTACATATCCTTGGACACTGATTCTGAAAAATAATAACTGGCTGAAATCATCTTCAACGGTGTAGACTATCTTGTCAAGATCCTCTGCCTTCAGGACAAATGCCACCCCCGCAGGGTACTCGTTGGTTATGGTTATTAGAGTGTTGGTCCCGTCTGATATTGCGTTTGTGATACTCGAATAAGGCAACGATAACAAGTCCATCAGATTGGTAATGCGTACTTCAAAAACCGGGTCTGTGTTGCCTTCACAATACCTTCTGTAAATATATCCCGTTGTTGGGGTCATATCCAGTATCTTGTCATAGGACAAATTCATCATGGTTGAATCGGCATTGTCTGCCGTAACAGCATCTACGAAAGTGGTTTGAAAAGACTTAATGTGAAACCATGTGCCTTTGTCTGGAATAACTTCATAATCAATCGGGGTTCCTGATACTCTTAATCTAAGTTCATCTATCCAAAACTTGGGGCTTTTACCGCCTTCCCGTGCCTCGTTTTCAATCCTGAGTGCATCCAGTGTTTGAACAGTCAATCCCATGTCTGCCAATGGTATGGAGATAAGATGCCATGTATCATAATTATCATAATCGAAATAATCCTCAAGATAGACCTTATTTCCTATCAGCGCTCCGGCGTTATGGCCGTACAGAGAAAATGAATCCCCCGCTGCCCAGTCCTTATCAACATAAATCCACATCGTTATGGCAGTACAGTGAGCCAGTGTAATCCCTTCACCATTAACGTTCAAGAGTTGTAGGATGTCACCAATTACGGGGTTATCACATTTCAAGCTCTTTGTCCCGTTGTGGAATTGCTCAGTGTTATTTTCAATCCATTTTGTGCCAGTAGGCTCGCTGAATGTCCACGTAGGCGATATGATGTAATCCTCACCATCATCCATAATGTCATCTAATAAGGTCAGAGTGGTATCATTATCAACCGCTGTAACCCATGTATACGTCCCATCGGTGGTATTATGAACCGTCATTCCAGCCACAACCGTATCGGTGAAGTTCTGCAAGCTGTCCTTCAGCTTGTTCGTGTCAACTCCAATCCCGTCACAATTACCGCTGTCCGCTTCGGTCGTGTCTGTGCCATCATGTACCATCCAGACAACATCGCCGTATGCGCCGTTCTGGGCCATCTCACGGCCATAGGTGGGGTTTATGAAGAACACTGTCTTAGTGTCAAAGGTCTTATGAGGACGTGTAGCCACGACCAACCCTGTGTCCTCTCCTGGGTCAGAATTGATCTCAACCGGGATACCGACTTTATCTGCGAGGATGTGTTTAATCATGGAAAAATCCGTACAGAGTTCCTTTTACAACGATTGAAATAGTATCAACCCAAAGAGAAAACACCTGATTTTTTGGGATTATTATATCCATTGGGAAGTTCATGTGGTGAGTGTCAACTAATGTCCCGGACTCATAAATAAAACGGCAACACTCAACCGCGCCTGAAAATGTCCCACCAGCTTCGATATCCTCAGCGTGGAGACAAGTAACATCAGCATCGTTACCACTTCCAGCGTTCATGTTTGTTCCGGTTACTGTTGTTCCAGCGGCGGTTGTGCCTGTCCCACCAAGCTTGAGGTAAACATCACAGTCGTCAGTGATAAAAAGGTCTATCCCTTCAAGGATAAGGGGTAAGTCATCATTGTTCTTTATGTAAAAGATACAGTCATCAGCGGCGGCAGGGTCATTTGAAAACTGCCACGTGTAAGCAGATCCATGCCGTCTATTTGAGTGACCCTCTAATGACTCTGTAACAGCCAATGTTTTTACCATGTTTTCATCGTCTACGCTTACCGGCGTTCCGTTTGCGTCATTTAGTGTCGGCATTTTATCCTCCTACATCCTGGTCTTTAAGTTCCGTATCTGTTCCCAAATAAAGATGGTATTCAATCTTTTTAAGGGTAGTTAATATTCCCTCCAGAAGAGATATGGCGTTAGCATCAGATATCTCTAACTTTTTTGAACCACTCGGCGTTACTATAGAGTCACCGCCTAACCCTTGTGAATCACTTATTACGCCTGCCATTTGTTATCCTTTGTTATACAGTAGCTGAAACTCGCCACCATCGCCAGACATTTTTATATATATTCCGTTCCAACCCATCAAATTTGGATTTAATGAAAATGCCCACAAATTCGCGCTCCCTGGAACAATGAAATCACCGGGTAAAAGTTTAACTCCTGAATCAGATGTCGAATCATATACAGTAAAATGCAAATCATCTGTTCCGTTAGTTCGTACCGACAACCCAGCGAAAGCAACAGGGCCAATTCGAGCACAAGTTGATGATTTGTGAGTCTCGCTTTGCTGGATGTACTCAACCAGCAAACCCGAGTTACCAGTCCAATAGCTCATTAGTTATTCATCCTCGTTCTAATTTCCTTCACCATCCCTCTTTCTCCCTTGCTACACTTCTTCACACCATCCCCTATCGCCTGTTCTACGTTCCTGATTGACCTTACCATCTGTTTTAATTCGTGCGGTTCTATGGACGCGGCATGGTCTGGCCCGGTTGCATTTCTATCAAACGTAAAATGCTTTTCTATTATTTCCGCACCCATTGCCGCCGCCGCAATCGGAACCTCAATGCCTTGACTGTGATCACTTAAACCCACCGGCAAACCAAACTGTTCACGCAATGAAAACATAGCCGATAAATTAACCTGATCGTATGGCGTTGGATATAAACTCGTACAATGTAAAAGCGTTAAACTCGACCTACCCAAGTACCCAATCGCAACATTGACCTCATCCAGGTTAGACATCCCAGTTGAAAGGATCTTCTTACCCCGGCAAACCGCTATTCGCTTCAGGTATCCGGTATTGGTTATCAAACCGCTTGGCACTTTCCAGGTCTTCATATCCATCTGGATTAGAAAGTTTATGGCTGAGAAATCAAATGGAGTTGAGAACCATTTAATGCCTTGCTCATTGCAATACCAAAAGAGACGTTTCTGCTTTTTCCACGGCATCCGTAAATGCTCAATGGCCGGAAATCGGTCTTTGCTGAATGTCTGAAATTTGACTGCATCTGCCCCGCACTCAATCGCAATGTCTGCCATACGTTTAGCAGTTGATAATGACGATGAACAGTTGATACCCGCTTCAGCAACAATCTTAACCGTCAATCAGTCACCCCATTTAAACTTAAACCTTTAACTAAACAACCAAATGAACAGAAATCCCATTCTTCAGTACGACTAAAATCCCATTCATTACCATCGTCTACGTCCATAACATGCCGCGACACATGGTATGGGTATGTCATTTCAGGAATAGATGGATCGAGTTGTTTAGGTTCACATTCACAATGACAACCATCACAAATTATGGTTCGTTTTTCTGTCAATTAATCCCCCCCCCCCGACCTATATTCAAACCGTTCAGGAACTTTCAAACCATCCTCTGGGACTTCCGATTGCATCCAGGCAAACTCAGGCAACACCACATAATGATCTGGAAACGCAAATGTCCTATCGGCATCGTCTTTTACGATCATGTCTTCATGCTTCTTTTCTCCTGGCCGTTTTCCCGTGTATTCAATCCCAATATCGTAACTTATTGATCTGGCTAACTCCAATAAAGAATACGTCTGCATTTTAGGACACCACGTTTCCCCGGCCTTCGCCTCGTTAAGAGCCTTCAATGTGAATTTCGCAGCGTCCTCTAACTTAATAAAAAACCGTGTCATGTCTGGGTCGGTCATGGGAAGGGTTTTCGCACCCTCTTTTATTAGCCTTTTCCAGTATGGAATCACCGAACCGTTAGAATTTTCAAAATTACCGAACCTTACAACAGAAAATTGACAACCATGCTTTCCCGAATAGGCATTCGAGGCTATAAAGAGCTTGTCGGCGCATAGCTTTGTTGCACCGTAGAGGTTTATCGGATTCGCCGCTTTGTCCGAGCTAATAGCAATGACCTTTTTGACATTACAATCTATTGCCGCATCAATGGTGTTCTGCGCTCCTATTATGTTTGTTTTAATGGCTTCAATCGGATTGAAAGCACAGATATCTACATGTTTTAGCGCGGATGCAAAGATCACCAAGTCAACACCTTCAAAAGCTCTTTTTAACCTGCCTAAATCCCTGACATCCCCAATAAAGAACCTTACCCGTTTGTCGGAGAACTTCCGGGACATCTCAACCTGCGCTAACTCACCCCGGCTATAAACAATAACCTTTTTAGGGCCTTGTTTTAGTATCTGTCTGGTTAGTTCCTGTCCGAGGCTTCCAGTGCCGCCGGTTATCAGGATGGTTTTATTTTTCAAATTAATCCTTCTTGAAAACCAAAGTCCGCATATCTTGCAAGTGGTCATTTATTGCTACAACTTCTTTGTCGGACGCTTTCAATTCATCTGGCCTAAATCCGGCTGCAACAAGACCGTCGGCGAAGGCTTTCAGAAAATCATTGGCAATATCACCGCAAAACTTAATCGTTGGTTCAGGTGCTATTTCTGCTTCTCCCCACTCTTTTCTAAGCGTCAAATTTATTGGCTCAACTATGGTTCTCGGCCCATTACGCTCCTGGTGTATCATCCATAAATTGACCGTATCAAAATCTCTATCATGCCTTAAAATAAAGTTCCAACCCTCTCTCATATCTCCCCCTGTTATCCTTCATTCTTTGTAACCTTTCCACATAATATAGACGGCAACAAAATCAAATACCCAACCATGAATATAAATGAACAGTTAATAAATGCAAAAACGTTATCAGCCGGTTCAAAGGACAGTGTTTTATCCTTGAAATGCAAATGAACATTTGGGAACTTCCTCATAATACCCCCTTTATCGCTTCACATACTTTGTCAATATCTTCAATCGTGTTCAAAGTTGAACTTGGTAAGCAAAGGCCGTGCCTGTATATGTAATCGGCATCAGGATAGCTGTTACCGTCATAGTAGGGTAACTCATAGGGTATTGGTTTAAAGACGCGCCTTGTTGGAATAGCTAATGCTGAGAGCTTGTTTTGTATTGTCTCAGCTTCTTCTTTGAATGCACAGGCCGTGTACCACCATGAAGATATAGAGTAGGCTGTCGGTATCTGAAACTTAATGTCTTTATTGGTAACTTGTAAGATAGTGGTATAATAAAGATGAAACACTTCTTTTTTAACAAGAAACTCCTGCAATCTATCAAACTGTGCCAACCCTAACGAAGCTGCAAGCCCTGTCATTTTGTAATTGTAGCCGACATCAACCTGTATTCCGTGTTTATTTCTTCCCTGCATTGACAAACATCGAGCCTTCAATATCTTCTCAGGGTCATTGCTAACTAATAACCCGCCCCCGCCTGTTGTCATGGTCTTATTGCCATTGAATGAGAAGCACCCAACATCGCCAATAGTCCCGGTTTGCATCCCCTGATAAGTCGCACCCAGGCTTTCCGCAGCGTCCTCAATGATGCTTATTTGTGTCCCCTTTGTTGCCTCATATAAGGCCCCCATATCACAAGGGTTTCCATATAAGTGAACTGGGATTATGGCCTTTGTCTTGTCCGTTATTGCCTGTGTAACCAAGTCAGGGTCTATGTTCCAGGTATCCCGGTCAACATCAACAAAGACAGGCTTGGCTCCAGTATGACAAACAGCGTTTGCAGTCGCAATAAAAGTCAGCGCCGGAAGTATAACCTCATCTCCTGGACCTACCCCACAGACTAAAAGAGCAAGGTGTAAAGCTGCGGTTCCTGAATTGGTCGCCACAGCATCAGGCATATTAAGATAGCCAGCAATCTTCTGTTCAAATTCTGTAACCTGTGGCGTTGCAGTAGAGACCATACCATCGCATAGCGCCTTATCGACAAGATGTACTTCGTCTATCCCTATATTTCCAAAATCAAGATGCAATTCTAATACCCATAATTTTTAATAAGAATAATTGGGTTCGCCCACATATCCACGCTGTCCATTTCCATCTATGCTCATGGTGAGTATAGTTTGAACAAGTCCAACAGAGCTTCAATTTACGCTTTTCAAAAGCACCGCTCCCGCCTTGGCATCCTGGTATATGTGAAAATGGACTATCTCCCTCATGCGGTAAATGACACATCATAAAATCCTTTCATAAGATTAATATTCCCTATCTCTTTCTTGATAATGTCAAAAATCTTTCCCGCCACGTTCTCGCCTTTACCATATGGCGCATAGATGTTGAATAATCCATCTTGAAACAGGTCAGAATAAAGTATACCAAAAGCGTCTTTAATGTTATCAATCGTAGCAGTTTCTACGTTCAGGATAGAGCTTGCCATCTCGCGCCCCTTTTGCCGATTACCAACGTTGATTGTCGGCACTCCCAAGGCTGGGGCTTCGATAATACCCGCGCTTGAGTTTCCGATAATGGCGTCAGAACCCATTAACAGGGAAAGAAAATCATCCCTATGTTTTGAAGTGAACACTTCCCAAAGATTCCCGTACCCCTGTTGTTCAATTATCCTATTGATATTGTGGCCACCATTATCAGCGTTTGACATTATAAGGGTAGGTTTAAGGTCTAATTCCTTTAGAACTTCGATAATGTTCCAAAAATCTGTGATAGAATTTGGGTGTAACGTCTCTGGATGATAAAGAACAACTACCTTTCCGTTGTTTGGTTGCTTATCCCGACAAATCAATCCCTGTGTACCCAAAGCACCCACATTAAACACTGTGTCTGGATGCTCCCCTAACTGGATAACCCGGTTTCGGTATGTCTCGGTTGCCGTGAAATGCAGGCTTGACATCTTCGTAATGCTATGGCGCCACGCCTCATCCGTTGCGCCTGCTGTAATTTCACCTCCGTGTAAATGGGAAATAGGAATCCTGTGGATATGCGCCGCAATCGAGGCCGCTAATATCTCCCACCTGTCACCCAACACAATCACACAATCCGGTTCTAACGCATCGAATGCGTCACTGAAGCCAGATACAGCAAGTGACACCCCCTTACATACGCCCGTTTTGGTGTCAGCCGATAGCACGCACTCAATCTCACCCGACACCGGGATGCTTATCTGATCAACCGTATAACCGTGGGTCGGAGATAGGTGACTGCCAGTTACCAATAGTTGCAGGGTATCATCACTCTGCCATATGTGTTTAGCCAGTGGGTATAATAAACCCCAATCAGCCCGGCTGCCTGTCACTAATGCTATTCTCATTGCATTTTAATTTCCATCCGCTCCCTCTATGCGTACCCCTAACCTACCAACCGACTTGAGAAAAACAGATCCTTGCCATTTAGAAATCCAATAGTAAAATTGAGCTAACTCAGCAACACTTAAAGCATCTAAGTCCCCAGCATTAAGTTCTGATAATGCTTCGATAATACGCAAAACTTTTGTTTTATCAGACATTTGATGATCCCTTTCTTCAGTAAACCTAATACTGTAAATGGACCCTATATTAAAGTGCGATATCTCATTGTTAGTTTCCACAATGGCAAACATTTTACCATCTTTTTTTGAATACCCAATGAAAAAGCCCTCTTGATAAAACTGATTAGCCTCTACCACGCATTTTCTTCTTTCACGCATTTCAATCCCCACCTTACCCAAATAGGTCTTTTATTGTATCGTAATCCCACCGTCCACTAAAAGGTTACAGCCTGTTATATAACCCGCCTTATCACTCGATAGGAAAATCACGGCATTTGCCACATCCTCAGCCGTTGCCATTGTTCCCAGTGGCACTCTCTCACAATACCTGTCAACAAACACCTCATCCTGACCATCATAGACCCCCCCAGGTGACACACAATTAACCCTGACACCATACCGCCCATACTTGCAGGCCAACGCCCTTGTTAGGGCTATTATCGCACCCTTGGCCGCTGAGTAACCAATGGGTGGGTATTTAACATCGGTATCAGTATACATATCAGGCTTGCCGCCTATAACCCCGTAAATGGATGCAAGATTGACAATCACACCATGTCCACGGTTTGCCATGCGACTTGCAATGATTACACTCGCATCAAGGAATATTCCAAAATGTTTTACGTGACGTTTCGGATATGCCGCATTAACGAATATATCCGGTATGTCAAAGAGCTTTAAATATTCACCGTCTACAAGATCAACCTGAAGATCCGCCTTTGGGTTAGAATCAAGGCTTTTGACCTCTGCATTTAATATCAGGAATTGATCGACTATCTCTGTGCCTATCAACCCACACCCCCCGGCAACTATTACAGTCTTCCCCGTGAACATAATATCTCCCCCACTTTTCATGTCTCTTTGCCGGAACACCAAACCATGTTTCCCCATCCGGCACATCTGTTTTCACAACGCTATGTGCCCCCACTGTTGCGCCTTCCCCAATCGTAACCCCCGGCATTATAGTAGATTTTGCACCTATTTTCGCTCCCTTTTTTATAACCACTGGCCCCCGTGTATCATCAATAGTGTTGACACTATAAACGCTACAATGGCTCCCCAACTGGACATCATTCCCGATTGACACCCCTTCCCCGGCCATAATATAGCATCCGTATCCGATATCGACCCGTTCACCCATTATAAACTTGTGGACATGAGATACACGCCAACCGTACTTCGTGTCCTGGCCTTCTATGATTTCAGGGTATTGCCAGTTATCAAACCTGTTTGTCTGCTCATATAGCACTTCGTCATATCTGCTCATTCATTCCCCTCCCCAAATCCAAGCACATGAGAAGCTCTACGATCTGGAAATCTTGTTCAGAATCTATATCAAATGCGCTCCACTCAGGCATCTCATACATAGCAAGCTGTGGCGTTGCAGTTGGGGTTTTCGCATACTCAAAAGTTTCAAGGAACAAATGGCTAAATATCGTAATTGCCGCATTTAGATCCCAGACTTGCGGCGCTTCCTGCCTACTTGCCAGGTTCCCAGTATGGCCACCACCTACGAGCTTATAAAAGCCGTAATTCTCCTGAATTTGGTTGAAATATGGGTTTTTCCTTGCTTTTGTAGCAGAAACAAGGACTCCTGCGTCTTTTTCCTGAAATTCCCATACCGCTTCCCGTATCATTTCGGGTGTTCGCATAGGGTTTGTAACGTCCAGGTCAATAACCATCTCGTATTTCTTCTGTTTCCGGCGTTGCATAATGTTAAGAGCGTGGCGTATCACATCCAGTTTAGCCGTGTTGTCTTCAGCCAGCCTACCTGGACGTTCAATAATATCCATCCCTAACCCTGAAACAAGACTGACAACTTCACTTGAATCGGTGGACACGCAGATATCACCGTTTGGTTGTGAGTAATCCTTTTCCCAATCCGGTTCTATGTCTGATCTGAGCTTATTCCACGCCTGGGACTGCTCAATGGTCCACATTATCAGGGGTTTGCCGTGTAATGGCTTAGTATTCTTACCCGGTAGACCTTTTGAACCTTTACGGGCGCATATCGTGACTAACGTGTTCGGCATCTTCTCTCCCTGCATCCCTAAACTGTATCAACCGGTAAAACATATCAGCCGCACTCTCAAGAGTATTTATCAAGGTTAAAGGCTTCACGAAATTGTCAAGGTAATAGTTGACCTGAAGCTCATACATTCCATCAGTTGCCTGGTAGGGAAAAACCTGACCGTCAAGCATCATGTAACGTTCTTCAACATCGCTCTCTAAATCCAGTCTAACCCTGATGTCGTGATCAGCAAATAGGCAATCAAGCATCAGATCAGCAGTCGTATCCCCGAAATACCCTTTTATACCCTCAACTCTGCCAAAAAACCATTGTGCTATGTCGATTTCATGTGATAATTCCAAAAGCACTCCGTCATGTTTGCGTTTATGTGTTCCAACTTTATATGGTTGCCATTTTCGGTAATCTGTTTTGCATACTATTTCGGCATCCCGGATAACAGCGGTTCGCCTAAGTTCATAAAGTCCACTGTGAAAACGGAAAGGATAAGCCACGTAAGCCGCCAATTTCTTCTCTTTGACAATCTCTATCAGCTTTCCTAAATCTCGGCTTGAAACGTCAATCGGTTTCTCAATGAACAGATTAATGCCTCGTTTCGCGCATTCGATGGCCGTTTTGATGTGAAGGTGCGAAGGGTTTGTGATAAAAGCGATATCAGGAGTCACACCAATATCTGAATAGTGCATTATGCTTTCAACCCCTTCAGGTGCATCCTCATAACTTATCCCAGACCGCAAGGCATAAAGATCATGGTCATAATGGTTCAAGATATCAACGTACCTACGCCCCATTGAGCCAAGGCCGATTATTAAGATTTTCAAACCGCTACCAACCCTTCGGACTCATACTTACTTGTCTTGTCCTTATGCCGTGTTGCACGACTAAGGGCCATAATCAGGCCAACAGGCCCGTCAATTTTTTGAGAAGGTCGAGATTTGAACGGAAAAACATTGTCCTTTTTATCAATTTTCGCAATTACGTTGCTCATCATCCAAGCCATAACCGGGTTGCCATCGTGCCTAATCCTATCCTCAAGGATAAGCGCCTCAAGTTCCTTCAGCGGGTCAGACATCTGGTTGACAGTTTGACTGACCTCTATCATTGGGATTTTCTTTGCCTGCATATGTCCGACAAACTGTGCGGCATTCCACGGATCGTGAGCCACTTCCAATATATTGTAATTTCTTGCATCCTCTTCCAAATCCTCTTCTATGATGTCAAAATCAATCATTGAACCCATTGTAGTTGTGATGTAACCCTCATGTACCCACCCCTGATAGTGAACCTTGTCCTCACCCTCCGTGGCATCCTCGGGTAAATAGAAATCGCAGAACACATAATAAATATTATCCTCAAGGAACAATTTAATCTTTGCCGCAATGTCGATCTTGCTTGCGAGGTCAATCCCCACCCAACATTTTTTGCCTTTGAAGTCCTCGACGTCGAGAGTAGTGTCAGCGCACTTCGCCCATTTTAGGGGATCAAAGAAAGCCTCTCCGGCATTCATCCACTGATTTAGGTGCTTACACCGGATTATGTTCTGCCGGGAGGCCCGCTGTATAGCTTCTTTGTGCCTGGACTTCAGGTAGTCCTCAAAGACTGAAATCCCGAAGTTAGGGTTTGCCTTTTTCCAGACTTTAAAATCATCCCATGCGTCCCCGTCGTCAATCGTATAGATAACCCCAAAGACCTCATCATTCTCAAACCCCTCGATCTTATCAAGGATTCGGCAAACCTGATGCCGTTTGTCATAGCAGGGGCCGCTTGTGTCACTCCCAGCCGTGGTAGTAACGACCATCATAGGTTGTTCCCTGCTTCCCATGCCTGTAATCATGGTGTCATACAATCGTGAGTCCGGGTGTTCGTGGTATTCATCAACCAATGCACCGTGAGGACTTGCACCATCTCCGGGGTTGCCAATCAAAGGCTCGAAGCGTGAGGCAGTAGCAAGGCAATGAATATTTGAGGCGTTTACGTCAATTCCATAATGTTCTGTAAATCCCTTGGCCTTCTTAGCCATTAAGTGTGCTGGCCTGAATACCTCCCATGCCTGCTTCTCACTTGTAGCACCGGCGTATATCTCAGCACCAAGCTCGCCTTCAGTGAAGAGATACAGCCCAACATCCGCTGCAACTATTGACTTTCCGTTCTTTCGAGGCACTTCCAGATAGATTTCCCTGAATCGCCGTGTATCATCTTTGGTACGCATCCAACCAAAAGAGGTTGTCAGAAAAAAGCATTGCCACGGCTCAAGCGTTTGATTAGTTCCCGCCCACTTGCCCTTCGTGTGGGGTAAATTTTCAATGAACTTACAGACCCGCTCCGCTTTGGTTTTGTCAAAGTAGTACGGGTCCGACTTCTTGTTCCATCGTTTCAGGTCGTCAAGCTGTCTTTGGCAGGCTAACTTCACCCATTTGCAAGCATCGACCTTGCCGCTGACAACATCACGAGCATACTTATTCGCTTTTGCAACGTGTGCCATTCTCTCCCCTTCAATGGCTTAACAATTACCCTTCTTGCCGCCCTTCTTCTTGCCTGCGGCCTTGTTCGGCTTTCTGCCTTTACCGCCGCCGTGTCCATCCTTCGGCCCCGATCCTTGAGGCCCCTTGCCGTCCTTTGCTCCCATACCTTCACCTCCCCTTATTATAGATTCTCCCAGGGATTATCAGACTTTCCCTTTGTTGGGTTTGCACTTATTCTACTTCGAGAGCTTGGCGTTAAACCAAACTCAACCGCTATTTTCATGTAAGATTTAAGGCTCTTATCGGCCAAGGTCACAAATGGCGATACCTGGATGTACCCGGTTTTAGGTGCCTTGACAATAGGACTTTTCTGAGCCATTTTGGTGTACTTAATCCATTCAGCATAAGAAATACACATCGCTTCAAACATCCCGTGATCTATCTCAGTCAGCACCCCCAAGCGTTCAAGGATCGGTGCCATACGCTTCCATTCAGTCTGTGCCACCGCGTCTAAGTCCTTCGGCATAGGTGGAGCTTTGGCTTCCGGGGTCGGCTCATTCTTATTCCCTTCCCGGTGGGTATGCTTTCGGCCACCCTTCAGGTCAATTACCTTGCTTGGTTGTGGTCTTGGTCCTGGTTTCATTTGCTTAGCTCCGCTTTGTTGCCAGTAAAATCTTCATACCTGGTTTTTATAACATCGCAATAGTGAGGGTCAATCTCGCAAAGATGCGCAGTACGCCCTGTCTGTTCGGCGGCTATGAGGGTTGAACCGGAACCACCAAATGGGTCAACAATAATATTACCTTTTATCCTCTCGAAAAACCATGTTATTAGTTTTGTCGGCTTTTGTGTCGGGTGGACTTTATTCTTTGCCTCGGCTTCGCCTGAGAATAGAGTATTATTGAATCTTGCAATCTCACGCTTATGCCTTGCCTTTGACCATATCAATTCAAAAGCACTTCCAATCATGGCATCAAAGTTTTCTGTCACTCTTTTGTCCCAAACGTACCATGCCCCCATTGGTAGGTATTTCGCATAATAATCCGCACCAAAAAAGATAATTTTGTTACTATATGAAAACCAGTCCAATATCTGCCGTGGGTCAAACTCTACACTATCTCCCTGAACAGCCTTATATTTCTTATTACCTTCGGCTTTTGTTGACGGCATTTTTGAATAATCTGTGTCTAAATCCATCCCATACGGTGGGTCAGTGAAAACCATATCGGCCTTCACCCCACCCATCAACAGTTCAACATCCTCTCGCTTCGTAGCATCACCACATAAACATCTATGCTCTCCCATCAACCACAAGTCCCCAACCTTCGTGATAGGATCGTCAGGCACCTCCGGGACTGCATCCTCGTCAGTTAGGCCACCCTCTTTATCAACCAGCAACGCCTCCAGTTCATCATCACTAAACCCGATTGCCTCAAGATCAAACGCACCCGTATTTAATTCTGTCAATAAATCAGTCAGCTTTGGAAAGTCCCACATCCCGGCAATCTTGTTCAGCGCAATATTGAGAGCTTTCTCTTTCGTCTTGTCCAAATCAACTATCGAACAAGGGACTTTATCAAACCCGGCATCAATAAGAACCTTCAAACGCTGGTGTCCGGCAACTACGCTCATGTCTTTATTGACCACAAGCGGATCAACCAGGCCAAACTCGTTCAAGGACTTCTGTATCTTAACGTATTCAAGGTCATCCGGTTGCAGATCTTTGCGTGGATTGTATACCGCCGGTTTCAGCTTCTTTACCGGTATCCATTCGACTTTAAACCCTGACTCTTTAATGTCACCGGCCATATATGGTCATCCCTATTTATACCCCTATGGTCTAACTTGCGTTGAGAATAAAAATCC
>Ga0222685_1000021_pt1 | contig 33738 bp, 72 predicted proteins | sample AntAcemetage1077_FD_179836 | JGI IMG/M metagenome (GOLD analysis project Ga0222685, IMG submission 179836) | Saline water microbial communities from Ace Lake, Antarctica - #1077 | ecosystem: Environmental > Aquatic > Non-marine Saline and Alkaline > Saline | place: Antarctica: Ace Lake...
CTCAAGCAGTAGCAGTAGTTTCTCGTCTTCATCAAGTAGTAGTTCCTTTAGTTCCTCAAGCAGCAGTTCGTCAAGCTCTAGTTCATCTTCATCATCGAGCAGTTTTAGCTCGTCTAGCAGTTCTTCTAGTTCGTCAAGTAGCTCATCATCAAGCAGTTCATCCAGTAGTAGCTCCTCGTCGTCCAGTTTCAGCTCGTCAAGCAGCAGTTCGTCATCGTCTTCATCGTCAAGTTCAAGCAGTAGCTCTTCGTCCTTTAGCTCCTCGAGTAGTTCGTCTAGCTCTAGCTCAAGTAGCTCTAGCTTCTCGTCTTCCAGTTCTTCGTCGAGCAGCTCGTCGTCGAGTTCAAGTTCATCATCATTTAGCTCATCCAGTAGTTCATCTAGTAGCAGTTCGTCATCGAGCAGTTTCTCCTCATCATCGAGTTCGAGCAGCAGCAGCAGTTCGAGTTCTTCAAGCAGCAATAGCTCGTCAAGTTCTAGTTCATCGTCATCATTGAGCAGTAGTTCATCGTCAAGCAGTTCGTCATCAAGCAGCCTAAGCTCTTCGTCTTCATCAAGTAGCTCGTCGTCGAGTTTCTCTTCTTCGAGCAGCTCAAGCTCGTCCAGTAAATCGAGCAGTTCAAGCTCAAGTTCATCTTTCAGCAGCAGCTCTAGTTCAAGTAGTTCATCTTCTTCATATAGCTCCTCGTCATCGAGTAGCAGTAGCAGTTCGTCATCAAGTGAGAGTAGTAGCTCATCATCAAGCCTAAGCAGTGTCTCTAGCTCTAGTTCGAGTTCAAGTAGCTCGTCATCCTCCAGTTCTGAGCGACCGGTTTTTGTAGTCTGCCCAATTGAAATAAACTTGACAAGTTCCCGATTTATTGTTAATATAGCAAGTAGGCGGCGGGTGGTGGATGTTTATGACCGACGCACAGTTATTGATTTGGAGGCTTGTTTCTAATGTCACTACCAGGACGCGATGAGACGTTTAACATCTCGGACATTCCGCAACTCCTCGACTTTGACATTTACCAGACAGCCAATTTCGAGTGGAAGGGCCAACTTACCTACACCAACGAAGCTGGTGTAACAGTAAATGTAGACCTCAGCGATACCACTACTGCTAAGATATTTTTCGAGATGGGTACAGGCGTGGACGCTAGCTTTGACTTAGCTGACTGTGACGATCAAGGGTACTTCACAATTGCTCTAACTGCCGACCAGTCTGACAGCCTCGCCGCAGGTATGCAGCAATATAATGTCAAGATTGTACTGCCAGCAGGGAATGCAACCTTTCCTGCTGGCATTTCGTTAATAATCTTTAGGGGTATAGCTAGAATCCACGTAGAAGTCAGTGCAGCATAGGAGGAGCAAAGATGCCAGCAATGAAGTGTGCCACTGGGAAATGGAAATGGGGAGCCAATGGCAAATGCGTTTTCGCATCCAAAGCAGCCGCTGAACGTGCGGGTCGGGCCATACACGCTAAGCGCAATCGCCGACGTAAGTAGAAGGGATGTCTACAGTGTCTGAGTTTGATAATGCAACTCTAATAGCCATCAAGGAACACATTGAATCCCAGAACGGTTTGTTAGGCGAGGTGCGTACAGATGTCAAGGAATTGCGTGTGGATTTTAGTTATCTACGAACAGACATTGAGGTTTTGAAGAAAATTCCCAAAGAGTGCATTCAATGGGATCGTATAAGAGCACTCGAGGAACGCCAGACACTTTGGCGAGGTGGTCTGGCGGCGCTTGGAACTGCGTTTGGATTGGTGGGTGCAGGAGTAGCAATATTGGCAAACTGGTTGTGGGGGAATAACTAATGCCAACAGAACGGCAACTAACTGTAATTGAAGCGTGTGCTGAGATTGCGACACTGGATATTGAGCGGCGCATTGATCGGATATTCATCCACCACTGCTTTAATCCTAGTGCGAGTGATTATCACGGTATCCAGACCGTGACTGGTGTTGGCCGAACACATGCGCGATGGTGGCCAAAACGTAGCGATCACGGCTACCATGTGATGATTGGGCCCGGCGGAGAAGTTTTCTTCTGTTGCGATTGGGACAAAGTGGGGGCTCATGCCAAGTATCACAACGCCCGTAGCATTGGTGTTAGTTACATCGCGGATTTTGGTGGTGGCTCAGGCGAACGTCCTCCTCGCGACAATCCCGCAACCTATGCTGGACTGGAAGCAGGTCAGCGAGTTGTAGCTGCTCTCTGTGAGCGATTAGAACTTGAGCCAGAAGATGTGTGGTTCCATCGTCAAGTGAACAGCCACAAAACGTGTCCCGGGGAACTAATGGACTTAGACGACTATCGAGCAAAGGTGGCAGCCATTATGAATGGTGGTATCAAACTCGTTCTCTTGACAGGCAGTTCCGATCCTGATATACTTATAGCTCGTAGTGACCAGCGGGTCGCCCTTGAAAAATTGTTTGTGGATGACGATCAGATATTGGTGGAAGTTTACGACCACATTGAGGATCAGAATAAGGTATATTTCAGAAAGGTGAATGCTGAATAATGTTCTTAGAAGACCCCTTGGTACGAGCGTTTGTAGTTGGACTAGTGGTGGCTGTAATTATCCAGATAGTAGTCCGCAGCGAGAAGTGGCTGACCACTGAGAAAAACAAGTGGGGCCTGCGAGCCGCGATTGTTGTGCTGTGTGGCTTCTCGGTTGTGGCTAATGACTACATACCTGATGGTCAGGTTAGTTGGGAGCTAGTCACTACTGCTACAGCACAAGCCTTTGTTGGTGCAGAAATTAGCTACCAGTGGATTATCAAACTCTTGCGTGGAATGATCCCACAGATGGACAGGAGGTGAAGAAATGACTAAGTACATAATGATGACTGTTGTTTTGTTGCTGATCTTCTGCGTACTCCCTGTTGCTGCCGACGATCTGTATACCGAGGTGGAGGACGCTATGGTTGAGAATGTGGAACTATCTTTGCTTGGTGGAACTGTTGGCTGGGGAGCTGGTGCTTTTTGGCCAGTATACGAAGTTGAGAAGCTACACGTAGAACTGGGTCCGTTTGTAGCTTTTGGCACCGAGTTAATCGCTGGAGGTGTAGGAGCCAAGCTCAATGTAAGCGTTCCAGTCGTGGACAACTTCGTTGATTTCATCGGTGTTGGTGGTGCGTATAAGCACGACAATGTTTCATTGGAGGTTTGGGTGGGTAAAACAATACCGATACAAAACTAAATCTCTCGCACAGAAAGGACAGAGCAGGAGCTGCGCCATACATTATACATACTACTTATCGGCGCAGCTTCTGCTTTTTGGGTGAATGACTGGATTTACATCCGACAAGTTTTCCTGGGAGGTTTGGCAGGGCGATGCAAGGGGCTACTTTGGTGTTGGTATTATTGACGGCAAGATTCCAGGCAATGTTGCCGCTCTGTTACGATCAGCTCACTGCTTTGGTGCCGCTTTTGTGTTCACGGTTGGCGACCGCTATCATCGCTTGGCGATGGATACTACTGCTGCTGCGAGGCATGTTCCGCTCTTTCATTATGAGAATGCGACCGATTTACTGAGCCACATTCCAAAGGGCTGTAGCTGTATCGGTATAGAAATCAGCGAGGCGGCCACAGAGATAAGTGAGTTTCAGCATCCCGAAAGGGCGATATACTTGTTGGGACAAGAAGATGGAAGCCTGCCAGCAAATGTGATGGCGGCCTGCGAAAGCACAGTCTACATCCCCACAAAGTTCTGTCTGAATGTCGCTACAGCGGGGGCCGTGGTATTATTCCATCGCCAATTAACACGATGCAATGCCAGCGATTAGAGAAGGCCACGCGCCAGAAGCAGCACAAATTGGAGTTATGAATATGGACATAGCCGCTGAACTCGCCGCGCGGGAGGGATAGATGATGGAAGTAGCCTTTCAGTGTCTGGGACTCGAGGACATCGTAAAAGCTAAGGACCGATGCCGCCGAGTATTAGGAACCGACTGCATTGCTCGACTGCATTGCTATGAATGTGACGAAGAATGGACGGCAGCCTGTGGCGAACCGTGGCACTGCCCGCGCTGCTCATCTGATGCCAACGCGCACAAGGGCAGGCTGCTCGGAGGGAAGGCCACGCGCCGGAAGCAGCACTCACTTTTCCCTTGACACCAGACTCGTAATCTGTTATACTTATCGCCACTTGAGCACAGGGCCATTTCACTCCTCGCCACGTTAAGGACTAGCTTATGGTTGAATGGATTACTGACGAAGCATTAGAGCGTATGAAGTCTATAGTCACTGCCAGTCCTTACCGAAAAACCAGCGACAATGAGGGGCAAGCAGTAACAATGACCGTAAGAGTCGTCCCTCGCCACGCTGCTCAAATTGCCGAGATAGCAGCAGATGCTGTACATCCTTACAAGACTCCCTCTGCCGCACTCCGAGATGCCATCTACATCTTCTTACAGATCATTGATCTCCGTGGCGGTGCGGAACTCCCTGAGCGAGAACTCGACCGGCTGGAAGCAGAACTGTCTGGCCTCGAACACCTCGGGGAGTCAATACGGGGGCTACAAGTCAACGCTGCTAGGCTCTACGAACATGGCTTAACTGACCTTGCTGCCGACATTGACAAGCGCGTTACTGCTACCGTAGCCAAACTAACACCACAGAAGCGAGACTTTGTTCAGGCTATTTTAGACCGTATGAAAGCCCCACAGTTGCCACCTGCAAATGACCAAGATAACCGACTGGATAACTGAAGAAGACCGCCGTGAGCAAATCAGGGAGGGCGCAAAGCTCGTAATAGGTGTTGAGCAGCCCAACCCCTCTGAGTGGCGATTACCTGGCAAGATTCGCGTAGTTGTCTATCGTGGCCGTCTGTATTGCACTAAATGCAAGAGCTTCGACTGCAAACATGTCTTTGCTGTGCGTCTCGTTTCGGGACTAGAGAATGATGTAAGACCTAAATGGGCAAGCACTCCACAAGCTATTGGTCTTCCAGCAAAGTTCCCTCGTTGGCGTCCGGTACAAGCAGCAGCCATCACTCGTTTGCTAGAGACAGACAAGAAGTTTATTGTTGTCGAGGCACCTACTGGCACAGGCAAGTCTCTTATCGCAGCAGCTTGGCAGAAATTAACCGGCAAGCAGATGCTCTATCTTTGTACTACCAAGCAGTTGCAGGATCAATTGGTGGATGATTTTTCCTACGCTAGTATACTGAAAGGTCGAGCTAACTATCCAACGCGGAACGATCCGACAAAGACGTGCGCTGACTGTGAGAAACGCGGCGATGGCACGAAGTGTTCCTTATGTTGGGTTCGCGACCGCGAGGACGGAGTACCTATTCACGAATGTCCGTATATGGAAGCCAAAGAGAAGCTACTCGGTTCCCAGTTTGGCATTGTGAATACTGCACTTTATTTGCTTGAGGCAAACTATGTTGGTAGACTCAGCGACTGGCCTATAGTGGTGGCTGACGAAGCTGACCTTCTTGAGCAAGCCCTAATGAGTCATATAGAAGTTGTCATTTCTCACTACTTTGTAAAGCGGTTTGAGTTGAAGCCGCCCGACCTAATTACCAAGCAAGAATCGTGGCGAGTTTGGGCCGAAGGTTTAAGAGATAAACTCGATGGGTATATTAGATACGAAGGTAACAAATGGGATCCAAAATTTCTGCGTAGGGTTGAAGGCCTTGTTAAACGAATTAAATATTTCATCAAACACTCCAAGGAAAATGTCTGGGTTAACTGCACACGAGACCATGACTGGAAAAACACTTGGGTCTTCCGGCCTGTTCGGGTGGCCGAGTTTGCGAAAGATAACCTCTGGAAACACGGGCAACGGTGGCTCATGATGAGTGCCTACATACCTATTGATGCTTTTTGTCGTGAGTTGGGCTTGGATCGTGGCCAGGTCGAGTATATTAGACTGCCAAGTGCATTCCCAGTTGATAGACGGCCTATCTATTATCAGCCAGCTACAGCAATGAGTTATAAGACTCGAGCAACTACAACTAAGGATATGACAGTTGCTGTAGCAAAGATTGTTGACGAACATCCCGGGAAGAAGATTCTTATACATACCGTAAGCTATTGGCTAACAAGAAGAATTGTTGATGCTCTGGACTCGAGCCGCGCTGTCTTCTCATACTTCTCCGCAAGTGATCGTAGCTCTGCACTTGACGACTTTCGTGCCGGGCCCAGTGGTAGTGTACTTGTAGCTGCTAGTATGGAGCGCGGTGTGGATTTGCCTTATGATGACTGCAACATTGTGATAATGCCGAAGGTTCCTTATCCACCTCTTGGTGACCAACAGGTTTCCGCACGACTTTACAGCCAGCAGGATGGTCAGCTATGGTATCGTTTGCAAACTGTACGCTCAATTGTACAAGCTAGCGGACGTGCAATGCGACATCCTGATGACTATTGTGCCACATATATTCTCGACGAAGAGTTCGGCAAATTGTACAACAAGAACAAAGACTTGTTTCCGTCGTGGTGGCGGGCAAGTCTGCATAAGTAAGGAAGGAGGTGGCACAAATGGAAATAAGTCGAGACGAGTTTGTTCAGCATATAGCTTTGCAGAAAGCCAGTTTAGTTGTACGCTTTTGTGGTGAAGGTATAGGTTATGAAGCATTAGTTGTACCTTTTGAGGAGGAGACCTTACTCCTTGCCTATCCAGACTTTTTGGCACAGAGTGGACTGTGCGCTAGTGTTGACCAGGCGATTCGTAGGGTAATGAAGTTTTACTTCTTTCCTGAAGTTTCTGATCTTGGAGAGAATAGAGTTGTTTCTGCGGTAAGTGTGTAATTAGATTGTAAGTTCAATTACTCAAACAGAAAAGGAGGTGACGAACAATGACTGAGGGAAATGTAAGTTGGGAAACAACCTCAGGGCTGCCCGACGACTTTGATGGTACTATTAGTACCGCAGAGTTCGGGACTAGGGCTAACTACATGAATGGGGAAATGACTCTATTGATTCTTGGGATTGACTCTGGCGATATGCCTATGGAGCACTTGGTGAGTATTGGTGAGGGCTGGCAAATCCGAGAGCAAGGAGCAATGGCAATCCACCCCACGAATAGTGGTTTCTCTGAAAACAGCGTCTACGGCAAGATGATCGACCGTTGCACTAAGGAACTCGGCATGGCCGAGCTTCTTGGTAGTCGTGGAAAGCCAGACCAGGCTGATGTCTGGATTGGTATTACAATGCACTGGAAACGGGAGATGATCGACTACGGTTCCAATATCGAATCTAAGGAACGACTAATGCCGACGGCGTTTATTGGAGTAGCCGATGCAGGTGAGGTTGCCAGTCCCAAGGCGACTGAGACTGATGAACTGGATCCGAAGGAGAAACTAAAACGCGCCCGAGAAGCAAAGAAGGCGGGCGAACTTGAAGAGACGGTTCTTGATGCACTTGCTACTGTAGCTAAGGATGCAAGTAGCTTCGAGGAGTTTCAAGACACAGCCGTAGACATAGATGGACTGCCCGGTGATCTGCTAGACCAGATACTGGATGACGAGCAGGGTCCGGCAATGTACGCAGAAATGCAAGGCGGATAACCGCTTAGGTCGGGTAGGGCCGCCTTGTATCTCCCTCCCTCCCCCTGCCCGACCAATCTTTTTTTGAGGAGACACTGAAAATGAAAACTGTATCAATAATACTCTGTTTTCTGCCAGTGTTAGTTCTGGTTGGTGGCATAATATTTGTTGTTCAATTGATTAAGCGAATAGGAAAATAACATAATGATGAACAGATTTCAGGAAATAGTTAATTCGGTGCGGGTGCTGGGGGAAGAGGGCAGGAAACTGGCTGAGGAATTCGACAGCTTGAATTATGAGGAGTTGCTTCAAGTCATCATCGATGACACTGACATTGATGAGGCTCTCGCGGCCCTAGATGGTATGGTGGGAAAGGATGGCGATTCGCTGATGACTATACTGAAGAGGTGGGCGGTAAACAACCCGGACAGAAAGGCCATCGATGAGCAAGTGGCTGAACAGGATGTGGAGAGAAAATACGACTGTTTAACAATAGACAAAGTATTGCGATGTCTTATTGAGGAATCTGATATTGAACAGGCTGCACAAGCCTTGGATTTAATTGCGCGGGAAACTGGTTCAACAGTCGAATTGAGGTGGCTGTAACATGGCACAGATACGAGCAAGCCTAGCCGGAGCTTGTCCTCGACTATTGGTATATACCATACTGGGCTATGACCTGGAGCCACCTAGCTCTTTTGCGCGTCGGATCTTCGAGCAGGGAGACATACAAGAGGAAGAAACTGTCAAGTATATTGAAGCCGAAGGTCTTTGGAAGGTCCGCAGTCGGCAAATGGACACGATGTGGCGGCTCGATGGCCACGAAGTTACTGGTCATATTGACGGTTTGCTTGCCGAAGACGATAGCGAGAAGCTGCTTGAGATCAAGGCAATGGGTAAGGATAGGTATGAGAAGCTGAAAACTGAGGGACTCCCTGCCTTCCCACGCTATGAGTGTCAGTTAGCTTGCTACTATGGCGCACTCCAGCAGCAAGGTATTGTCCTGACTGGAGCCGAGTTTGTATCCAAGCTCTGGCAGAAGAATGAGTACCACTGGCTAAGTTTGGGACCCAGTGAGTGTGAGGAGATTGTGGCGCATTGGGAGTCACGGATTACTGAGTTGCTTGACTTGGTTAGTAGCGTGGAAGTTGGTGACGAGGAAAGTATTGCCCAAGAACCCGACGAGTTTGGTTGCGCCAAATGTCCCGCGAAGTTCCACTGCTTCCCTGAATTGATTCCCGATCCACTATTTGGCGATGATGCTGAGGAAATTGACCAGTTTATTGCCAAATGGAAGCAAGCCAATGCGGTACAGAAGGTTGCCGAAGAGACGAAGAAGGGGATCGCTGCTGAACTTGACGAGTTGCTGGGCGAGTCGCAGGCCATTAGTGCTACACTTGGGACAGTTAGGCGTGTGGAAAGTATGAGGAAGTACCTCAACAAGAAGAGTATGCCCGCTGACTTTGCCGAAGAGTTGAACACATACTACGAAGAGAAACCGTCCACTAGCATACGAGTCTTTCCGTCGAAGGGGAATGAATGATGGTAGACCTACGAGAACGCATACTGCTTTACGGGCCACCCGGGAGTGGTAAGTCCTACTCAGCATTGTCCATTGCACAACGTTATAGTAAGAGCCAGTTTTGGGTGCTGGATACTGACCAGGCTTGGGGCCGGATGATGTCGGGTCAGTTTTCTGAGCTAGAGAATGTCCACGTTTTTGAGTGTGATCGTTGGGAGAAGTACATATCTGCACTCAAGGAAATCAAACCACAAGCAAAAAGCAGCGACTGGCTTGTTATTGATTTCATTTCTAGTGCTTGGGATGAAGTGCAAAGCTACTTTGTGGAAGAGGTTTTCGGTGAAGGTATCGATAGTTACTTTCTCAAACAGCGCAAGGCAATGGACAAGAAGGATAAGAACCTTGACGCTCTGGCTGGATGGATAGACTGGCCGGTAATCAAGAAATTGTATCAAGGCTTCATCCATCAGATCAGAAAGGACTTCTCAAGTTGTCATTTGCTGGCTACGGCAAGCATTAAAGCTATCCAAGAACGCGAGAAGGATCCTGGCAAACTGAGTTTCAGTCCCTATGGTGGCTATCCTGCTGGCGAGAAGAACCTTCCCTACCAGTTCCATACTGTGCTGGCGATGAACCAGCCCCGGTCTGGGAAGTGGGAGCTCAGTAGCTACAAAGACCGGGAGCGTCCACTGCTTGACCACGCAGAGCTAACTGACTTTGCTAAGGATTATGTGTTGAAGGTGGCGAAGCTGAAGAGGTAGACATGGTACTAGTTAGCCCAGCAGAACCCCGATCCCTCATCGCACTACTCAGGGAAGAACTCTCTGAGCTTTTGCGGACTCATCGTTGTGTTGAGGATACCGGGGCTGATTTTCTGTTCATGGCTCACGGCGAGAGAGTGGCCGTCCAGCGCAAGACATTTCCTAATGACTTCATTGCGTCGTGTATGGACGGCAGACTCCAGCGCGAAGTTAACCTCCTGGTTAAATGTCCTACTCGAATACTACTGCTTGAGGGATCACCATTTGTTGGCGATGGCTGGAATGTGGCTTCTCGGGGCCGGAACTGGAACCAAGTCCAGCTCGACAACCTCCTGCGTTCGGTACAATTGTATGGGATCAGGTTGCAGTGGACACCAGACTTGGAGGGTTCGGCAAAGGCTGTGGCTCAAATGGTGAGTTACTACCGAAAGCCAACACACCAGGCATTGCTAAGTCGGCCCAAGACCAAAACGCAAACAAGTGGAACTGTAAACGTAAACGAAGCTCAGTGTCTGTTTATGTTTCAGGGATTGCCGGGAATTGGGAGCATTAGAGCGAAGGCACTATACGATGCTGGCATTAGATTGCGCTTTGACTGTGCTAAGGACGATCTGAGAGCTATAGTGGGCATTGGAAAGAAGACTGCTGAGGAGTTGTGGAAGTTCCTGCGAAGATTATAAACGTGTATACGTTGGTCAGTATATACGTGTAAATCGTCACGATTACTGCGTATACATATATACATATGTAGTTAAGTAGTATGGGGGAGATGTTTGGAGGGATTCGGTAGAGGGTAGACTGTGAACAAGGAAGGCCGACGAAGGGAGTGACGAGTGATGAGTGAAACCTGGGGGCCAGTACAAGCAGGGGGCTATCAGATAGGCAATGCTAACTCTACGCAAATGGAGGAGCCGACCGTGACTGAGCAGCCGGATGTGATTGAGCACAAGTGCTGGTGTGGGGGGTGCGTATGGGATGAGGATTGCTGCTACTGGCATTGCTTAGGTAGCGTTATTGGACAGCCGAGTAGCTTGGAAACTGGCGATGTCAAGGATGATTTCCCGTTGGACTCTGGGCACTGTCCTCGCTGTGGCTGCGATCTCGATAAGAACGGCTTCGCCTACCGGATGGTGCGAGCCGACGAGTGCTGGATTACTCAAGCGCAGAGAAGCGGGTGCGGCTCTGGTGTAGAAGACCTTTACGAAGACCTTGCCGCCGAAGGGAGCGAAGACGATGAGAATCTTTGACTCAAATGCCGAGGATGTAATCGAAGATTTACGAAAGCGGAATAGGTTACTCGCCGATGCACTGGAGGAAGCTGCCCGCCAGCGAGCCATTCTGAGCCAATTGCTTGCAGATGGTGGCCGACGGTCTATTGGCGAGTGGAAGAGGCACTTCATTAAGGAGGCAGGCCACGATGAGACTCCTCCCACTTAGCCTGCTGACAACGGTTGCCGAAAGGACGGGACAATGAACCTGAAAGAGATAATTCGCGATTGGTTGGTAGCCCATAAATGCGATGGGCTATGCAACGAGATAGAGTGCGGTTGCAGGCTAGACGATTTAATGCCGTGCGGCAACCCCGGCGTGGACTGCGTAGCTGCGCGGTCGGGAGACCCGCCAGATGATGCCGACCCTGACCTTGATTTCTGGATGTATCCGATTGCGAAAGACGAGGCCGCCGAAGGGAGCGAAGACGATGAGTGATCCAGATGAACTTGTAGCAGCCAAACTTATAGAGGAATATATTGCCGCTAAGAAAGCTGGCTGGACTTGGGGTAATGGACGCACCACCTTTGTGCTTAGACTCCTCGCGAGGTGTCCAACTGAACAGAGAGAAGCGCTACACGCTGCGGTTGATGGATATGACTTCGCTGCCCAAAATCATCCTGCATTGCTTGTTAGTGACGAACTCGTTGATAAAACTATGAACTTAATCCAAGTAGCTAGACAAGACCGGGAGGTTCCCGATGACACTCCTAATTAGCCTCCTGCTATTGACAACGGTTGCCGGAGAGAGGACGGGATGATGCGAGCCTATGAAGACCCAAACTCTGACGGCAATAGTTCTAAATATCACACTGGCGAGCTATGCGTAGAGGGCTGCGGGCGACCAGCGGGGACACACTGGAGTCCGCATTGGTGTTGGCAGTGCAATGCCCAGCGGATGCAGCGCATCACTCAGTCGCTGGAGGATATACAAGGTAGATTCAATACGCCGACGAAGGGACGGAATGATGAGTAACCGGCATTTCTGGCAGACACTAATCATTGGCTTAATCATAGGACTCCTTATCGGAATAGCAGGGAAAGATGTTTGGCCCGCCGACCTACCCGATGATCCGGTGCAGCGGGTAGCGGCCAAGGTCCTAGCTGGTGAGTTCGGCGAGCTTGAGTGGTGGCAGTGCAAGGGCTACGAGGAGATAGCCGCTGGTGCCGAGGCGAAGCGATACACGGCCTGGGTAACCTGCTATTCACACACAGACCCGGGATGCAATCGCACAACCGCCTCCGGTATGCCAGTCAGTGAGCGCGTGGCGGCGATGCTTGACCAGCCCTGGGGGACATTCGTGCTGATTCGCCTGCCCGGTGGGTTTGAGCTTCGTCAGGTCTATGACACCGGCAGCCGCAAGAATCGCCACCGAGCGCAACATCCGCCCCGTGATAAGCGCGGTCGTTTGGTGCGCCAGCCCGCTGATGTCTGGCTTGACAGATACTTGCCGCACAGAAGCCTGCGGTCATGGGTAGTGCCGATATTCGTATTCTGAAAGGAGATAGAGATGGCAGTGTACCTGGAGGATAGACTTTTAGATGCTATTGAGTTGGCGGAAAGTGATGGCTATGAATTACTCGCCGATGGGTTGCGGGATGCAGCCGAACGCGTTGAGCAACACGAGCTAAAGTGGTCGGTACTGTGGGCTGCTGTCAAAGCGATTATTGGGGAAAAGGTCTTTGTGTCAAGGAAGCGGTCACAACAATGGGGCTATCGCAGGGGATGGCACTGGACAAATGACTGTGATTATGGTGAGGCAGAAAGCATATTAGCCGACGCACGATAGCGAAAGGAGCCGAAGAATGAGTAACGAAGTGCTAATTGATACATTGAGTATTCTCTGCTTCGTCTATGGGGTTGTAGGGTTCCTGCTGGGGGGTGCGTGGCAGAGATTTAATACCCCTTTCCGGCGCAGGTTTCCTGATATGGACTGCCCAGATACAGAATCGGACGCAGATTACTTTCGGATTATTGGCGAGGCCCCACGCTGTCTCGGCGAGGATTGGCAGTATGACTGCGAATACTATGACGATGGCATCTGTCTATTGCCAGAGCAAAGACACCACTGCATACCAGAAGCCCGACGCACAATAGCGAAAGGAGACGGTAGGAGACAATGAACATAACACCAGAAGGGTTTGGCGCGAATGTAATTGGCGGGGAAGGTGGCGTTGAGGTCTGGGTCACGAGTCTGGCCGACTCTGGGCCGGGGACATTGCGGGAGGCTTGCCTGTTAGCCGAGGATCGGCACATCCAGTTTGCTGTCAACGGAGTGGTCGAGCTACTTTCGCCAATACGCTTCGTCCAGCCCAACGTGACGATAGATGGCTCGACTGCCCCCGGCGATGGCGTTTGCATCAAGGGCAAGCTCGACCTCACGACTAACTCAATCCTGCACCACCTACGGGTCCGACAGGGGCTGGTCGGAATGGGCGACTGCGTTGAGGTGTGGGGCGCCGATTTCCTCGCTGACCATTGCTCGCTGTCCTGGGCCGGGGACGAGAACATCGGCTTTCACAGGAATGCCCAGCCGCGCAATACTACGGTGCAGTGGTGCATCATAAGCGAGGGCATAAAGGGTTTGCTTGCCAGCTACGGAACGCATGGTGTTACTTTCCACCACAACCTCTTCGCTGGCAACTATATCAGGAGTCCGTTTGTCGGTTCGAGCGCAGCCGACCCAGAAGACCCCGCTGCGGACTTCGACATTAGAAACAACGTCATCTACAATATCGGCAATAGTGCGGTGGACGTGACGGGGCAGATCAAAGCGAACGTGGTGGGAAACTACTTCAGGGAGAAGAAGGGCACCACCAGACTGCACCGTTACTGCGTAGTGCTGGAAGGCGACCCTCCGCCGGAGACAATTCAGATTTACGTGGATGGCAACTATGGCCCCGTGCGAAAGGAGGGTGACGCCGAGTGGAATCAGGTGCGCTACCACGACGTGTCAGGGTGGGGCGTCGCCGATGAATCCAAGTATCGGGCATCAACCCCATTTGCCTGTCCGTCGGTTGCTACAGAATCCGCTAGTAGTGCCTACCTCTTGGTCTTAGCGAGTGCTGGAGCTACCCTGCCAATGCGCGACTCAGTTGACAGGCGAGTAACACAAGAGGTCTGGGACGGCACGGGCATTTGCCCGGTGGGTTCCAGCGAAGGAGCATACCGGACGTTCGCAGCCGAGCAGTGGGAAACACTATCATACGAGGGAGGTGAAGAACCGATGGCCGAGCATTCTTACGATCCTGCCAGCCAACCATTCATCGTCGGCGAGGGTCTGCCGAGGCCGTCACTTACATTCGTGCGTCGAACAACTGTCTATGACGGGGACATTGCAATTAAAGACGAGGACGGTTTGCCAGTAGCGGGAGTGACCATAACAGTTGACGGAAAATCTGCTGTCACTAGCGCATCCGGGCAATGTGTGATTGAAGGCGTAGCCGCTGGCAACTACATGGCGACGCCGCAGGTCTGAGCGCAATCCGGCGTGGCCTGCATACTATAGCACTCTCCGGTGTCTAAGGTACGGGCCGCGCCGGAAACGAAAGGAGACGCAGATGGAACCAACTGACGGAGACCGACGTGTACGGGTACTACGCGACACAGTTGAGACCAACGTGTTGCGTATATTCCTCGAAGCCTGGCAGGCAGGAGACTCAGGTGTGTGGGGTTGGTATATAGTTGATTTTCAGCGGGTTCGCGTAGAGGAAGCTGTGGTACCGTTGCTAATAGAAGCGCTCGGCAACGATAAGCTCGTCCTCCTGTCCCGCGTGCTGGAGATTGTGGAGAAGCGGGTCAATATGTGGGGGGCTATGCTTTCTGATGCACGAACTGGAGGCCCGGCGATGGGCCATACCGAGGCCGCAACAATCCTCCGCCTGCTGCACGAAGAGTTTGAGCCAGGGTAGCTTGACACCGGCGCGGTTCTCGGTGGCTGGAGGGATAGTGGCGACACTACCTAGCCAGCAATCTTATTTACCGCCGAGGCCGCGCCGGAGTAAAGACTTGTTTAACTAATCGCACCGTTATTAAAGCAGAAGCCGATTTGGTTTAATTGAGGAGGCGGAAATGAGTAAAAAATTGCTTGTATTAGCTTGGACAATATTTATATTGTGGCCAACAATAGTAGCAATACACAGCCACTATCTATTCTCTCTGGAGATGCCTTTTACTCTTTTGACATTGTGCTTGATGTTTTCAGCAGGAATTGTAGCTTGGCTGGGACCTCCTGTTGGTGGGTTGTTGTTGCTCAATGTAGCTCATCAGAAACGTCAACGTGAGGATTTCGTACGCGAACGCAGTAGCAGTATGGTAGACTAGCGGACTTCTAGAAAGATAGCCTAAATGACACCATCACTGAAGAAAACCTACCTTAATATCGCCAGATGCAAGGACTGTCCTGATCTGCGCACTGATTGCTGGGCTCGCGGTGAAGGCAATCCCACTGCCGACATAGTTCTGATCGGTGAGTCACCTGGGCAGGTAGAGGCTAGCAAGCACCGGCCATTTGTAGGTCCTGCTGGGAGGTTATTGCGGAAGGTGCTCAAACAAGCAGGGATCCCTGTCGAGGCTGTATACTTGACCAATGTAGTAAAGTGTTGGCCTCAGAACAAAGACTTGCTCACTGACACCCACGCGCAGAAGTGCGCGAGGTTTCTGCACTTTGAGCTCAAGCAGGTCCAGCCCGACCTTGTTGTGTGTCTGGGCCGGTTTGCTTTTGAATCGTTGATTCACGAGCCAGTAGAACATATGGCCGATTTTGATAAGATATGGCTGCAACGGCGCATATTGGGGATGGACCGTAAAGTTAATGTGTGCCTGATGTACCATCCGGCGGCAGCTCTGCGACATAAACCCTACCTAGATGCGTTTCGTGAGCAAATGGAGTGGCTCTCGCGACAGTGGGAGTGGGGTACAGGCAACCTACAGGATCTATCATTTGAAAAGGTGATATTCTCAAGATCTATCATTTGACAAGGAGATGTTCTAATGAGCGACATTTACATTGTAACACAAGGCGACTACAGTGACTATCATATCTGTGCGGTTTTTTCTACTCGTGCTGCTGCCAAATTGCTAGCTGAAAAGATCGGTGACGGATATGACCGTGCAGAAGTTGAAAAATACACAATAGACGACCTAACTATCGCACCTGATTTGGACTTTTGGTTTGTGAGAATGGCGCGAGATGGAACAACCCATGAGGCCTACATGGACAATGGTGGTTATTATTCTGGTGGGAGGAGCTATGGTCTTACTGTTATTGGCGAACTATACAGCAACTGTCTGGCACGTGATAAAGAACACGCGGTAAAGATAACCAACGAGCGCAGGGCAATGTTAATAGCTGAAGGAAAATGGCCAGAAGGAACTGACCAATGACGCTCAATGAAGATTAAGCGAACATTTACAATCCGTCACTTGAAAACCGACAGTCAGTCTATGTGGATTGTTGATTTGATTATGCTAGCTGGATTCGCAGAGAGTAGAAGTGAAGCCCGTCGAGTTATACGTCAGGGTGGAGTAAAGATCAACGAAGCGATTGTGCGCAACGAGATGATGCAAGTTGACTTGTCTGGTAATACCACGCTGCGAGTTGGGAAACGACTATATGCTGATGTAATTAAGGAATGCGTAAACTAGATTTTTGATATTGGCCTTGACAAAGTGACCATAGTATGGTAAGGTAAGAATGGTAGCTGCTAATGAGATCACATTCAACCATCACAAATAGTAAGCCAGTTCTTGAGAGAAACCCCGTGGTCTCACGGTGGCTACCACTCTTGGGGACTGGCTTTCTTACTACCGAGGGGTCCTCGGGAAGTTACGCCTGTGGAGAGCAGCCAGATAATGGCCTCGGTGAAGCAGGAAGCATTGCGCGTATGCGTACGCGGACTACAGGCAGCACCGGCCAGTTGGGATAGCTGGCAGCCGGAACCCGACGTCTAAGGTAGAATGTTATCACGAATCGCTTGCTCATTTGTGTTCACCTCTTGCCAGCATTGTGGGGCAACTAAAGGAGCAGGTTCAGCAGCTAGTGCCTCACGCGTGCGCGTAGACTACATGACGAGTGTGCCACAAAAGAATATTATGAAAATCACTTACAAGTACAGAATCTATCCAACGCATTTGCAGGCCACCAAACTTGAGGGCTGGTTTGAGGTTCTTCGGCGTCTGTATAACTTCTCGCTACAAGACCGCATAGCAGCGTATAAAGAACACGAGAAGACGCTTAGTTGCTATGACCAACAGAAGCATCTCACCGTCAGCCGCACAATGTATCCAGAGTTGCGTGCAATTCCTGTTGGCCTTGCGCGGGGTATGTTAGGCAACCTTGATCTAGCATATAAGGCGTTCTTCCGACGATGCAAAAACGGTGACAAGGAGAAGGGCTTTGCGCGATTTAAGAAGTTTGGTGAAGTCAGTAGCTTAGTAGACAGAGACGCGAAGGGTCGCAAGTGGATGCGCAATGGCAAGTTGAGTTTGCCGAAGTTTGGTCTTGTGAAGATGATCTATCACAGGCCATTGCCAGAGGATTTTGTGATAGCAATGGTAGTCGTGCGCCGTGTCGCGGGCAAGTGGTATGTGTCACTGGCTGGTGACGATGGGCTGGTTGTACCAGACAATGGTGGATATGTGAATGCAGTTGGTCTGGATGTAGGGTTGACTCATCTGGTAGTCACTTCGGACGGGGAGGTTATTGCTCCTCCTAAATACTACCGCAAAGCCGAGGCTAAACTCGCCAAGCTCCAGCAGCACCTATCGCGAAAGAAGAAGGGTTCAGCTAACGGCAGAAAGGCCAAACTCAAAGTAGCACGGGCGCACCACGATGTAGCTAATGCCCGAGGCAATTTTATCCACGAGTTATCACGACGGCTTGTTGACGAGTACGACTTGATAGCAGTTGAGGACAGAATTGCGAAGGCACTTATGCAGAAAGATGGCGGCAATGGTCGGCAGTCAAGAACGATGCACAAAGGGATAGCTGATGCGGGTTGGGGACAACTGGCTTGGATACTGGAGTATAAGTGCGAACGAGCAGGTAAGATATTTATTGCTGTTCCTGCGCGAGGTACTACTCAGGAGTGCTCTGGCTGTGGGGCAATAGTGCCAAAGACACTTCGTGATCGTCAGCATATTTGTCCCGAATGTGGTCTAAATATTGATCGCGATTTGAATGCAGCGATTAACATTAGAGATAGAGGAGTTGAGTTGTATGATAGGGCTGTGGCGGTCCAAATCTAACGCCTCTGGAGAGTTGATAAGACCAATACTGACAGTACTGGCAAACTCAGTGAAGGAGGAACTGCTTATATGAGCCAACACTTCTTTGTGATCGGCGATGTAATGTTGGACATAGACTACCAGGGCAAACATCGAGGCAATGAGGAGGATGCTGAGCTGTGCTTGACTAGCGACCGGCGCAAGATTTATCCTGGAGGCGCAGCCTGGGTGGCGTGGTTGCTGGCCGGTGCTGGCCACGAGGTTGACTTGTTTGGAGTGGTGGGTCCTGACACTGAGGCTGAGGATCTAGTGATGAGCTTACCGAAAGTTAACCGGCATCTCAAACCACTATTGACATCTACGACTGTTAAGAGACGAGTGTATACCGAACGGGGTGTTTACCGCTTCGACACCGAGAACCCCAAGGCTGTTAGTTGGCCGGTGCTTGAAGCTGCTCAACTAATATATGGTGGTGTTAGGGCAAACGATCCAGACTGCATAATCTTTGTGGACTATAACAAGGGTGTCTTCTGGGAAGCCGAAGATAGCGAGGAGGTCTGGTTTGCCATAACTGGATTGTCCGAAGAGATTCACATGGTAGCTGCCATCAAGCCGACAAAGTACTTGAACTTGTGGAATGATGTGGATTTACTGGTGTGTAATCGGAAAGAAGCAAATGATATAGAAACTAACATTAAGTGGCTGCCAGATCATGCACTTGTAGTTACTGAGGGCAGCGATGGTGCTGCACTTTGTGGCCCACGATGGATATATAGGGAACGAATAGAATGTCCAGAGCCCATTGCATTACCCCAACAGATAGGAGCCGGTGATGCTTTCCTTGCTGCATTGGTTCCACACTGGTTGCTATCTGGTTGTAAGCGAGAAGCCGTCGAGTACGCGATCCTACGCGCCACCAAGTACGTCTCAATGCCCAGGGAGGAATTATGCTCACGGTACTTTGTGTGATAGTGGGGGTCTGGTTGGCGACCGGACTGCTGGCGGTCTTTGCTTGCGCGAGATCGTCACAGTGTAGCCGGTGGACAGATAGACCATAACGCAGTGTCGTTGTCGTTGAGTCGTGGGGGGTCGTTAGAAGTTGCTTGTTCACTGGTCGTAGCCGTGTCGTGAGTTGTGTCGTGAGTATATCACAAGACAAAAAGGAGACCACAGATGACCAACAAGCAAGCCATTGACTTCATTCTAAGAGGCCAGAAGATTCTACGCATTCAGGATTGGGATATTGAGTTTATACCTGTCAATGCTGGGGTGCTCAACGACAATAATGATACTGCCATAGTGCGTCATAGACCATACAGAATGGACGCCCAAATCACTGTGGCGATGGCAGAAGACGAAGCGAATATCAAAGATTCTATCTGGCACGAGTTGATACATTTGTTACTGGAGGGTCTTCGCGACATAGCTAACGATATGGCTGAGCAGTTAGGACCTGGTGGGAAACAGTTGGCGAAAGATCGGCTAAACATTGCCGAAGAACGCATTGCCGTGCGGTTGGCGAAGGCATTGGTGGAGTTGGACGGTTAAGGCAGTAGCTCAATATCGCTTTCCACTTCGTTGCCCCAGACATCCCAACCGGCCATTGTGTCGCCGAAGAGTGTTGGCTCTGGCTTGCGGGCAAACAGTTCAATGCGGGGCAGGTCGCCCATTAGCTGGACTATCTTTTCTCTTACGATTGGCGGCTTCGCGCTGTGTTTTCCTCGAGCAGCTGACACAACCTGATGGACAGATGCGTTTACTCGCTGTGGATGTCCTCGGGTAGCCAACCAACAGTATTCAGTATTGCTTCGCGTCCAGTAGCCCATACCAGTAAACGGTGTTCCGTTGTCGTTGAGCTTTACCCAGACGAAAGCAACGGTCTTGTATGTAAAGTCCCACTTCTCTATTGCGCCCAAACACTTAGGTAGCATTGGCCAAGTCCCCCACAGAAACAAGGCACAGTCATCGGCTGCTATTGACTGGACGGGTAGCCGGTAAATATCCTCAATCTCCAAAATAGGATAATGGTCGCCCACCCAGCGCGAAGCAGTCTGGTCATTGTAGTTCTTAAACTGCCACGGCGGGTCAGCATAGATGATGTTGTATTTCTTATCAGTCATTTACTTCTCCTCCCGAATAGACTCCAGCAACTCACTCATATTGTTTAGCAACTCAGGATCGGCCTCGACCAGCGACTCCACAAGCTCCCGAGCCTTGTCTTTCTTTTCACCATTGTCTTGCCTGGCTATGATCTTCGCTGCCAGCGCCTGAGGCCGCACGTGAGCGTATATCTCGGTAGTGTTAAGGTTAGAGTGGCCTAAGAGCTCCTGTAGCTCACGGATCGACACGCTGCCCTCTTCTAAAATCTCGGTGGCGTAGCAGTGTCTAAGTACATGGGGACTACACCCTCTGGCTTCAATGCCAGCCTTCTGCGCATACCGGCGCATGGCATGACGTATGCTGGACGGTCCTACCTTCTTTTTAGTGCTTGTGTGAAACCACCAGCGAGATGCGGCAAGTCTGGCGTCGTCCCAGAGCAAAAACCAGTCGAGCAGTCGATTGTCGAATGGCACGTTGCGATCTTTGCCGCCCTTGCCCTGATGAACGTGCAGCCATTGGTTATCCAAGTCTATGTCGCAGGGTTCTAGGCTGCACACCTCAGAGATGCGCAAGCCGGTCCGGTACATAGTTTCCATCATCGTCCGATTGCGCAGCCCAGACCAGCACTTGACGTTGGGTTGTTTCATTAGTGAGGCGACGGTTTCGCGGTCTAGAATTTTGGGTAGGTGATCGGCCACACTAAGAACCTTCCTTGTCTTTGTCTTGCTTTAGAGTAACGTTGAAGTGGCGTGTGCCAAAGAGCATACTCCCTATCACATAAACTAGTGATGCACCAATCAGCCAATTAATCCCGCCAATCCACAATTCTTCTGCTAATTTGCGACCTAATTCGTCCATTGTTTTACCTCCTCCCTACAAATTCCCGCAACACCAGCAGAATCAAGTCGGTGATGGCGTCGGTGAGGGCGTTGATGAGAGTACTCATTCGGGCCCCACCGCTTCAACGAGATCAATAGCTCGTTGGACGCTCTGTTGGGCCTCCTGAGACGCACGAACGGTGTTCCGCTTGTATTCCCTCAGTCCAGGCCGGTCGAGCAGCATACACTCAGCAGTGGCCAGCGCGGGTATGCCTGTGTCTTTGAGGTGTGTCAGGTATTCAATTGTGATGCGCTTCTTGGCTGTCATTGGTCTTTCCTTATCTTCTTGGTCTCAACGGCTATACTATTCAACGCCTGGGCCATAACTCCCAGCTTACATTCCTGCCGGTCGGCGTCCCAGAGTTGGCAGTCAGTACGACAGGCACCTGCTGTTTCGAGCATTTCGCGTATAGTATCTTTATTGCTTCCTGCATTTGCGTTGACTATTGCTACGTTCATTCCGGCACTTGATCTAAACGGGCACTGCTTCATTCGGGTTCACCTCCCTCCTGTAATCTGATCTCGCGCTCACTCAACAGCTTGTCGCCACAGTCTGGGCAATGACCACCTCGCACCCACTTCGACTCACCGACAAAGTGAGTCTGCATTGTGTCGTGCCAGAATAGGCAATGTTCTCCGAAGTAGTCCACACGCTCCTGAAAGAACCGACCACAGTGACATTCTCCAGGTATTGCATTGGGGCGAAGAGAATTGGCAGGCGCAACACCATTATGCCAGTAGACCTTCTTTTCTGGCCGGATAGCTCGCGGTGGGTTTTTCAACAACTCGTAGCCGGTAGCCAGTCCCTCAGCACCACAAGCCAGACACACAAGAGTATCTTCGGTGCGTGGTGCGATTCCAGTGTTGGGATGCACAGTATAGCCTTCGTCGGGATGCCACATTGCTGTACTGGAAAAGGGAATAAATCCCTCGCCAGGCATCACTGCGATCCGGCTACCATCAGTGCGTTCGAGGACTAGTTCTCCGGCTACTCCACATGCTTGACATACGAGTTTCTTTGGGTTGGTCATTTTGGTGTCTCCTTATAGACTAAACATCCCGATCTGGAAAACCATCATCACGAAGATTGACAAGAAGTACAACAACCACAATCCCGCACTGGCTACAGAAATCCACAATGCGTACTGCCAGTGTTTCTCGTCGCCCTCATTCCTAGCGATCACGGCACAGACAATCCCGATTATACCCCCGAGCAATGGAAGCAGTATAAATCCCATAATACCGAGGGCGAAACCGGCGATGCTCCAGCTTGACCACTTCTTCTTGGCTTGTTGTCGCTTCCGCCATTCCTCAAATTCTGTCTGGCGGTTGGGAGACTCTTCGATTGGATCAGTCATTTTAGCACCTCCTCTTGATTTGTATACGTGTATACGTATATACGGTACTTGATGTATACACGTAAATCGTCACGATTAGAGCATATACACGTATACATATGTTGTTAAGTAGTATAGGGTCTTTGCTACAGCCATCTCAGACACTCCAACGGCGAATTCGGTAGTTGTCTGCGTATACGAATTCTGGGCAGTGTAAACACAGGCGGAACGTATACGAATTCATTTGAGACCTTCTTGCGTTGGATCCGCACTGGTTTCACGGTCGGCCTCCTCGCGGGCTTGATTGTCAAGTGCGCGAAGTTGGCGGCGAAGCAATCCCCTGCTTTGCCACTGTCGTCTGCACTCGGCCAGCTCCTTCTCCAGCCCGGCGGCGTACTCGTCCATACAAGCCAGACACTGCTCAACGCTTTCTGGAATACAGACTTGGCACTCAGGCCTTGCCATTCGCTTCATCTTCGCCCTCCTCGCGGGCCTGGTCTAAGAATGGACACATCTGCTCCCAGCTTTCGTTGCAAGCCAGCTCCAAGGCGCGCCGCCGTATCGTTGACAACTTGTCTGCGTTCACTATGTCTACCCGCATATCAGCGAGCATCTCCTTCAGCCCAGCGGCGCGGTCGGCTATTGCATCCAGTTCTGTTGCACCATTCACCAAACCAAGCCGCCGAAACTTCTGATCGGCGAACCTGCGAATAGATTGCTCAACGGTTTCTTCAGTCGCCGGTAACTGCTGCTTCATCTTCACCCTCCTCCGAACCGTCCAGCAGGGCGCAGTCATTATTGGCGCGTTCCCTTGTGCAGCTTTGGCAGAAATCCCGCCCCCAGCTATCCCGTGTCCAACCAGATTCCGCAGCAGCATTGCGGGCTACATCTTGGTTATTAGTATTGACGGGGAAATTGCCTGCGCAATGCCAACCGTCTGAAACGTCATCGCATTCAACAATTGTTTGCTTGCTAATGCTCATCAGGTTCCTCCTTCGCCGAACCGTCCAGCAGGCCGATGACGGCGGTGATGCGGAAGTAAGGGATGCGGTAATGAAGATCGGTTGCCAACTCTTGCAACTCAGTCAGCAGTTCAATCGCCGCCTGCTGCGACTCGCGGATTTGCTCGGTGGTCTCCTGCAATTCCTGGCGGGCTTCGCGGATATGTTGACGGACTGCGTCGTGCTCCCAAGCGGTAACCCCATTCCTCAGCAGCTCGTCAACCGTCTCCAACCGTTTAATCAGGTCACTCATTTGCGGCCTCCTCTATTTCCCACTTAATGGGCCGTCCTCCGATATTCTCGTGGATGTCGATTGACGTATATGCTGCATATCGTTTAGCCAAGCACAGACGCTCTTTTGCTATCTCAATGTCATCAGTCACATCTCTACGCCAGATGTAGGACGAAGTGCTTGCGCCCTCTACTGTACCGACTACCTTATAGCTGGGCATCTTGGGCCTCCTCTGCTCTCTTTAACAACTCGTCGGCCATCTCGCGGACTTGGGCGGCGTGATAGGCACGCTGATGTTCGTGATAATAGAAGCCACCCCGCGCGAGGCGATATGCTCGTCCGATATAGTACCAGCCGCGCTTATGTACTGCCACCACAAAGTCACCGACAAAGCTACCAGCACGGTTTCCAACCCAAGCCCGCACTGCCTCCCGATAGTAGTCAAGCAGGGCCTCACCCGTCAGTTCGGTTGGCATCGTCGGCCTCCTTCCGGCCATATTCGTTTGCTTTGTCCTCGTCCCAAGCGGTCAGGCAGTCTTCGTTGCAGAAGTAGTAAGCTGTTGAATAGGTATAGTATTCTCTAAGCATAAGCCCCTTCACGATAGATCTACCACACCAGCGGCAACGATGGTATTCGCCGTAGACATCAAGAAACTTCTTCTTACCCGCCTCAAACGACTCTGCCATTTCCAGCAAGTTGAAGTCACTCATCATCAGTCTCCCCTCCGGCCTGTTCGAGTTCATAGCTACGCTCAAGGATAATACCTATAGCAATATCCCACGACATTGTGCCGTGAGCTACCCTGTCCAGCAAAATCGAGCATTCGTCCTCCCGTGCCTTGTGTTCCGCCTTCCGTATCAACTCAGCATCGTGCTTGACGCCCTTGGCTACGGACGCGGCGAGACCGGGGCTAGCCGCCTTCCGAGCGGTATGTACCTTATTGGCCAACACATATCGGTACTGGTCAATCTGGTTAGCATCGTATGGATGCCCAAGCTCCCGCATTATACCGGCGGCCAGTTGATAGTATTCGCACTTGACCTTTGCCAAGGCTTCTTCACAGGCCAGCTTGATTTCTGCTATCGCTTCGGTGTTCATTGTGGGGCCTCCCTTCGGCTTTGAGCTAATGCTGAGCCTAGCTGTTCCCATAGCATATCTGCCTGGTCTATGTCTACCAACAACATCAGCGCCGGAGCTATAATAGTCCCGTCCTCAAGGCGGTGCGTGTCAATACGAATGGCTATGTTCGCTGGTCTCGTGCCGCCTCCCGCCTCATAATCACATTCCACCTCAAAGTCTGCCTGCAACCAATTCTGAGCAATCTTAGTATACGGCGTCACCATCATCAGTCCTCTCTTGCGTGTTGTGCTCTATCCTGAACGGCTCCTAGGTAGTTCTCACAGTGTTCAAGCCGGGCCTGCTCGTCCAGTGCTAACCAGGCGAGGCCGTGGGGCTTGAGGTCGGTGTCGGCGACGGCTTGATTTGCTGCCCAGTGGTCAACCATACGCATCATCTTGTACTGGTCCTCCGGCGGATCGTCCAGTATCAGGTAGTCCGGGTAGGCAATCTCAGGGATGTCGGCGGTGTTAATCGGCTGGGGCATCGTCGGCCTCCCTGTAAACGATTAGCCAATACTCGGCCTTTTCATTGTCTCGCAGCGTGCGGTCACTGTAGTTGACATCCCAACTAATCATTGTTTCAAGGATTGGCAGGCCGGTGCCCGGAAAGCCCCACGTGGTATCCATACGCCCTTGCCCAACTGGGGCGACTGGGGACGTGCCGTCGGGGTCGGAGAAACCACCAAGCGATATAATCTCTGGGTGTCGGTCGCGAATAGCACGGTAGACTTCTGCGCTGGTTGGTATACGAAGTTCGCGCATCACTCACCCTCCTCGCACGGGCCAGTCTCCAGAATCCGTATCTTGCCAGGCGGCGGGAAGCCGAGGGCGGCGAGGTTGTCCATGTCCCTTGACAATGGGAAGTAGCCAACAAAAACAGATGCCGCATGATTGTGCCGCCACTCTCCGGTAGGCTCGAAAAGCTCAGGACGAGACAACCAGAGACGGCAGGTGTACGCATCTATTGAGAGTTTGGCATCAGTCGTCAGATAGATTTTCATCGCTGCCTCCCTCCGACTCTTCTGCATCATAGCGGGTCTTCATATGATACACCATATCTGAGTGAGTCTTAAGCTCTCGCCAAATGAGATCGCCCACCGTACCGGCACTGTAAAGCAGGATGCCCAGCGAGGGGCCTGGCTGCTTAATCCGTTGCAAAGACCTACCGTCCACCTTGATGTCAACTGTTAGTGTGTGCTTCTCGTCCATATCGCTGCCTCCCTTATTCTCTCTCTTCTGCTTCGTGGTCAAACTCTTCTTCTTTCATCAAACACAGACAGTTATCGCATTGCAAACAATCGGGAAACTCTTGGTCTATGTCTACATCTCCCGACCCACATATTGGGCAATAGACGAACATATCTCCGAGTCTCATATCAGTTCCTTCTCCCTCAGGCTCCGCCAGGCCTCGCGGCCCAGCCGGTAGCCCAGAATTATGTTCAGCAACGAAAGCGCGCAGATGGCGATGGTCATTGGGAGCCTCCCTTACCGTCTTCGTAGTAGTACATTCCTACTTCCAGTTCAAGCTCGCGGAACACCCCCGCTACTGTGGTTGCCTCACCTGCCGATGGTATTAAATCAGTACCATCATCAACCAAGCAAGTCCAGCGGTATTCGTCGTGGCTTTCCCCCGGTACGCGCTTGCTAATCTGTATCTTTGCTATTGGGTTGCCCATCCGTCTCGCCTCCCTGTCTGAGTAACGACCCGCGCCTGCCCAGGAAGGGCAGGTGCCGACCGTTATTAGTCCCACCAGCAGTATAGCACCTTCACTTCTTCTCCGTCCGGCCCACTTACAATCTTCTGTACTTGGTAGTGGTCTGGACTGAGCATCATTGCCAGCTCCCAGAGCCTGTCGGGATGTGGCCCGTAAACATACAGGCATGGACTGCTACTCCGCCCAAGTTTCACCTGCGTCCCGGGCGGGCAACACCACTGAATTATCTCGCTAATGATACTCGGGCTGAAATCGTTGTAATCACCGATCGCATCAAGTGCCTGGTACAGTTCCTCCTCACTAACTGAGAACCACACACCATCCCATTCCAGTATACGGTTGCTGTATGGCAAATCGTTTCCGCTGTCTGCGTATGCCTCTCTGGTTTTCTTTACTCGGCTGTCCATCCTACTTGCCTTCCTTGAGAACTAATGATCCTTGGTGATACTCATACGGACATGCTTCGGGATCGCCTTCATCACAACTACAATAGGTTACATAGTTTTCGTCAGTCGGCCAAGCTGTTACATTCTCTTCTGTGACTCTCCCGGTCCCCAAAATAATCTCACCCCGCCGGTCAGTTAGATACTCGACCTGTCGTGTCTCGTAAGCCAGTATGGTAACCTCTTCGCCACAGTCTTTGCAGGTCATTCGGAACCCTCCTTCGCTTATACCGGCAAGTCTCCAATTATGGAACGAGCGTTGCGGATTGCTTCGACGGCTGGTGCAAGTGCATCGTCAAGTCGGTTGAGTGCGTCTCTGTCTCTCTCGTCGAAAGTGATATACAGAGCCTCGTCTATTTCTTGTGCTGCATCCAGTATCTCAGTCACTTTTTCTCTTACCGAACACACCATCTCTTCTGAAGTACTCATTCGGAACGCCTCCCTTTCTTATGCGTGATAGTATCCACAGTCAGGATCAAAACGCCGGAGGACTGCCGGGATCTCGACCAGTCCGTGTTTGGCAAGCTGTTGTTCGCTGGGAATCGAAACCCATCCCTTAATCTCATGGTCCCGATAGTATTGATTCAGCCAATCCTCGGTTTCATTGTCTGGGCCAATGATCTCAGCGTCGTCACCGACAGGCACAATATACAGAAACCCCTCCTCGTCCTCAAACCAATCGCCCTCATCATACCACTCCTCGAATAAATAGACTCTTGCTTCGTTGTCAAACGTGCCTGGCATTCGGATCACTCTCCCTTTCTTATGATACTATTCTCAGTATACCCATCAACACGAAAACGAAACCTGCGTCACGATTACGGGGAGTCATTCGGTAACTTTTCCTCTCATTAATGCGGAAACTGCACAGTTTGCTTCGCGAATACTCGTTTCCGAAGGTGGAAACTGTTGTCGTGTCGGACTATGGTATACGCCCGCCCAGGCCGCCGCTCATAGACCGATACACCTACAATATAACCCTCACAAGTCTCATCTTTACGATAGATCAACTTCATTGTACTACCTCCCTTTCTCATTGGGTAGACCGCCGTGGCTGTTTAGCCGTTGGGGGGTCGTTAGAAGTTGTCTGTTAATTGAGTCGTTGTCGTTGTTGTGGTCGTGAAGTGTCATTTCTGATTCGGTAGATTGCTATGGATTCTGGTACGCATTCGGTACACACTTGCTCATTCGGTACCCTTGCCCACTCGCTGGCCCAACCCGGCCATTAGACCCCCACTGATATTGCCTCATTTTTTCCTCAAAAAAGCTGAGGCAGACTTGAGCAGAAACTCAAGTTTACCTCAAGATACCGCCGCCCGAAACTTGCCCTCAACCGCTGCCAGGACCTTCTGCGCTTGCCCAAAACCTGCCAGGATCGCCGTTTGTTGATCGCTTGTATATTCCTGCGCCTTTTCTTCGAGCGTCTCAAGCCGCCACGAACCAAGATCCGATATACCGGCCAGCCTTTGCTGCAACTTGCCCTTGATCTTTACTGCCCCTGCCGATAACTGCCGATCACTAAAGCCCAGGGAAGTTTGCACCGGGACCGCTGAAAGACCATAAGCTGCTTTTACCTTCGCGATCACCTGCTTGACCTGCTCAACCGACCGCCCGCCTGCCAAGCGGACCGCTGCCTCCTGCGGATTCCCCGGTGCCGGTATTATCAATTCCTCTGTGAGATTCTGCCCACATGCCGCACACTTTGCCGAACCTTCTGCATTGACCACCTTACACCGAGGACACAGTATAGGAGACAACCGCCGGCACGGGAGTTTAGACAGCAGCAGCAGGCTTGCCAGATTGACTTCCCTGCTCAGAAACGCCGCCCGCAACTTCTCCCCTGCCTCCTGCTCAAGACTAATCCTGCCCGACACATACGACACGGACCGACCCGCCTTCTGTGCTATACCGGCAACCGACACGCCCAGGTCCACTAATTGACCGAACCCGGCCCCCTCCTCCCACGGTAAAAAATCCTCCCTGTTCAAGTTATCCAACAACACAAACTCCCGCGCCGCTTGATCGTTAAGGTCCACCACAATCGCCGACACCGTAGACAATCCCGCCTCTATTGCAGCCAATCGCCGCCTATGCCCTGCCAGCAGCTCATAATGACTATTGACACGCCGGACCGTCACCTGTGTGATAAAGCCCTGCGAACGCATGCTATCGGCTAACTTGCCGATTCCTTCTGCATCATAATGTTGACGAGGCTGATCACCACGCGGGACTAGATCCTTGACTGCTATATCTATAACTTCCGGCATCATTGACCTCCTAAAGCACTATAGCGATCTTCCTGCCTTTTTCGTTGACTAACACTCTCCGCCCATAATTCTCGCAGCAAAAATAAGAACACTCGTAAACTTCGCTGCCAGGACGCCCGCCCTGCTCAATACTGAATTGTCGGACCATACACCGTCCGCAACCTTCGCAACGGACCGCCTTATATTCTTTGCTCATTATCAATTCTCCTTTTACTTTGCTTGCCAGCCATATTCTTCTGCACTATGCCACGCCTTCCGGCCCGCCTTCTGGACCCGAACAAATCCCCGCCCGTTTACCCACCTCTTGACTGCCGGACCCTGCACCACGCCCTCCTGCCCTCCTAATACTCCGGCCAGCCCGCCACCTTCGCCTAATTGCGCTTGTACTGCCGAGATTTTAAGTATAGTGTTAGCCGCCGAAGTCTTCAGCTTGCCCTCCCGAACCTTCTTGACCGTATCACTTAACACTTGCCGGACCTCCTCCACACTACCGACCGCCACCTCCTGCTTCACTTCCTCCCGGACCGGCACCCAGGGTGTTGACTTCCTCTGAAACGCAAAGAAACCAGCAAACGCCCCGACCCAACCGACGGTAACCACCACACCGCTTATAATTGCCTCTACCGGCACCGGCCCGAATATTGGCCCCGAACTGAACGACAGCAAAGACAAGGGAGCCCCAGCACAATAACACGCAACAAACGCCGCGACACTCGCGCCGGACGTACACCACCACGGCACCTCGACCGGCACCGGATCCCACACGCCCCAGGATTCAGGAGGTCCAGATACCACTTCCTTTTCCTTGACCTTGCGCTGGACCCCTGCACCGAACACCTTCTTGACCTGCACCTCCACGCTGTCAAGCACCGACTCAGCAACCGGACCCGTTGACGCTTGACCTTCGCCGAACCGATTCCCCGGCAACCAGCATACTTCACCTGTAGCAGAATCAACGCACTCATAGACTGTTACCTGTTCGCCGTTGACTTCCTCGATCCTTGCCGACCATTCCCCGCCCGCCCGTAACCGTACATACACCACGACCACCTCCTGCCGACTATAACAGTACACCCGGCCAGGACGCCCGCCTTTCACGAGCGCACCGGCCCAGCATACTACTCCTCAGACGACTTCTCGTATTCTGCTACTGTGGACCCTACTTCATCAAAGAAGTCAAACACCTCCAATAACAACACTTCATCACTACTGCTCAGAACCCGATGAGCACCATCAAACCAATCCAAAAACCAATACTCAATTCTATACGGCACGAACCCCGGACCACAGAAGAATCTGAACTCATCAGAAGGACCACCCCATGATAACTGATAGCGGAAATACCCCTCCTTCTGTTCTTCGCCGAAGGTCCCCGGCGCTACATAGTCAAACGACAACCCGAATTCTAAGAACGTCCCGTATCCTTCAGGATCCTCCTCTTCTTCACCTGCACAGTACAGATCCCACAAACGCCGGATCACCTCGACGCGATCCTTGAGTTCTTCTTCTACCCTATCTTTACAACTCAATTCTTCAATCTGTGTACTACTCACGGAAACCGCCTCCCTCTTCGCTCAATTTTATCCTCAAACTATGCAACGCAACCGCCCCTCCACGAACCGCCACCGGCACCAGGACCACCAACAAGCACACCTCAATCCAAAACAACATGTCAGAACACCTCCAGAATATCCGGCACTTCCAGCAGCTTGACTTCCACCACACTACACGCCCGCAGCCGCTTGCGTAACACGAACAACAACGCCCGCCGCCACCAGCTTAACTTGACCTTGCTTGACATATCACCGCCCCCTTCCTATGCCCAGGACAGTCCGAATCAAACGCGCCGGACCGCCCCCGCCAAAGAACGCCTTTGAAAAATACTTCCCAATTGCCCTGTGAACATACCGCCGGACGATCTTCTTCGGACTCAATTCTAACCAAGGTTGCACGTTACCCATCACCCTTGCCCACCTATACAGCCCGGACCTAGTCCTCCTATACCCGCCAGGTAACAGACTCATTGACCGACACCTCCCTTAAATAACGATACCCCAACCGCCCACACACTCCGCCAGACCGCCGGACTATGAAATAATCCTTGCCCGGACACAAACGCCACACCACACCAGTCTCGATTGACTCACCACCACGGAACCCGAACGCCACGAACTTCACCTTACTCCCGACTGTTAGACTCATCACCTACCACCTCCGCCCTCTGTTATAACTAAACCCACGCCCTACCTTCCCCCGTGCCACCCCCGCCCGATAAGTCAGAAACGCGATCCACGCCACTATACCAGCCAGCCCTACGTGACTCCACCCTATACCTGCCAGCGCCTCTTTAAATAATTCAGCCATTGACTTGCCTCCTTTGCTTGTCGTGTCTTGCCTCATTAGTATACCCCGCCCTTCCGCACTTAAACCTAATTATAACACGTTTACCTAGCTGTGTCAAGCTAATCGTGACGGAAACAGAAAAAAAGAACACGATTCCCTATGGCATGAGAAGGTCAAGACAATGGTACAACATCTATTGAAAGGCTTCGATTCTTCGATGGATGCTGGACCCCTTAGGGTGTGACCGATTCTCAAAGAACTGGCAACCGGCCTCGATCCAGGTTACAGATTCCCCTGCCAGCTCTAATAGTCACACTTCCAACTGAAATCGTGTCTATATAGCCCCTACAAGCGTTTCTTCGCCGTAAACGTGACGCAAAGCAAATCCAAAATTAGAATACAAACGTAATAACAAAGAACTCTTAAATCGCAGATGCTTGACATTTTTGGAAGCCGACACTATAATAAAAGTTGATACGGAATATAGTTTCAAACGTAACAAACTAAATTGCGGCAAGGTGACATTGATGAACAATTTAAAAGATGATGTTTGGTTTGCAGGATTTGTTGACGGGGAAGGCTATTTTGGTATCTACGAAGGTAATAACAGACGAACCTGGACATTTCATTGTGGCATCAATCTCCGTCTTGATGACGAATCGATACTGAGAAAAGCAATGGAGGTATTTGGGGGTTCAATGCACATTGATCGCCGTGAAGGAGGAAAGCTACGTTATGAAGGTCAAGGTAAGGTTTATGAAGGAGAATGCAAGCCGCGATGGAAGTGGAATGTTAGCGCTCGAGCCGAGGTATTAAGATTGGCAAACTACTTTGAACAATATCCATTGCGCAGCAAAAAAGCACGGGATTGCAATATATGGTGTGAAGCAGCACAACTATACTATCGATATTCTGTAAAAGGAAATAATCCTGATTGGCTACTCAAGCGAATAGCTATTTACAAACAAGAAATATCTAACGCACGACGCTATAGATTTGATGAGACCTACAATCTTCCACTCTCATTTTGTAGAATAAGCGATGATCAACTCTCGTTGGTGGAGGTTTGAAATGGCTGAAAGTGTTACTGACACAATTAGACCTACTGATGGCAAGTTAGAGCACCGGAAGTATGATGTAAAGATTAAGCGGCGAGCGCGGGTGATGTGGTGTATAGTGGGAAAAGACGAACCTGTTGAAAAGCAATTAGATCTGCCAGCAGGAACACTACGAGTTTGGCGATCTCGGAAGCAGCCTGACGGGATAGAATGGCATGAATTCAAGGAAGAGTTAGATATGGCAGAGGGGGACAAGTTTTTCGAACTGGCGGGGCCGCAGCATGAGGTGGAGTATCGGCGGCAGTTGATGGGACAGGCGCACAGATTGGCTTCGATAGCGATGGCGAGTTTGGAAGTTGGGGAGTTGTATGCTGGCGGTGAAATTGCGAAGGGGGCGGAGGTGAAGGTGCTGTACAACAAGAATGGGCGACCTGTGCGTGTGGGAGGAATTCGGCCTGAGAGTATGACGCAGGTGACGACGGCGTTAGTGGGAACGGCAAAGATCATTGAGTCTCAGATGGAGCGGTTGGCTGAATTGCAGTTGGGTGAGGATCAGATGCGAAGGGCTATTGCCCAGGTGATGCAGGTGTTTTGGAACGAGGCGGTGAAGGTGTTGGAATTGAGCAAGGAGGATAAGAAGAAGTTGGAGGCGGCGTTGCAGGGAGCGGGGCAGCGAGCGGGAAGGATGGAGTTGAGTAGTGGGTTGGATGGCGAGGATGAGGTTTAGCGAGTGGGGTGGTTGGGTAAGATGGTAATGAGCGACGAAAACGAGTAAGGAGGCCGGATAATGTACAGTGATGATTTTGTAATAAACTTCTTAGCCGTACTGATAGCTTGGTCGATACGCGCATTAGGTTTGTGGATAGCTTGGAGTGTACTGAGCGAGCCACTGGGATTGCCAGCATTGAGTTGGTTGCAGTGCCTGTGGCTTATACTGGGCTATGCCGCAGTGACATATCGTTGGACTAAAAAAGAGGAGG
>Ga0222685_1000025_pt1 | contig 32812 bp, 43 predicted proteins | sample AntAcemetage1077_FD_179836 | JGI IMG/M metagenome (GOLD analysis project Ga0222685, IMG submission 179836) | Saline water microbial communities from Ace Lake, Antarctica - #1077 | ecosystem: Environmental > Aquatic > Non-marine Saline and Alkaline > Saline | place: Antarctica: Ace Lake...
TTTCCAAAAAGGTTTAAATACCTCATGTCTTGCATATCAATAGTGCTCACCATCTTATAGAATTTGTAGATATAATTAGTTTTTAAACTTTTGTGAGGAGAAATCATATGAAAATAACAATAAAGGAATTTAGTATTTTATAATCTTATGATTCCTTCTCGTGTTTTTAACTCATATTCAAAATATAATTTTTGAGCACCTTCTATATTTCCTTCTCCTACTAACTTTTCAATTTTCTCTCTAGGATATTCAATTTGATTTATATTTCCCATCATTCCCTTAATAGTGTTTACTTTTATACAATCTTTTAATTCCATAAAAATAAGAATTATTTATTAACACCCTCAACAACTTTTGTTTTTGCTTCTTTTTTATCTTCGTCTTTTTTTATCAAAGGTCCAACAACTTTAACCAAAAGTCCTGGCAATCCAGTCCCAATAGGCACTGGTTGATTAAGCATAATATTCTCAATAACACTTGATAATTTATCTCCGCCTCCCTTAATTGAAGCATTTATAAATTGTTTTACAGGAGTTTCAAAAGTTGCCCTTGCTAATATTGAAGATTTTTGGGCAATAATTCCCATTCTTGTAACACCTTTAACTCCTCCTGAGTTTGTCATAGCATCTGCAGCTAATTTAAGGTGTCTAATATCAATATCCAATCCCTGACTTTTAAGAACTTCATTAATTTCATTAATGATTAATTGATGTGCAACTTCAATCCCAAAAACATTAGCCATTTCATAAAAGTCATTTGAGACTAACTTGTCTTTGTGAACTTCCTTCATATCAATCATCTCTTTTAAATTTGTACCCAAGGTAGTTATTACAAGATCCCTATCTTTTTTTATAATTAAAACTTGTTTAATGTTTTTAACACCAGAAATTATTGTTTCTTTTAACTTTTCTTTAAGCTTATAGATTTCTCTAAATCCAAATTCAGAAACATTTAAGATTATTACATTTGATCTTTCCTTAACGTTAAATCCAGCATCATTTAATCTTTCAGCAACTTTTTTTATAGAAATATGTGTTTGTTTTAATCCTTTATCGTCAATCTTTATCTCAATTTTTTTATTTCCAAAATCTAATATAAGTTCAGAGGCAATTTCTTTTAATTTAACTTCTTTAATTTTTTCAGCAAAGATTTTTGCACTTCTTTCATTGTTAAATTCTTTATTAAGATAAACTTCCATTTTAGGAGAAGAAGGTTTTTTTCTCGCATCAAAGATTTCTATAATTCTTGGTAACCCTTGAGTAACCTGCATTTCAGCAACACCTGCCATATGAAAGGTTCTCAAAACCATTTGTGTTGAAGCTTCTCCAAATGATTGGGCAGTAACAATTCCTATGGCCTCTCCAGAAGCTAATTCACCTTTAATATGGAGTTTTGTAACATCTAATCCATCATCTCCATATTTAAATTGGATAATATTATTGTTGCTATCTCTAATTGTACCATCATATTCCTTTCTTAAATCTTGTAAAGCATTTGCTAGTCTTCTATATAAATAACCTGATTTAGGAGTTCTTAATCCAGTATCCATAAGTGAATCTCTTCCTGTAATTGCTTGAAAAAAGAATTCATCTGGTCTTAAACCTTTAATAAAAGGGCTTTTGATAAATCCTCTTGATTTTGGAGATAAGTCTCCTTTTTTGAAAAATGAAAGTGTTCTTCCAGTATAACCAAAATCAACTCTATGGTTTCCTAAAGCTTGCTGACCAACACATGAAGCCATCTGAGTAATATTTAAAATATTTCCTCCCCCCCCTGATTTAATCATATAATTAACAGGGTTTGTTTCTGGGAATTCTTGTTTAACAATTTCCCCAATTTTTGTTCTTACTTCATTTAAAGCTTGCAAAATTTTTATTTCTCTTGATTCTTCTTTTGTTTTTCCTGGAATACTTTCTAAAGTTTTATTATTGTATGCAAGGATTAATTCCTCTGTCTTTTTTTCTGCTTTTTTAATTATTTCCTCCCCAGATTTGATAACTTTTTCATCTAAATCTAAATCTTCAACAGAAGTTGTAATTCCAAAATCAGTAAGATAATTTTTACCTAAGTTAAACGCCTTTTCAATGGTTTCAAAAGTTTCTGTTCTGCCAACAGTTCTATCAAGCTCTTTAACTAAATCCCCATCTTCATCACCAAAAGTAGTTTTATCTATGACTCCTTTTACAATTTCGCCATCTTTAATCTTTATAGAATCATTTGAGAAATTTACTTTAGGTAATATTTTTGAAAAAACCTCGGTTCCTAATATTGTTTTTTTTGAAATTGAATAATCTAATCCTGATTTATATAAAAGTTGATTTGCATCTTCTTTAGAAAGTTCATTAAGGCCTAATAAATAATTTCCAGTAATAGCATCCCCAATACACCCTACAAGATTAGTATTGTTCTTTGGAGACATAAGATTCATTTTAACATCTAAAAGTATTTTTGCTTCTGCTCTTGCTTCTTCTGTTTGGGGGGAGTGAATATTCATTTCATCACCATCAAAATCAGCATTATAGGGGGTTGCAGCTGCAGGATGTAATCTAAAAGTTCTCCAAGGCAATACTTTCACATAGTGAGCCATAAGACTTCCTCTGTGCAAACTTGGATGCCTGTTAAATAAAACAACATCCCCGTCTTGCAAATGCCTTTCAACTTGATAGCCAGGAGCAAGTTCACTAATTATTTCTTCTTTTAATTCTTCTGTAATCTTTTTTCTTTTTCCATCAGGACGTATAATATAATTTGCACCAGGATATTCTTCTCCCTTATTTATCAAGTCTTTTAATTTTTTTATATTAATATCATTAACAGTTTCAGAAACAGTAACAACTCTTGCAATTTCATAAGGGATTCCAACTTCATTTATTTTAATATATGGGTCAGGAGATATAACAGTTCTTCCTGAATAATTAACTCTTTTACCTGCAATATTTTTTCTGATTCTTCCTTCTTTACCTTTAATTCTTTCTGTAATTGTTTTCAAAGGTTGACCGCTTCTGTGTCTTGCAGGAGGAATCCTTGTTGTTGTATTATCAAAGAAAGTTGTAATATGAAATTGTAATAAATCCCAAAGATCTTCAATAATAACTTCAGGAGCACCTGCATTTAAATTTTCCCAAAGTCTTTGATTAGCCCTTATAATATCTGAAAGTTTATGTGTTAAATCATCTTCACTTCTTTCTCCTGATTCTAAGATAATACTTGGTCTTACTGTTACAGGAGGAACTAAAAGAGAAGTTAATACAGCCCATTCAGGTCTACAACTTTTCGCGTCAACTCCAATTTTTTCTAATTCTTCATCAGGTATATTAACTAAAATTTCTCTTACCTCTGTTGGAAATATTCTTATTTTTCCTTCGAAAAAGTTTGTAGGTTTGTCTAATTTAACTTTGGTTTGTGCTGCTTGGCAGTGCGGACATTTTTTAGAATCTTTTGCTTTTTTAGCTCTTTGACTTGGGGATAATTTTTCTAAGTTTTTATCATCAAGCATTAGTTTTCCACAATCATGACAAAAACATCTTAACCCTGTTTCAATTAATGGAACATATTTTAAATGAATAACTGGCCTAGCTAAATCAATGCTACCTGGATGCCCTAAACATTCTTTTAATCTTCCCCCGCATGTTCTACATCTAACTCCTGGGTCAATAGCACCTAATCTTAAATCCATTAAACCACCATCAACAGGATAACCATCAATATCATAAAGTTCTGGAGTAACAATCTTAGCAGAAGATATCTTTTTAATTTGTGCAGGACTAATTAAACCAAATTTAATTTCTTTTATTTTTTTTCTAATAATCTTTAACATTTTGTTTTGTGTTTTGTTTTTAAGGGAAGGTTATTCGTATTTATTCTTTAATTCAAATTTACTATTGATATGTAAAGCTTGTAATTCTTCTAATAATAATTTAAAAGCATATGAAACCTCAACAGACTCAATTTCTTCACTTCCACAGATTGGGCAGAATATTTTATTTCTAATATTGTCTTGTATTCCTATAGATCCACACTTAGTACAAATAGGTAAAGCAACCTTATCAGAATCATACCTTTCTTTTAATAATAAAGAAGCACCATGAGCAACTAATGCTTGCTGTTCCATTTCTCCTAATCTTAAAGCTCCACCTCTTGATCTACCTTCAATAGGTTGTCTAGTTAATAATGCAACTTTTCCAGTAGCTCTTCCATGAATTTTGTTTCCAACCATATATTTAAGTTTAAGATAATACAAGTTTCCAACAAATATTTTTGATTTCATCCTTTTTCCAGTAATCCCATTGTACATTGTTTCTTTTCCATCAAATCTAAATCCTAATTTTTTTAATTGTTCTTCTAATTCTTTTTTACTTGTACCTGAAAAAGAAGTACCATCAATAACTTCCCCTTTTAAACAGCCAACCTTGCCTGCTAATAATTCTAATAAATAACCAACAGTCATACGGCTTGGAAGTCCGTGAGGATTAAAGAGAATATCTGGTTTTATCCCATTTGCTGTAAAAGGAATATCTTCTTCAGGAACAATCATTCCAATAACTCCTTTTTGACCATGTGAAGTTGCAAATTTATCCCCTAATTCTGGAATTCTTTGATCTCTTGTTTTAACCCTGATAATTTTATTGCCTTCAAAATCTTCAGTAACAAAAACAGCGTCGACAATTCCCTTTTCTTCTTGTCTCATTGTTATACTTGATTCTTTTTTTGTTCTAACTGAGATTTCTCTGGCTTCTGATAAGAATTTTGGAGGAGACATTTTTCCAATTAAGACTTCTCCTTCATGAATTTCTGCTTCAGGAAAAATAATCCCGTCGTTTTCTAAGAATCTATAATTTGATTCCATTTTATAACCAGAAGCATCTTTTTCAGGAATAGCTACCTCGTCTTTTAATCCCCCAGCATAATTCATCTCAACTGCAGAATAAGGTCTGTAATAGAAGCTTCTTCCAACACCCCTCTCAACACTTCCTTTATTAAATACTAAAGCATCTTCCATATTATATCCATCATATGTCATTATAGCAACAACTAAATTTTGTCCTGCAGGATAAGTATTTAATGTGTCATAAACAAAACTTCTAACAATTGGTTTTTGAGGATATTGTAAAATACTTACATCTGTATCTGTTCTACATAAGTAATTTGCAGAATATAATCCTAAGGCTTGTTTTTGTGTTTTACTCCCTCTATTTAATCTTGAACTTTGGTCGTGGTTTCCATATGGAACTAAACCAGTAATAACACCAAATAAAGCAATACTGTCTATTTCAAGATGAGTATGTTCAGTAGTTAATTCTTCTTCATATAATGCAACTAAAGTATTCTCTTCCTCTGCAGCATCGAGATATTCAATAATTCCTTTTTTAAGAAGGTCTTCCCATTTTATTTCATCTTGTTCTAATTGAATTAAATGTTCATTCTTCAATCTTGGAGCGCCATTTTCTAAAATTATTAATGGTCTTAAAACTCTTCCAGCCTCTGTTGATATTGAAATATTCTGAAAACTCTCATCATTTCTTATGCTCATTTGAAGAGGTAGTTCACTTTTTCTTCTTTTTTCCCTAATCTCTTGAATAAATTCATCATAATTTTCTACACTTCCAATAAATCTTCCATTAAAGAAAACTTCCCGTCCTTTAACCCCTTCTTTATTTAACCCTAACGATTCTAGCTCTTTTAGGAATTTGTTTTCATCTAAATCTGTTCTTGTTGATACTTGACTTAATAATGCAAGATTTTTTCTTAATCCAATTTCTGTTCCTTCTGGGGTTTCTATTGGGCAGAATCTACCATAATGAGTTGGATGTAATGTTCTTGCCAGAAAATTTTCCTGATCACTTGGAAGCATACTTGAAACCCTTTGTAACTGGGAAATTGTTGCAAGATAATTTGTTTTATCCATATTTTGAGTAATCCCGCTTCTTTCACCTATCCAACTTCCTGTCGCAATTGCAGATTCAACTCTATGTGAAAATAAAGTAGATTTAGCAAGGACTTTTATTGAAAAGAACTTCTTTCTCTTTGCTGATTTTTGTAAAGAATACCGAATATCTCTAATTAAAATCCCTAAATTAACCCTAAATAAAGTTGATAATAAATCTCCTGAAAGTCTAACTCTTTTATTAGCATAATGGTCCTTATCTGTTCTTAATTGTGGGTTTTCTTTAGCAATTAAAAATTGTTTAATTAGTTTACAAATGGTTACTGCTTTTTTTATCCTGTCTTCTTTTTTGTTTCCAATATGCGGGAAAAGGTAAGAATCAATTCTTTGTTTTGCTCTATCTAAAATTTCTTTTTTTGTTCCTTGAAGATTTGTTTTTTCAGCAATATACATAATTGCATCTTCTCTTGTCGCTAAATTAACATATTCATATAAATTAACAATAACACTATCTGTTTCTTTTCCAATATATCTTGCAATATCTGATTCTTTTGTTAAACCTAAAGCTTTCAAAATAACAATTGCAGGCAAATCTCTAAATCTGCTAAAAGATAATTCAAATATTCCTTCTTTGTTTTCAGATAAATTAACAGGAATTCTATATGTTCCTTTAGAAGAAAACATTTTTAGAATAAGTTCACCTTTTTTATTTGTCTCTACAAATGGCTGATTTTCTGCAAGATCCTCTGCCATAACCATGACTCTTTCATTCCCTTTGACTATAAAATATCCTCCTGGGTCCATAGAATCATTGTAGTTCTCAATTAATTCAGAATCATTCATGCCATAAGTATTACAAACCTTACTTTTTACCATTATAGGAATTTTGCCTATTTCAACTGTTTCAGAATCAACTTGGTCGTCTTTTTTCACTGTAATTTCTAATGTAACAGGAGCAGAATATGTTAAACTCCTTAATCTTGCTTCAAAAGGCATTATAAGTGAGGAACTTCCATCAGCTTCGATAACTTTTGGAGTTTCAACTTTTATTTTACCTAAATTAATTTCAAAATCATCACTATCTATTGTTTCTGAAACCTCATCAACAATTTCTTGCATTCGTTTTTCTATGAAATTATTAAAAGATTTTATGTTAGATTCAACTAAAGAATGATCTTTCAAATATTTTTTAACAATTAAATGTTTATTATCTTTTACCATTATTTTATTTCAAAACTTCTATTAATTGAAATGACATAACTAAAAATCTTGTAAAGATTTTTTGCCGTAGGTGGGAAATTCTATTTATCATTAAACAACAGCTCTAAAGTATAAATTAACTTTATCCCCCTTCTTTTGTTCGGCTGATTGTGTCGAGGCAGACGAGCTGAAAATCTCTAATTTCTCTCTTCTTTCTATTTTAACAACATCTCCTATTTCACATGCTTCTGGTAGACCAGGGTCTGTAGAGAGGATTTTTGGCAATTGAGCCTTAGAAATATTTAGTTTTCCTAATAAGTTTTCAATCTCCTTTTCACTAAGTTTAGAATGTTTGGGTTGTAGGATGTGCATTTCAGGGATTTAAGTGTAAAATTGCATAGAATACTCTGCAACTTTAACAACTTTATAATAATAAAAGATACTTGAAATTAGTTTTTAAAGTTTTCTATTATCCCCTTTGTTCAGTCATTCTTACCAGTAAGAATAAAATTATTTAATGCCCCTAAATCAAGCATATCTTTTTTAAGAACATCCTCATCTGAAATTATTTTTACCTCAAGTTTTAATTTTCTTAAGTTTTCCTTTAATATTATTTTTCTTCCAGAAGAACCAGCAAAACACATGATAGAATTATCAAAAAAAGTGGAATAAGTAGAAGAAGCAAATCCTTTTTCATTAAAATAACTTTTCAAAGGCCCTATTGTTTTCCACTTTAATCTATATTTAATATCTTTAACATCTTTTGGAGCAACCTCATTTTTAAATTCTATCTTGCTTTTAAAGAAGTAAAAATACCATCTTCAAGTCCTTTAGTATATTTTACAGTTTGATTATAATTTATATATTCTATCATTTTCTTACTAATCCTTCTAACTTGTTTGCAACCTCTTCTGAAAGATTATTACACATTATCCAAATTTCTCCCTCTGTTGGTTGTGTAATAACTCGGCCATCATTCTTTAGAAAAAAATACGCTGCTTTTTTTTTCTTTATCTATTTCTACACTTTCTTTTATTTCATTTAAGTAATCTGTTACTTCAGTTAGATTTGTTATACCACATGTTAGAACTCCTTGATAGATTTCATTAACTTTTTCTAAACCCATACAAAATCCATAAATCAAAGCTTTTTAAGAATTATTGTACTGAAAAATAGAAATGGCCCCGAAGGGATTTGAACCCTCGACACCTGGATTAAAAGTCCAGTGCTCTGCCAGGCTGAGCTACGGAGCCGTATTGCATTAAGCAATTTATGGTTTAAAAGTTTAATGCATTAGATACGAAGACTGGCAGTGCCAGGCCGAAGTTATTGGAAAGTGTCAAATTTAGATTTATTAATAACAGCTTTTTAATGGCTGAGTTGAGCTACGGAGCAGTAATTAAACTTATGAGAAATAGTTTATAAAATCTTGTATGAGTTTAAATTAATAAATAGAATCTTTTTCATAATCAATTGGTCTGTGCAAAATATCTCTTATGAGTATTTCTCCAGAGTCTTGAAAGGATTTTCCAGGAGTAGCTAATGTTATTATTACAGCTTCCTGATGATCTTCATAAGGACCTTCATAATTGGGAGGAAGTCCATGTAATTCCCATCTGTGCTCTGAATCTCTTAAAGGATTTGAAGGACACCACCTTAAATTCGTCCATCCTAATTTTTCTAATCTTTTTTCTAATTCTTTAGAACTTTTAATTCTTTCTCCTTCAGTCTCAACTTTTTCTTTATTCCACTTAATAAAAACCATTTTATACAAATTTCTTCAATTTCCCCTCAAGAACTTCTACAGGCATTGAACCAACAAACTGCTCTGCCACTTTTCCATCTTTAAACAATACAAAATTAGGAATAGAACTAACTCCAAATTTACTAGCAATATCTTGATTTTCCCCAACATCAAGTTTACCTATTTTGATTTTTCCAGCTAGTTTCCCCCCTATTTCTTCTAATACTGGAGCCATCATTAAACAAGGCATACACCAATCTGCAGAAAAGTCAATCAACACAACTCCCTCTTTAATAAACTCATCAAACATACCATTTGTTAATTCTTTTACATGTTCCATCTAATCCTTAGAAATAATTAATTTATAAAAGTTTCTTATTTAATTAAACAAGCATATCTCTTTTAATTGCAGGATGTGGGTCATAATTGCCAAAAGTAAAATCATCAATTGTTAATTTGTCAAAAGGTTTTTTAGCAATAGTTAGTTTCGGTAAGGCTCTTGGTTCTCTTGATAATTGTTCAAGTATTGCAGTTACATGATCATAATTTTCTTCAGTAGGTTCATCAGGAAAATCAACATCTCTTGGAGAATTTTCATTAATCCAATCAAGAACATCTAAATAATTACCTTTTGTTTCAAAAGTTTTTTCAACCTTTATAGCCTGTTTAACTCTTCTTTGCAATTCTTTAAAATTCTCTCTATACCATTTAGTTCTTTTTTCTAAACCAGTATAAAAATGAGAATCTCCAAATGTATGAATAAATGTTTTTGGAGTAAGCCCTGTTTCTTGAGCAATTATTTGTGTAAGTGCAACATAACTAGATAAATTAAATGGAACCCCTAAAAATTCATCACAACTTCTTTGATATAATTGTAATTCTAATTCTCCTTCTTCATTAGCAGTTGCTTGATAAAGAACATGGCAAGGAGGCAAAGACATTTTAGGTGTATCTCCTGGATTCCAAGAATCAACAATATGCTTTTTTCCAGTAGGTTTCTTTTTCAAACCTTCTATCAAATTATTTAATTGATCTACTTCCACAAATTCCTTTTTATCTTTATCAAAATATTCCCAACGCCTCCATTGTTGACCATAAATAGGTCCAGCTTCACCCCATCTCTCTGCAAATTCTTCACTTTTTTTTATTCTTTGTCCATATTCTTCCATTGCTTGGTCCCAATTAAGAGAATATTTTTTAATACCTTCTGGAAAAATACCTTCCTTTACCATTTTAGGTAAATTATATTCAAAGGAATTTCCTCTCCAAATAGGGACTTTATTATCTTCAAGATATTTTATATTTGTATCTCCTGCTATAAACCAAATTAATTCATGAATCATAGACTTTTTTGCCATTTTTTTAGTTGTTAATAAAGGAAAACCTTTTCTTAAGTCATATATGCTTTGATGTCCAAATAAAGAGATGATTGCAGAACCTTTACTACCTTTTTTTATATTTGAACGTTCAGAAGTAAAAATCTCTTTACAATGATCAAGATATTGTTGAACCATTTTAAATAAAGTTGATTTTGTTTTTTAAAGATAATTACAATTTAGTATGTATATTTTTTATTATCTAAATTCTTTTAAAGAAATAACTTGTAAATTTAATATGCCTCTAACAAATAATTTAATTTATGAATCTTCTTTAGGAGAATTAAAAAAGGAAATAGAAGTTGCAATATTTCTTGATGAGCTGCGTTTTGATATTTTTATAGTTGAAAACGACAGCATTAAATCTGAAAAACTAAAGCTTAAATCTAAAAAAGAGATGTTAAAAATAATAGAAAAAGGAGAATATAAAATTTTAAATGAAACAAGCAATGTTGATTATTTAGTTGATTTATCAAAAGCACAATCACTAATCAAAGATTATAGAAGCAAATCTGAAGGAGGATGTCAGTCTTGTATTAATTTAGAAAAACATTACGAGGACAACGAAACTTATAGATATTGTAATGTTGGAGAGAATAAAGACTTTGCAATTAATTCTTTAGATGAGGTTTCTCCTAAAGTTGAGAAATACTTTGAAAAAGGATGTGAAGATAGAAAACCTATTTTCTCAAAAACAATTGAACAAATTTTAGAAGAAGCTAATTAATTCTGAACTTCAGTCACACCGCCACTAACTCTTCCTTGATTATGCTGTCCACTATATGCTCTTTGTATGTCTCCTATTACAGGCTCAAACACAATATTAAACATCCTAGCCCCTAATTCAAATGTAAATTTTTGAGTTCCTAAGTTTGCCAAGCCAAAAGTTAATTCTCCAGAATAACCAGGGTCTGTTTTTGTTCTAAACAAAGCAATTCCACATCTTTGTAAAGTGCTTCTAGGATAAACAACTGGCATAAGATATTTTGGAGATTTCCACTTTTCAAGGACAATTTTTTTAGATGGAATATTTACTTTTTCAATTGTTTTAACTAAAACATAGGCTCCAGGATTTAAAACTACTTTTTTATCCCCTTCTTTTATATCTGCTATTTTTTTAATTTCAGGGGTGTGTCTCTCATCAATTCCTAAAAATCCAGGTTCTGTTGCCCTATAAACTTCACCAACTCTAATATCTGTTCCAACTCCTTCTGGATTTTCTAATTCTCTTTCAGAAAGATTTTCAATTAGATTATACTTTTCATTTAATTCTAATAATTTTAAAGCTGAAATTGGCATTTTTTATTAATCTCTTTTTAATCTTATCTTTGAAATAAAATTTCTTTTTAAATATGATTGTGATAGAATTCTTATTTTAAGGTTTTTCTTCCTCTAAATTTTTCAATCTTCAAAAGTTTCCCTTTCCAATATCTTAATTTAACACCTGTTTCTTTAAACATTTGAATAGTTCTTTTTGAATGTTCAACCCATCGTTCAGTATTAAGATTGTTCCATTTTTCATCAACAATAACTTCAAAAATCCCTGCTTGAATAATTCCTCTGGCACAATTTGCACAGGGAACACCATTTGTATACATTTTACAACCTTTTAAAGAAGTTCCAATTAAAGTTGCATTATAAATAGCATTTCTTTCAGCATGTTCAAACCAAAAGAATTTTTCTGGTTTTTTTTGTCTTTCAGGAACATTATCATTAAGTTTTCTAGGAAAGCTATTATAACCTAAAGAAACAACTTCTTTATTTGGACCAACAATAACTGCTCCAATGTGGGTTCTTTCATCTTTACTTTTAGATGCAACAAGATAAACCATTGACATAAAATAATCATCCCAATTAGGAATTTTTCCTTTCTTCATAAAACTAAAATCTCTTCAGTACTTTTTAAGAATTATTGTGATTAACCACATTTAGATATTAATTAAAAGAATTAACTATCTTTTCTAACCCTTGTAATATTTCTGATTTATGAACTACAATAGGAAATCCAATTGTATTATTTTCTCTCTGAATTTTATCTTTATTTTTTTTATAAAAATCATTGAAATAGCTTTTTCCTTCTTCACTTTTAATATTTATTTCTTCCCATTTAATATTCTTTTTTGAAAGTTCTTTTTTAACTTTTTTACAAGCCTCACAATCTTCTGTAGTATAAATCACTAAAGAACCATTTCCCTTAAAAGAAGTAGAAATTTTTTCATCTTTTATTAATTCTTCAATTTTTTCTTCACATCCATCATTATTGCAAAACTTTTCTCCTAATGCTTTTTCGTTTTTTATACCTGAAAAATCTATTTGCTTTATTTTTCTTGTTCTTTCTAAATATTGCTCTTTGGTTATTGGTTCAAAAGGAGCTTGTTCATAAATATCTTCTTTTTTAGGAAGCAAACTAATACCTTTTAAATCATATTGGAAATGATTTAATGCATGTTTAATCCCATCTGTTTCTGAGCGAGATTGTTTTTGTGTTAATAAAATAATTCTTTCTAAATCTCCTTTTGATTTTTTATTTTTATTTGATATTCTTTTAAGCTCAAGATTTTCTTTTTCACTTAAATCAGGATTAAATTTTATAGTTGCACTAACTTGATTATCTGCCCAGTATTTTTGGATAAATGAAACCATCTCAAATTGTTCCCACATTGAAACTTCTTGTTCACTTCTAATTCCTTTTCCAACATGAACAGGAAATTCTACAATTAAAGAACTTTTATCATCTAAATCTTTTTGAAGGGGTATTCCTGCTTTTTTTAGTGGTTTAATTAATTCACTGTGTTTGCTTAACCTCATCCTTCTTATATAGTATTCAGAGATTGGCCAATGCATTCCAGGGGTGGCCCCTGCAACAGAACTTACTGTTCCAGATGGTTTTATTGAAGTTGTTTTTATTGATTTTGGAACAGCCAACCATTCACTATAAATGTTGTCCCACTTCTGAATTTCTTCATACCCTTTTCGAGATAATTTTTTAAAGTTATCTAAACCATTCTTTGCAATATACTGCTGTATCCCGCTAATAGAATCCCCAATTCTTCTATTTCTTAACAAAACCCTGTTTGTTTCTGGCCAATGAGTTTCTCCTAATGTGACTGCCTTAGCAAATAAATAAGCAAATTTCGAAGTTCTTAAGTAGTCGTCTAAATTTTTATTATTCATTGGGAAAGTTTCAACAAGGTCACATACTTCATAAGATTCAAGAGATTGTTCCACACAAGGATTAACTCCTTTTGCCCTATAGTCTTTGTTATTTATTGGATCAACCATTCTCCCATATTTTTGAATATTTTCTAACCAAATTAATCCAGGCTCCCCATTATTTTTTATTCTCTCAGCAACTTCTGAATAATCCATTCCTATTTCTGCAAAAATAGAATTATTACTTGTCCAACCATATTCTGCTCTTTCTGGGTTAAGTTTATAATTTTTTAAATCCAAAAAAGTTTCATCATTTAATTCTCCTAATGCTATTTCTGCAGTTCTTCTAACATTGCCTGCTACAACACACATACCAATCATGTTTTGCATGTCAACAATTGTTCTTGAACTTATTGGCCTTTCTATATCTTTTTTTAAGACTGCTTCTAAATTTTGATGCAGTTCTTTTAAAGGTTCAGGGCCAGAACTTTTTCCTCCAAAACCATTAATTAATTCTCCAGCTCCTCTTAGATTTGAATAATCAAATTCAATAGGAGAGATACCTAAAAAATGACTTTCAATTAATCTTCCAACGCTTTCAACCCAACCTTCTCTTGTATCAGGAATTACAAATTTTTCTACAGGACGTCTATAGTCAGAACCTTTAATAAAAACCTTTCCTGCACCTTTTGTATCAAACCCCACCCCAACACCCACCATTGACATATCCATTAAGAATTTAAATGGTTTAGATAAATCATCTTTTAAATTTTCAGTGGAGACAAATGCACAATTATTTAATGCAGCATAAAGCCCTCTCTCTTCTGTAACCTCAGAACCCATAGCCCAAATACCTCTTCCAGGAGGAAGGAATTTCATAGTAAACATTCTATCGTACATTTCCTGAGCACTTATTTGCGCTTTATGATCGCTCCACTCTAAACCTCTTTCCTGAATCCATCTTTTTTGCAGATTATAACTACCATTAACCACTCTTTCAACTGTATCATGCCATTGTTCATTATAACCATCTTCTTTAATTCTAGAATAAGTTCTCATATATACTAATTCCCCAAAACCATTAAAACCAAAAGGAGCTTTTATTCTTGAATATTTATTTACAAAAGGTTTATCGAGATTAAATTTTTTATAAGAAGGATCATGAAGTCTTTCAATAATTCTTCGTTGTATAGGATTTAAATATTCATTTTCTTCAATCTCTTTTTTCCAATCCCACTTTTTTTTATTATTCTCAACCATATTTTTACAACCCTTTTAACTCCTTTTTAAAATCTCGGATGTCTTCAAAGTCTCTATAGACTGAAGCAAACCTAATATATGCAACCTTGTCCAGCCTTTTTATTTTTTTAGATACTAGGTCACCTATAATTGAACTCTTTATTTCTTTTTTACCCCTTTTTCTTATTTGTTCTTCCACTTCATTAATCATTTTTTGGATTTTATCTCTTGAAACAGGACGCTTCTCAAATGCCTTTTCAACACCAGATTCCAATTTTTCTTTACTAAATTTCTCTCTTCTACCATCTTTTTTTGTAACGTAAAAATCACCTCTTTCTGTTCTTTCATATGTAGTAAATCTCTTTTTGCACTTGAGACATTCTCTTCTTCTCCTTATTCCTTGTGGAGAACTTCTTTTATCAGTTACCTTTGAATTTTTGTGTGAACAATATGGGCATTCCATTTTATTTATTAGTTATATCAAACATACAAGATGTTGTATGTTTAACCCTCTTTCTTACCATAAGTTGTATGGCAGGAGATTATTAAAATTAATTAGTATTTAAATATTAGTAACCACTTTTTTACCCAACACAATATTATAGGAAATCTTTTTAAACTTCTTGACATTAAAATTAATAGAGGTGAAAATGGGATATTTAGAAACAATTGCTGGTCAATTTGGAATTGCTGCTTGGTTAATTGCTATAATTTTAATTTGGTCTATAGGATGGAAATTAATAGCATTATGGAAATCAGCAAGAAAAGGACATTTAGCTTGGTTTATTGTGATGGGATTAGTTAATTTTGTAGGGATTATAGAAATTTTGTATATCTTTGTATTTTCTAAGATGAAATTTTGCAACCCATCTGTCAAGAAGCCAGCAAAGAAAAAGAAGAAAAGATAATTATTTTTTAATTTTCATTAATTCGCATTTTTTACATATCTTGTTTCTAGAGGGCTCTCCACATATTTCACAATAATTAATTTGGGTTTTGTCTTCTTTAATTCTTTTAAAAATTTCTAAAAAGTTTTTCATCATATTTTGTTTTTCTTTTTCTGAAATCATTTCAAAAAATTTCCTAGTTTCTACCCTGTAAGTTTCTTTTCTATAAGGACAAATATTTTTTACTACAGGAAGCCTATTTTTTTTAGCATAATCTTCAATTTCTTTTTCAGGCACAAAAAACAAAGGTTTTATTTTCACCACAAATTTCTTGTCTTTGTTTTTTAACATTGGTTCAAAACCAGAACTTAGGTGAGGGCTTCCTTTAAAGATATTCATTAAAAAAGTTTGCAGTTCATCTTCTCTATGATGTCCTGTCGCGATTTTGCTCGCTTTTAATTCTCTTGCTTTTTTATTCATAATCCATTTTTTAAAAACACCACACATCGTGCAATTGCTAAGTTTCTTATGAGAATTTTCTTTAAATATTTCAATCATTGATTTCCCAATTTCTTTTTTAACATCATAGACATTAAGTTTAATATTTAGCTCCTCGCAAATTTCTTTGACAACTTTTAAACAATCTTTACTATATCTCCCAATTCTTAGATTAATATGCAATGCTTCAATATTATATCCCAATTTCTTAAGAAGGTAAGCAACTACAGCAGAATCTTTTCCACCAGAAAGCGCAACAAGAATCTTTTCTTTTTTATTTACCTTTATTTTCTTTAGAGTTTGTTTTACTTTTGTTTCTATTTTCATTTTTTCCTTTCATAATCCTCAATAGCTTTTTTCAAAGCCTGTATTCCTAAAACAGAGCAATGAATTTTTATAGAGGGCATTCCCCCAAGTTTTTTTATAATATCATCTTTTGTTAATTTTTTTGCTTGTTCAAGTGTTTTTCCTTTTGCTAATTCACATGTAACATCAGAACTTGCAACAGCAGCAGGACATCCAAAAGTCTGAAATCCAATATCTTTTATCTTATTATCACTAACTTTAATTTTAAGCCTCATGATATCCCCACACCTTAAATTTCCAACTTCTCCAACAGCATCTACACTTTTCAATTTTTTAACAAATTTTGGATTTTTAAAATGCTTCATGAGTTCTTTTGAGTATTTTAGCATTTCACTAATCCCTCTTCTTTTAAAATTTCGTTGTGATTATATGCTAATTTCATTTTTTTAATTTCAGAAGGTTTAATCCATCTAACTTCTTGTGTTTCATCTTTTGGTTTTGGAACTCCTTCTACAATTTTAGCATAAAAAACAATTACCAATGTGTGGAAAGAGTAATTTTTTGATGGAAAGGTTTCATAAATTTTCTTTGATTGTTTAACAACTTTGACAACAACCCCAAGTTCTTCTTTTGTTTCACGTTTTACACATTCAGTTAATTTTTCTCCATAATCCAAGATTCCTCCAGGAAGTCCCCATAATCCTGCACTAAAAGGGGAATTTTCATTTCTTTTTCCAAGCAATATCTCTCTTCCTTTATTGATAATTATAACCGGAACCCCTATTGTTTGAGGTTTAAATTTTAAAAGTTTAAGCAAAATTTTTGTTAATATATTTTTCATTTCTTATTCAACCTCTTGATTAATTCATCAATATTTTTTTTAGTCATGCCATGTGCTAAACAACCTTGCTCAATTGTTTCATTTGCAGCCATAGGACAACCCACACAAGTCAAACCAGCCTCAAATAAAATCTCAGCTGCTTCTGGTTTCTTATTAAGTAATACACTGAGTTTTGTTTTTTTAGTTATTTTCATTTTATTTAAATAATTTCATACTTAAATATCGCTCTCCTCTATCAGGCAAAACAGTAGCAATTTTTTTATATTTTTTAGCTAATTTTAATGCAACAAACATATTTGCTCCAGAACTTATTCCAACTAATAATCCATATTTTTTACAAAGTTCTTTAGCCAGTTTAATCGCCTCTTCACTTTTAACTGTATAAACTTCATCAACTTTGTTCATATCTATTAATTGAGGTATAAAACCATCACCAATTCCTTGAATCTTATGCCCACGAATTCTAACATCACTTCCACCAAACATAACAGCAGCTTCTTCAGGTTCTACTGCAATTACTTTTAAATTTGGGTTAACTTTTTTCATTACATTTGAAATACCCATTAATGTTCCTCCAGTGCCAACACCAGCAACAACAGCATCTACGGCTCCAATTTCTTTTAAAATTTCTTCACCAGTTTTTTCTTGCGCTTTGATATTATTAAGGTTACTAAATTGTCTCACACAAAATGTATTTGGTTTTTTAGCTAATTCTTCTGCTTTTTCTATAGTCTCTTTGAGACTTCCGCTTTTTGATGTCAACACCAACTTAGCTCCAAATGCCTTCATCATCTGCTTTCTTTCTTCACTCATATTTTCTGGCATAACCACAATTATCTTATAACCTTTTACAGCAGCTATCATTGATAAAGATATTCCAGTATTTCCACTGCTTGCTTCAACTATTGTATAACCTTTTTTTAATTTCCCATCTCTTTCAGCAGCCTCAATTATTTCTAAAGCAACTCTATCTTTTATACTCCCACTAGGATTAACACTTTCTAATTTAGCATAAACATTATTTATTTTAATTAAAGGGGTATTTCCTATAGTATTTAGTATATTTTTCATCTTCTCAAATTAACCAAAGGGCTAATTCTCCTTAATTTATTTACAATCTTAGGTATTTTATCTAACACATAATCAATATCTTGTTCTGTTGTAAATTTACTTAAACTTAATCTAATTGAACTATTTGATTTTAAAGGAGGAAGCCCCAAAGCTTTCAAAACATGGCTGGTTTCTAATGAATGTGACATACAAGCAGAACCTGTTGATGTATAAATCCCAGAGTTCTCTAAATAACCTCCAATAGCTTCACCTTCAATATTATTAAACGAAACATTTACATTATTACATAATCTGTTTTTTCTTGGGCCATTTAATGTTACATTATCTATAACTAATAAACCTCTAATTAATCTATCTCTAAGCATTTCTATTTTTTCAACATCTTTTGATTTTGCAACTTCTACTGCTTTTGCAAACCCAACTATCCCAGAAATATTCTCTGTCCCACTTCTTAATCCTTGTTCCTGTCCTCCTCCATGTGCTAAAGGTGTTATTTTTATCCCTCTTTTAATATATAATACACCAACACCTTTTGGACCATGAATCTTATGAGCATTTAAAGTAACCAAACCTAAATTTTGTTTTTTAACATTTAAACCAACTTTTGTAAAACTTTGACAAGCATCTGTATGAAACAAAACATTTTTCTGCTTGCAGATTTTCCCGATTTCTTCTAAATTTTGAATTGTCCCAATTTCATTATTTGCATGAATTATTGTAACTAAAAAAGTTTTATCTGTAATTGCATTTTCAATATCATATAGATTAACAAAACCTTCTTTATTAACCTCTAAATAAGTTACTTTAGCTCCTTGTTTTTCAAGCCACTTACAAGTGTTTAATACACAATCATGTTCTATTTTTGTTGTAATAATGTGGTTTTTCTCTGGGTAATTTTCAAAAAATAAACCTTTCAAAGTAAAATTATTTGATTCTGTTCCCCCTGAAGTAAAAACTATTTCATCACTACGAGCAGAGATAGCTCGCGCAATTGTTCTTCTTGATTTATCTAAAGCATTTTTTGCTTCTTGTCCAATTTGATGTTGAGATGAAGCATTTCCATATTTTTCTTCAAAATAAGGAAGCATGGCAGCCACTACTTTTCCATCCATTTTTGTTGTTGCAGCATTATCTAAGTATATTTGTTTCATTTCCTACGACTCTTGCAATAAGTGCATTTATGTTTATCAATTATTTTTAAAATAGGAATTATTGTTTTTTTATTCAAACTATATATTCTATTTTTTCCTTTTTGCTTTACAAGAACTAAGTTGCAAAATCTTAAAGAAGATAATGCATGGGATAATTTACTTTGTTCTATTTTTAGTTTCTTAGACAATTCATTAACAGAACTTTCTTTTTCTTTTAAAGCAGTAATTATCTTGGTTTTAATAGGGTTTGCAAGATTTCTAAAGAATATGTGGTATGTGTTACAATTCATATGAGAATTAATTCATATGTGTTTATAAAGATTTTGGAAAAACATGGACGCAGAGGGAATCGAACCCCCAACTTGTGGTAACTCCGAGGAAATCTCTGGAGCCACACGGTATACCATTTACCTATACATCCCTCAATAAAGTCGGAATTTTTATTAATTCAAACTCATCTAATATAAATATCTTGTTTTTATCTATTAAAAATTTATCTTTTTTTGGTTTATTTCTACATATTAATATTCCAAGATTACAATCACAATCTTCCAGATATTTGTTTAATTGTTTTATTTGTGAGATAGAAATGTCTTTGTTTTGATAATCTTTAATTTCTATTACTGCTTTATTCCCTTTTCTTTCAAATATAATATCTGCAAATCCTCTTTTTGTTTTAACTAATCTGTTCACTTTTCCAAAACCAGATAATTTAATTGCCATTTCTTCTTCAAATATTTTGGCCCTATCTCTAACAGCTTTTATACCAATTCCATATAATTTAAGTCTTTCAAAAGGAAATTTAATTCCTGCTTTCTCATAAGCTTCGAAAATACCTTTATCGAAGATTGTCTGAACATGGGTGTTGCAGTTTTTGTTTATCTCCCTTTGCGTAGCTAAAGGATTGTCTTTGATAAATTTTATAATTTGTTCTCTTTTCTTTAATTTCCATTTTTCTTTCTTTTTTATAGGAGGGACTCCAGATTCTTTGTAAATCTCCCCGATATTTTTAAAGATACGATAGGGGTTTGTTTTGGTTTTAGATCTTATTTCTTCTAAACTAATTAGAGGATTTTCTTTTACAATTTTGATTATTTGCCTTTTCCTCTCATCTTTTGTTCTATTTTTTAATAAGGTGTTTTCTCTTCTAGAATATGCTACTCCTGATACTTTGAAAGCTTCTTCAATATTTCTAAATACTTTATGGATATTTACTTTAGTTTCCTTAGTTATTATTTGTATTCCTGCTTTAGGATTTTTATTTATAAAATTAATAATAATCTTTCTCCTTTCTTCAACGGTTTTTATATCGAATGTTCTTGGTGGTTTAATCTTAGCTTCTTCAAAAGCTTCTTTCAGACTTTTAAAATATCTTTCTGGATGTAATTTAATATTTCTTCTAATATCTTTATAAGTTGCTTGAGGATTCTTCTTTACATAATCTATAATTGTTTTTCTATTTTCTTCAAGAGATCTCTTTTTCATAGATAAATAAAGATACGATTATATTTATACCTTTCCATGGTACTATACACCCATTCATCCTAAATTTTTTATCTCTTGGATTTCCTTTCCAGAAATAGCACAACCTTTATATTTTAAAGCATAAAGAATAGCACTAAAATTTTCAGGACCTTTTAAGCTTAAGATTCCTTTTTTATATGCGACATAAATTAACTCAGTTGACCTAATAAATTTAAATTCCTTAAAAAAATCAATTTTTTCTTGTTTAATAGTCATTTTTACATGTAATTTTTTCTCAAGGTATTTTTTTAATTCATTTGGAGTTTCAGATAAGCTACGAGTAGTTCTTTCATCAATTGCAATAACATTATTTATTTTTTTATCATTTAATAATTGACTTATAGCAAGAGCAGATGCTTCGCCTAATTCAATTAAATGAATATCTTTATCTGCCCCATAAAAAGTAGTATTTGCCATATCTAAAATCTCATTAGCTTTTGTTCTAATAATTTTATCATTTAATCCTAATGCGACAGGCAATTCAAGAACTCCCTTATCTAATAATGCTTTTATCTTTAAAGCCTCAAGCTGAAATCTTTGAATTTTCATAGGCCTGTCAATTGCCTCTTCTTTTACTTTTTGGCTAATTATAAATTTCCCTTTGAATATTTTTTTTAATCCTTCAAGCTCTGGAAGTAAACCAGCCATTGAAAAACTTATTAATGTTCCTGCGTCAAAAACAATTGCTTGATTCATTTTAATTTAATTTCCTTGGAAGGTGAGAATTATCATTCATCTTTTCCAACTGCCAATTTTTAAATTTTTCAGACCAATTCAAGAAGTTTATACAACTTTCATTTTGCCTAAAAACTATTGTCTTCTTCATAGAAATCTTAAGTAGGAAGGAAATAATAATTCTATTTGTTATCCCATGTGCAACAATTAAAACATTACTTTCTTGTTCTGGTTTTTTAGTAATCTTTTTAATTAAAGAAATTGATTTTGCTAATCTTTTTCTTTCCTCTTTATTCCACTTGGATTTATCTTTTTTTATGTCAGAACTCTCAAATTCATTTAAAGAAGATTTTATTTTTGGTTTTAATTTAATCCATTTTGAAATAATTTCAGCAGTTTGTTTTGCCCGATTTAAATCACTGCAATAAAATTCATCTAATTTCAGTTCTTTCAATCTTTTGGCTAAAAGTTTGGCTTGTTTAACTCCTTTCTTTGTTAAATTTGGATTTTCTCCCTCACTTTCTTTTTCTGCATGTCTGACTAAATAAATTTTCATCTAAACATCTCCATTGCAAGTTTAATTCTTGATTTAACATCTATTCCTCTAACAATAGGGGCTTCTGAAATTTCTTGTTTTTGCCCAGCATAATTTGCAAGTTCAAACATTGTAATTCCAAGAAGTTTTGCAGTCTTTTCCATGGAAATACCATGCTCATAAAGCTTAGATGCTTTGTTTATACTAGCTTTTCTAAAAACATCTTGAATCTGTTTTTTCAAACTCCCAGAAACTTTTACAAGAGAGTTTCTTAAACCATCCAAACTTTCCTTTATTTTTGCTTCATCATTACTTTTAATAGAGGTTATTATATTATCTATGCCTTTAAAGATTGTATTATAAAACTCATTCCAGCCAGATAATTTTTTATAACCTTCTCTTTCAAGAAGTTTGCTTATAGAATAAATAATAACAGCAATAGCAATATTATCAGAATCATGTGTTAAAGCAGCAGTGTTTGTTGTTTGATTACTTAAATTTTTAATAGTTACTGTATCACCTTTTTGAATAGAAGCTTTGGTTCCTTCAAGAATCTTGAGGATGTTCTCTTTTTCTTGCATGAAGAATAATAGAAAAAAGATTATTTAAAGGTTGATATCTTAGCAAATTTATGAAACAAGCAATATTAGATACAAATTTTATATTAACATGTATAAAACAAAAAATAGATTTTTTTAGAGATATTCCTAATATGGGTGTACAAATTTTAATTCCAAAGCAAGTTATAGAAGAAGTAAAAAGAGTTTCAAATTCAACAAAAAAACTTAAATTTAGAGACGATGCAAAACTTGCTCAAGTAATTTTAGAAAAAAATAAGTTTACTCAAATTGATATAAGAGGAAAATATGTTGATAAAGGATTAATTAACTATGCAAAAGATCATCCAAGATTAATCGTAGCTACATTAGATAAAGAAATAAAGAGTAAAATAGTAAATTCTAAATTAATTATTAGGGGAAAGAAAAAGTTAGAGCTTCAATAACCTTTTTAAACCAATTTCAACTATAATTTTTATGTTTTATTTAACTGATGTCGAAGACTATGTAAGAGTAGAGCCAAAATTATTTGGTTTGCCTACTACAGAAGCAGTTGATAAGCAACTTAGAGAAACTTATGTAGATTATTATAACAAAGAATTAGGAAAAGTTGTTGCTGTAATTGAAATATCAGAAATTGGAGAAGGAGTAATAATTCCAGGTGATGGGGCTGCTTATTATAATTCAAAATTTAAATTATTAGTTTGGAAACCAGAATTACAAGAACTTGTTTATGGGATAATTTCAGAAATTACAAATTTTGGGGCATTTATTGATATAGGAGTCATGAGGGGGATGATTCATATTAGTCAAACAATGAATGATTATGTAAGTTTTAGTAAAGCAAATTCTTTACTTGGGAAAGCAAGTAAAAGAAGTTTAAAATCAGGAGATTTATGCATGGCAAGAGTAGTTGCAATAAGTCACAAGGGAAATGAACCAAAATTAGGTTTAACAATGAGGCAACCTGGAGTAGGAAAATTAGAATGGGTTCAAGAAGACAAAATCAAAAAAGAAAAAGAAGAGGCAAAGATTATTAAGGCAGAAGAAAAAGCAGTCAAAGGTAAAGGAGGAAAGAAATAATGGCAAAAGATAAAGCAAATCAAAGATTTTCATTTGATTCCATAGGAGAGAATTTATGAAACCAAAAGCATGCAAAGTTTGTAATAGAATTTTTGAAACAGGTGAAAAATGTCCTGAATGTGGGGCAAAAGAAAACACAGAATCATTCAAAGGAAGAATTGTAGTTTTAGATACTGAAAAATCAGAAATAGCACAAAAATTAAATATTAAGAAAAAAGGAAATTTTGCAATTAAAACTAGGTAATTCTCATGGAAAATTTTAATATTATTGAACAAAAAGAAAATCCTTTGTTTAAAAGAAAAGAAATTAAATTTTCAGTTGACGCAGAAATTACTCCAAGTCACACAGACACAAGAAAAATAATTTCTGAAAAATTCTCAATCCCAGAAGAAAATATAAGAATAAAGAAGATTCTTGGTAAATTTGGCTCAAAGACTTTTACAATTTCAACAAATATTTATGAATCAGAACAAGATAAATTAGAGACAGAAGGAAAATCAAAAAAAGATGCAGTAGCTCAAGAAGAAGAGTCTGCACCTGCAGAGGAAGTTCCAGCTGAACCAATACCTACCCCAGTATCTAATGCCCCTACTCCTGAACCCCCAAAATCCAAGGAACCAGATAATAAACCTCAAGAATCAACAGAATCTAAACCAAAGGAAAAAACAGAATAATGCCAGAAAAATATAAAAATTTAGGTACAAAAGTAGATCATCGTAAAATTCCAAAAAGTATAATTAATAGAGTAGAGGAAGCTAAAAGTAACATGCATGTTGAAGAGAAAACAAGTGCATTAAGTTATACTAATACAGATAATAATGAACCTCAACACATAGCTATTCTTGGTGTATCTTCAGAAATTAAAAGAATGTTTAATACATATATAGGAAAATAAAATGGGAGTACAAAAATCAGTAAAAAAAGGAAAAAAACCGCACAAAAATAAAAAGACAAGCAAAAAATATACTAAGTATAAAATCGAAGGTGACAAAGTTACGCGTGAAAGAAATTGTCCAAGATGCGGACCAGGAATATTTTTAATGCATTCTCAAGGAAGATATTATTGTGGTAAGTGTCATTATAGTGAATTTGAAGGAAAAGCAGTTGACACAGAAGAAGTTAAAGAAGTTAAGGAAGTTAAAGAAGAAAAGAAAGAAGAGTGATCAATCTTGAACTCTCTTTAATTTTACTTTTTGATTTTTTTCATCAATCAAGATTACAAATTTGTTAAAGAAACCTGTTCTACCAAGGATTATTGGGAAAGTATCATTTTCTGCTATTTGTACTGGGACCTTTTTAAAGGAATATTTTTCATCGCGTGTTCCCTGAATATAAATATCAAAAGAACTATTCCAAATGGTAATCTCTCCACCAATCCCTTTTGAAGTATCTTTCTTTCCAAAAGTCAGGTTTAAATATTCTGCTAAACCCTTGGGAATAACAGAGATATCTGCACCAGAATCTAACAATGCAATAACATCAATAGGGATGGCATTTTTACCTTGAAGGGTTATTCTAACTATTGGTTTTTTTGTATCATTTGTATAATCATCTGGAAGAACCTTATACTTAAAAGTAATAGTCCTTTTTAATAAATCAATGTGCCTTTTTCTGGAACTTTTGCAAGAACAAATCTTTTAGAAGGATACTTTTCTTTAGCTTCATTAATAACTTTTTTAATATCACTCCCTGAAGCAATTATATTTTCATTTAGGATAATGACCCATTTTCCACGTAATTCATCTATAGAAAGAACTTTTTCTGACATATTCAATTAAATACCCGCACCTTTAAAAACTTTATGTAATTTTATAGTTTATAAAAAAGAATCTCCAGTAAGAATGAATATAATGCGTGGCTAGAATAAATTCTGCTAACACATTCTAAAAATATAATGCGTGGGAGCAGATAATAAAAACTAAATGCTTATTCCACGACTTCTCTTTTTTAAGTATAAGGGTGATTATAACCCTAGGAGATTCTCCAAGCCACTAAAATAGACGACCTGAAGCGTCTCCTGGGCAAAAAGAGGTGATATAAAATAGAGTATGTTGAACTATTTAAACCTTTCTATGTTGTTACCCTTTCAAAATGACAGGGAGTACTTAACCAAGAGTAGTAAAGCTGGTTACTCCTTTTAAAATGCATCAAATATTAGTTACCCACTACACGTTTAGTGTTTAACCACTACAATGTTAAAAAGGCAAGGGTTTATCATATTCTCTTTTTTCTTCTTTATTCTTTTCCCATGTTATTTCCTCATGATAAATTGTATCTCCCATAATTTTTTCATTTTCCCATTCAAAAATATTCCTTAAATTGTTAATTTTATCTTCAATACCAAATCCTTTTAAAAAAGCAGTTGGGTCATCATCAACTTTTTCATCTGTTTTTACTAAGATATAAGGAACTTTATTCCAAGTCCCCCTATCTTTTTTAAAATACTTACCAACAACTTCTCCAGCATACCATTTTCCTTTAAAATAAGTCTTTACCCTATCTCCTATAAGAAAATTCCTTTCAACTTTCATAGATACATTTTTAGGATAATATTTATCTTCCATAGTCTTAAATAATATTTGCATTTTTAAATATAATCAATCTTAAAAACTATTGTTTCTTTAATGTTTAATGCAAAAAGAGGAAATCGATGCTTCAAAAAATAGTGTAAAACAAGAGCAAGTTCATGATTTATTATTTAATAGAGAAATAGGCTGGCAAGAAATAATATATGATCTAATAAATACAGAACAATTAGACCCCTGGGACATAAATATAACTATTTTAACAGACAAGTACCTTATAAAAATCCAAAATTTAGAGGAAACTGATTTTTTTGTGTCAAGTAAAGTGCTTTTTGCAGCTGCACTTTTATTAAGGATTAAGTCAGAAATACTTTTAAATAAACATTTGAAGAGCATAGATGAAATATTGTTTGGAGAAAAAGAGCAAAAGCAACACACATTAGAAAGAATTGAGCTTGACGAAGAAATACCTGTTTTAGTTCCTAAAAGCCCAATGTCAAGAGTAAAAAAAGTTACATTACAAGAATTAATAGATGCTCTAAATAAAGCAGTTACAACAGAAAATAGAAGAATTAAAAAGGAAATTGTAAACAAAAATGCACTTAGAGAAGTAGGAATTTCACTTCCTAAGCGGAAATTTAGTATAAAAAACAAAATAAGTCAGATTTATAAAAAATTATTTGGACACTTTGAAGAAAATAAAGATTCTGTAAAGGTTTCATTCACAGATTTTGTAGGAGAAAGCAAAGAAGAAAGGTTAATTTCTTTTCAATCTTTATTACATTTAGAAACTCAGAAAAAAGTTTGGCTTGAACAAGAAGCTCATTTTGAAGAAATACATATTTGGCTTAAAGAAGTTTATTGGAAAAATAAAGGGGATCCTTATGCAGACTTAAGAGAAGAGCTTGAAAAAGAGATTGAAGAGTTAGATGATGAGAAAAAGCAAAGATTAGCAGAAATCAACAAAGATTTTGAGAATCCATTGGGTGAAATGTTTGGTTAATGTTTCTTGTCTTCTTCTTTAAGTTTTTCAACAAGTGATTTTACACCTTGATTTATTTCTTCTTTTGAAGTTCTGTTTAAAGCATTAAGAATTCTATGATAATATTTTCCTATCTTTCCATATTTTAATTCTTCTAATCGTTTTTCAGCCTGTTCAACCCAATCATCATCCTCCAATACAGTAAAATATTCAGGGTACTTTATTATTATTTCAGGATTTTCATTTACAACCTTTAATTTAGCAACAGTAAATTCAGTTTGCTTTTCTGGTACTACTTCATATTTTAAATCACATATATCATGAGGGTTGCCAATAACAAGTACTTCAAGTTTTGAAGGGTCTACTTCTATATCATATTTTCCAGAATAAGGTTCTTTACTGAGATTAATCTCAATTTTTCCCTTTTCTGTTATTCCTATTACATAACCTTCTTGATTTTTTCCTTTAATTTTTACTTTATAACCATAATCTAATTGCCATAAGTTTGCCATAAGGAATTATATTAATTTACTTTTTAAAGTTATTTATAAGAAATTTTAAAAATTATTACCTAGTTTTCTCACTTAACTTGTATTTTTTTCCTAAGCAATATTCTAATGTTTTAATGATTTCAATATCTGTTCCAGATATAATTCCATTCTTGCTCCACTCTTCTAATTTGCTTAGATTTTCAAATGCTTCAACCTTTCTCGTAATATATTCTGGTCTATCTTCTTCCAAGAGGTCTCCTGTCTTTGAACATTTATTTTGTATACTAGATGATTCATGAATTAAATGATCAATAATCCCTTTATATTTTTCATACAATATCTTATATGCTCTTTCTTTAAATTTATCAATTTCTCCCATTTATTTTTAAATGATTAAGTCTTTTTAAAAATTTATATACTAAAGTAATTATTCTTCAACATGAAAGCAGGAGTTTTATTTTCAGGTGGAAAAGATTCATGTTATTCTGCATATTTAGCAAAAAAAGCAGGATATAAATTAGCTTGTCTTATAACTATATTTTCTGAAAATAAAGAAAGTTATATGTTTCACACGCCGTCAATTGAAAAGACAAAACAACAAGCCCAAGTTATGAATATTCCATTACTTATTCAAAAAACAAAAGGCGAAAAAGAAAAAGAGCTCGAAGATTTAGAAACAGCAATTAAGTTAGCTAAGGAAAAATACAGTGTTGATACAATTGTAACAGGGGCTTTGCATTCTGTTTATCAAGCATCAAGAATTCAAAAAATATGTGATAAATTAAAATTAAAATGTTTTAATCCATTATGGCACAAAGATGAAATAGAATATTTATATGAGCTTGTTAATAATGAATTTAAGGTATTGATAATAGGCATAGCAGCATACCCTCTAAACAAATTATGGTTGGGTAGAATAATAAATAAAGAATTTATTGAAGAAGTTCAAGTTTTAAAAGAAAAATATAAAATTCATCCTGCAGGAGAAGGCGGAGAATTTGAAACCTTTGTTCTTAATTGTCCTTTGTTTAAACAAGAGTTAAAAGTTAAGTCATTTGAAGATATTTCAACAGGAGAAAATAGTTGGACAAGAAACATCGAACTTGAATAATTTTATGTTAAAGTCCTCTTGAGAAAAGATATTCCTGATCAATGAATTTCTCTATTTTCTCATTAAAGTTTTGGAAAATTGGTTGAATATGTTTTTGGAACTTATTAAAGTAAGTTGGTTTCCATATATTTTTTATATTAGTTCTTTCACGCCAGTAATAAGCTATTTCTGATTTAAGATTTATTTTACTATTAACATCTAATTTAGAATATTCTTCACATTGATTACATATCCATGCAATTCCTTTTTCTAAAGCTTCACTTTTAAGCATACAAAATTTAGAATTAATTATCTTTTAAAGATTTATATATTAAAAAACTATAATTAAAATATGAAAAAAGGGTTTGATACTAAAAAATATATTCGTGCTCAGAAAAAAGAAATTTTTAAACGAATGAAAAAATTTGACCGTCTTTATTTGGAATTTGGAGGTCATTTACCATACGATGGGCATGCTTCAAGAGTATTGCCAGGATATAATCCAAAAACAAAATTAAAATTATTAAAAACCTTAGGAAAATTAGAGATAATCTATTGTGTAAATGCAAAAGACTTAAGCAGTAAAAAAAGATTAGGAAAATTTAAATTAACTTATAAACAAAAAACTCTGAAAGATTTAAAATTATTCAAGAGAGCAGGATTAAAAGTTGATTATGTTGTAATAACAAAGTTTAATAATGAAAAAGAAGCAAAAGAATTAAAAAAGATTTTAGCTAAAAAAGTAAGAAAAGTTTATTTTCATAAGGAAATAAAAGGTTATTCTAAAAGTGTGAAAAAAGCAATAAAAGCATATAAACAAAATCCTATTATTCCTATAACTTCTAAATTAATAATTGTGACAGGTGTAGCAGCAGATTCTGGTAAAATGGCTACTGCAATGAGCCAGATTTATTCTGATGTAAATAGAAAAATTAATGCAGGCTTTGCAAAATTTGAAACTTTTCCAATATATAATCTTCCATTAAAGCACCCAATAAATATTGCATATGAAGCTGCAACAGCAAATATACAAGATAGAAATGAAATTGACCCTTATCATTTAAAACATCATAAAAAGAAAGCAGTAAACTATAACAGAGATATTGATAATTTTGCCATATTAATGAAAATCTCAAAATTAATAACAAAAAACAAAGCAGCTTTTGGATATCATTCCCCAACAGATATGGGAGTTAGTAATACAAAAGCAGGAATTATTAATGAAGAAGTTTGCAAAAAAGCTGCTATTAAAGAAATAAAACAAAGAGAAAAAGTATATTCACATGAGTTTAGAAAAGGAAGAGAATCAAAAGCAACATTAAATAGAATGAAAGAAATTTTAAGAAAGCTTGAGTGAGCTTTCTCTCCCTGTCTTCATATCTTTAATTTTAAATTTCCTTATTTTAACTTCTTTAGCACCAACAAAGATTACTTTTTTAATCCCATATGAATTTGCATACTCAAGCGCTTTTGAAGGCTTACCAAAATAAACACTTGCATTTTTACCCTTTCTTCTCAGTTGTTTAGCTAAACTAATAGCTTTTCTATCTTGATTTAAAGAAACAATTAGTATTTTATCTATATTAATTAATACTTTTGTCACTATCATTAATCTTTCTAAACTTAAAGAAATTCCTGAAGAAACAATATCTTTAATTTTGTATGTTCCCCCTCCACAAATTGTTTCTTTTATATCTGATTTTACTTCATAAACATTTCCAATATAATATGAAAGTCCTCTTGCTAAAAAAGGAGAAAACACAACATCAAACCCATAATATTTACAATATTTTATTAATTCTTCAATTTCAGAAAATGATTTATATTTTTTAAAATATTCTTTTGGTTTTTTAAGAACAGATAATATTTTCTCAGCGTTTAATTTTTTAAGATTTTCTTTTACTTCTAAAATTGGAAGTTTATCTAATTTATCTATCTCTCTTATTACTTCTGTCTTGTTTTTTATTTTTTGTTCTTCTAAAATTTCATTAAGAAGTTTCCTATTATTCACATAAATAGTTGATTTAATTTTTAATGCCTCTAAGATTTCTTTTGTAGCAGCAAGAATCTCTGCTTCATCTTTAATATTAGCTCCGACAGTATCAATATCACATTGAGTAAATTGTCTAAATCTATTCTGCTTTACAGGCTCATCTCTAAAAACAGGTCCTATTTGAAATCTCTTAAAAGGAAGTTTTTGATTTTGTAATATTCTTTTTAATTGAAAGGTAAATTCATATCTCAAAGCTAAATCTCTATTGCCTTTATCCTTTAATTTAAATATGTCGGAAATAACTTCATCTCCTTGATCTGAGCTACCTCTTACAAATTCTTCATATTCAACAATAGGTGTTTCAATTTCTTGAAAATTATATCTTTCAAATGTTTGCTTAATAACTTCTCTAATAAATGAAGCTTTCTCAGCTTCTTTTCCTGTTTTATCTTTAAAACCTTTCACAGTTCCTTTAAGCTGTGAACTAAAATTCTTTGAATTTTTGTTTATTGTTTCTGTCATTCTATTTCATCCTCCATTTAAGGGCGGAAGGGGTAGCCCATACATAAGTGTTCGGTTCTTTCCTAACTTCCCTTTATATTTAATTATAGAAGCATAGCTATTAAAATCTTTTCTAATTATGGGGATAACTCCAAATTTTAATAGTCATAGTTTGATTAAGATCCTCAAGTTTTTAAATTTAACTAAGCTCTTCTAATGTCCAAGAAGGGTAGCAGGTGGGGGTTGAACCCACTCTATCAACGCCACAGGTTGACGTGCTACCGTTACACTACAGCTACCATTTTATTTAATAAAGAATTAAAGCAACAACCAGGATTTTTATTGTTTACTGTTTCAGTGATGGGGAAACCTCCCAGTTATTTTTGTTTCCATGTTATTTTGAAAAAACAGGAGTTTTTAAATATTCTTTTTTGATTTTTTACGTTTTCTTTACGCCCACGCCGAGAGATGAGTAATATAGAGTATTTACACAAGGCGTTTTAAAAAAATAAAAGGAAGGAAAAAACCGAAATCCTTTCCTTCCAGCAACTAACCGAAGTTAGAAGATCTAACCGAAGTTAGACATAATTGTTATGTTTTTAGGGTTTTTATTGCTTTCGTAAGAAGAATTTTTAAGAATTTAGAAATCGAAATCTACTATTCCATTGTGTGAATAAATTTTCCCATCTCTTGTGTCTATAATAATTGATTTTCCAAGTCCTTTTGGATCTGGAATTGTTTTTGTATCTTTGTAAACAATTTCTGGGTTAATTAATTCTGATTTAAGATATTTAATTAATTTTTCCTCGTGATTTTTCCTTAGATTATTTCCTACCAAATATATTTCCAAATTATTTTTTCCCACATTTTCAATTAAAGAATTATTGATTTTTTCTGGAAATACATGTTCAACATTGTGAGAAATAAATGCTGTTTTTGTTTTTGGATTGTGTCCTATGATCGCTATACAAGGACCTAAACCATATGTACCAATTAGAGGTTTTTGTGAGTTTGCATCAGTGTGACTACCTTTATTTGATTGAACCATTTTCACTAAATCTGATTCCCCATAATAAACTTCTCTTTTTTGATTTGGGCCTATTTTGTGATATTTTGTTAATCCCAAATTATCCCTAATTTTGTCTATGATCACTTTATTTTCCATTTAATTTAAAGAAAGATTTGTTATTTAAAGCTTCCTATTTGTCACCACTCCAGAAGAACAATACGCCCACGCCGAGGGAGGTATAAAAGTGTCTCAGTTAGAAAGATGATAAAAATCTTACTTCACAGAATTCTCTGGATGAGAAGATGAGTTATCATATTTTTCTCCCAATGCCTTTTGTAGACTTTTTATCCCTTCACCCAGAATTATTTATTATTGTTATTGGAAGTTTCAAACCCATTAATGCCTTGGTCTTTTTTAAAATTTAGATATTTGTTTAATTCTAAATTAGTTAAGTAATCTTCACAAAATTTCTTTTCCCAGGGCATTGTTTCATTAT
>Ga0222685_1000041_pt1 | contig 28292 bp, 46 predicted proteins | sample AntAcemetage1077_FD_179836 | JGI IMG/M metagenome (GOLD analysis project Ga0222685, IMG submission 179836) | Saline water microbial communities from Ace Lake, Antarctica - #1077 | ecosystem: Environmental > Aquatic > Non-marine Saline and Alkaline > Saline | place: Antarctica: Ace Lake...
GGAGGAAAGATGAAAGTAGTATCGAGTGAGAAAAGACCTATTAAAATGTGGTTAGATGACATTGAGGATGGAGCGTTAGCGCAAGCAAAGAACCTTGCAAATCTACCGTTTATCTACAAGCATGTAGCCATTATGCCAGACGCGCATCAAGGCTATGGGATGCCGATAGGCGGTGTGCTTGCTACGTTAGGGGTGGTTATCCCGAATGCGGTAGGGGTTGATATTGGGTGCGGGATGATTGCTGTAAAGACTTCGCTAACGCATCTCGATGTTTCGCAGATCAAAACGATAATGGGCAGGATTAGAGAGCTTGTTCCGTTAGGGTTTGAGCATCACGAAACCGATCAGTCGTGGGAGGGGTTTGATATTGCACCAGACATTCCGGTTGTTCAGCAGCAGATTGCGTCAGCACGTAAACAGCTCGGTACGCTTGGCGGTGGCAATCACTTTATCGAAATTCAAAAAGGATCGGATGGTTTCATATGGGTTATGGTGCATTCTGGCAGTCGTAATTTCGGCTACAAAATAGCAAGGGAATACAACGATAAGGCAAAGCAACTATGTAAGCGGTGGTATTCTGAGGTTGTCAATCCTGACCTCGCATTCCTTCCCATTGAGACGCGAGAAGCTAAGGAATATTTAGAGGCGATGAACTACGCTCTTGATTTTGCCTACGCAAGCAGAAAGCTAATGATAGAACGTGTGCTTGACGCTATGACAGGGTTTGAGGGTTTTGTGATTGACGAGCCTATAAACATTCATCACAACTATGCGGCGTGGGAGCATCATTTCAATAAAAACGTAATCATTCACCGGAAGGGCGCGACACTTGCGAGGGCTGATACAGTGGGCATTATTCCCGGATCACAAGGTACTAAGAGCTATATCGTAAAAGGCAAGAGCAACGCTGAGTCTTTCAATTCGTGTTCGCATGGTGCGGGGCGTAGGATGGGGCGAAAGCAAGCACAGCGAGAGTTGTCATTGAGTGACGAGATCGCCAAGCTCGACAGCCAGGGGATTGTGCATGGTATCCGAAACAATACTGATTTAGACGAGGCGGCAGGAGCGTATAAGGATATTTCCACGGTAATGGGAAACCAAACGGACCTGGTTGATATTCTTGTGGAACTGTCACCGCTTGGATGTATTAAAGGCTGACTACTGGAGGTTCTATGTACGAATACGAGAGCAACTACAAAAGTGAGATAAAGGCTTTGGCTAACGAGTCCTACAGCTTCGGCGGTACTGACGCTTGCACCGAGGTTTGGGAACGTCTTGAGGCGATGAAGCGGCGCAACGGGCAGGGTAATACTGACGCTTGCACGAGTGGATACTTCTACGCGATCGAGCAGCTTGAGAAGTTTGTCGATGCGTATTTCAATTGGAGCGCAAGCGCACACTATCATTCGGCGCGAACTGACATTGTTAGGGGCAGGATGAAGAACGTAGACACAGAGATAGAGCGCATCACCGCGTCGGCTGTGAAGAACGGCATACTTGTGCCGGCGCATGTGGTGAAGGAGGCGTGAACTACCTTGACTTGTTTGCTGGTCTGGGAGGTTTTCCATTGGGAGCCTATTGGGCTGGCATGAAGTTTGACAAGCACTATTTCAGCGAGGTCGAGCCGTATGCCGTCAAGCTGTATCAGCAGAGATTCCCCGACGCTATACCGTTGGGAGATATCAAGGAGATTGACTGTGAAAAATTGGCCGACACCGCAAGCCGATATGCCGGGAGCAGGGGAGAACAACAGCAAGGTGAAAAACCTATTAACCGGCAACCGGCACAGCTTTTATCTGACGCAAGCAGTGGAAGCGGAGAGGCAGAAGCCGGGGATCATAACTGGATCATCACCGGTGGTTTCCCATGCACCGACATCAGCGTTGCGGGTAAGGGAGCGGGAATCATCGAAGGAAAGCAGTCCAGTCTTTGGTTTGAATACTGGCGAGTTATTAGGGAACTACGACCCCGATTCGCAATCATTGAAAACGTTGCAATGCTCACTAATCGAGGACTCGATGTCGTCCTTAGTAACCTTGCCGAGATCGGGTATGATGCGGAATGGCAAGATATACGCGCAGAAGACGTGGGTGCTCCGCACAGGAGAGAGCGGATATGGATCGTGGCGTACCCCGCTTGGGACGGACGGCGAGAAAAGCGGACACGGGAACCTACCGCATCAGGTGAAGAAGAATCCGCACTCGGTAACGAACGACAGGGCGTGGGAATGGGAGAACGAACACAACCCGCCGGCGGCGATAACGAAGGACTCACAGAAGTGGCCGACACCGAAGGAACAGAATGCGAGAGGAAGCGGAGAGCGTCACGGAGATGGCGGTCCGAGCTTGGATGTAGCGGTGGGTGGGCAGTTGAACCCGACGTGGGTCGATTGGCTCATGGGGTACAAAACAGGGTGGACCGACTTAAAGGACTTGGAAACGCGATTGTCCCTCAGATAGCCGAGCTGCTATTCAGGCAGATAAAGGAGGCAGTATGAAAAACCGCTATAGCATCTACTGGTTTTTCGGTGCGCTTGTATTCTTCTTTCTCGGTGCGGTGTTCGCCTACAACATGGCGCAACTTTACCACTACGGGCTCGAGGGGAAGGCGTTCAACCTTGCGCTTATTTGGGTGGCACTTGGATTCTGCGCGGTGATGGTGCTTGTCTGCTTGGCTTTCTCGCAACCGATGGACTTGCTTAACTATATCGACCGCCTTGAGAAAACAGTGAAGTGCCAACGCCGGTGCATCGAGTCATACGAGAAGGACGCGGTTGGTGCTGACCGCCGGCACTACGCGAAGCAGATACTGGACAAGAACGGACGGCTACATGATATCAAGATTCACTACATCGACGAGAGGAAACATGCATAAACAACATCATGGCGGGATAGAAGTAAACTGGACAGATGGCGAGTGGGAACGGTTGCAGGCGATAAAGGGCAAGCGATGGGAAAGCGCCCGACCGGACCGAAGCAAGCGGGCTAAGGCTCCGGCAGCGGGCAAGGAGAATTGTGCGATGTGTATTTCAATACGGAAAGATTTAAGCACTAAGGCGCGACAGTATGCAAGGGATAACAAGGTTTCCCTGTCGCATCTTATCTCATTGGTTATGGAGGTAATTACAGATGATAATACTTGATTGCGGATCAAGCACGACAAATCAGAACGATGTAAAAATAACCGAGCGCATGATTGACGCAATAGCGGATAGTGACCCGCACGTCGATAAGGTTGTCATCAAGTGGCAACTGTTCAAGGACGTTTTGACGGTTCCAGGCATCGGCGATATTGCACCGCTTGACCGTGAGCTCTACTTGCATGCTGATGAATACGCATGGCAGTACTACGGCTACGAAACGACTGCAAGCGTATTTGATGTCGAGTCGCTGGAGTATCTGCTTGGCACGGATCCGCCGTTTGTCAAGATAGCGTGTAGGCAACATTGCTACGGCTTGCTACCTGATATTCCATCCGGTGTGGATTTGGTTATCAGTGTTGGCAACCATACAGTATACGAGTATTTCAAGTCACACCTGCCAGCCGCTGACTTGCTATGCTGCTTGCCTCAGTACCCCGCGAATCCCACGGCATATGAGAGCATGTTTTCAGGGCTGTTGCACTACGGAATAAGCGACCACACCGAGGGGTTGTATCTGTACAAGAAGTACCGGCCGAAGGTATACGAGCGACACTTTTGCCTGGAAGATAGCACGGGGCCGGACGCGGTGAGCTTTGCTATAAAACCTTGCGACCTAAAGGAGTTAGGAAATGAAACTTAAACCACTATCAATCAAAATCCTGAGCTTTCTTTTTGGTCACGTCTGTGACAGGTGTGGACATTATCAACGTAAGGCGTGTGGTGTTCATGTTGTGGGGGGCGGTTGTTGGGATGAGATATTTCAGTGTGATTCGTGTTTGAATCGATGGGAGGTAAGTAGATGAAACTTAAACCGCTATCATCACAAGACATGGAAACCGTCAGGGAATGGCGAGACAGCGCGCCGGAGACACTTCGTACCCCGTATGACCTAACCCGTGAGATGCAACAGGACTACTACAAGAACGAGATATGCAACCGCGACAGCAGGACACGCTATTGGGGTATTTGGGAGCAAATAGCATGTGGCAGAAAGCCTTCAATTCCTGTAGATGATGATCAGTTCAACCATCTCATCGGTTACGGCGGTATAGAGAACATCGAGTGGGAAAACTCACGCGGTGAGATATCGCTCCTTATCGGGCCAGACTACCGCAAGCAGGGTTACGGCACTAAGGCAGTTGAGGCGATACTATTCAAGGCGTTTCACTTTCTCGGCTTGCGTAATGTCCACGGTGAATGCTACTACTCGTCACCTGCTACAGAGTTTTGGGGCAGAATTGTTAGGAAGTACGGCGGGTTTGAAAGGAACTTCCCTGAGACAAAGTTCTATGAGGGGCATTTTCACGATAGCTATCTGTTTGACTTTCGTAGAGAAGAATGGGAGAATAGGAATGAATAAGCCTAAATATGTGCTACGTAAATCCAGCATTAAAAATGCAGAAACGGCATTTGATTCATTATTACAGCTATCAGTATGCAAGGAAGTTTGGGATGGTGATTCTATTATTTCGTCAGATTGTCAATTTTTTGCTGTACGGATGATGGAGAATAAGGAAGTATCATGGGCAATTTCCATGCTTAGGAAAATGGCAAATAGATTGGAGGAATTTAGCAATGAATAGCAGGGTAGCAATATTAGGACTTGTAAGAGAGCTTGGAAACGCTGCGCCGTTCCACGACAAGAAAACAGATATCTGGACGATGAACGCGGGCTTTAAGGTTTACGGTCAGGCGAAGATTAACCTACTGTTTGAGATGCACGACTGGTACGCAGCTGACTACCTACCGAAGTACTACCTTGAGCTGCGGGATATAAAGCACCCCAAGTTTAAGACCATCACGGCACGCAATGACCTGACGCTTAACAACAGCTTCACGTACCCCATTGATGACGCTGTTCGACGGTTTGGGATGTTCTTCAAATCATCGATGAGCTGGATGCTTGCATACGCTTCACTCCGGGGATATAAGGAGGCGTTTGTTTACGGGTGCAACCTTACCGAGTTTCAGCGACACCCTGAGATGATGGCGAGCTTTTACCACATTGAAGGGGTAGCCAGGGTGCACGGACTACGGACGCATTTTGTCAATGACCAGATGCTTGAGGACGATTGGATGTATGGCATTTCACCCTTACGGTGGGATATTCACGCAGACCTTGCCGGTGACAGCTCAGATAATTATGTGAGAAAGGAGCCTGATACATGGGGGCTAAAGAAGGTGACAGATGAATAGGAGATTAATACGAAAGACGAGGCGGTTATTGCGTAGGTATAAAGTGCCTAAGCCATGGTTTATAAAGGCACTTATTTCAAACAACATCCAATCGTGGGATATATCAACGAATAATGAGATTGATATAACAGAGGGGCCAAAATGAGTAACTTAGCAGTCATACTCGCAAGGTCAGACAGTACACGGATACCCAATAAGAACATGCGAAAGTTCAACGGTAAGCCGGTCATCCAGTACTCGATTGAAGCGGCGCAGGAGAGCGGGCTATTTGAGCATATTATAGTGTCAACCGACTCGCAGGCTATCGGCTCGTTTGCCGCTCGACTTGGGGCGATAAACTACCAACGCGATGAGGTGAACGCAACCGCTGACGCACCGATGGTAGACGCGCTCATTGAGGCTATTGAACACCGGGGCTGGGACGGCGGCTCGATATACGACAATGTTTGCATGATTTACGCATGTGCGCCGTTCATCAAGATCGGGACCATCAAGAGAGCATTTGACCTATTGCCAGAATATGACGTTGTATTCCCTATATTCAAGGATGGCAACCACGCCGAGCGGAGCATGATCCTGACTAACGGCGCTATCAAGTCTCGCCACCCTGAGTTCGACCAGGTAAACAGCAACGCATGGCCGGACACCTACCAGAGCGCTGGACAATTCTACGTGGCAAATGTTGACGCGCTGATTAAGAATACCACCTTGATGCCTGACAGTAAGGGCGGTGTGATAATACCGGAGGTTGAATGCATCGACATTGATACTGAGCAAGATTGGGAAACTGCCGAATTGCTATACCAAGCGATGCACAACGCGCAGGAGATCGAATGGACGAGGGCACACCGTAAACTTATCAAGGTTTGCGAGACAATGGAGAAAACCGACGGTGACGCAACGCTGAAATTCCGTGACGGCAAGCTGGTTAGTATCACCGCTAAGACACAGACGGAGGTGGATGTGTGAACATATGGCAATATCTACACTGGCAGTTCGACTACAGCATTGTACCGGTTATACAGTTTTTCACGCCTGACCCGTGGGAGGTGCTTGCACTTATCCCCCGGTGGGGTTGTGTCCCTATCATGCTTTGCGGGGTGGCTATCGTGTTTTTTTTGTTGTGGATGATTGATGAGCATGTGCGGTTCGTGAGGAGGAAGTGATGGCATACGAAAAAGATATAGACAATGCTATAGCTGTAGCGAATATGAAAAAGCATCGAGAAGCGCATAAGGGTCTTGTGGATAATATGTATGATTCTGGTTATTCGCTTGAGGAAGCGTATGCAGTAATCGAAGGGGCTTGCATTGATAACCCGTCATTGATTCCACTAAACAAGCTGTGGACACGCAAGATATACGAAGAACGCAACTTGACAAGCACACCTAATAAGAAGTAGTTGACAGAATTAATAATTAGTGCTAAAGTAATAGCATGAAACAAGAAATAATAGATCGTAGGGAAGCCGAGAGAAAACCGAGACGCGATGCAATGCTAAGGCTATGGGAAGAGGGGCTTACAGAAAAGGAAATAGGCAAGCGCTACGGTGTTACAGAAGCGCGTATTTCGCAAGTATTTAGGGGGTATAAGAAGAAATGGCTACAACAGGGGGAAAGAAAATATGAACGATTGAGACCCCAAATAGAGCCATTGCGTAGAGAGTGTCATATGACATGGATAGATATTGCAAGAAAGATAGGATTTGGTGGGGGGCATTATTCTCGTATGTTAAATGAGTATGGGCATATCCCGCGCCTCCCTGTCGGATTTAGGCAATGCCCGAAATGCAGGGGAATAAAGTTGCATAGTGAATTTTACAGAACTGGGCATGAATGTAAAGAGTGTACAAAAGAAAGCACGAAAGAACGATATCATAAACATCCCGAAAAAGGGAAGTGCAGAACACTTGCTGCTTATGCGTTGAAGGCAGGCAAGATCGATAAAGGTGGGTGTGCTATGAAAGATGAGACGTGCGAGGGAAGAATAGAAATGCACCATGACGATTACAGCAAACCATTGGATATAACATTCTATTGTCGTAAGCATCATAGGGCTGTAGACGCTTGGGGCGGAAAGATGTAAAGTCTAAGGCTGACTTGACGATACTGTCAATAAGACGTAGTATGTAGATTAGACATAGCTGATGCTGCGTAGAAATACAGGCACAGAGTGACCGACCGAGAAACCTCAGTCCAAAATCACTCTGTGCCTTTTTATTTGCCTATAAGGAGTTACGAATGGAAATTAGATTGCATGAATGTGATAGATGTAAAAAGGAAGTGCGGGTTCGACAGAATGGGGATATTTATATGCAGACTATTAGGGTAACAGGGTCTTTTACGCCTTTAGAAGTTTGTCGAGATTGTTATGATGCATGGCGGGACTTAGAGGGTGTTCTTAAAGGTCAGGACCGCAAAGCACGTAAGGATTTCTTTAACAACGAGGACTATAAAACAGAGAGCTAACAGATGGGTGAATGGAAAGGCGACAGGGCGAATATCAACAGAAAAGGACGCCCGTTGAAGGGTGATACCTTGACTGAGGTATTAGAGGCAACGATTGATAAACAGGAGCTTGCTAACCAGTTGAACAAGCTAATCCTTGCCGGTGATATCACAGCTATTAAATACGCATACGACAGAATAGATGGGACGGCGAAACAGACCATTGACAACCATGTATTCCAAGACGATCTTCATCCGGTTGCAGAAGAGCTTAGAGAGCTACGTAAGGCATACGACAAGAATGTTAAGTGAAAAGCAAATAAGCTACTGGCACGGCTCAACTCAGTCATTCAATATAGCTGAGGGTGCTGTTTCAAGTGGTAAGACTTATGCGCAGATTCTACGATGGATAGAGCATTGTTATAGTGTACCGGTCGGCTCGCTGCTTATGATGTCAGGTAAGACTAACGAGTCACTATATGACAACGTAATCAGGGACATGGAGAAGATACTTGAGCCTGACTGCAAGGTTTACAAGCAACCGTTGAGAGTTAAGATCATAAGCAAGAACATTGAGATTGCCTGCGTTGACGCTAACAATGAACGGTCATGGGGCAAGGTACAAGGTAAGACGGTTTACGGCTGGCTCGCTGATGAGGTTGTCCAGTACCCGCTATCATTCGTTAATATGGCTATAGGCCGTTGTCGCGGTGATGGCAAGGTGTGGCCGAAGTTCTGGACTTGCAACCCTGACCACCCGCAGCACTACATTAAGACTAACTTTATAGACAATGATAAGCTCGATCGTAGATCATGGCACTTTAACCTTGATGACAATCCTATTCTAAGCGAGCAGTATAAAGACGAACTGAAGAACGCTTACACGGGGGTATTCTATGACAGATACATACTTGGCAAGTGGGTACTCGCTGAGGGAAGCGTGTATCCAGACTTCAGCAGAGAAACGCATGTATATAAAGACATGCAGTTGCCTGATGCATGGTATAAGGTGCGCGGAATTGACTTCGGTTATACCAATCCCTTCGTCTGTCTATGGGGGGCCGTGGACCAAGACGGCAGGCTATATATCTACGATGAACACTATCAAGCCAAGGCCCTCATAAAAGACCACGCAGAAGCGATAAGCCGGCGCGGTGATAAGTACTACTTCACGGTAGCAGATCATGACGCGCAGGATATAGCAGAACTTAGGGCGCAAGGCATTGACTCGACTAATGCAATCAAGGCCGTAATAGCGGGGATACAGAAAGTAGCGGCGAGGCTTAAGGTGCAACCTGACGGCTATCCTCGGCTGATGATATCTGACAAATGCGTAAACACTATACGCGAGTTTGAGTCTTACCGGTGGGCCGAAGTGAAAGAAGGACGCAACGAGAAAGAGGAACCTATCAAAGATGAAGATCATTGCATGGATACGACAAAATATATCTGTGCGGAGCTGGACAAGGGGCAGAGCGGGCCGAGCGCGGTAACTGCTGCGAGCCTGGGGATGTGATGGCTGATATAAAGAAGCTGGCAGCTAAGAAGCCAAAGGCAAAGGACACGGCTAAAGAGCTTAATCGGCTTTTGGCTGAGTCTGACCGTGAGCTTATAAACAACTTCGACGTAGAGCCACAGCACAGAGCGATGCCTAAAGGAATTAGTAAGCGATATGTTCAAAACAGATAAAGACGTTTTAACGAAAGAAGAGATCGTTAAGATTATCAAAGAGTATAAAGCATCTGATTTGTATTTGAACTATGTTGACAATCTACGATACTACACCGGCAACAATCCGCACATCATGGACAGGCAGACACCTGACCCGAACGCCCCGGACAATAAGATACCGGTTAGCTACGGCAGGAAGATAATCAACACGGTTACCGGATATATGTTCAAGGCGGGGCTTATCAACTATGGCAGCGAGGACGAGGCGTATCTTAACTCGTTGACTGAGGTATTTGACGCTAACCGCGAGCCTATCAAGACCGAGCAGATGGGCAAGCAAACCAGTACGCAGGGTGTAGGGTATGAGTTCCACTATGTAGACGGCATGATACTCGACGGGCAGACAAAGGCTGTCCCTAAGTTCATCAAACTACCCGTGATTGAGACAATCCCGGTATACGACTACAGCATTGAACCGACGCTCACGGCGTTTATTCGGTTCTACATGATGGGCGACGAGATGGTTGTGTTCGTGTATTACAAAACCGATTGGATAGAGTACCGTAAGAAGAAAGACGGTAAGGATATGGTGCCGGTTGCGCAGGGTGTCCATCCTTACGGTCAGGTTCCCCTTGTGGTGTTTGAGAACAACGAAGAGAAGCTCGGCGACTTCGATAGTGTCACCCCGCTGATTGATGCGTATGACGTTTTGATGTCCGACAGCATGAACGAGTTTGACCGGTTCGCATGGGCTTATTTGATATTGAAGGGTTTCACGATATCACCTGAGAATGCGGCAGCAGTTAAGGCGATGCGTATATTTGAGCTTAAGGGTGAGACTGACATGATATCGTTTCTCACTAAGGATATCAATTCAGAGTTCATCAAGTTTATGGCTGAATGGATACGTGGCGAGATTCACCAGCAGTCAGGTATACCGAACCTCGACGATACCAAATGGGGCGGCACAGCAAGCGGTGAGACGATAACGAAGTTCATCTACATGATGGAGCTATTCACCGATCCGAAGGAAAGCTACTTCAAGGAAGGCTTGTATCAGCGGATCCGATTGATTACTAACATTCTGGAGCAAGCACGTAAGCCGGTGGGTGAACCGTTTGAAGTTGATATTCTAATGACGAGGAACAAGCCTGACAACTCGCTCGAGCAGGCGATGATATTCGAGAAACTTGACGGACGGTTGAGCCGCAAGACGTTGATTGAGAACTACGCGCCGGCGGTTAAGAACGCTGACGACGAGTTAGACAGAATAAAGGAAGAGGGGTTAAACCTTGCCGACCCGGAATTTGACACAACTCCAAGACCAAGTGACGAGGACAATTGAAGCGTATGGGCGCACTATTGAGCGTGAGATACTTTTTAATTATGCTGCTGCGCTTGATGCTATTCGGTTGGATTTGGCGAAGGTTTACGAGAAGTATGCGGTGAACGGTAAGCTGACTCATGCAGAGATGAGCAAGTTTAACCGATTGGGAAATCTTGAAAAGCAGATCACCAGTGATATCAAGCCGGTGTTTGCGAAGGACCAGAGGCTTATAAACAAGATGAAGGTGGTTACCTATGATGCGAGCTTTTACCGTAATGCTTGGGCTATTGATCAGGCGAGTGGTGTTGCGACGAGCTGGGGGCTGCTTAATCCTGACGCTGTTGTGGCGGCGGTACAGAACGACTTTACAGGACTCGCTCTCAAGAAGCTGCGACAAGATGGGTTATTGAAAACACAGCGGGTTATAAGGCAGGGGATTATCCAAGGCAAGAGTTATCCCCAAATGGCGAAGTTGATAAAAGAGCAGTTGATTGAACCGAGCGCGAGCGATGCTTTGCGGATTGCCAGGACTGAGGGACAACGGGCGATGGTCCAAGGCCAACAGGCAACTTACGACAGGGCTGAGGAAAAGGGAGTCGAGCTTACAGAGATATGGGACGCGACATTGGATAGCAGGACGAGAGCAAGCCACGGCAAGTTAGACGGCGTACCGTCAACAACCGATTCAGCCGGTAACACGATATGGAATACTGATGTAGGTCCGGTAGCAGGGCCGTTGCAGTCAGGGGTTGCGAGCTTTGACATAAATTGTCGATGCAGAATTAGGGCGCAGATAGAAGGATACGAGCCGAAGGTAAGAAGGATCAGAGACGAGGGCATTGTACCTTATAAGACATATAACGAATGGGCGAAGGAGAAAGTAGCATGACAAAGAAACAGCGTATCAGGTACGACATTAAAGAGGCGATGACGCGGAATGTGGCAGGGGCCGGACGTAACACGGCGATTAAGGAAGTGAATGACAGGTATCATCTGAGTACTGCGGCGGCTGGTTCGCTGCGGGCAAAGGTTATATTCGTAGGGCCGCCAACGTTGAAGTGGTGGTAAAATAAACGAGTAAAGGAGACTTAAATGTCAGACGTAGAAACACCGCAAGTACAGGAAGCTGGACCTGAGGAAAAGAAGAACGAGCCGAGTATTAAAGATTTGATGGTGCAAATGGATTCGTTGAAACAAGCGCAGAGTGGAAGTGATAGGAAAGTTAAAGAACTATCCGATGCACTTACAAATGCCAATATGGAAAACGAAACACTCAAAAAGGAACAGATGAACGATAAGGAAATCGCCAAGTTTGAACTTGAGAAGCGAGAACGGGCGCTGACTGAAAAGGACGCACTTATAAAGGCTAAGGAATTAGCAATTGAGCGAACATCTGTTCTTACAGAGATGGAGATGCCTCAAACATTCGCAAAGTATATCAGAGGTTCAACCAGGGAAGAGTTGATAACGAATGCTACGGAGTTAAAGACTGATTTTGCAGCAGAGGTGGCAAAGGCAGCGAATGCGAACCTTGTGAATAATACCACCACTCCGAAAGTAGGCGAGCCTAACAAGGCAGCCCCTAAGTTTGAATCAATGGCAGACGGGAACAGTGAAGCGTTTGAAACACGCATAAACGAATTATCAGAGAAAGACAGCGCATAAAGCGCAAAGGAGAAAGGAAAGATGGGTAAGACAATAGCAGGATTTATCCCAGAAGTATGGTCGGGATTGCTGCTTAGGCGAATCAATACCAACCTCGTTTTTAGAGGCGTGGTGAATACTGACTACGAAGGCGAGATTAGCGCCGGTGGTGATACGGTCAGAATAAACGAATACGGGCCTATAACAATCAATGATTATACCAGTACGTCAACCGGTGATCTTACGATTCAGCAGTTGACTGACGCACAGAAGATTTTAAAGATTGACCAAGAAAAGACATTCGGATATTGGCTTGACGCTGTGGATGAGGCACAGATTAAGCCGAAAGACATGAGTGAGAACCAGAAGAATGCGGCTTGGGCAATGGGTAACAACATTGATGAATACATAGCGAATCTCTACACAGAGGCTGGTATTGTCGCGGCTGGCTCACGGTCAGGCTCAACGATTACCGGTGTAAACACATCGTCAACTAACGTGCTTAAATACATGAGTATTGCGGCACAGAAGGCGGCTGAAGCTGATATGCCTGGTCCGTGGTGGATGGTTGTACCTCCGTGGTTCGCGCAGAAGTTGACATTGGCTAAGATTGTCCAGGACACAAGCAACAGCGGAACACTTGGAAGCGGATATGTTGGAGAATCTATATATGGGTTCAGAATCTATCAATCAAATAACGTAGTCAATGGCACACCGGCTGCAGACGATGCATGTATCATGTTCGGCTATCGCGGTTCAATATCGCTTGCCGTACAGGTACTGATGACCGCAACTGCTCAACCGTCAAAGATGTTCAAGACTCTTTCTAAGGGCTTGGTTGTCTACGGTGCGAAGGTTGTACGACCGAATCAGCTTGGTGTTATGTATCTCGACTACACCGATGAAGCAAGCTAAGGAGGCATGAAATGGCTGTAGCTAAAAGTACGATAAACGCAATGACCGGCACGACTGAAAGCGAACTCATACAATGGAGTTCTTTAGCGTCCGGTGCTAACAACACTTATTTTGATGTGAATGGTAAGGCAACAGGGAAGGTAATCTTCCTTGTGCTGAACACAAACTCAACCGATGTCGGCACGACTGCCGGAGGTATCTATTTTGGTGCATCCGCGACGAATGCGGCTGGTACGTCTGGTGAGGATAATTACAGTGCGAGGTCATTAGGGCGGTTTCTCGTAAGACACGCACCGCCGACCACTGTTGCAAAAGAGTTTGTCACCCCCTCGACGGCGGCGGCTGGTATTTCGATATCAGCATTTGGACCGTTTGAGAGCGCACGGTTGAAAGATACCGATGGCTATATCAAGGTATGTAAAGAGAAAGCGTCCTCGGATGCTGGGCGAGTAAAGATAGCGGCGATATTGTTACCGTAACTAATAGGCGGGGCTTCGGCCCCGCTGATATATAAGGGGATTACATTAAATGGCATCGAAACCTAAAGACACTATCATCACATGTAAAAAAGACAAGTTAGCAATACTCGGCTCTGCCGACACGTTGCAGATAGCTCCGTTTGAGGACCCTGAATTTGAATTATGGGGTTGCGCTGTTGTAACAACGTATCCGGTCTTTAAACGAGCCGAGTTGCTATTTGAACTACACGACGCGAGTTATTGGAATAATAAGAACATTATCCCACGGCTTAACAAGTATGACGGTCCGACCTATATGCAGAACAAAGAGCCGTTGATACCCAAGTCTATAGCGTATCCGTTAGACGCGATGTTAGAATATCGCCCGTACCACACGACAACTATCACCTATATGTTGGTGCTGGCGTTACACTCATTCTTGACAACTGGCAAGCCTAACCATTTAGCGATGTATGGGGTTCACATGGAAACCGGAGAGGAATACGGCGAGCAAAGGCCGTGTTGTGAATACTGGCTTGCGAGAATGGAACAGGCAGGAATGGAAATCTACCTTCCACCCGGCGGCGCGGTGCTAACGAGCAACGGGCTGTATGCTTTTGAGAACTACAATCCGATAGTTGTTAAGATGCGCGAGAGGGTAGACGGTTTGAAGATTGGGATTAAACAGCGCGAGGATGAGCGGAACGCAGCGGAGGCCAAGAGGCAACAGCAAATAGGCGCATCGCTTGAGGCTGAACACTGGTTGAAACAGGCGCAACGTGGCGAGTTAAACTTGAAGGCGCATCGAGGGCCGGTAGACCCGAACCTTGAGAAAGAGATAGACAAGGCTGAGGCGATGTGCGCGAAGGCCGAAAAAGAAGGAGATTAGATTATGAGCGGATTAGACAGGGCTGGTTTCATGGCAACCGCACGACAAGGCGAGAGTCAATTGATTACTAGCACTATGAGTTCAACTACATGCCCGTGGGCAAGCGGTTATTCCGGCTTCCAGGTGATATCAAGTAAGGCTGTTATTGCGGCGGTTACCGATGCGGGCGTGAAGAATAGCTCGTTGATAACGTCAGGCACATCACTGGTGAATAACGCATGGCTTGGGATGTCAGGCGCAACGTATGTGAAAGTCTCGACGAAAACGACAGGGCATAAGATACTCGGTTATAAGAAAGTATTGTTGTAGGTGGTGTCATGGCACTAATGACAAGAGCGGAAGTTAAGCAGTTTTTGAAACTCACCAGCACCGGAGATGATGCGCTGATAGATGTGTATATCCCGATTATCGAGGATGACCTAACCGTCTACTGTAACAACTACTTTCCCGATCGACAGATAACGAGGGCGGCGAGTGGTGGCATTGCGTTTGTCCCTGGTGGGCCTGATACGATTACCGACGACGATGAAGAGCTATCGACTAATAGCGGCGCCGGGTTCAAGGCGAGTGACGACATTGTTGTGGCCGGCACGTGGTCTAATGATGGGCTGCACACGTTGAGCTCCAATTCCAGCGAGATATCAAGCGGGACTTTAACCCTTGATTCTACTAACGTGCTGCGGGCGCTGGATCAGGATAGCTACTACGACGGCAGCGGGCAGCAAGTAGGCACGGTGATTATCAGCCGTGTTGATTGGCCGGTAGCAATCAAGCCGATAGCGGCTAAGATGATAGGCGCGTCGATAAGCGATGCAAACCCTGGGAATGTGAAGAGCGAGACGATAGACGATTACTCAGTAACCTATGTAAACGGCCACGCCTACCCTGAGCGAGTAATGAAGGGCTTAGACAAGTGGCGGCAAGCGGTGTTGATATGATAGCAGACTTCTACACTGAAACCGCCTATGTTGTCACGCGCACGAAACCGGCTGACTTTAGCACTTCTACGCAGGCATTGAGCAAAACAACTATTCGATGTGCTATCAATCCGGTAAGTGGAAACGAAAGGATCGCCGGTGGTAAAAATGCGGTGTATGCTGATTACAAGTTGTTCTGTAGTGATAGCGTGAACCTTGCCGAGGGCAAGTATATCGAGTGGCAAAGCAACACCTACAACGTGGTATTCGTAAAGGACACGTTCAACATGGGGCATCATAAACTTGCTTATTTGAAAGCAGGGGAAGTGAAGTAATGGCGAGTGGCGCGAGCATAGTAAAGAACACTATGAAGGGTAAGGATTACGGAAAGGCAGTCGGCAATGCTACGGAAAGGGCGCTGACAAAGATAGGCGTTACCATTGAAGGTTCTGCTATTGCAAACTCACCGATCAAGAGCGGTAGACTTCGCGGCAGTTTGACCTTTGCGACTAAGAAGGATTCTGATAGGACACGCGCCCCGGCAGAGCAGGGCGATGCGGTAAGTACTCCAGCAACCAAGTATACGCTGCATGTAGGCACTAATGTGAATTACGCACAGCATGTTGAATATGGTACACGGAATATGGCAGCGCAACCGTTTCTTAGGCGGGCATTGCATGATAACAGAGGCAAGCTATTGAAAGGCTATAAAGCCGAGATTCACAAGGGGCTAAAGAGTGGCCGCTAGTAGTATAGAGGAAGCGATTGTAACCAAGATCAAGTCGATCGCTGCGGTGACGGCTTACATCGGCACGGGTGCAAATGCACGGATTTATTTCATGGATGCACCAGAGGGCGACACGATATTACCGTATATTGTACTAGGTACGATATCAGCACCGAATGAAGCGCAGAGCATCGGGCAGAAGGGCGGGCAACCGTTGATTCAAGTATCGGCGTGGCATAGGAACAAGCAGAACGGCTTAGACTTGGGCAACGCGTTGATCGAGGGGTTAGACCATTTCAGCGGGACGGTAGACGGATACTTGATTAAGTATATCACTGCAACAGGGCCGACGGCATTGAGGGACCCTGACTATTACAATCTATATCAATATGTTGTCAACTTGTATCCAGAGTACGACAGGAGCTAAAGATGTATACAATTAGATGTGTGTATGGACATGAGCGCAAGGACAGAAAACCACGCGGCATATGCGATAAGTGCGGTAATGAAATGACCGTGAAGAAGGAAAGGCAAAAGAAAGAAAAGGAGAAAGACGATGGCTGAGGTATTTGTAAAGGGCGTTGATGGCCGTGTGAATATCAGCGCAAAAACGCAATCGAGAGTGACTAACTGGACGATGACGATGACCGCACCGGTGGAAGATGTTACGGACTTTGGAAGCGATGGGCAAGAAAACGAGTTCACGGGGTTGTCTAACTTCTCCGGTACGTTTGCTTATGAGACGCTTTTAGCTGATACCGCGACAACGCAACCATTGCAGACTATTGCGCGACAGTTTGCAAACGGTGGCACGTTGGCACAGACAACTATCAAACTAATAGAATCAGCTAAAGCGATGTGGAGCGGCGCGGTGCTTGTCACGGGCATAAGTAAAGATGCACCGGCGCAGGGGTTACAGACTGAATCAGTAGACTGGGTTCAAGCGTCTGGTAGGTTGACGTTTGCAACATCGACAGCATAAAGGAGTAGAGAGATGGCAGAGAATTTCACGAAAGGCGTTGACGGTGCTATCTATATTGGTGGCGCATTGCAGGGGCGTATAAACTCCTGGACGATGACGATGACCGCACCGGTGGAAGATGTTACCAACTTCAGCGCAGACGGTCAACAGAATGAGTATACCGGACATGCGAACTTTACTGGTAGTCTATCAGGTCAGACGTTGAGAAGCGATTCAGCAACCACGCAAGAGATGCAGGCAGTAATGGAGACATTTGCAAACGGTGGCACGCTGGCAGCGGTTCAATTAAAACTGATAGAATCAACTAAGGCTATGTATTGGGGTAATGTTCTGATAACCAACATCGGCAAGGATGCGGGAGCGCAAGGGTTACAGACCTATAGCGCGGATTGGGTTCCATCAACCGGCAGGCTCAAGTTTGCCACAAGTACAAGTACTTAAGGAGTAGCTATGCGGATCAATGTTAAGCGGGATTCAATATGGACACCTGATTGGGAAAAGAACAAGAAACTCCCTGAGAAGGAACAGATTAGATTTCATCACCGTTATTTAACGACTGACGAAAGAGATATATACATCTATGTTGAGGACATGAAGGTAGTTGACCTAACGGCTGAGGATGACAACAGGAAGTGGATACAAGACAAGAAAGGCATTGCTAAGGCTATTGTGACGAAGATCGAGAACCTTACCCTTGTTGACGAGAAGGGTAAGGAACAGCACATAGACAAGATCGAGCAATTCTATGATGCGCCCGATGCGTTCCCGGCACTTGCAATGTTGCTTGAAGGGTATTGTCTCAGTCTCGTGGCGAGGCAAGACTCAAAAAACTCAGAGCCGCCTTCTGGTGCTACCTTAAAGGTTACCACCTAAAACCAGCTTCCACATGGAGGCGGCTGCATAGAGAAGAGCTTTTGTATACATCGCCTGACGGTGATGATGATAAGGCAATTATAATCTTTCGTGATACGATACCGGAGCTACTGAATGACGAGCTGTTCATAAGTATGTTTAATGCATGGCATGGGTTTAAACTGTTTGGCCTCCCGTTCGCTGGTGGCTATAGGGAGCAACCGTGCCAATGGGTTGATGCTGTTAAGATGTGCGAAGGCATATACAATGAGCATTTGGAAAGGGAGCGGGGTTGATGGCATTTGGCGTAAGTGAAGAACTAAAGATCGTAGTCAAGGCCGAAGTTGATAAAGCCGTCAAGGGGCTGAAGGAAGTCCAGGGAACTGCCGGCGGCATTGAAAAGAATATCAAGTCGCTCGGCATGGCGGCGGTAAAGTACCTTGGACCGGCTTTCTTGGCTGGTGCGGTGCTGAAGGCGGGTAAAGCCGCTGTGATGGCGGCGGCGAGCTATGAACAGTTAAAGGTATCGCTTGAAGTATTACTCGGCTCGGCTACAAAGGCTGAGAAGCTATTTGCAAGCCTGAGAGAGTTCGCAGTAAAAACACCTTTACAGTTAGACCAACTCGCACGGTCAGCATCTACGCTTATGTCATTCGGTACGGCTGCGGAGAATGTTGTAGGCACTTTAAAGAATCTTGGAAACTTGGCGCAGGGTATGCCTGACAAGCTGAATAGATTGGTGCTTGCTTATGGCAAGGTTCAAGCTAAGGGCAAGGCTACCCTAGAAGAACTGAATATGTTTACCGAGGCTGGTGTACCGTTGATGGCAGAGCTTGCCAAGCAAATAGGATTAACCAGAGAAGAGTTATTTGAATACGTAAGTGCTGGTAAAGTCGGGTTTGCTGAGGTTGACGCGGCTGTAAAAAGCATGACAACCGGAGAGGGCCAATTTGCAAGCATGTTGGAAAGGCAGAGCGAAACGCTTATGGGGTTGTTTTCAACTGCGCAAGATGCAATGACTAATTTTGCTGCTATTTTGGGTGACCCTACGTTATCACCTATTAAGGATATTGTAACCGAGTTTACAAACGTAGTTAATCGTATAGGCGACGCTATAACTAATGCAAATTCCTTAGCATTGGTATTGCAAGATGTCGAGGGGTTATCTGATCAGCAGAAATTAGCAGCAAACCAAGCTCAACAAGATTATTTGTCCAATGCTATTTTTGGTGTCACAAGGGAAAGTGATCAGAAGCAATTATGGAAACCTGGAGAATTTAGATTTGCGTCAGGACTGAAAGCCAGAACCGTACTCGCTATAACCAATCCAGAGCTTGGTGCATTCATCTTGGAAATGAATAAGCTCACAGATGAGCAGCGAATGTTTGAGCTTCAGGGATTGAAACAAATGGAAGCCATGTTACAGGCAAAGGCAACGGTTGCGGAAAGGACGGCAACCGCGCTTACTGCATTGCTGCCAACTGGCGGTACTGGAGCAGGGTTTAACTCCGGTGCTGGTGGTACAGGAATAGACTACGGTGCGTTTCCGTTTCAGCAGCCATTTATAGGTCCACAAAACTCACCGTACAACTTTGCTACAGCCGGTTCTGGGGTTCCGGAAGGTGATATGTTTGGTGCAGCAAGTATGGCAGTATGGGCAAAAGTACTTGTTAATGAGGTAGAAAACAGAGGGCCCGGTGCTGTGCCTTGGACACAGGGCGGGATCACTTCACCGCTTGCCTCACAATTCGGGCAGGGTGGTGCATTCTCACCGTTTGCGCCTAATGGGATGACAAGCGCAGGGCCTGGGTTCACGCCTCTTTGGAGAATGAACCAATTACCCATCCCAGAAGGCGGCGGGCTTACAGGGAAAGGAAAGGGAGACGTAGATGGAGTTAAAAAGTTAGGCGAGGTAGCTCCATTATTGATACAGATAAAAGAAGCGGCAAAGCAAGCTGGCATAGACTTAGAGGCAATGTGGGACACCATAGCGCCAACAATTGCTGATGCTGGTATTGATGCATTTATGCAACTCGGCGACGCAATAGGATATAGTAAGGATGCGTTGGGTACATTCGTGAGTACATTACCAGCAATGGCGGCTGAGTTGATAAAGATTGTAGGATTGCAGATTGCAGCAGGGGCTGCACTTAAACAAAATTGGGGAATGGTAGCCGTAGGGTTAGGGTTGGCATTCGGCGGTTCTGTATGGGGTGGATACGAAAGAAGGCAATCAGACGAGAGGGCAAATGGTGGAGGCAGCTCCGGTGGCGGTGCTGTAGTAAATGTTGAAATACATGGAGCAGCAGACGCACATATTGAAGGTGTTGCAATTGCGGCAATTAACAAAGTGAGGACTGGCTACAAATGATAAGAAGCATCCCAGCAGCATGGCGCACGAATATGCAGAGCGCAAGCTCTGAGGACAGGGCATACATCGACTTTCGTGGTATCGACTATCCCGATGTTGGCAGCGGATCGCCTACCTTTAGTTTAGGCCGCGAAGATAACCTGATAGACCGGGGCAATTGTGAAAGCGCAACAGCTCCAGGGATTCTTGGCGAAACAGGCTTGGCATCAAATTGCACATGGGCGAGGAGTGCGGTTGTTGCTCACGGTGGCGATTATTCTTTCCTACTGACAAAGACAATTGCGGCGGGTACGGCAAGCGTTGCAAGTCCACAGGATAATTCACTGACAACCGATATGCATGGGATTGTTCCAGGCGAAACAGTAGAGTATTCATGTTGGGTGTATATCCCTTCAGTCGGGGGGCCAGATGCGGCAGAGGTATCAATACAATTTGCCTATTATGATTCTGCGTCATGGACGGTAACGAATTATGCTGCAAGCACGCAAGACGCATGGGAGAAGTTGAGCGTATCAGCTACGATACCATCAACCGCTACCGGTGTGTTAATACGTATTATTATTGCATCAACTGCGGCAGATACTGAGTTTTGCTACACTGACGATGCGATAATGAAGCGGCACAGTGTTCCCGGCTCGCATTATCTGAGCGGTGGATATTCTGAGAATCTTGTCGAGCTTGCCGATACCGGCACGATACAGATAAAGTTTCATCCGACGTTTGCTCATACTATCGCAAGGTATTACTATGTAAAATCGTGGTATGTAAGTGCTACTCAACGCCTCGGCATCACTTATTATCCTGTCGGGGATACCTTTTGGATTATTTGGCAAGATGGCGGAGATGCCCGTTTGCTTTCAAGTGCACAATATGACGATGGAAGCGCAGAGAGAAATATCAATCAATGGATAACACTTACTTTTGCTTATGACTTAACAACCGGCACTACGGCAGGCTCAAGCCTATGGATGAACAAGACGCAGGATGATACAGCCTGGAATGCTGTTATTGATGTCAAATCAACAACATTCAACAAGATGCAACTCCGGGCATACAACGGCTCGGCGGGCGGCTATGAGATTGCCTATGCTCTATACATTCCCAACTACGTAGCCACTGACGCCGATGTTCAGAACGACTTCAAAGACGTATTAGACGAGCAGATATACTGGAGCCTTGACGGACACGCGACCGGTAAGACACGGTGCAATGTGACGAAGTTTTTAACCGGCATCAATACCGAGAAGGCTACAAGGGCGATGCTGTCCGGTAATTACGGTGCTAATAAAATGGACTTGGAACTAAAGTCGTTAGACGGTGAGTTTGCCGATGATCAGTACGCAGCTTTTGACCCTGCTAATTCTGTTTACAATGGATTGGTATCGCAGAAGTATATGCAGAATGGTTGCCGGGCATGGCTTGAGAATTGGTACAACGGCGATCATGACCAGAGGATAGTCGGGCGTGTTGATGATAGCTATTTCCGCAGGCGCACTATGCGCGATGGGATATCATTTGTCAGCATCAGCGTTGATGATTATGTTGCCGAGTTCGCAAAGAAACGAATTGAAAAGGCGAAGAACTACGATAGCAAGGATTTCACCGATGCGACAGAAAGCAACAGCCTAATACATTTAATAGCACGTATCCAATCGTCAAAGAAGGTGAGGAATTACGCGCACAACTCAGGCTTTGAAAATGCGACTATTACGAACGCATGGACCGCGACGGCGTTGACATTATCGAGAGATACCGTTGATGAATATTTTGGAACGGCGTGTGCAAAGTTGGTCTATGATAACATCGCTGGTGGCACGCAGAATATTTATCAATCTATATCATTTGACAATGACGAGAAGTTAAACGTAGGCGATACATGGACATGGAAAGTTTATCTTAAGTGCGCCGGTGCTTTCAGTAAGGTATTCCGACTCAAGGAACGTGACTCTGCTGGTGAGAATGATGAAACAACGAAAGTTTATACCATTGCAGGAGGCGAGGGTTACGTTGGGGTTGCGGTTACCCACACGATAACGGATTCTGATAGTGACGAATTGAGATTACAAATTGATATGGATGATAATGTCACCGCTTATGTTGATGGCTGCATGCTTACCCGGGGCAACCGTGCGCCGAAGTTCTACGTTGATAACACCGCTGAGACTTTAGACGCTGACGATTACGTTGAGGGCGAGTATGATACAATAGGGTTTGACCTTGACACCGTGAACATTGAGCATCCATGGAAACGGATTGAAGAAGGCACAACCGTATGGAGCAACCTGACAGACCTTGCAGCGGCTACGATCCCGATCTACTTCGGGATGAACGAGTGCGGAACACTTGAGTTGAGGGCCGTACTGCAAGCGGTAAGTGCGAATCCCTATACTGATCCGATAGCAGTTGAGGACATAGGGGAAAGTGATATCCTGATAAACGTGCAGGCAGGGATTGCCGGAGGCTCGGCTAATAAGGTTATCGTTAAGGGCGCGGGATACGCCATATACACGAATAAGACTTGTATATGGAAAGCGAAGGAGATGGGGAATTTCGTGCAAGGTGCAGACGGAAGGATAGCGGTTGTTGTCGCAAACGGTGGCAAGTTCCCAGACCCTGAGGAGTACGGTGAGTATTATGCTTATTATGCGCGACGGCCAGATTTCGAAGGACCCTGGAATTAATAATGGCTTTTGAATGGTTTGAGTTCTTCTCAAAAGAGAACAGGCTTGCGCGGCAAGCCAAACGTCGGCAATGGTGGCATCAGTTACTCGTAAACATAGATAACTTTTTCAATCCTGTTCCTCCTCCACCCGAAGCGCGTGGCAAGCGTGACGATGGCTACCAGATTATAGGTATCAATAACTTAGAGCTTAGGCATAATACTACAGAAAATACTATCGCTGCTTTGCTCACACACACAACCGCATTTCACACGGCGGGTGATTGGGAAACCGACCGGGCAGACTCGGCACGTATTGAGTTGGTCAACAACACCGGCAGCTCACAGACGGTCAAGGAAGTTTTGCTCATCGGTAAATTAGTCCTTCGCAATTCTGGAATGTATTATCACGACAAATTTAGCGATTGGGCTGATATCGAGCGCAACGGTGAGAAGGTGATAAGCTGTCAGAGCGATGATCTCATTAACAACGCGCACACATCGAACATGGCAACATACTTGTGGAAATCCACCAGGAAAAAACATTTCTACGCGGTTGAGGTGAAAGGCACCGCCGACTATTTTCATCCAGGTGCATGGGGAACCTTTGCGATAGGTGGCGCTGGACAGAGCGAGAACATCGACTCAAAGGTACGGATTGAAAGTGTGGCGACTTCCAAGCGGCCCGGCAGTTTAGGAAGCACTTATATGCTGTTGGCAGAGGTTGAGGAGAACTTTAAGTATAATTCCAGCTACAAGGCAAGGACGATCGCAAATGCTATGCCGTGGCGCAACCCGCAGGGCACGTCAGTTATGTTTGTTGCTGCTGGAACCGGGACAGAGATAGCACATATATATTGCGAAGGGAGTGCAGATCAGGTCGGAATACAAGCGGCGATAGATGCGGCAAGTGGTAACGGCGGCGGGATTGTCCATCTTGGGGTTGGCACGTTTTATCTCACCGCGGCTATCGAGATGAAAAGCAACGTGACGCTTGAGGGCGAAGGGCCAAGCTCGACGATACTTGAGAAGAACGCAAACGATTACGCTATATCCTGCAATGGGGGAAGCGGAACTGAGCTGACGAATATAGCTATAAAGAATATGAAGATAACACGCAACAGCGCAGACGCTAATGTCATAGATTTAGTGTGGATGGATTATTCAGACGATTGTTTACTTGAAGATTTGGTAATTGATGATTCAAAGAAATATTGTCTATATGCTAATAACTGCGACGATTTAATTCTTACCAGAGTTAAGGTGATAGATTTTGTTGCATCTGGATTTTATGTTATTCTTGGAACGAATACTAAATGTACAGATTGCTCTGTCAATAATTCTGGTATAACGCTTGCTACGGGGAGCAATCACGAGGCGGCGTTGTTTTCTGGAAGTGACATTATTGTTGATGGTATGACGATAAAGAATATAAGCGGAAGCACTACCGGTTTTATTGTGGGGCTTTATGTTAGCACACCGAATAAGGCGCATATTTCTAATTGCACAGTAAAGGATGTTACAAATACGAATGCCGGGGGTGCAGCCGAAGCATACGGAATTGAAACAAGCTCTTCTGCGAATAATGTTAATATCAATAATGCAACAGTTGACAATATAGACAATACTGCAACGGCTGCACAGAGTTATGGCATATCTATTCGCGGTGATGATAGTCCATTATCAGGGTTGTTTGTTACTGGATGCAGTGGAACGGGGGTATTGATTCAAGCAAGCGCAGACGCAACGCAGATTCATACGGCGCGGTCCACCGGAAACGGTACGAACTTTACAGATAGCGGCACGAATACAACCGCCGACATTGAGGTGTCGTAATGGCTGGATATTACGGTGATTTAGTATTCGTAAACTCAGACGGCATGTGCTTCGGTGAAATCTACGCTACCGATGTTGCGAATACGATTACCATTGCGGGTACCGGTTACGGAAACAGGGTTCAGATAACTTCTTTTGCCGTAAATGGCGTTTCAAATAATGCCACACCAGACCACACGAACGATCATATCACGATTACCAAAGCAGGCATGTATCTTTGCACGGTAAGCGTTGCGGCATCAAGCGCAGGAGGCACGGCGTATTTAGCAGGGTTTGGAGTGTTCAAGGGTAACGGCGTTACAGCGTTTGAAAACCTTCATGCACATAGAAACCTATCGGGCGGCGGAGGCGATAATGGGAGTATTTCAATGTCTGGAATTATTGATTTAGCGGCAACCGACACGGTAGAGGTATGGTGCTGGAATGCGACAAATACAAATAATATCGTTATAGACGATATCACATTAAGCCTTTTACAGATCGGCGGCACGTAAGGAAATGTTTATTTACAGTATCATTATAGGGCTTATGTTAAGCGGTGGGGTGCATCCGTATACACTCGATGACGTAGGCTTGATTGAGACTATCGGTATTTGGTATGCAGATATGGAAATGGGATATGAAACCGACCACCTATATGCCAACGGCGGGATTGAAGTCAACTCACTTCAAATTGGTATAGCTGAGTTCTGGCCTACACAAGCATCCTTCTTGATTGATGGGGGGGTGAAGGTAGACAATCTTAGAATAGGAATTAAGTTTATTTGCTTTCATCCTATCATACCCTATGCGCCTATTTTAGCAAAGTTCGATTATCAGATTGTACCGGAATATGAGGGCGGGTACACAGCTATTTATTTAGAGTATAGCAACTAAGGAAAATCGAAGTGACAACTAAGGGAAAACCTGATATGCAACAAAGCAACAATGGCTTACCATCTAATAAGGTGTATAAAATACTGGGGTCAATCTGCGGTGTTCTTATGCTCATTATTACAACAGTCTCTCTAACTAACTCGATTAACGTCACGGCACAACAGCAACGTGATACGGGATTGAAAAGGCAAATTGACAGCAATACGGATAATGTCATAACATTGAAAGAGGTAATGGCAACGGTTCCGGTTATGTTTGAGCGGGTATTGTCTGACATTGCGGAGATCAAAATAGACGTAAAGGAATTGTCAAATAAATGATAATTAAATATTCACATACCGTCGGTATCCTCGGCGTAGCTGGTAAGACAATGACAGCGAGTTGCCATATCAGGAACCTTGAAAACAAGCAGCGTAGCCGGAGCGATCCTGACGATGTTGTCTACGCAATGACGGGCAACCGATATGATAGAGTGCCGTATTCCCCGCAGCAGTTTCCAGTTGGTATATGGCAAGTGTTTGAACCGCAATCGAGATCAAGTAAATATCTCGCGCCGTACTTCATCCCGACGAACGCGAAGCAACTTGTTAAACAGTGGGCGATCGACGACGATGGTAGCTATCGTGAGCCTATGGATTTTGAAGTTGTGGATCACGGTTACGGCTTGCACTACTCGACCTCCAGGACTACGCTCGGCTGTATTAAGATTCACGATATTATGGACTTGTATTCTTTAGTCGAGACTATCCGTGAAGCGATAGATAGAAAAGAAGTGGTAAATATTGAGGTGACGGAATGACACTATGGCAAGACGACAAAGGACATACAAGCGCAATGAGGGTGATAGCGGTATGCGGTGCTTTCTGTGGCATCCTTGGTGTTGCAGCTTCTGTTGTGGGGATGTTTCTAAAACTGCCAAGTGCAGTCGGTATGGCCGGTATATGCGCTGGACTAACAACGACCGCAATGGGACTCAAGTGGGCGCAGAAACGTGAAGAAGTCAAAACTCCTTAGCCTGATAGGGCTTGCTGCGGTTGCGGTCGGCCTGATAGTTATCCTCATAATACGGAGGCGCGGCAATGCGTTTAGTCTTATTTCTAATGCTCTGTCTGGTGGCGATCCCGATAGCAGCGGAAACGACAGTGGACCAGTTGATAGCGATATTGCAGGAATACAAGGAAGCAACGACACAATTGGAGCAGGGCTTGACGGAGTTGCAAGCGGGGCTGGACATATCGAAAGCGGCATTGCAAAACTCCATAGTGCAAACGCAAAACTTGAAGCGCTCATTCGAGGACTACAAAACGGCGGCTGAGGAAACCACACGTAAGCTCCGCATAGGCATTTTCGCGATAGGTGCGGGGTGTATTATTTCGCTGTTCCTTGCTATACTTACGTGAGACTTTTTACTTTGATTAGGCTTACTAAATTATGGATATATCTAAATCCATACATAGAATGAAGCCACCGCATTAAGGATTTGCTTTTAGGTTCAGGGTTGTCCATATGTTTCTTGATAAGATATTCTAATGTCTTTTTATCAAGGTCAACGTATCGTGTAAATTGTGGTAGATATGACATTGGAATATGATTGTATTTCGGTGTGAACTCATTTATATATTTATCTTCTAATTCTAATGCTTCATCAGTTGTTGCACATTCAAAATAAAACGCCTTGTCAAATACTTTCTTTTCATTACCTATATGATTACTGACTCTTGCGTGAATGTTTTTAGACTGTCCTACATAAACAAGATGCCCTTTATTGAATAGGAAATAAACACCTAACAGTGGGCGTACAGTACGGAGCTTCTTTCCTATCTTTCCCATTAACATTTTCTTAGTCATGGGGGCGCCTCAATAATTCGTCAACGATAGGGCGTAGGATTTCTTTATTGGTTACAAGCTGCTCGGTTTGTAGCTTTTTATCCCTACCTTCCCTACGGTTTACCCATTCCTCTAATGCCTGTTCAGCTATGTAATGACGCATCTTTTCATTGCTTACATACCTTGATAGCCGGTTCCATAGATCAGCACTTAAATCGAATTGTATTCGCATATAGACCTCCATATCTTGCCCTTAAATACATAGTATCCCGTACAGTACTGTAGTGTCAATAGCGTTTACGTGTTTTGCTACCTACCCACTGAATGTATAGTAGTTTGTTAAGTAAACGCAAATAAATCGGTAAACTTTCTCTACTTTCTTTTACATCCCTATTGCCTATTGTTGTGTACTGGTGTACACTTAAGGTATCTTAGATAAGGAGAAAACAATGAACGCTAAAGAATTAAAAGCAATCTTAGACGCTCACAAGAAATGGACTATCGGTGATGGTGGTCAACGTGCCGACCTGCGAGGTTCCGACCTGCGAGGTGCCGA
>Ga0222685_1000055_pt1 | contig 25307 bp, 38 predicted proteins | sample AntAcemetage1077_FD_179836 | JGI IMG/M metagenome (GOLD analysis project Ga0222685, IMG submission 179836) | Saline water microbial communities from Ace Lake, Antarctica - #1077 | ecosystem: Environmental > Aquatic > Non-marine Saline and Alkaline > Saline | place: Antarctica: Ace Lake...
CATTCGCGCATGCGAACATATTATAGCCATTGATATAACATGTCCAATAAGCAATAATGCCTGATCTGTTTCCTACCAGCTTAACATAGGGACCGACATAGATACCCTTACCTAATTCTACGTTTAAATCACCAGATTCAAAACCTATGCAATGCGCCCAGTTTGAATCGCTTACTGCAAAAGCTGTGGGAAATGCGTTCCCTACATTATTGTCTATCAGCGATGTATAAAAATAAATATTTGCTGTTCCATTTTGTATTCTCTTAACTACGGACCCCTTGTAATATGTCATTGATGTATGCCATTCGGGGATCCCTTCCTGCAGGGTATATCTCTGCTGGTAGGAATGAACATATAATGATGAATTCATATCCTCAAGGAATGGGGCCTTACTGCCGTCAGATGCTGTTACACAGGCATCCTGCAATCCTGTGCTCCATGCGGCCAGATCCTGGATCGTTGCGATGTCCTTTGTGTTGACCTGCGATCCAGCTGCTTTTGAACCAAATTTCCCGAAGTATGATGCTGCTCCGGTCTCACCGAATAATTTAAGCTGTGCCCTGGTTAAACGTGCCATGTGTACGCTCCTATGTGATCGTTATATTCGTCGACGCGACCGTGAATTTATATTGCTTTGTGCTCGTTAGTTCTGTTTCGCTATACGTTATCCCGTCGTCAGAAACGCCCAGGCTTGTCACAATACCTTCCGTTTCAATTGCCAGGATAATGCCGACCAGCTCTGATGCGATAGCCTGCTGTCCGAGCTTATAAAAGTTAGCCAGCGCAGTCGCCATCTCAGTTTTTACATATGCGGTATCCGGTGTACTGCCGTCTTTTGTCGTCAGTGTAAATCGTATATAAAGCGGCGTATAAAGCGGCCGATCAAACGAGGCCGTAAATGATAAACTGTTTGGCCGGGATACGTTATATGTGCTGGACCCTTTCATCCCGCAGCCCATCGGCTTTTTCTCATAGATAACCTGGCCGATGTCCGCCTCGGCTCCGTTCTCTACGATTGCCCATATAGAATGCGCCAGGACGGTGTCCACTGTCCCGACCGTGTCGTTCACTACTACCAGCGCATCTGTCACCGAGTCTGCTGCCAGCAGGGCCGCCTGGATCGCATCTGAGCTGCCGGTCCCGGCAAGCATGAAACTTTTCAGCCTACGGATCCGCAGGTCAGCATCCGATTCGCCGTCTATCCCCTGCACCGTAGCTCCGGCCGCATTGTTCACTGTGGATGCGCCGTCTACGACCGTGACAATGTTCGTAATCGTGTTATTCGTGATCAATACAGCGCCGATATCTTTTGATCTAAAACTGAGCGTTGCGGCCCCGGCGATGCTGAATGTGTAGGAAGCGTTCAAGTAGAACTGGTTGCCCGCGTCATCCTCTACGGTGAAAGCCGATGCAGTTGGATCCCCGTCAAGCCCTACAAGGTTCACTCCCTTCGTAACGGTCACCAGTACCCCGACGTAGGTGTATGTCGCGCCCTGCCTGGTCAGCCCATTGATCGCGGCCCGATGGTCCAGGATCGCGCCGTAGGCTGATTCCGGGTTGAATGAGTTATACGTTGCGACCAGGTTCTCCAGCATATCAGCGGCCGCCTGCGCATAAATATTGATCAGCTGGCCGTCCGGGCTGGTCGGATCTACGTTGATATCTGTCCCGTAGATTGTTTTCATTGCCTCAGTCAGTTCGTCGATTATATCGTTTGCTGTCCTTACATGAAGCCCTAATGTATCAAGCTGGTTTTGGCCGCTCATAGTATGTTCTCCTGGGTTATGGTCGCCTGGAATGCCGTGCCATATATAGTCTCTACCGAATAGCTTATGTCCATTTGCCGGGCCGCGTCCTGCACAGCAGTCACTTCAATAACCTTGACGACCCCGTATGCCTGGATTATGTTTGATTTGATGGCCAGTTTCAGTTCCTCTTCTTTCCCTTTATCCAGCAGATACCGCCAGTCCAGGCCGTCCTGCAGGTTGAAAAAACAGTCACCTTCCCATCCCAGTAGCCGGCTACGTATGTTCTGCGCGATCGCCAGGTCCTGTACCACATAATTATTAAGGCCCTTTCCGAATGTCCAATCGCCGCCTGAATCCAGTGCTCTTATTCTCATAATTAATCCTTATACAAAAGTGCTTGAAATTCTGCTTTTTGTGCTTCCAGCGCTGCTATGGATGCGGCGTTGATTACGTGAGTGCCGGAGTCCACGGAGATGGTCTTTAAAACGTCAATAAGGCCTTCTATTAGCCCCAGCAGGCTTTTGGTGGCATTCTCTATGTTCGCCTTGTTTGATGCCAAGGAAACGCGCACAGCGTTGTCCACAAGGCCTGTTTCGCTGGCCGCCCTGGCCGCTGGCGGGGCTACCAGGCTGTAAATGCCTACCAGCGCGATCCCGTCCGACAGGTCGTGTGTCCGATCAGTAGCCGGTTCAGCTTCGTTCCCGTAGGTATGCCAGGTATCAATGTTTCGATCAGAGAATAGTACAATGCAATAATCCCCTGCTGCTATTGGGAAATAAAGAGATCCTGTCCCGCCATAAGGCAAAAATACCGGGCAGTTCACTAATAATGGGTATGATACAATTCTATCGATTGCGTTCCGTTTAACCACAATCTGTATCGAAGCGGTTGCCAGCGCTGCGCTGTATGATTTGATTTGCCCGACCTGGACGCAGTTCATTTTCTTTGAGAATTTCTTTCTCAAGTATGTTACAAAATCGCCGAGGTCCGGCTCAGTCAGTGGTCCTTTTATCATGATTTAATTAACGGCCGGAATGGCTGGCCGTACCTATCCCATAACATTAGCGACGTTACGAGCTCGCCGGACACAGCTCCGCTGATTGTCCCGATATGGTTCATTCCTACTATTTTAAAATCGCCGTTGCATTCTTTGACCTGGCTCTCGAGCCTTACTAATTGGCCCATCCGCAGCGATGGTTCGAATAATGTTTTGATATCAATTCGTGTGCCGAATTTCTTGGGGACCTCTAACAGGCCAGATGACGCATCGATGACTACGGCTCCGGCATTTATGACCTCATCTTCTGTGGTCAGGAAAACTTTTTCCCGGTCAACATATACCGGGCCGTATTTGCTGCTCCAGATGTCCTCTATATACTCCCACGATTTCCCGGCGAATACCGCATGCTCCATTGTATCGGTTGTGCTCGACATATACCCCAAGCTTAGCGTTGGGCAGTCATCTATCAAATCGTTTAATATGTCCGCTACTTTTGTTCTGCGTTCATAGCTTCTGTGCGATTCGCCATACTGCATAGCAAAACTGCCGTCATACGCGCTGATGGTTGTTTTCCATTCTGTCCCCGGCCGCTCGGAATACGCATACTCGATATTCCCTTGAAAGATAATCGTTTGTTTAGCTCCGTATCCGGCCGAGAATGTTATCGGCTTATATAGTCTGTCGCCTTCTTTATCAAGTTTATCTTTATAGATAAGATCTCTTACTGATTTATTGAGGTTCGTTATGATGATACTTGCTCTGTGCGCCGATGCCTTAATGGCAGTGTTGACGGTGAATTGTATGGTCAGCGGGTCCGTGATCGTGATGGTATACTTCTGCGCAGCCTCTTGAACATTCGGCCCGGTGTAAGATCCACCCGCGAGCCCGGCCTTCCTTAGTGTTTCAAGCTGGACAGGATTTGTCTGTATTTCTATTGTGTATGTCCTATTTAATTTCATGGTGCAGGATATCCTTGTACGAACGCTGTTGCGCTTGCAAGATCAGCTGCATTCAATAAATACAATTCACTGCGCGCAGTCAAGAAATCGTCTACTTGGAATGGCTCGACATCGTCGTTTGATACACAGGCTATCCCGAACGTGTCGAGATCCGCAAAACTCCAAAGCAAATTGGGATGGTTGGTTATAATTATATTCGATACATTTATATTATCGCTGGTTATGTCCATTGCCCATCTTTGGATTGCCGGCATGAACCGGAGCGTTAAAGATAATGATACGCCGTCATCGCTTACCATGGCAAGCACTTGTGTTCCGTTATCCGTTAAAGAATCAATCAATCTCATTGAGGAAGTCCTCCGCTTAACCGATATCCGAGGTTTAGTTTGCTGCCGAATGTTGTCGGTGTCCCTTTAATTTTACCCGCGTCAGTGGGCTCTTGCCGCTGCGGTAAAGCCAGCGCGGAAGTTGTCATTTTATTAACCGGGCTCAATGAAACCTGAGTGACCCGTATTTCTTTCAATGATACCGTGATGCTGCTGTAAAATTTGCTATCCTCTCCCTGCTGGAACCTTATGCTTTCAATGATCATATTGCCATCAAAATATTCGTATGGTGTTTCGACGGAACACATCTCGCGGTTCGCCCACATTTCTTTTAGTTCTCCATACGCTTTCTGTTGTGCGGTTTCTGTTGCGCCGCCGGTGAATAATCCTACTATGTTTTTTGCCCGCGCCATGTAATTGTCTATTTTATTGACGACGCTGGTCCCCTTTGATATAACCTTCTGAATATCCTGTAATCCTTTCGGAGTATACTTCCCGAGGTACGCCGGCACAGTTGTCAGTAAGGTTTGCGCGGTATTCAATAATCCAAGTACGCCGGACGGGTTTGTGTTGTAAACAAGCTCACCGACGAGCCCCTGTAATTTTAGGCGGATCGGTTGTATTGCTACATGGTCATGCGCGGCAAAATTATCCTCTACATAATGGTCGGTGATATCTGATTGGAATTGTGTTGTCTCCTCAAGCTGCGCATCAAATACAAAACCGTTTATCCCGCGGCCGCCCTTTGGATGTAAAATGTATTTATTGATCAGGCTGTCAGCGCCGGATCGAATATAAGAAGCGGCCCCGACCACCTTCCCTGCTCCAGATCCTACTGTTGAAAATATGGACATAGTTACCTCTTATTGCTGGTCTGCCATTTCGTGCTGCAGTGCCTGTTTCGCTATAAAGGCATCTTTCGCATAATCCCCGGTCCCGTACATATTAATCGTTAATGGGCCAATCCGGGATCCAGCCACATCTGGAGTTAGACCCGCCTTATCTTTTCCCCAGTATATAGATTGTTTGTATAGGTTCGGGACGTTCTGCAATAAGTTTAAGCCAAAACCAAGCGGAGTTGTACTTAGATACGGGCCCATCCTCGAGGAATAATATCCCGCTCTCTCAAATACAGTTCCAGCTTTACCCGATGCATCTATTATTTTTGCGTTTAATAGTCTCTCTGCTTGATGTAATACTTTTGAAAAAGTAGGGATTATCAGTGTTATAAAATCCTGCGATACCTTTCGCCATGATTGGCTTAGCGCAATCATTTCTTTGTCAAGCGCAATAGCGGATTCTCGTTGCGATTGCAACATTGACAATTCGTTCCCGCTGGGAAAAGCATCACGAAATTCCTTCCCGCGCGAATCAGGCATATTCATTAACGATCGGTCAATACGCATTGTCCCGAGCAACATTGCTGCTCGCATCGGTCGGTCGCTGTATTCGCTTGCCAATGTATCAAGTATATTTTTAAGATTGGTTGCTACATCAGCTCCCATGTCTACCCCGAGTCGCATAAATCCTTCGGGGATTTGGCCGCCTTCCCGAACACTCTCCATAGCCTCTCTTAATCCCAGAAATGATCTGGTCATTGTTTCTCTTGCTACACCATACTTTTCAGCCGCTATTTGCCACCGCTGTAACGAGTCTACGGAATCGTTCGTCACGCTATCGAAATCACGGAATGACCGGGCGCTCTCCATTGTACCCTGGAACATTCCTTTTAATGTTGTTGTGATTCCATACAGGCCGGCTACGAAGGCAGCTGATTCGATTACGCCCCTCCGCATCGCAGATGCGAACTGGTTGATTTTTTGTACCTCAGTCCTTACGCCTAAAGAAACAAACAACTCACCTATGCGCATTTTAAACTCCTGCTATACCGACCTTTTTCGTTTCTTACAAGGTCAGTTCTATTTTTCGCGACTATGCTTAATTTTAATCTTGTTTCTTCTGAATGGTGCTTTCCTGCCATTGGTGCTGGAGAATTCCCTTTTTTCGATTGACTGATTTTTTCTCTTGTTTCTTCACTTCTTACTTTCCCATAGTTCCCGTGCATAGAACCTTTTATTTTAGATAGGGCTTCCCCTATTTTCTTTTTTGTTGCTTCTAAATGTTTTTTGCCGAACATCGCATTTAATTCACCGCTTAAGTGGACACCGTACATCCCATTTTTATCTCCACAATTTCTCTTATTTTCTTTCCATCTTTTCTTAGTCTTTTCTGATTGATTCCTTCCTGTCATAACAGTATTACCGCCGATTGATTTGTTATAGACATTCTCTCTACCTAATAATTGCCTATACTTTGAGATAAAATATATCTCTGTAGTATCAATCAATTCTCTGCTAACACAATAACACAAAAGCGTTACGGTAAAGTTCTCCCTTCCGTATTTTTTAACAGCTACTTTTATTGAGTCGCCGCTCCCATAATAGCTTGTTTTAAATGCCCCTCTTTTTTGACCGACATATATTTTTTTATTTAGGAGATTCTTAGTTAAATAAACATATCCGTATGTTTTCACTTAGTCCCCTTTATTCAGTTCCATGAATGCTGCCTCGTAATCTTTTATAAAAATATCGTATTCTAACATTTTCATAACCGTCGATGCGTTCATCTGCAGCACCTTCCCCGGGTCCCCGCCAGCGTATCCTGCTTTTGCCAGCCGTAAGGCTATGATCCATTCGCGGCCGATTCTTACTTCTGTTTCGGGATACCGGAATTTATCAGCCGGCTTATTTTTAACACAGAAAGAAGGTCGGCCAAAAAAGGGAGGCAGTTCACCTCGACGATCTTCGAGCAGATGGCATAGTAATCTTTCCTGGCCTGGCTGCCTACGCGCGGATCATCAAACAGCGCCGGGGTTACCCGTACATTCTCATATACCGCTTTCCCGCCACAGGCCATGATGCAAGCACGCACCACAGGCGAGGATGCTACGGAAGTTACCTTATTAATAAATAATGAGAATACACCGGATGTCCCGCGGAATGTCTGGATTGGATCTTTTGGATCGATGTCCGTATTAAGTATGTCGTCGTTTAATTCAAGCGTCCCGACGGCCTTGATCAATGCGTCATTTAATGCGATTGCATGCTCGAACGAGCTCTCCGTTACAGTTAGCTTCGCCCCACTTTCAAGTTTAAATTCCATTCGTTTATCTCCATTTCTATGCGATTACCTTCCCGGCATTGCCGAACATAATGTTGTATACTGCTACGCTCTGCTCTGTGTCGCCTTCTACGTTGCTCTTTGCGTCCACCTGGCGCTTTATCAATCCGCCGGAGCACTGATAGATTACGTCAGCGATGTTTCCTGCGCCATCCCCGGTCCGCTTTACAAACAGGCCGGTCAGTAGGATGAACTTAGAAAAGTCGTTGATCTGTTCCTGTAGCCGGCTGTGCATATATTTATCATCCGCCGAACCGATCAGCAGTCTCAGCGCAACATCTACGACCTTGCCCTGCTCATTAAAGGCATATATCATGTTGCCGTTTTTTGATGCCTTCAAGTTTGCCAGATCGTTCGGGAAGCCAAGCGTTACGGCATCCCCGTCGGCCAGGTCAGTCAGCACTCGTGAGTCGATTTGTATAACATCTGCTCCTGTTAACGATGTTGCTCCCATTTTAATCCTCCCTCATATTATGAATTAACTGTCACGATCACGTTGCTTGAATGTACTGCTCCGGCCGCTTTTGCGGCTATCTTTATCAGCGGTGCTTTCCGATCATCCCTGTCTGCGGTTGACTGGTCCGCTACCGGCAGCGAGTATACGTAATATCCGACATCAGTAATGTTCCGGCGCAGATCCGTTGGGTTACCAAACGTCTCTGCTGATGTCCATGATCCCGGGGCCAGGTATCCGCAGCTTACTGCCTGCTGGCATATCTTCTGGTATGCGCCTTTGAGCCCTGTTATCCCTGGCTCAGTCTGTGGGACCTTCGTATTCGTTTGGTACAGGTAGTTAAACCCTGCGGTCTGCAGCGCGATCTTAAACCATAACTGCTGGTATATTTCATCAAAGAAACTGTTTTCTCCGGAACTAAATACAGCCGGCAGTCCTGCGATGTTCGGGTAAATGTCTACGCCCGCGGCTTCGCATGCGGCCAGTGCGGTCTGATCCAGCACCGAATCAGCGCTTATGGTAGCCAGCGTCTTTAGGTGCATGGTCTGAGAAGTGTTACTTCCAGCAAAGTCTGTAGACAGCGCGCGGCCGGCATATGCTGCGGCCATGTATCGTGCAGCGACTGCGCTGGTTGAAAAATACAGTGTACGGGTATGTGTTTTCAGCGCGGTTCTGATATCATCCAGCGCGCCGCTTGGTGCGTAGTCGGCTGCAGTTGTCGAGGCGTAAAACAGCACCTTATCGATTGTCTGCATGTATGCCGAAAGGTTGACCAGGTCAGCTTCTATCAATGCTTCGGTAACGACGACACCAAAGAAAAACACTTGTTCTGATACTCTGGGGATCGCGGTCTCGACCTTTTCTGTTCCGGGGCCCGTCCTCGGCACGACTACCAGATATCCGTCTGCTGTCAGTATGTTTGGGTTCTGTGAGAATATTGCTACTGCCTGCAGGTAGGTTTCTGATGTGGATCCAAAGTCAGTTGCCACCTCAGAGGGGATTTTGTAAACCTTAAAATCTTCATCACCGTATGCAACAATCGGCTCTTCGTGAGTAAACAGTCCAATGGTATTAATGTTCGGCAGCGGCAGCCCGGTCGGGGTGCTTAGTACCGTCACGTTGATTACATTGGATAAACTCAAATTCAAATTAACAGCTGTCATGAGCGTATTCCTCCTTTAATGTTTGCTATCTGTTTGCTACTATCGTTGGCGGTTGTGCCCTGCTGAAATCATCGTAGTAGCCCACCGCTTTGTTTTTAGTGTAAACCGCCAGCACCGTTATTGTCATTGAAAACCTGGTCATCATTGCATGACCTTCTACCGCGGATATGTCCGTAAACTGGCCGGGTATCCTTGCTATCTGCATTTTATATGTTTCCATTTTCTGCCGGGCATAGTTGCTGTTCAATGCCATGATAACCTCTTCTTTGCGCTGCCGGGCATTTGAGTCTACGCTCATCAAATCTATTTGGATCAGTTCTTGCATTGATACTGACTGGGTTTCTGATATCCCAGTATCCTCGTCAGTCAATTCTGCCACGTTCCCGATCGCCTTCCCGCTCACGTACCCTACTACGACATACAGCCCCGGTGTTGTCGGGGCAATTATATCTTGGTTATATATCATAATCGCCCCATCAGCGAGGCTTAGTTCGTTCTGGATAATGTCCGCCAGCACAAGTAATATATCAGTTGTTGTCATTATACCCAGTCCTGTGTGATCTCGTATTCTGAAAAACCAGCCTGTGAGTATTCGTTCTTTTGATCTACTCGGTATTTTACATTATTCTTATCTATCACAATATCGTTAACGTTCAATGCAAAACTGGTGATCAGGTTTGACCAGCGCCAGGCCCGTTGTCCTTCCGGCTTATGCGATCGCTGCCGGGAGCTCTGCGGGTAAAGGATCCCCTGGAACGGTCTTATCTTGCTGGTCTCCACTGACTGGAAGCTGACAATTGACTTAGTAACTACTTTAAATGTGAGCGGATTTTGCCACTCTGCGAAGGCATCCTGCATGTTCGGAAAATTTCCCATTACTTTATTTCCTTTACTTTGTGCGTAACTGATAGGCGCATCTGCGCTGTGTCTACCAGAACCATACTTGTTACCTTTTTATGTTCCCGTTTCGCTTTTTTCTTGGCCGTCTTAGTCGTTTTGGCTCTGATGGTGGCTGGCTTATTGTCTGGCCAGTGGCCAAAGCCTTGCGTCTCGAATGCCTCTTGGATTTGGAACCGGCACTCTACTGCCAGATCCTCGAATACCTGCCTGTAATTGCCCTTACCGAGGTTCACAAGCGTGTTCTTGCTGATCTTCTTGAGGATCGTTCCCGCTTTTTCCATCAGCGGCATTCTTAACCAGGACCTCTTGGGAATACGATCTGAGAAAGAACCAAATTCGTGCTTGAGTCCTATGGTCGCGTTTGAGTTGCCGTCTGCCTTCCGGTGGTCCTTCTGGCCCAGGATCCCAATCTTTACGTTGTAGTTCTTATTGACGGCCTTGACGAATTTATTAAGTAGCGCAACATCTTGGATAACCTTCGCCTTCACGGATTCGTTGCTCCGTAGGCCGTTGCCACGTTCCCTACAATCCGAGGCATGACCAGCTGCAAATATTTTTGTCCGTATCCGGTTTTCATAAACTGATTTAAAACCGGGCTATCAATTACAGATTGAGGCAGAGCATAGCTCACTGATACCGGGCCCACGCTTTTTGATTGTATAGGTGACGTGCCTGTCGCTGCCACGCCCTGCCCTATCTGATTGGTTCCGCCTGCTGTTTGGATATTCACAGCGAGACAATGCGCCGTTAACAGATAAAACGGCGGTTTCTGGCTGGCTTCATCCGGCCAGATCGCCGTGTTAAATAATAACTCCGATTCAGTCATTGCCCTGGTTATGTCCGAATCCATGACCGTGACTGACGGGCTGTTCGCATCCGGCATTGTGCCGTACTCGAAATCCCTTACGAAGTATGATTTAAACTCTGCTAATGTTATAGGTGCGGTCATTGCCTGCTCCTTATACGCGCATTACTTCTTTTTCTCTTCCTTTTTTCCCGGGGCAGCTGTTTTTTCTTTTTCTGTTTTCGCTACTTCCGGGGACATGGTGACTGCTGACCGGGTTGTTTTTTTTGGTTCTTTTTCCCCGATCATTTCATGGGCATTTTTTATGTCATCGTACATACCCAGTAATTTTTTCGCTTCCGCGTCAGGAACGTCCTCGAACTTCTTTGGATCAAGCCGTCCCTTAGACGTTATTACTGCACCTGCTCCATTATTGTAAATCTTCATGTTCCCTCCCTATCGCTTATATATTATTTGCATCGTGTCGTTGGGACAGTGTGTCGCGGTCGGGCTCGTGCTTCCGTGTCGGATATATAATTCAGGAACATTGACCATATCTGCGCCTGTCAGTACATTGCCAGTCAAAAACACACCTTCCCCGAAGAACGGATACCAGCCGATCGTCGCGGGGCAGTATATCTTACCTACCGCCGTTATTGTGTTGGTATCCCCTGCGAGCTCATACATAAGATACGTTTCGGTTGCTGCCGTCACATGCCATATTCCCGCGCTTTGAATCTGCACCCTGGCCAGGTCGATATCCGGAGTCATCGCTCCAGCGTCAGTAACCGCATGCGTCGATACGGTTTCTGAATACCAGAGACTTTCCCCAGCGAACGCTGGCTGGAGCCCTACTGCGAGGATGCCCAGAATAAGCAGGGCAATGACCAAGCTGAATTTTTTGTTTTTAAACATATGCTTTCTCCTTTTCAGTTAATTTTTTACTACTTATGCCGCATGGTCGAAATACAGAATCTCTGCTGGCCGGTATATGCTGCAGCCGGTGAACTGGCCGTATGCTACACCCTTCCAGTAGAAGTTGTCTGCTGTGCCCGGTGCTGCGATCGCAAAATCTACCGGGATATCCATCCGGCAGGTTTCTGCGTTGTTGTTATAGAGACAGTATCTCTGTAACCCATCTGCACCCAGTGCGGTGCTGCGGCCGGCATTGAATGTCGATTGGCAGTAGGCAAGCCCTTTGATCTTAAAGCCTGCGTTGCCTGTGATCTCTTTGAATGCCTTGAGCAAATACTCCAGCTTTGAATTCATCGGATACGCTGCCGAGGCCGCTGCTGCCATGCCCAGGTAATCATTCATCGGCATCAGGAACGTGTTCGGCATCTCTGTGCCGTTACTGTTCGTGAAGTATGCGCCGAGTAATGCTGCCACCAGTGTCTGGAAATCATTCGCGCTTAATCCAGAGATATTCGCGGTGATGTTCGTGGTGTCCTTGGTTACGTTCGTGTTCGTCAGCAAGCCCGGTACGGAAGCCTGTAGTGAACGGCTGCCGAGGAATGCCATATCCTGGATACCCAGGTCCCAGTTCTTTTTCAGTGCTTCTACTTTCGCGGCCACAGCGTCCCAGTTGTTCGATGCGAGCGCTTTCTGTATCTCGGGGATGCTCCACATGTAACCCTTTGCCCACGTCAGGATCGTGCTGTCCTGGGTGGTTATGCCAGCGTCCACCAGGTCAAGCTCGGTGTTACCTTTACCTACATTGATAACGCCCGTCTCAAACTGACCAGCAACATTATACTGAATGTTCTGGGTGATTTTTTCCATCCATGCGCCGTTTCCTACCTCGACAGACATAAAGTCTGCGGGTGGTACGGTATAAAACTTCTGGCTGATCACGTTCGCGCGGATGAACGTTGTGGTCCGGATTGCGTAATCAAACCCGAGCCCGCTGGGGTCTACATCGCCGTTGGCATTTTGAAGTGCCATACCGGGCATCCAGCCGCCGGAGTTTCGGATTTCTCTTCCTTTTAAATCAAGTATTGGTTTTCTCATTGATATGCTCCTTTCCCTTATAGGTTATTTTTTAGACATCAAAAGTCGGCTTAGTAATAATGACCCGAACCAGCTGGCCTGCAGCCGACGCGCCATCAAGAGCTACACCTAACTGTTTTCCTGCGGTGAAAAGCTGCACAGTTATGTTCGCTGCGTTTGCCAGCTCGACCTGTACGCCAGCGGTTATTGCCGCGGCCGATTCCATCCACACTACTGGTCCACCACAGAATGCGACCTCGCATGCGTCGTTCTCTACCATGGTAGATTTCCGCGCATTATAAATGATCACACCGAATGGCTCTTCCGACGTGCTGCAGGGAGTAAATGTTGGGATCGGCTTATTGTACGCACCGGTCCCGAGCTTTACAGGATCACCAGGAAAAGCTGCAGCGGTAACAACACCAGCAACTACTCCGCCGTTTAAGTCTTTTGCAAGCTGGCCTTTGATCGGGGCCATTGAGAATTGGTTTACGTTGATTGTATCAGTCATTGTGTTCCCTCCTTATATGGTTTCAGAACCGTATTTTTTTTTGCCTGCCGCCCGCCGTTCTTCTTTTGTTACCATAGGCGATGTGACCTGCCCTGGCCGGGACGCTGCCTTGTTCTTCATTTCATCAAAATGCTTTTGATCTGCGTCCGCTTTTTCCTTATCGGCGAGCAGCGCATTCTTTTTTTCCTCATCCTTCTTTTTTTCTTCTGCATCTTCGTTCTCTTTTTCCTTTTTCAGCTTATCGGCAGCGTCGGCATCAGCGTTCTTTTTCTCGTCTTCTGCCTTTTTCTTTTCATCATCTTCTTTTTTCTTTTCGTCCTCGGCATTCTTTTTTTCTTTCCCCTCAAGCTCAAGCCGCTTTTTCTTCTCCTCATCGGTTTCACCAGCATCTTCATTCTTGATATCATTCAATAACGAGATGAGTGAATCGAGCCGCTGCACCACATCGGCTTCTTTACCCGCAGCTGCTTTCTGAGGATCCTTGCCGAACATTTCATTTATCGCGTTTTTTAGTTCGGACAGGGCCTTGCTCACTTTTTCTTTCATGACATTTCCTCCTGTTTTTGAGTTTATGAATATTTTAGCACCGTTATATCGTGGGTTCTCCACAATCGCAAGGTGAGTATATTCTCCGTTTTTTACCTCCATGTCGTAGTTTATGTTATTGTAAATTCCACCATCGGTGTTAGTATCAGTTGGAATGTATGCGCAGGATACCGAGTATTTCCCGCTTAGAATTCCAGCCTTGGTTGCGTCATCCCATATAAAAAACTTTGCATGATACCAGCCATTATTTGCGTTGTAGTAAACTTCGTTGACCAGCCCGCATGCCTGCTCTTTGAAAGTTTCCGGTGATACATCATCGTGTAACTTAAAAAGCACAGGACATCCCTTGAACGATTGCGCCATATTGTCGAGCGCTTCCTTGCGGACCAGTGCTGTACCAGCTCCCATGTCATCGTAATTGATCAGGCCCGGCTCAATGAACCGGCAGTCGTACTCTTTTGGCCAGTTCTTGCCGAGTGCGTTGCTGTGCGCGCCTGGGGTAAATCCGGCATCCTTTAAATTTGATATTACGATGTATTCGTCCATAGTAGCTCCTTTATTAAACACTAATTGCAAGATCAATCCCTAGCTTAAAAGCCTTTTCTACAATTGATCTTGACATTCCATATTTTCTTGATACTTCCAATATAGCATCACTTTCGCTTTTCCCTTGCGACATTATTTTTTTTACTTCATCGTTCGTACTTGGAGAGCCATAGTTTTTTATCTCAGTCCCGTACCTGGCCGTGCCTGCGTTCCTGCGCTCGGCTGCGGTATGGAATGGGGATTCGTTTGTCATTGATTTCGCCATTGCCGTAGACAGCTTATCTCTATCGCCTTTGGTGAGCGTTTCTATCCCATAGGCTGTTTTGAATTTCTCTGCAATCTCTTTATTCGATTGCCCCTTTTTAAATAGGGTTACCCATTTATCAATCTGGTCAGGGGTCAGCGCGTTTTGTTTCTGCCCTGGCCCTGGCCGATCTTCGCGCCGCATCGTGCCACCGCATTTCGGGCATTTCTTATCTGTACAGTGTCCTTCGGTTTCTTCCTTGTGTCCGCATTCGATGCATTCGCAGGTTACTTTCATAGTTACACTCCGTTGTTGTCAATGCAGATTTTCGGCCTGCTGACAAAAGTTTGTTTTTTGTTAGGCTCGGTCTCAATGAATACTGTGTCCTGCTCGTTACGTTCATACCCGGCCTGGCAGCGCGTAACCGTCGGATACTTCTTACCTTCTTTATTGATCCCATATTTGACGATCAGCCGGCTGTTTCCAAACGGGCAGAAATCACACACTTTCCCTTCGTACATCGACATTATCTCTTTTGGCATTCTCATGCGGCTTGCTCCATTATAGGGATATCTACGCATCGGCAGCCGAATGCCTGCCCTGGCAGACCCCTTGTTCCCTTCGCTTTATCTATGATCGGTGGATCAGTATAATAAAATACGCGGCCGTGTAGGTCTTTGTGCTCGTCACGGACCCGGCTGTCCCTGGTTGCACTCCATCTGAATTTCTTGACACCGGACCCGGTCAGCTGCTCTTTGCGGTAACTTGCCATGAATAACGATGTCTCTTGCCTGGCTATAAATTTGGCTTTTTTCTTTGTGGTCCCGTACCGCTTCTGTATCTTAATGGCCAGGTGGTCGGCACGATACCCTGCTCTCGCGTTGTCCGATACGTCCTGGCGCAGACGTAGGATCTCGTCATCTACCCATCCCTTGATCGTTGGCTTGATATTTGCACCGTAGTTCTTTGCCATTGATTCAAGAAATTCTGGGCTATTCTGTGCCTGCACTTCTACGCCTTCGTATAACTTTTTGAAATCATCAGTGACGCGCTTCATGGTCTTATCAAATTTGAATGGGGTTGTTTCGATGATATCCGGCATACTCTCCTGGATTCGGTCTAACTGTTTAAGCACCCGCTCACTGGTTTGCTGTACCTTCGTCTTGCGAACGGTCGCTATGGCGCGGATGCCCGGAGGCACCATGGACAGCTTTAGCCGGAAAACTTTCGATTGCCGGTCCCACTGCGCGCCCAGTTTCCGGAGCTCCCTACCAAGAGCTGCATTAAATCTGCCTGCAAATACCCCGATGAATGTGCCGCGATGCATATCAGCATTGTATATTATCTGCCCGCGCGTGATCGCCTTCTCGACGATACTCTGTTTATCGCTATTCGTAATAGTGTTGTTCATTGAGTCTTTCATGATATCCTTCAGCGGTTCGTAAACAAGCGTATAAATAAACCAGCGGAGCTGCGCTTCGAGCGGCTCCGTGTACTTGTCATGCATCGGCTGGGGCTTGAGCGGTTTCACTTTAAAATCCTATTTTTTTCTTTCCGCCGGATGTCACCGACAGCTGAAGATCAAAATCGCCGCCGAGCGCGTTCTCAATGCTGCGCTGTACGGCAGATACGTTATATTCTCCGCTGGGACACATGGCTGTTCCTGAAATGCGGAAAACATCAAATTCCATAAATCCTGCATTTTTCATAGCGTTCTTCATTTCCTGCGTTGGTGCGAGTGTGTGCGGTGCGATAGGGTTCATTTCTTGGGTTCTCCTTGGGCTGGTTTTTTTTCTTTCGCTGTGGCTGGATTCTTTGGATTGCCTGCGTCGCCCGGCTTACCATCCTTTCCGGCATTATCGGGGTCTTTGTCGCCATCCTGCGTGGCCTGCTGCTCGATCAGTTCATCCTGCCGTGTCTGTGCTGGATAATCCTCAATGGTCGATGCTTCTACCTTGACCGGCATCAGGTCTCTGGTTTGCAGCGATTCGATCACTTCCGGGCCGGTCATGAGCTGGGTCTGGTGCAGCTGGATCATGCGGTTCTGGAATGAGCTGTTTACTGTCTCTTCCTGGACAGCATCCATGACCCGGAGCGGTTTAAACTTAAACTGAAAATCTGGCACATAGCCGAATTCCATTCGGGCAGTGACCCGCAGCAGTTCGTTCAATGGGTGGCGCATGCGGTCCCGGATCTCGGATTCAATCATTGCATTGTAATTCTCCAGGTCCTCTTGCCCGCTGTTAAACCCTGATGCAGACAGACCGAATAGTTTGGTCATTGGCATACGCAGGGCTGTTGCGATCCCGATCCGTATCTCGCGCAGCATTTCAGACAGGCCGCCGAATGTCATGGTTTTTTGGTCGTAGTCATCTTCCTTGTCCATGACCACCGCACTGTGATAGCTTTTTAGCTGGTTTGACATCTGGATTCTGCGGCGGATCAGCTCGGTTCCTTCGCTGGTGATGAGTGAATTGTTAAACCCGTTTATTTTCCATACGTCCACTTTCGCTTCATCGAGCAATTCGAATACAAGGTTGTTATGCTTCAGGTACATATTCAGCTCGCGGACCACGTGTTCGCATTCGCTCATACCCCATCCGGCCAGCTGCGGCCGCACAATCGCCGGGGCTGCTTTGCCGTTTATCGTAAGCACACGGCTGCGGTGTATCTTCACATTGTAGAACGTAAAAAATTCATTGATTCTGTTCGGTGCGGATAATTCCCAGCGGTCGGCCGGGTAAAATTCTACCTCTGCGCCTTTTTTTATTGATTCGATTTTGAAAGGTTTCGCCGGGTCCTCATGTGCATTAATGATTGTGCCTGCGCCGCCAAACAAGCGCGCCCAGCATACAGTCTCTTTAAAAACAGATAGCACGTTATCGCGCTGCAGGGATTCTTGCCATCCTTTTATATCTTCGCCATCAATTTCATCACTGGTGATCTCAATGCCGCCGCGCAGTGCATCAGATACCGGCTGATCAATTAATGACTGGATCAGTCCGTGCTCCATGTAAAGATAATTTAAAACGATGCGCTGGATTGTAAGCGGGCTGTAACGGTTATTCGTGTATAAAGTTTCGAGATTATTAAGCTGCTGCGTGTTCCAGACGCTATGGGGAACCAGCTCTGATAAAGTGTTTTTAAATTCGGTAGGGATTTTTTTATCAGCGGGGATTGAGTTTTTTATGGTCCGTGTTTTCTTTTTCAAGGCCAGGAGTACCTCGCTTATGGATGAACCTTCTTTTTTTATTAAACATTATTTAAAACACTTTTGTCAACAATAATCTTTTAACCGACATAGTCGAGTGTCTTGTTTGATTGTGATAATTCGGTGAGTCCCCATACGCAATTATGTACTAATATTCCGTTTGCAAAGTATTCAGGGATATCTTTCACTTCAAGGTTATAGACTGGGTTTCCGCTGTCTATTTGGTCGGTGGCGAGGTGGGCGTTTAGCTTCGTTATGCTTATTAACACAACGTCGTGAACAGAACCTTGCGATTTCAAGATATGATTTGAATTCGCTTCCGCACAAGATACATTTTTTTTCGTATTCTGCTTTTCTGTTTTTCCATGACAATTTTCCGAGTTTCTTATGCCATGCAATTCCGGCGGGTGATCCATGCCATTTTGATGCAAGGGGTCTGATTTTATTTGCCCATGATCTTCGCTGCTCGGTGTATTTCTCTTTATGCTTTTGTGCGTGTTCTTTTTTAGTGAGGCATTCAAGGTTAACGATTGAATTATTTTTTTTATTACCGTCGATATGGTGTATATCGTGTCCTTTAGGAATTTCTCCATGATGCCTTCGCCATACTTCCCTATGTTCTGTGTCTTTCCCTGTCCAGTTATATGTTCCCATGTCCCTATTATATCATATCCCCATACCACTGTGTCAAGTGAAATAAATCCTCGGTTGATTGTATAGATTGGATGGTTCGGCGTTGCTGTTAGTGTCGCCCCGTTTGAGAATGTCGCAGTGATAACTTTTGCATTTGGATTCGTAATCCCTGCGTTTAACACTTCGCGGGGACCATATCTTGTAATAACATAATCCCCTGGGGATATACAAGATATCGGCATTTCCCCGTTAACAGTTTTTATCATAGTTCCTGCTGTGAAACAGGCATCCATCCTATCGGGGCTCTTTTCACCTGGGACATAGTTACACATTTGATCTTCAAGCTCGGGGAAACATCCTACGTGGTGTACCTTACAGTTATGCACTAAGATATTATTAGCAAAATATTCGTGACAATCAGCTACTTCAAGATTATATACATTTTCAATACTGCTTTTTTTTACGGTTTCTATTCCAGTAACTTGTGTTGCAAGGCGGCGAGCAGAATCTAACCCTTGTTGCTCTTGTTTTAAATTTTCTCTTACATTCATCACATTGGTGAAACGTCTCTCTTCTTTTTTTCCACCATTCTTTATGCGAGATAGAATTTTTCTTCCGAACTTCCGATGTCCCCAACGCAAGAGATCGTTCTTTAGTGTGTTTAAAAAAATGCTTCGTTGGTGTAATTGGAACAAGGTTTTCAATTTTATTATTGCTTGAATCCCCATCGATATGATGAATATGTATACCATCGTCGATTTTCCCGTTATAGTGTTCCCAAACACTTCTGTGCAAAAGCTCATTCCCTGACGACCTACCGGCTCTCCAGTACCCATCGATTTGTTTATAGTATCTTTTTTTATTAAACTCGACATATTCCCTTTTTGGCTGCCTTGTTTTCCATCTTTCCGTGGCTGCACAAGACTTACATCTAGCATTTTTTCTTGATACCCCTGTTTTACAATCGAGACATTTGTATTTTTTTCGCTTTTGCATATTTCATTACCTCCTACAAGTATTATATCACTTATAGGAACAACAAGTCCAGCACTTTTAAAGATGTTTTTGTTAACTGTATAGATTGGATGGTTTCTTGTGCATTTTAAAGTATTCTTTCCTGCTTTTATTTCAATCGTTTCCTTAACCCCTGTTTTCCCAGACCATAATACTTTTTTTAGCCCTCTTCTTGTCCATACCCGTTCACCTATAACAATTTCTTTTATTGGCTTTTTACAAAATTCAGCATGAATCATTGTTCCTTCGGCAACACACTGTTCATAAAGTGCGCTGATTGGTTCAGCTCTTGTCAGCTTGCCGCGGCTTGCACGTACTGCGCGATAGTTAACCGTGTTGTCTGTGTTGCGTATAACAGATTCTACCAGGTCGCCACCGTTATTTACCTCGCCGATTATTTTATCCGCAAAGTAATCGTGGTATAAATTGATCGCTGCGGCTGCCCATACATTCGGGGTGGACCGCATTGACCGATCGCGCATAACGTAAAAATGTCGATCGATCCCCATCCCTGTTACAATGATTCCAGTTTCCGAGCTATCCTCTTCGCAAGTCACGGCCGGGTCTATTGAAACTACGATCCGGATCAGTTTCGGCGCGACCCTGACGCGGTATTTCTCGATTAGCGCCTGGTTCCACAGTGCGCCCTGGCGGTCCTCGAGTATTTCGCCGGACAGTTCCTGCCGGCCCAGCCGTGTGCCATCGTACTTGTTATAAATGCGCTCAATGAATTTTGCCGAAAGGTTGATCAGGTTGTCTTTTGTGCGGCCTCGGGTTACTACGGTATCCGGGTCCTTAACCAGACCACGGATGATCGGGATGGGTCGTGGCGTAGTGGTTACGATAACTTTCGGGTCAGGGCCTATCCTGAGCCCCATTTCCATGTTATCCCAAGTATCATCGGGGTACATATATTTGGCCAGTTCGTCTACCCAGGCCGTGTCGTGCTGCGGGCCGCGGAGCTGGCCTGGTTCGTCGCCGCTGTATATCGTGGCTACCGCCCCGTTGGGCCACACGATCCTGCGCTTGCTGGGCTGGTAGTCCGGCATAAACCATGGCGGGCTGCATTTGAGGATTGAGCTTTCGCCGATCTCGACCATCGTATCCCGGACATCGGCCTTACTCTGGCCAATCAGCGCGATGTACTTGCTGCCGGTCCTGGCTCGTTCTATGATGAATTCACTGCCGGTCCTGGTTTTGCCGTAACCCCGGCCGCTTAACAGTAGCCATACTGTCCATGCGACCTTTGGCGGGATCTGCTCTTTACGTGCCCAGAACTTCCAGTCATAGATTAGTGCTTGGCATTCCTGGTCACTTAGATTTGCGAGGATCCTTGACCGCTCCGAGCTTGGCAGCGATGCCAGAGATCTGGCTGGCGAGTCGTTCTCTTGGGCTTGTCGTTTCAATGGGGCCGCCATCCTTCCCGGTGATTTCGGTTTTGTCGGTAAACATTTTTAAGTGTCTGCCAAGTAATTCAAGCGCCCTGACCTTATCATTCATCTTTACTTTTTTCGTGTATCCGATTTTTTCCTTTTCTTCCCCAGTGCCTTCATACAGTTCATTAACTTCAATCTGTGATATAGCATGTGCAAGGTCATCAGGGATATCAGTTAAATCTTTCATCATCCCCTGTTCCGTGAAGGCCCCGCGCACATCCATCATAGCAATTTTCATCAATTCTCTGACCACATCGTCGGCTTTTATGAGGGTGCGGTCTTCCTGTGAATGTATCTGTTTTACGATTTCATCCTTCACCTTTGCGATTCTTAATAAACAAGATGCCTGAACCTCAGCGTTTTTTGCGCTGTATCCCGCTCTTATCGCTGCATTTGTTCCGTGTTTGTCGATTAGATATTCAAGGCAGAATTGCTTCTGTTTGACGGTGAGTTTGGGGCTAGGTGATCGTTTTTCAGCTTTTTTATTCTTCATAATACCCTTAAAGTATACCAGCTTTGCCGCTTGGTGTCAATCAAATGGCTAGTTAAAACGTAACCACTGTTGTCAGCGCAGCGGCCGCAAGCCAATAAATAGTTTTTCTCCAGTCGTGTCCAGTAGCCCAAACGATTGCTGATGCGATATCCAGCACGATCAAAATTGTCGGGAATATCTGGTATCTATTCATGGTCTGTCCCGCCTTCTGGGGTTGTCAATGGTCGCGATCCCTCGATCAAAACACCATAGGCATGTCAGGAATCCGAGCGCGAACCATACCGGCGCACCGGTGCAAAATCCGCCCAGGTAAATAGTAATAAATTCGTTCATTAAGCCACCGCCGTGAAAGCAAAGAACCAGTCAATTAGTCGGTAAAGAAAATAGCTCCAGATAATTACGCCTATTGTTCCCCTGCCGCTTTGTGTCAAGTTATGGGCAGTTTACGCACTGGATGCGGCACAGGCTTTGGCGGGGCTTTCTTTTTTTTCAGCTCTTCTCTTATGCAATCTTCGCATCCGCCCTTGCTTCCGCCTGATCCGCAGCGAACATGTTCCGGCGACCAATCGTCATAGTGTGTCAGAAGCTCTTTTATTTCATGCATAAAATCGCTTGCGGAATCATATTCCTGGCTGCTCCCAATACCGAAGATCCTTTCTATATCACGTAAAATCCTTTTTGCCGGAGACAGTTCAGGAGGATCCCATTTACTGACCTTTTTCCCGCCGGCAGATGGATCATCGACGCACCTGCAGTCTAAATGTTGTGGCGGGGCCCATTTTACTTTTTTCTTGCTTGCCCGTTCGGTCGCGATAAACCCTTTAACAAAACACCAGCAGCTGAATGCAAATCCCAGCGCGAACCACACCGGGGCTCCGGTACAGAAGCCGCCTATATATACTGTTATAAATTCTTTCATTTCATCCATTGTCAGCCCCCTTGATATTCTTAATCATCTGCTCTCGGCAGTCGTTCGAGGCACCAACTGCGTAATCCTCATACTGTAGACAATACTTCTTTTTCTCCGGCACACACGATAAAGCGTATTTCTCTGCCCATTGGATGACTTCTGGTAACATAGCCTCAAGCAATACAGAGTCTAACTCTTTGTTTTCATTCTCTTTAGTACAATATGCCCTTGCCAATGCTCCCCTCAACTCCCCCCTCAGTTCATCGTTCATTTAATCCTCCAAACTATTAAATTGCAATATAATTCCTTCTTTGTTACGTTTTATCGTTACTTTATGCGTTAAACCACAATCACAACACTTAAAGTTAAAACAACGGCTACGTTTGGTTATCATTAAGCTATCACCTTCCTTCAGCTGGATATACGTCCTTTTCTTTTTCACTCACCCCTCCAATCGTTTCAGCATGGCGTTGCGGATTAGATTTATTATTGTTTTTGCTACACATTCATCAGTATTATGTGTCTTTTCAACACCCATCAAATTTACTATTGATTTTATTAATTCATTTCCCCCCGTACACTCCTCAATGATACGCCTGAGGGTGTCTCTTTCCTCCTCGATCATTCGTTTGACGCAAGACTCGTGGTAGTCTCTCCATAGGTCACAGGCTTTATCGTGAGTTTCGCAAACAAGGCGTATATCTTGAATAAGCCTGGCTGGACCCTCCTCAATTTCCATTATATTTTTCCGAGAAACGTATTTCTCGTACTCCTCAATAGTTATATTACGGACACACTCGCAACACCCTTTCTGTGTTCTGTCTATGTAGCAAGATATTCCATTGTGCTTATGCCATCTCATTGCCGGTTTTTTATATTTAATCATCATTCCCCCCCAATTTCTTGAGCATGGCGTTGCGGATTGCTTTTGCAATTTCTCTTTCCGCAGATAATGTCGCCTTTTGCAACCGTGCTATTACCGGCGGGTTGTCATCAATATGGTCATCAACTAACTCTAAAAAAATATCACTTGTGTATTCCACGATCATTTGTTTGATATAGGCTTCCCATTCATCACAGAGCCTATTGTGAAAGAAACAGTCGCAACAATCTGGTTCATTATCAGCATCTTTATGAACACAAACTTCTCTCTCAGGCTTCCGTATTTTATCCATTGTTGCCCCCATCCAGTTGTCAATTTCTGTTCCTCTCATTGTCATCACTCCCCCTATTCATTATTATGTTCCGCGTATCCACAATCAGGTGTCCAGCAGCCTGAACATGCACACGGAAATCCGGGCTCATCTTCAAATTGCTGTCCACATATTGCACAACATTCTCCGTCAAGTATTGCATCTGCCATTTGTCCCATAATTATTCCCCCTCAACAAATAGCGGCTTCAGCTCTTTGAGCAGCACCGCGTCGCCCACCCCATTCTCGTTGCCGTCAATAGCGTCGTATGCGTCTAAATACTCGATACGTTGCCAATCATGCTTACGCACCGCTTGTTTTATTTCGCTTACTAAATCATAAAGTTTACCTTTATTTTTCATTAAATCGTGTTCGCAAACACCCATTCCATTAACCATTCTCGTAGCTATCTCATCATCGAGCGTCTGTTCCGGCGTTTTCTCTGTAGGCATTATTCCTCCCCTTTATGCTATTTTCCTTTCTCTATGATATCTTTTAACATTTTCTATGTGTTCAATATACCTACAATTTTTAATATCATAATCCCCATCGTTATTTATCCTGTCAATGCTTGGCGTTTTCATTAGATATGCTTTGTCTCTAAGCCATAAAGTTCTAAAATCTTCTTTTGTCATTAAAAACTTTCTGTTTTTTTTAACATAACCTCCATTACCACTGCACCTATATTTTGCACAATAGTATGAATAAAGCCATGGATATTTCTTGTAATATTCACTACACCTTTTAATGTGGCTTTCACGATTATTCTTTCTGTATAAATCATTCAGTTTTTTTATTTTTCCTTTATTATTTTCTCTATAAATTTTATTTTTTACCTTTAGTTTTGCCTTGCCATTACATTTCCAATTTCTCCAATTCCACCACCTTTTCTTTTTTAGGTCTACCGCCCTTCCTGCCATTAAGTCTTGAAGCATGGGTTTTTCTCCTTGATTTAACAGACCCGCCCTTCCTGCCAATCTCTGCTAAATACTTTTTAATTTCTTTACTCATGCTCTTAGTATACCTAATCGGCTTAGCCTTGTCAACCATTTGTTTTCCCCCTATTCCGATTGTCCAAACAACCTCAACCATTTTCTAATCTTTCCGTATGCATCATTTAGGCTACATGCTCTCAAATGTATTTCAATGTTACCATCGGTAATCACATACTCCTGCTCTCCGCGGAGAATATTCAATAACACATTCGCCTCTGCCCTGCCCTCAGCCTCTAACCCTTCAGGCACACTCACACGGATATGATTATTGTACCCGTCCGGCACGCTGAACTGGATACGCCCGTTTTCGTGTATCTCGGTTATACTTGGCGGGGCCAGGAGCATTGTGCAGAGTAGTAGTGTTTTCATGTCTTTTCCTTTTTCTCCCAGATACCTTCAGCGATCGATAGTATCGCACATTGTTTTTGACCCTTAACCCACAATGCACAAGCCGACATAACCAGTACGTATTGTCTGTGTTCTGATGCACAACCTGATGTTTCGAGCACCACAATCTTGCTTTTTTATCTTTCATATTTAACTCCTATACCAAATCTCACCCTTACCGTCGCAATCGCCGCATTTCACCATACCGTCCTCGCCCTTGATCTCACCCTCCCCCTTGCAGGTGTCGCATACCTCGGTATGTTCTTCTATCGGTCTTGCCATGTGGTTGTTAATCATGGCTGGTCTCTCTGTGCTTTCTCCATGTCCCAGCGTCCGGGCAGGTTGCGAAATGACTAATCATATTCTTGCCTGAGTCAAACACAGTCGCGTTTTCGTCAAGAATGCTTTCCCTGTCTACCGGGATGCTTTTGCCCGTTTTCGTTTTCAGCCATACAATCTCTGCCCCGCAACTTCTGCATTTACTTGTTTTCATTTTTATACTCCTTAACCCGCATCATCCGCCCACACCCGCATAACGCTGATGTCTCGCCATGATACGGGATCTCGTTCCCGCATTTCGGGCATACCCATAATTTCGGGTACTGTGCTGTGATCTGCTCTATGAATTTTTCCATTGAATGTCACCCCCAGTCATTTTATTATCTTCTCGAAAGTAGTCATTTACT
>Ga0222685_1000073_pt1 | contig 22416 bp, 18 predicted proteins | sample AntAcemetage1077_FD_179836 | JGI IMG/M metagenome (GOLD analysis project Ga0222685, IMG submission 179836) | Saline water microbial communities from Ace Lake, Antarctica - #1077 | ecosystem: Environmental > Aquatic > Non-marine Saline and Alkaline > Saline | place: Antarctica: Ace Lake...
AATTCTTCGAGAGGAAAATATCCAGCATGAGCTAAAACTGTATAAATTAAAGGCGCATAATGTCCATTAGAAATAACAACCCTATCCCTTTTTTCCCAATTTGGATTTTTAGGATCATAATTCAAAATCCCGCTAAAATAAAGAGCAACATACAATTCCACTGCGCCTAAAGGACCGGCACAATGGCCTGATTTTGCCTCTAAAAGCATTTCTACTATTTCTTGGCGAATTGTTATCGCCAAATCGTCCATTTTCTTTAATGTAAGTTTCATGGTTACAATAAACAAAAATAATTTATATCTTTAATAATACCATGTTTATTTATTAAAATAAATAAAGAAATTTAAGTTTTTCTTGAAAATTATTAAAAAAACTGATAGTATTCTTATAAAGCAAAATATTAATTGTAATCGAAAACCTACATTTTTGAAAAATTACTGTGATGAGTGCTTCAGTAAATTTGTTATGTGTTTTGCACATTGAAAACTTCTATGGTACAATGTCTATATGGATAAAATAGAATTGAGAAAAAAAGCAACAATTCTTAGGAAACAAGGTAAAACATACTCCGAGATTCAGAAAGAATTAAAAGAACAAATACCAAAGAGCACACTTTCATATTGGTGCAAAAATATTGTTTTACCAAAAGAATATCAAAAAAGAATTCAAAAAATAGTTCTAAATAATGCAGAAAAAGGACGTAAAATCGCATTAATAGTAAATAGAATTAAAAGAAAAAAATATATTCAATCAATTACCAGTCGCAACACACATCTCACAAAAGTATTTAAAAATCGAGATGTAGGAAAAATTGCTCTTGCGATGCTATACCTAGGTGAAGGATCGAAATATCGAAGAGGATCGTTAATGCTCGGTAATTCAGATCCATTTATTATAAATTTATATATGTATTTATTACGATATTGCTACAATATTGACGAAAATAAATTACGTTGTACTCTTCAATGTCGAGCTGATCAAAATATTAAAAAATTAGAGAAATTTTGGTCACATATTACGAAAATTCCTTTATCACAATTTTATAAAGCTAGAATTGATCCTAGAACAATAGGTAAACCTTCTAAAAAATTAGATTATAAAGGAGTATGTCGTATAGATTATTTCTCCTCCGAGTTATGTATAGAAATAAAACAAATTCCTAATATAATTTATAAAGGGCCCATATTCTAGTGGTAAAATACCTCTATGGCATAGAGGCGTCGTGGGTTCGACTCCCACTGGGTCCACTAAAAATTAGGGCAGTTAGCTCAGTTGGTTAGAGCGCTTGGTTTACATCCATGAGGCCAGAGGTTCGAGTCCTCTACTGCCCACTTAATTTATCGGTTTCTTTACTTTAAAAATTTATTATGATAAACTAAAAATCTAGAATGGGCCGAGGTAGCTCAGTGGTAGAGCAGTAGTTTGAAGAACTACGTGTCCGGTGTTCGATTCACCGTCTCGGCACATAAACTTTAAAAATTAAAACAATTAATGTATTCTCTAAAAAAAGATAATTTAATCTCTCTTCCCTCAATTGGATCTTTTGTTGAGGCATTTATTTTAGAAAAAGAAAAAAGAGCCTTATTTATAGACTTGTCTCCTTATGGTACAGGGATTATTCAAGGAGCTAATTATTTAGATACAAAAAGCTATATAAAAAAACTGGAAATAGGCGCAAAAGTCCTAGTAAAAATTCTTGATTGGAATAACGAAGAAGGGTTAATAGAAATGGCCTTGCAAAATCTAGAAAAAGAAAAAGCATGGAAAAAAATAAAAGAAATGAAAAAAGACGACGAAACTCTCACATTATTAATTTCAGAAGTTAATGCAGGAGGCTTAATGGGAAACATAGAAAACATTAAAGGCTTCCTTCCCGCCTCACAATTATCAAAAAGTCATTATCCTAAAGTAGAGGAAGGCAATAAAAATAAAATCTTAGAAAAATTAAAATTCTTAATTGGAGAAAAAATACAAGTCAAGATATTAGATTTTGATCCTTCTGCTAATAAATTAATCTTTTCTGAAAAATTGGTAGAAAAAGACAAAATGAAAGACATTATAAGTAAATATAAAATTGGAGATAAAATACAAGTAACAATTACAAAAATTGTAGATTTTGGTGCATTTGTAAAATTAGAAGACACTGAAGCTGATGGACTTGTACATATATCAGAAATTTCCAATCAACCAATTGATAGAATAGAGAATATCCTAAAAGAGGGTGAGACAAAAGAAGCAAAAATTATTAATATTGATAATGATAAAATTTCATTATCTTTCAAAGCTTTGAAAGATAAGAGCCCTGTAGAGACAAAATAAGGTAAAAATTGATTATATTAAAACCCCGACTAATTTAGTCGGGGTTTTAAATTAAGGAATGTATTTATCTTACAGCTTCCTTAAGCCCTTTTCCAGCTTTGAATTTTGGAACTGTCATGGCAGGAATTTGAATCTTCTCACCAGTTTTAGGATTTACTCCTGCTCTTGCAGCTCTATCTCTGGCACTAAAAGTGCCGAAACCAGTTATTGTTACTGAATCTCTGCTTGTTAAGCTTTTAGTAATTGTTTCGATAACTGCTTCTAAAGCTCTTGCTGCATCTGCTTTAGAACAACCTACTTTGCTAACAATGGATTCAGTTAAACCATCTTTTGTCATTGTAATTAATTTTTATAATATTTTTATCTCTTTAGGCTAATAAAAGTGCCTAAAGAAAGTTCGACCTTTTGCCTTATCAACCCTCTAATTATATCAACATGGCTCAAATAAAGCAAATATCTCAAGTATATATTATCTAGCTATTTCAATGACCCTTCTTTCACGAATTACTGTGACCTTAACTTCACCAGGATATTTCAATGTTTCTTCTACTTGTTTAGCTAAATCTTTTGCTAGCTTCATAGCTTCAAGATCATTAATTTTATCCGGGTGAACAAAAACTCTAATTTCTCTTCCTGCAGAAACAGCATAAACTTTTTCTACTCCCTTAAAGGAATAAGCTATCTCTTCTAAATTAGCCAATCGTTTAAGATATGCCTCAATATTGTCTTTTCTTGCGCCAGGACGAGCAGCAGAAATAGCATCAGCAGCATTTACAACAGATGCTTCTATTGATTCAACAGGATACGTATCGTGATGAGACTGCATAGCTTTAATAATCTCTTCTGGCTGATGATATTTTTTTAATATTCTCCTCCCTAATTCCAAGTGAGTTCCTTCAATCTCTTGATCAACTGCTTTACCAATATCATGAAGTAATCCTGCTTTTTTAGCCACTTCAACATCAGCGCCAAGCTCTGATGCTAAGGCTGCACTTAATAAAGAAACTTCTACAGAATGCATTAAAGCATTCTGTCCGTAACTTGTTCTAAAATTTAATCTCCCTAATAAATAGATTATTTCTGGAGGTAAATCTAGTACACCAACATCATACGCAGCATCTTCACCTGCTTTTTTGGTTGCTTCCCTTAGTTCTGCTTGAGCTTCTATTATTTTCTCTTCTATTTTTGCTGGTTGAATACGGCCATCTTGGATTAACTTATCTAAAGCTATTCTAGCAACTTCCCTTCTTGCTGGATCAAAGCTCGAAAGAATAATTGTGTTTGGTGAATCATCCATTATTAATTCTACTCCCGAAAGTTTTTCAAAATGACGAATGTTCCTTCCTTCACGACCTATTATTTTTCCTTTTAAGTCTTCCGAGGGTAAATTCATTATTGTAGTAGTAATTTCACTTACATTCGAACGACTGTATCTTTGAATTGCTCCTGCAATTATTTCTTTTGCTTTTTTCTCTATTTCTTCTTTCCTTACTGTTTCTAATTTTCTGAGTGATTGTATTATCTCTTCCTTATATTCTTTTTCTGTTCTTTCAAGGAGTTTTTCTTTTGCTTCGTTTATTGATAATCCAGCTACCTTTTCCAAAGACGCTAATTCACTTTTTTGAAGTTTTTCTAATTCTGTTTTTAAGTTTTCTACTTTCTCAAAGATTCTTTTATTTTCTTTTTCCTCCTCAGCTGTTTCAGCTTGTTTTTTATCAATTGATTCTTCCCTCTGAAATAACCTTTCTTCTGTTTTATCAAGTTGAACTTTTCTCTTCTTCTTTTCTTCTTCAGATTCTTCTAAAATTTTCGTAGCTTTTTCTCTAGCTTCTAAGACAACATCTCTTGCTTCATTTCTAACCTTCTCAATACGAGTTTTTAATTTAGCTTCTATGGAATCAGAATATCTTTGTGCAATTCTTTGACGAATAATATATCCCAAAAATAAGCCTATCAAGCCTATCCCTGTATACAAAACAATGCTAGGTATATTTAATATAGCCATAATTTTAAATTTAAGGCCTATTATTCTCTATATATATAAGATAAATTTAAGAAACCCTTAAAGACTGATTTGGCTCCATTAGATAAAAGACAATATGATAAAAATTTCTTAAATAAAACATCCTAAAAAGTTGATTGCAAGAGAATAAATAGTACCTGAATTAAAGTTTAAGTATAGAACAATATAATAATAGCAAAAAATCATCCCCTTTGTCAAAGAAAAAGAAATACTATATACTATAAACAAATCTTAAATCATTTAATTGCTATATGTCTGGTCTTTCTTCAAAAATTTGTTTAATCATTTTAGATGGTTGGGGAATAGGAAAAAAAGATTTTTCTAATGCTATCCATAGAGCTGGTACCCCAAATATTGATGAAATTAAAAAATATTACCCTATGATGAGCTTACAAGCATCAGGTATTGCTGTAGGGTTACCATTTAACAAAGCTGGAAATAGTGAGGTAGGTCATTTAACGTTAGGTACTGGTCAGATTTTATACCAATACTCTGTTCGTATCTCGCAAAGCATACAAAACGGATCTTTTTTCCAAAATCCTGCCTTATTAAAAATATATAATCATGTTAAAAAAAATAACAGTACATTACACCTGGCTGGTTTGTTTAGTGATAATATTGTTCATAGTTCTTACAAGCACCTCATGGCACTTTTAGATTTAGCTAATACTTTAAAAATAGAAAAAGTAAACCTACATCTTTTTACTGATGGACGAGATTCGTCTCCAACAAAAGCAAAAGAATTAATAGTTAAACTACAGGAAGATTTAAAAATACGGGGATGCGGTAGAATTGCTAGCTTATCGGGACGTTTTTATGCCATGGATAGAGATAATAATTTTAATAGAGTAGCTAAATGTTATGATGCTTTAGTTTTCGGCAAATGCAAGACAAAAAGTGATCCCCTGTTATATTTAGAACAATCTTATAAAGAAGGCATTACTGATGAATTTATTGTTCCAACTTTAATTGGCGACCCAGAACAAGAAGAATCTTCAGAAATTATAAAAGAACAGGATGGTATTGTTTTCTTTAATTTTCGTGAGGAAAGAATGAGAGAATTAGTAGAAGCTTTTGCTAATCCTGAATTTGATAAATTCCCTATTAAAAAATTTAGGAAGTTAAAAATAGCTACATTTACTGAATACAAAAAAGACTTTCTTCTTCCAGTAGCATTTCCCCCACAAAAAATTTCTACTTGTCTATCTCGGATACTTTCTACAGCTGGAAAACGACAATTGCATTTGGCAGAAACTGAAAAATATGCTCACGTTACTTATTTCTTCGATGGGTTAAAAGAAAAACCGTTTCCTGGTGAGTATTGGGTTATTATTCCTTCTATAAAAACATTACATATTGAAGATTATCCAGAATTAAGAACACCGGAAATTACTACGCGTCTTTTTCAAGCTTTTGATGAAAATATTTATGATTTTATATTAGTCAATTATGCTAGCCCTGATTTAATAGGCCACACTGGCAACATGAAATCGGGAATTGAATGTACTAAAATTATTGATAAAGAAATAGCAAAAATAATTAAAAAAAGTCAAGAATTGAATTATACACTTATAATTACTGCTGATCATGGTAATCTGGAAAGAATGATGAACCCTTTGACAGGCGAATTAGAAACAAAACATGACACCAGCCTTGTTCCATTTTATTTAATAGACAAAAGATGGAGATTCTCCACGCCCCGTTCAATAAAAGAAATCTCAGAAATAGAAAGATGGGCTGGAGGAATGCTTGCTGACGTTTCACCTACAATTCTAGAATTATTTGGAATACCAACTCCTTCAGAAATAACAGGACAAAGCTTAATGCCATTACTTCATTTACCTACTAAAAAGTTTTGACTTTTTGCCTTTATTAACATATAATATCTATATTGATCATGCGTTTTTTAAAGAGACTTTTTTTTGGCATTATCTTTAATATAATAGCCATTAAATTATTAAGCCATTTATTTAGTGATTTTTATTTTAATGGCGCATTAGAGCAATTAATTACATTCGCTTTTATTCTTTCGCTTCTTAATCTATTGATAAAACCTGCTCTCCGGATTCTTTTACTTCCACTTATTTGGATAACTTTTGGTGTTTTTGCTTTAATTATTAATATTATCATTTTAAAAACAGCCTCAATTTTAATGCCAGTATTAATAATTGAAAGTTCTTTCACTTGGTTGGCTGCATCGATTATAATCAGTATTTTTAACTCTCTTTTATATAAGATTAAATAATAATTATGAATCAATTTAATTTAGCTATTGCTCAACTTGTTATCGGTGTAGTTCTTATAATACTCATACTCTTACAGCAACGAGGCGGAGGTATGGGGGTATTAGGAGGAGCATCTTCTCAGTTTTATGGCACTAGAAGGGGTTTAGAAAAAACTATCTTTATCTTCACTGTTGTATTAGGAATTTTATTTATTGCTCTTTCAATAATTTCATTCCTGATTTAATTTCTCCGTTTATTTATTTTAATGAAAATCATTTTTAACTCTTTGTTTAGGAAGTGGTTAAAATTACCATCAAAAAAGAAAATTCTTAGCTTCTTGTTTTTATCCTTTTTGCTTGCCGGTATTTTTCTTTTAAGTTTTAATTTTATCTGCAAATTTACTACACTTGAACCAGAAAAAGGTGGAGTTTTGCGTTTAGGTGTTATCGGTCGCCCGTCTTATGTCAATCCGGTCCTAGCTCAATCTAACGATTGTGATAAAGATTTAATAGAATTAATTTATGATGGGCTTTATTCAATTGACGGAGAAGGAAAATTAATTGCCAACTTATCAGAGAAAACAGAAGTTAGTGAAGACGGTAGAACATATATTATTTTTCTTAAAGATAATGTTTACTGGCATGATGGGATGGCTTTTACGGCAGATGATGTAATTTTTACAATCGAAACAATCCAAGACCCAAGCATAAGAAGTCCATTAAGGTTAAATTGGGCAGGAGTTGTTGTAGAAAAATTGGGAACTCATGTTGTACGTTTTAATCTTAAAAGTCCTTATGAGCCTTTTTTACAAAACCTTACATTAAAAATAATCCCAAAACATATTTGGGAAAATATTGAATCAAGAAACTTCCTATCAGCGGATTATAACCTTAAACCAATTGGAACAGGACCATATCTTTTTAATAGCTTAGAAAAAAACAAAGCAGGGAAAATAATTAGCTATTCTTTAGCAGCTAATGAAAATTACTTCCAGAAAGAACCATTTATCTCTCAATTAATCTTCCACTCTTATGATAATTATGATTTAGCTAAAAGCGGATTATTAAAAAAAGAAATTGATGGGTTTTCTCCAGTTTTAATCGAGGATATAGATTTTTTTGAAAACAAAAAAAATACCCAAATTGCTTCCTTATTTCTTCCACGTTATTATGCAGTATTCTTGAATTCAAAAAATCCCCTATTTGATCAAAAAGAAATTCGTGAAGCATTGGATTTAGCAATACCACACCAAGAATTAGTCACAGAGATATTGAAAAAACAGGCCTTTCTTTTAGGAGGACCTTTTACTTCTGGGTTTCTAGGAGAAGAATTTAATCTTTTGCCAGAATATTCACCAGAAAAAGCAAAGGAAATTATTAAAGAACTAGAGGAAGACCAAAGAAAATTTGTACTTTCCCTTCCTGATAACTTAGAGTTGATTAGAGTAGCTAATTATTTAAAAACTTGCTGGGAAAAAATAGGAGTCTCCGTAGAATTACAAATACTTCCATTAGCTACCTTGGAAAAAGAAATAATTCAGACTCGATCCTATGATGCATTGCTTTTTGGAGAAATTATTGGGCAAGACCCTGATCTATTTTCTTTTTGGCATTCTTCTCAAGTAACTGACCCGGGACTTAATCTTTCTGCTTATCAGAACAAAGATTTAGACGAGCTTTTAGAAAAAATAAGACAAGATTTTGATAAAGAACAACGAATGAATGATATGAAAATAGTTCAAGATACACTTTTTAAAGATAAACCAGCTCTTTTCCTTTATAACCCATTCTATCTTTATGTCCTTCCAAAAAAAATTAAAGGCAATAATATCCAATATGCCAATCTTCCATCAGAAAAATTTTCTGATATTGAAAATTGGTATATCTACACTAAACGTACAATAATAAATAAATAAAACTTGCCGCGGTGGCGGAACTGGTAGACGCGCACGGTTCAGAACCGTGTCCCTAATTTTCGGGATGTGGGTTCAAATCCCACCCGCGGCACACAAAAATAAAATAAAAAAATTAATAAAAATGGAAAATAAAAAATTTTACAAAAAAACAAAAATATCTTCCGATCCAGTAAAGATTATCGCACTAGGAGGATTAGAAGAAGTTGGACGCAATATGACTCTTTTTGAATACAACAATCAAATCCTGATTGTTGATATTGGGTTACAATTCCCTGATGAAAATATGCCAGGTATTGATTTTATCATTCCTAATATTGAATATTTGACTAGTCATCCTGAGAAAAAAATATTGGGAGTCATAATTACTCATGCTCATTACGACCATATAGGGGCTATACCTTATTTAATTGATAAATTGAATTATCCAACTATTTATACCGCTCCTTTGAGCCGTGGAATAATTTTAAAAAGACAAGAAGATTTTCCTAACTTAAAAAAATTAAATATTGAGGATATAAACCCAAATAAAACCTTAACGCTAGGACCTTTTAAAATTTCCCCATTCCATTTAAACCATAATATACCTGATACATTAGGGTTAGCTATTAACACACCCCATGGATTAGTTATGTTTACAAGTGATTTTAAATTCGATTTTCAGCCAGTAGGTGATAAACCAGCAGATTTATCACACATTGCTATACTTGCTTCGCAAGGCGTACAACTTCTAATGTCTGATTCAACAGGTATAGAAAATCCAGGACATTCTGTGTCTGAAAAAACAATAATGGATAATTTAGATAATCTTTTTGCGCAAGCTAAAGGAAGAATAATATTAGCCACATTTGCTTCCTTAATCAATCGACTTCAACAGGCTATTTGGTTGTCGGAAAAATACAATCGCAAAATTATTATTCAAGGTTATGCCATGAGAACTAATCTAGCTATTGCAGAAAAACTAAAATACATAAGCATTAAAAAAGGTACTTTAATTAACTGGAAAGAAGCAAGCCGACTTGATCCACAAAAATTAACAATTTTATGCACTGGGGCACAAGGTGAAAACGAGGCCACTCTGATGAAAATTGTAAACAGAGAACATAAATATTTGAGAGTACAGAAAGGAGATACCGTTATTTTCTCTTCTTCGGTTGTTCCAGGCAACGAATTGTCTGTTCAGAATTTAAAAGATAATCTAGCAAAACAAGGAGCCAATATTTACCATTATAAAATGGTTGATATTCATGCTTCTGGACATGGCTATCAAGAAGATTTAAAAATGATGATTAGTCTCACTAAACCACGTTTTTTCATACCTATTCATGGTCATCTTTCTATGCTAAAGCTTCATGGTAAATTAGCAGAATCTTTAGGTATCCCAAAACAAAACGTTATAGTAGCTACGAATGGTCAAGTAATTGAATTAACGAAGAATAAAATAACTGCGACTGAAAAATTTGTTCCCACAAACTATATAATGGTTGACGGATTAGGTGTAGGAGATATAAAAGAAGTAGTCCTTCGAGCGAGACAAACACTTTCTAAAGATGGAATTTTTATTGTTATTGCTTTAGTTGATGGAAAGACAGGCCTGCTTCATAGCAACCCAGAAATTGTCTCTCAGGGATTTGTCTATATGAAAGAATCGAAAGAATTAATAAATGAAGTTAAAAAACTAGTCAGGGAAGTTGTTGGTCGCTCTACTAGTGGCAATACATTTAACGAAAGTTATATCCGTAATAATTTAAGAGAACAGATTGGTTTGTTTCTGTTTAAAAAAACGCAACGCCGACCAATGGTGTTGCCAGTTGTTATTGAAATTTAAAAGACTAATTAAAGTTTAATCTTAAACAAACGCAAAGTATTTTTAAATGTAACTTCCTCTATTTCTTTTAGGGGAAGTTTTTTAATTTGAGCAATTCTTTTGGCTACTTCTTTTACATAAATTGGCTCATTTCTATTGCCACGATAAGGAACCGGCGCTACATAAGGAGCATCTGTTTCAATCAATATCTTTTCAAGTGGTACATTTTTAATTACATCATTCATTCTTTCTGAAAACGTAATAACACCTGAAAAACCTAAATAAAATCCTTTTTTTAAAATCTTCTGAGCTTGATCTATGTTACCAGTAAAAAAATGAAATACGGCTTGATTTTTATATTCCTCATCTCCTAAAATCACTAGAGCTTCTTCATATAAATCACGCACATGTAGAGACAAAGGTAAATTATATTTTTTGGCAGCCTGAATTTGTTTTCTAAGCTCTTGCTCCTGCGTTTTTTTATATTCTATTTGGTCCTTTTCAGAAAAATCTTTCAAATAGCTATAATCTAATCCACACTCCCCTATGGCTACTACCTTGGGTTCTTCTAAAAGGGATTTAAATTTTTCATTAAAAACTTCCGTCTCTGATACACTTTTATCGTCATTAATTATTAATTCATTTTTATCTATTTTCGTTGGTATTGTATGGCTAGGATGTAATCCCACTGTAGCCCAACAATTATCATATTGTTGAGCAATTTCTACTGCCTTTTTAGATGTTTCGTAGCAGGTTCCAATATTAATCATAAAAACGCCCTGCTCTAGGGTTTTTTTTATTATTTCTTCTCTATCTTCATTAAAAGCAGCTAAATTTAAATGTGTATGGGAGTCAAAAAACATAATATTTTCAAATAATTTTGTCTTCTTTAATTATCTAATCTAGGGAATAAAGCTGATTGTTTTTTAAGTACGACTTTTTGTGACAACCAATTTTCTTTTGATATCTCTTGTAATTTAAGAAATCTAAGTATTTTTTCAGATGTTTTGGGCATGACAGAAGAAAGCATTAAAGCAATATTACCTAATATATATATTAATTCACCCAAAATCTTTTGAAATTCTTTTTCGTCATCCATCTTTTCCCATGGTTTTCTATCACTAATATACTTGTCGCAATAAGATATTAAATTCCATATAGTTACTAAAGAATCATTAAAATGAAATTCTTCCATCTGTCTATTATAATCATCCCAGTATTTAGTAATCAAATCAGAGATCGAAGATTGAATCATTATTTGCTTTCCATATTGTTCTCCTAAGGCCAAAATTCGTGAGACTAAATTCCCTATTCCTTGCGCTAAATCACTATTATAACGTTCTTTTAATCTAGACTCAGAAAAATCACCATCTTCGAAAGGAGAAATCTCTCGAAGAAGAAAATAGCGAATAATATCAGAATCATATTTTTTGCTTATCTCAAAAGGATCTATTGTTTCTCCTAAAGATTTAGAAATCTTTTGTCCGTTAATACTTAAATAACCATGAGCAAAAATAGTAGTGGGTAAACGTAATTTAGCAGACAGAAGCATTGCTGGCCAATAAATTGCATGAAAACGAGTGATACCTTTACCAATAAAATGAATAATTTTATCACTTTTATTCCACCATGTATTAAATAATTCTGACTCTTCATTATAAAAACCTAGCGCGGTAATATAATTTATCAATGCATCAAACCAAACATAAATAATTTGGCTATCATCATTTGGCACAGAAATTCCCCAATTTTTTGCTCTTTTTCTTGAGCGGGAAATGCTAAAATCTTCTAACCCTTGACGAATAAAACTTAAAACTTCGTTTTCTCTTTTTTCTGGTATAATCTTTAATCTTCCAGAAACAATCATTTCTTCTAATTCTTTTTGATAATTAGAAAGTTTAAAAAAATAATTTTCTTCTTTTATTAATTCTGGTTTAGTTTTATGCTCTGGACATAAACCATTAATTAATTCTTCGGGTTTGTAAAAAGCTTCGCAACCAACACAATATAAACCTTCATATTCTTTTTTATATATATCTCCTGAATCAAAAACTTTCTTCCATAGCTTTACAACTCCTTTTTTATGACGTTCTTCTGTCGTGCGGATAAAATCATCGTTTGAAAGATTAAATAATTCTTTTAAATCCTGAAAATATCGACTATTTTGATCTACTAATTCTTGCGGGGAAATGTTTTTTTCTCTAGCTGATATAACGTTTTTTAAACTATTTTCATCAGTCCCGGTTACAAAATAAACTTCATCTTTTCGTAATTCAAGAAAACGCTTGTAAGCATCTGTTTGAATAATTTCTAAAACAAACCCTAAATGGGGTTTGGCATTAACATAAGGAATAGCTGTTGTAATATAGTAGCGCATAAAAATATCTATAAGAGTTTTTTCTGCGGTAAATAAGTAGCAATATGACCAGTCTGAATATCCCTAATCAATCCAATTGCTGCTGCTGCTAATGGTAAAGCAATAATAATTCCAACAACTCCAGCTAATTTTCCACCTATCAAAACAGCTAGAATAATAACTAAAGGATTCAATTTCATTGTTTTAGCTCGTAATATTGGGCTAATAAACCCTTCAATAAGTTGAATAATAATAAAAATAATTAATATTGAAATTCCTAAAAAGAAACTTTGGCTTATACCAACTAAGAATGCTATAAAGCCAATGATTAAAGGACCAATATATGGAATAAAATCAAATAAAGCCGCTAATATAGCTAAAAATTCAGCCTGAGGAACTCCTACAATCTTTAAGCTAATATAAACTAAACCTCCGACTATACCACTAAGAATCGATTGACTAAAAAACCAACTTCCAACTTTACGACGTGCTCTCCCCCAAAGATGAATCACATAATCTTCATAAACACTCGGAAAAATTAAACGAATTGCTTTTTCGATTCCCTTCTTTTCTGTATTAATAAAAAAGGACAAAAGAAGAACAAAAAAAGCGGAAAAAGCACCCCCTAAAATCTTAGTAAGTAAATTACCAGACTGAAGTAAAAATTCTGACAATTGACCTTGGGAAATACCTAACAAACTTAACCAATTCTGCATTGAAAGCTCTGCGGGTTGCCATCCTTGCCATAGTTGAAGAAAAGCCCCTTTATTCATCCACGACGGGAAAAAATCCATGAACCCAACTATATGATTATTAAAAACTGGGATAAATAAACAAGCAATTAATCCTAATCCAATTAAGAAAAGAAAATAAATAATAAAAGTTGCCAACCAGCGATTTTTCCATTTTTTTTCGAAATAATCTATCGGTCTATCTAAAAGCGAAGCCATAACAAAGCCAACTAAAATGATAAAAATAACCTGCCGAAAATACCAAGCTGCAACAAAACTTAGTAGAATAACATAAAATCGTAAAATACTCTGCCAAGAAATATCTAGACTTTGAGTTGTTTTAAACATGAAGTAATTTTTGTAATCTCTCTTTATTTTTATAAGGACCTATCAAAGCCAAATTAAGAGATTGTGTTTTTAATAAATCCTCTGCTACTTTTTGAACGTCTCGGGCAGTAACTTGTTTAATCTTTGCTAAATATTGATCCGGCGTTTCTATCTTTTGTCTCAATAGTTCTTGCATAGCAAAGTTATCAGCTACATTATGAACATTTTCTAGTCCTAATGCAAATTTACCAGTAATGTAACCTTTAGCTTTTTTTAAATCTTTAATGTCAACAGGCTTCATTTTAAACTTTTTCCATTCATTTAGAACAGATACAATTACTTCTTCTAAACGATTACTGTCTATACCAGCCTTCACTGCCCAAAAACCATGATCAGTATAGCGAGGCATAGTGCTATATATATAATAAGCTACGCCTAATTTCCCTCGAATAGTCTGAAAAAGAATACTCGACATACCACCACCGAAAATAGAATTTAATACGTTTAAAGCATATTTCCTCTTATCAAATAAATTAATTCCCCTAAACCCTAAGATTAAATGAGTTTGATCTGTTTTCTTATTTTTTATAAACACTTGTGGTTTATTTTGCTTTTCTTTCACCAATTCTTTAGTTTTACCTTTACCTGGCCTAATGTCGCCAAAATAATATTTTATCTCATTGATAGTCTCTTTCTCGTTGAAATACCCACTCGCTACTACTAAAGTAGACTTAGCTTTATACTGAGATTTATAATATTTTAGAAGATCCTCTCTCTTAAAGTTTTTAATGTTTGTTTTTGTTCCTAAAACAGAACGTCCGACTGCTTGATCATCATACAATAACTTGTACCAAAGATCCCCAACATAATCTTGAGGATCATCTTTGCACATATTAATTTCTTCAATTATCACCCCCTTCTCTTTCTTCATTTCTTTTTCAGAAAATTGAGAATCCAAATAAATATCAGAAATAATATCCAAGGCTAACTTTTTATTCTGATGGGCTACTTTGGCATAATAACCTGTACGTTCTGGACCTGTAACAGCATTATAAGATCCACCAATACTATCTAATTCTTGGCTAATTGCAAAGCTAGAAGATCTTTTCTTGGTACCTTTAAAACACATATGTTCCAAAAAATGAGAAATGCCATTATTTTCTTTTGTTTCAAAACCAGATCCAGTATTAACCAAAACCGTAGCTTTGAAAGAAAGCGATTCTTTTGAAGGAACAGTAAGAATCCTTAAGCCATTACTTAATTTTGTAAGCTTGAATTTATACATTTAATTGTTCTTTTATCCATTTGATAATCTCTTCAATTTTAATTCTTTGCTGCTTCATAGTGTCACGATCACGAATTGTAACAGTATTATCTTCTAAAGTTTGATAATCGATTGTAATGCACCACGGCGTGCCAATTTCGTCTTGTCGTCGGTATCTTTTCCCTATATTACCAATACTATCCCACATTGTCATAAACTCAGGTTTTAAAAGATCAAAAACATCTTTAGCTTTCTCAACTAAATTCTCTTTATTTGCAACCAAAGGAAAAACTGCAACTTTATATGGAGAAAGGGTTGGTTTAATTTTTAAGAAAACTCTTTTCCCATCATTTACTTCTTCTTCTCTATAGCTTTCTGCTAAAACAGCTAAAAATGTTCTTTGGAGGCCACCTGAACATTCTATGATGTTTGGAATAAATCTTGTTTTACTTACTGGATCAAAATAATCAAGTGTCTTACCAGAAAACTTTCCATGCTGTTTTAAGTCATAATCAGAACGATCATGAACTCCTTCCAATTCTTCAAATTCATCAAAAAATTTATACTCAATATCCCACGCGTCTCTAGCATAGAAAATTCTTTCTTCAGGAGAATGTTGTCTCCAACGAAGTCTACTTTTGCTTAACCCAATTGTATCGATATACCAATTAAATCTAATGTTTTTCCATTCTTCGTACAGCTTTTTAGCTTGTTCAGGTGAATAAAAATACTCAATATCCATTTGTTCAAACTCTCTGACCTTAAATAAAAATTTACCTAGAGTAATTTCATTGCGAAAAGCCTTTCCTATTTGCGCAACACCAAATGGTATTTTTGCTCCCATCGTATCTCTTATTGGCAAAAAATTAAGATAAATATTCTGGCATGATTCCCCTTTAAGATATACTTTTGTTTTTTCTCCTTCGATTGAACCTATATCTGTTGTCATTAAAAGATTAAACTCTTTAATTTCAGGAATTAATTTTCCTTTACAATCCGGACAAATTAAACTTCCTTGTTTCAAAATGTTCCATTTTCCTGTTTTATTATCTTTTTCTAATTTCCAGTCTTTTAATTTATCTGCCCGAAATCTCTTTTTGCATCCTTGACATTGTATTAATGGGTCAGTAAAAGCAACTGTGTGTCCGCTAGCCTCCCATGCTTTTGGGTGCATTAAAATAGAGCCGTCAATTAGATACATATCATTTTTTTCTTGAACCATTTTTTTAATCCAAACATCCCGAATATTCTTAGCTAAAAGTGAGCCTAATGGTCCAAAATCATAAATATTAGCAAATCCTCCATAAATTTCAGAAGAAGGATAAACAAAACCACGTCTCTTGCATAAAGATACAATTTTTTCCATTAAATCATTCATTTTGATAATTAATAAAGTAATTAATAATTTATTTTATGGTCTTACTATACCGTCGCCAGGAAAAACAGTCTTGTCGGTTAATTTAGTAGACTTAGCAGTAGGATATGTTAAAGAAATATTTTTTCCTGTAAATGCATCTATTGCTGTAAAGATTGTTTTGCCAATCAAGTCAATTTCCTGATTTACTTGAGACGAGGAAGGAGTAACCTTTATTTGAAAAATAGCTTCCGATGCTTTAGTCAAAACACCTGAACCAGCAGAAACGGAAGGGATAGTCCATGAAAGTTCTCTTGTCGCAGAATCGTAATGGGGAGGATTTTGACCATAATCCCCTGCAATTTGACTAGTAAATTCTGCCCAAAGAGGTAATGTCGTCTTTACTGTTATCTCTCTTAACGCATTAAAATTATTAATGATTTTCCAATGAATAGTAAAATCAGTAGGCTCGTTAGCTTTTAAAGGAAGCCTTCCTGTATTAGCAATTTTTGAAGAAGCATCACGAAAATAACTATCAATTGCTACCCTGCAATCTGAATTAAGTTTAATTGTGTTCAAAGCAGCGGCACGTGGTAATTCAGAAACTTCTAGCTGTTCTGGGATATTAGAGCTTTCAATACTAGTATGCGTTTCTAAGACTATATTTTTTTGAGCCAAACTTCTCATTGGCCAATCTTCTAACAATTTTATAGAAAATTGAAGTTTTCCTTGTTCACCAGGATTAAGGGCATAAAGTTGGGATACCTTTACCCCTGACCAAGTTAAAGTTTTCAAACGTGAAGAAAATACTCCATTAGGTGCTCTAAGAGTAGAAAAATCAAAAACGTCTCCATCAAAAACAATCTTCACCACCAAATTTCTTAAAGTAGTAGAATAATTATTTTGATAATCAATAGCAAAATTCAGTGTTTCTCCTAAATCAGCATCATAAGTTATTCCATTATTAACCAAAGACGAAATTAACAAAGGATTTTTTATCAAAGTTGTATATCCTTCAGTTTTAGCTAAAGGAAAAAAAACATTTTCTTTAACCATGCCTAGGTATAAAGTCGCCCTCTTGGTTTCACCTGGCTGACCAGTAGTAAACCCCTTTACTATTATCTTCCCATGACTAGCTGGATTCAATTCTCCTAAAACCCATCTGTTATATTCCGAACTCTCAGAAAAAACTTCGGGATTAGATTCTTGGAAAACAAATCCCGATGGCCACTCTGCTCTAATCTCAACATTATCAAACGCATAGCTAGAAAGATTCTCCCAATTTATTTCTAAAGGAAAAATTTGTTCAGAGAAAACCTGGTTAAGAGTTACCAATTCCAATCCAAAAGAAGAGCCGGAAATCAAAACTGTTTTTATTTCTTTCTTTTCAAAGACAGAACTAAGTGTTTTAGGACGATATCGAAGTATAGCTTCAATATTTTTAACTGTTTTAGGTTCTCCAGTGATTAGTAATTTTATTACTTTGTCTTCTGAATCACGAGAAGCCATCTCGCCTAAATTATATAAAATAGTTTTCTGATCTGGGTTATCGACAGCAATTACTCCCTCTGGTAATTTAATTTCTGCTTCTACTTCTTGAAGGCTTACCCTCGAATTATTATTCAAAACAAAATGAAATTCCTTTATCTCGCCAGATTTAGCTTCGTCTGGCCCTAAAAATGAAAAAGTTATTCCTCCACTTTTTACAAAACTCCAGACAAAGTAACTTGTAGTTAAGATAAGGACCGTGACTAATGCCCCTCCCCAAAAAGTTTTTAAAAAATCTTTTATTTTCATATTCTTTATTGTAATTTATATTAACAATGTTACTACATTATATCTGATTTTATTATTAAAGTAAATTTACTAAGAAATTTCTCAAGGTATTTTTTTTCTTTTAGAATTTTTCTAATAGTAGAAATCTGTGAGATATTATGAAAAGTGGAATTAAATAAAAAATCTAAATATTCTCTTTGTTTGTTACTAATAGGCCAATCATTTTTTTGATGATGTAATTGGCAAACTGTTCCTTTCCTTTCTAAATTAAAGAATTTATTATCAATTTTACTCCCACATTCAATACACCCATCTAAAAATGGTGAAAATCCAATGATTTTCAAAAACTGAGCATTGAAATATACCCATATAAAATCAGCTATTTCTGGAAATTTATTTAAATTTTTCTCTAAAAAATACAATGTATTAAAAAGTAATTTCCAAATTTCAGAATCAGATTGTCTCTCTAAAAATAATCCGCTAACTAAATCTGTAATCCAAAAAGCAACAGTAAGAGCTTTTTTGCTCTTTTTTATCCCTTGATAAGGAATTTCTTCTAGGGCAGTAATTAATCGTGGGTTATGGGACGTAGTAAATTGAATCTGAACTAACGCTGGCGTTTCTAAATGTCCAGCAAGCTTAGCATTAATTTTCCTCACCCCAGAAGCTAATAAACTTAATTTTCCAAATTCTTGTGTAAAAAAAACATAGCGGCGATCATGCTCTTTGATTGGTTCCTGTCTTAAAACAAAAGCTAAAGTAGAATAATATTCCATTTGATTTTATCATATCACAAAAGAAAAATATTAAAAAATATCTTGAAAAAATATACGTTTCATGATAATTTTAAAACAAGCCCCTGTAGTTTAACGGACAGAATACAGACTTGCGGAGTCTGTGATGGAAGTTCGATTCTTCCCGGGGGCACTATGATAAAACTTTCCAATTCTGTTTCAGAAATACGTGGTGTCGGAACACGTTATTTAAGGTACTTAGAAAAATTAGGAATTAAAACAATAAAAGACTTACTTTGGTATTTTCCTTTTCGTTATGATGATTTTTCTAAAATTGAGAAAATAGACGAACTACAGCCAGAAGAAAAATGTTCGATAATAGGAAGTGTAAAAAAAATTGACATTAGGAGAACACTAAGGAAAAAAATGTTTATTGTCGAAGCTATAATTGAAGACGATACAGGTCAGATTACTGCAATTTGGTTTAATCAAATTTATTTATTAAAAAATATACCAGTAGGAGCAACTCTCTCTTTATCAGGAAAAGTACAAAAAAGAGGAAGAAAATTAATTATTTCCAGCCCATCATATGAAATTATCTCTAAACAAAAACTAGAAGAAGAATTTTATCAAGAACTTAAGCATACTGGCCGTTTAATTCCTGTATATTCAGAAACAAAAGGATTAAGCTCCAGAGCATTACGTTATTTTATTAAACCACTTTTAAAATTAACTTACGGTATAAATGACACGCTTCCTGATTTTATACTTAAAAAACATGGATTGATTAGTCTACAGCAATCACTCAATCAAATTCACTTTCCATCATCCTTATTATTAGCAACAAAAGCAAAACGAAGATTTGTTTTTGAATCCTTATTACTTTCCCAAATTTATCTTCTAAAGAGGAAAAGAAAAAATGCTCTTTTAAAAGCCCCCAAAATCAATCTGGACATTCCCTTGCTTCAATCTTTTAAACAATCATTGTCTTTCCCTTTCACTGAAGGTCAAAGAAAAATAATATGGGAAATTGCTAAAAATATTCATCAAAGACCAATGAATCGTCTTCTAGAAGGAGAAGTAGGATCTGGAAAAACTGTTATAGCCATTGCTGCCAGTCTATTAACAATAAAATCAAATTACCAGGTGGCCGTAATGGTCCCAACAGAAATATTAGCAAAGCAACATTTTAATAAATTTAAAGATTTTCTTAAACCATTTCAAGTAAAAATTGCTCTCCTAACTTCTTCAACAACAAAAATTTATGATGATGGATTAGAAGGTAGAATATCTAAACAAGCATTGAATAAAATTATTTCTTCTTCAGAACCTATTCTTGTAATCGGTACTCATGCCCTTATTCAAAAAAATATTCGCTTTAATCGTCTAGGGTTAATTATTGTTGATGAGCAACATCGCTTTGGTGTAGAACAAAGAAAAAAAATAATTAATAAAAACGCGAATAAAAAAGAAATCCCACATCTTTTATCAATGACTGCCACGCCTATTCCTCGTACTTTAGCTTTAGCTTTTTATGGAGACTTAGATCTTTCTATATTAGACGAATTACCTAAAGGAAGAAAAAAAATAATTACTAAAGTTGTCCCCCCAAAAGACAGAGAAAAAGTTTATAATTTTATTCGTAAAGAAATAAAAAAAGGAAGGCAAGCATTTGTGATTTGTCCAAGAATTGAAGAAACAGAAGTTTCTAATCTTAAAGATGATAATCTCCTCACTTTATCAGAGCGATTAAACTACGAATTAAAAGCAGTTAAAAAAGAATACGAAAAATTAAATAAAGAAATTTTTCCCAATCTAAAAATTGCGATGTTACACGGAAAGATGAAGCCAGAAGATAAAGAGACTGTAATGCAAAATTTTCAAAAAAATAAAATTAATCTTTTGGTTTCTACCTCTGTAATTGAAGTTGGTGTTGACATTCCAAACGCCTCTTTAATGATAATTGAAGGGTCGGAACATTTTGGCCTAGCACAATTACATCAATTTAGAGGAAGGATAGGAAGATCCCACTATCAATCTTATTGCTTCCTTTTTTCTGAATCATCACATGGCTCTATTACAAATCGTCTTAAAACATTAGTTAAATGTAATGACGGATTCCATTTAGCAGAAATGGATCTTTCCTTAAGAGGCCCTGGTCAATTTCTAGGTACTAAACAATCAGGAATTCCTGATTTAGTAATGAGTTCTCTTTTAAATAAAGAGTTTATAGAAAAAGTGCATCAGCAAGCAAAAGAAATACTTAAAAAAGACCCGACATTAAAAAAATGGCCTTTGTTACTGGCCAATTTTCAAGAATTTTCTCAAAAAACACACAAAGAATAAATAAGATTATTCAAGCTTAATCTTTATTTGCTTTTTCTCTTCTTTATTCCAATAAGTAATTTTAATTACATCACCTATCTCGTAATGAGCCAAGACTTGAGACAAATTAGATTGTTTAGTTATTTTTTCTTTATTAACTTCTAAAATAATATCTCCTTCTTTTAATTTAGCTTTTTCTGCTGGTCCTTCAGGAACAATTCCTCCACGCCCAGGAATTGTTTCATAAATAATAAAAGCACCATAATCAAAAGGAAAATGATGAAGTTTTTGCATTTCTTCGTCAATTAAAAAATATCTTACTCCTAAGCTTGGGCGACATAATTTTCCATATTTCTTTATGTTTTCAAAGATACTCTTTGCTTGATTGATAGGAATAGCGAAACCAATATTTTCTACTCCTAGAACTACTGCTGTGCAAATACCTATGACTCTCCCTGAAAGATTAATCAATGGTCCACCAGAATTCCCAGGATTAATAGCTGCATCTGTTTGGATCAAACCAAAAAATTCTTGAATATTTTCTCCTACTTCTGCTTTTATATCTCGTGAGAGTCCTGAAACAATCCCACGAGAAACAGTATTTTGAAACTCACCTAAGGCATTACCAATAGCCATAACGGTTTGTCCTAATTTTAATTGAGAAGAATTATCGAATTTTAAATATGGAAAATCACTACCATCAATTTTTAAAATCGCAATATCAGTTATTTTGTCTCTAACCAAAATTTTGCATGAATAAGTTTTGTTTTGCCAAACTACAGTATAAGATGCTTCTTCGTCCTGAACTATGTGACGATTAGTCAAAACATAACCATCAGAAGAAATAAAAAAACCAGAACATCCTCCTATTTTTACCATACCTTTTTCATCAACTAAATATCTTGCAATATCTACCCCAATCTCTTTCTTGATTTTTGATAATTCTTTAGACATTAAAACAGCTACCACTGATGGAGTAGCTGCATTTACTGCCCTAACTGTTTGATTAGATTCTGAAAAAAACATAGTTTTGGTGCGCGGGAGAGGACTCGAACCTCCACGTCCTTGCGGACACCAGCTCCTTAGGCTGGCCTGGCTACCAATTACAGCACCCGCGCTTAGCCATAATATTTTTTACTACTTGATCTCCTTTCTTAATTTGGCGCGAATTTGTTTCTGAGATTTAGTTCTGAGAAAATACAATTTTGCCCTTTTCACTCGAGCGGCTCTAGTTAATTCAATCTTTTTTATTTTTGGAGAACA
>Ga0222685_1000074_pt1 | contig 22306 bp, 32 predicted proteins | sample AntAcemetage1077_FD_179836 | JGI IMG/M metagenome (GOLD analysis project Ga0222685, IMG submission 179836) | Saline water microbial communities from Ace Lake, Antarctica - #1077 | ecosystem: Environmental > Aquatic > Non-marine Saline and Alkaline > Saline | place: Antarctica: Ace Lake...
CCTTTGCCGAGATCATCGACCGCCACATGCAGCCGTATATCGTGGAGTTGAAAAGCGAACGGAACAACCGCCAACAAAGGCTTGAAGCGGCCCAGACTGAGATTGTGAATCTACGTGCCGAGATCGAGCGGCTGAGGGAAGATGTAGGCAAAGCAGACAACAAGGGGTTACGTGTTGAAGGTGAAATGAGGGAAGAGATCGAACAGTTGAAGGCTCGTATGGCCCGTGCCCTTGCCCGGTACGACGTAGACGATAAGGGGGGCTTTAATACGCGACCTGAGACGGCCTGGGCAATGGCAGCGGACTTGAGAGAAGGTGAGTGATATGGTATGCACTAGCATTCATACTTGGATTAATAGCTTTTCTGCCTTTGGCTTTTGTCTATGCCAAAGTGTACTTGTGGTGGTGTGACAGGAAGCGTAGGCGGTTGTGGAGATGGATACGAACAGGACGACGATGATGGACAATGAACTCAGTGAAGCCACGATGGCTGCGGCGAAAGAATTATGCGGTGGGATGAGTTTGCCGAACCTCTCTGCCGGTATCGTAGCCGCGATTAGAGGAACCGCAATCGTAATTGATCGCCACATTCGCCCAGAGATCGAGCAACTTAATAAGCTTCTAGAGCAGCACGGGTATTACACGACAGAACACTTAATGGTGTCGCGGTATTTGGATGGCCCAGAAAGGGTATGGCAAATTGTGCGGCATGGCGGTCAGGTGTTGCGTCCGTTTTGCTCGGCCATTGAGGCGATTCGTATGGCAGACAGAATCGAGGTAAGTGGGCGGGCGTCTAGTGGGCGATGGTTCTTTTCCATTGAGCAGGCAAACAGAGAGTTGGCGATGACCTAGAAGCGAGGTAATAATGGACAATAGAATGGGTGTTTTAGACCGAATGCATTTTTTGGCTGAACCTGTGTTAGCGTGTGATGAGATTGATAAGCTACGTGCTAAGGTTGAGCAGTTACGGAGAGAGCTAGACGAACTGCATCAGCAGGTAGAACAAATGAAGGCTGATGTTGAACTCTTACAGTGGGCCTTGCCACACTGTATACAGGCAAGGAAATAATAATGAAAGAACGGTGCGAAAACAAGTCAGTGGTTGAATTAGCACAAGAGTTACATGAGGATCATATCCTCATGTGTGATAGTATATACAGATATACTCAATTGATGTGTGTGGTTAATTATATAGCAGTATTTATCACATTTGTTTGCACATTCTTTGTATACCTAAATCGTAAGCTTACTACAGTAGAGTGTATACTGTTTCTTGTTGTTGCTATAGTTACTTGTGGAAACAACTACCTTTGGCGAAAATGTGGAAAAGGATTTAATATAGATCATGGAGACTGATTGGACAGAAACAAATAAGCTGCTTAGAGCACTTGATTTGGAGTCATACTTTGCTGCTCGCAATGTTACTACCAAATCAATGACACGTAAGGGTGCTAATATCTGTTGTCCGTTTTGCCCTGGTGGGGATGATAGCTTTCATTGTGGCGTGTTCTATGATCATAAGAATTTCAACTGCTTTAAGTGTCATGAGACTGGTGGTTTATTCAAGCTGTGTTCTCAGATGTTCGGGATGCCTTACGATGAGTTTATAGACTCGATAAGAGGTAAAACTACAAACAGACAGGATGCAGCAGAAACAATACGATCTATGTTTGATAAGCCTGTTGCTTATACAAAGGTAGAACTCAAGCAGATTGAGTTGCCTAAAGAGGCTATACCAATAACGCAAACTACATGTGGTTATTGGAAAGTGCTAAGAGATTTCCTACACAAACGTAAGATTGATTTGTATGCCTGTAAACAGTATAACGTTCACTTTTGTCCGTATGGTGACTTTGCGAACAGGCTGATCTTACCCATATACATGAACAAAACTCTGGTCAATTTTCAGGCCAGAGACGTCACTGATTGTGATAGAGCACCAAAATATCTGACGTATCCAGGCACGAGTCTGGGAAACATGTTGTATGGTTACGATACCTTTGATCGAGATAGCAAGATCATGGTTATCGTCGAGGGGATCTTTGACTGTTGGTCGCTCCCAGACATTGGGCTTGGGACGTTCGGATCGGTCTTCACAAATGCTCAGGAGAGGCTCATATTTGGCTTGTGCGAGCACGTAGAGAGGCTGGTGCTCTGTATGGACCCAGAGGTCTGGATTGAGCCCAGGACGAACCAGAGCCTTCGTAAGAGCTTGGGGCTCCTGCGTCCCTATTTCGATTCGGTAGGGGCAGCCAAATTGCCATTAGGAGAAGATCCGGATTCGTTAGATACCAAGGAATTGATGGAATGTATTAATAAGGCTGAGGACATTGAGTGAGCCCACACACAAAGATATCGATAATATCATACGATGGCTAGTGAATCGTGTGTATGCCAAAGCTGGTGGGGCAATACCAAAGGAGGATTTGATACAGGAGGGATGGGTTGCTGCTATTAAAGCACAGAACAACTATGATTCTACTAAAAGTAAGCTTACAACATGGATAGTGTGTAATGTATGGGGCTCGCTCATGGCTGTACTGCATGAGCAATTTTCACAGACAAGAAAGTTGGTGTTTGTAGAAAATGCTATAGAGTATGACTCAAATATGTCGTCTGATGAGCATGATGAGAGATTGTTGACGTGCTTATGGATAACAGAGGATATTTTGTCTCCTATAGCTAAAAAGTTGGTGGACTTACAGAAAGATTATTTCCTGAGACGTAGAGATTGTGTCAGGGTTATGCGTAAAGCAGATGTGTGTAAATCATTGAATGTGTCATCTAGAGAATTGATCGGCCTATATGAGGAGATAAGACAAGGGATAACTTTAGTATCTGGATTTATTTTGTAAACAATGAGTAACCCTAGATGTTTCAGAAAGAAGTTTTCAAACAGTGCTAAGGAATGCTCTGTTTGCTCTGTTGCTACTGAGTGTAGTAAGTTCTTGTACGAAAAAAGGATTGAGGATACATTAAGTGGACCATGCCTTAAGATATATGAGGCACTCAAAAGTGGACCATTAACAACCGCTGAGGTTGATAGAATAGTACATATGGCAGGTAGACGTACAGCATATCTGTACATACGAAAGCTACGTGAGATGGGCATACTAAATATGGTTTGTGTAGGTCGGACTCGACTATACACATTGTACAAACATAATGGAGACGAAGATGAAAATCGAGCAGGTAGTATGCGGATCGGAAGGTTGTGGCATAAATGCAGGAGCCATCACGGTCTTTGTAGAATTGTTGTCAGGTGACGATGGTGGGACAGCCGTAAAGATTGCATCGGAAATAGTAGACAATCGTCCTGATATCCACAATGTACATCTGAGAGGAGATATCACTACTGGGGATATCAGAGAAGTGTTTCAGTCGATCAAGAGCTTGCTGCTGACGAGCTTGCACTTGAAGCAGATTACGATTGAAGTGTCCAACAGCTTCAGGGTCGAAGAACTGAAACGATACTTGTCGAGTATCGGGCCTGAGTTGATTAGGAAGAGTTGTGTCGTCTCAGTTGTGATCAACATTGACCTTTCGGTCGAAAATCCATCTGATCATATAATCATACAGGATCTGGATTGGATTCGGGATACCGATGCCATCAGATTCATTTGCAAAGAGGATTCCAATGTTGTTCGAGCCATTAGCATCTTAAAAAGCATACAACAAAGTCACATAAAGACTAATGTAATATTTGCTTCTGCAACAGGCTCAAATGAATGGCTTATGGACTCTGTATTGCATCAGGATTTAAGCTGGGTTGAAACTAGCTTTGATATTAGAATAATTTAATTATTTGGAAAGGAATGAATTGTGTCACATCTGAAAATGTATTTTAGAAACAAGCCGAAACCATCAATCCGTCCTGCAGATAGTGTCAAGATACTAGACCCCAACGATATGGGTGGTCTAGATGCTGTTATGCATGATCCCGAAAACAAGGGTATTCGATTTGTGAACCCAGATCATGTCGAGTCTATGGAACTCGTGTCTGACGAGGAAGTAAATCGGGGTCGTCCACAACGTCAAATGTATGACTGATACGCAAGTGTAGTAACTGTAGGAGGTTAAAACACATGACAAGCCTAAATATTCTAGGAATATTTTCTGGATATTTAGGCTTGACATCGTCGATATACTTGGTATATTATGTCAGTTTGACTCTGCTGGCTTGTGGTCAGCATTCATTTTTGGTTACCTGAGGAGGTTTCCGTTGAAAAACGTGTCTGATCCATCAGTGATCTCTGGTTTGACTGTGTCCAGCATGCGGAATAGTTATCCCAGGATTCTTCTGGTCTATCCTTGGTTTACTCTCTCTCATATCTCCCCTCCCCCCATGAAGAGATACCCCCTTTAGGGGGGGTCTCTGAGAGGGGGGGTATAATAAGTATATATTATGTGGGGGTTAGAAGGGGTTTAATAGAGGTATTTTTAATAGAGGTATTTATGGGGTGTTCAAATGAGGTGTTCAAATGAGGTGTTCAAATGGGTTTTTCAAATGAGGTGTTCAAATGAGGTGTTCAAATGAGATATTTATTAGGTTGGATTAGGGATGAAATGAGGTGGATTCGTTTGGCGTTTTTGTATGCGTCTGATGAACGTGATAGAGGAACAGACGGAAGATGATAGGGTATTTTATATGGGGTGTGTATGTGAGGTTGCGAGGGTTTGAGATACTGATTAGGTCAGGTTATTTCAATCGATATTGAAATATCTGAGAAGGTTGTTTAGAGGACGCTGTGAGGACTTTGAATCGGTTCCCACCTCAGAGACTAGGGTTACTCTCAAAGTCTAACAGTGTTGAGTTCTGACCCATTCTTTGGGCAGCCTACGTTTCCAGATGATGCTTTTAAGGCTATGGTGGTTATTTTTGGTGTATTAGATGAAATGGAGAAACAAAAATGAACAGGGAAGAGTTGTTATTCAATGCGATAACTGATCTTCGAAGTGCTGCTGAGTTTTTGAGTGGTTATGGTTGGAGTACCTCAGCAAAGATTACATCAGATACTGCTGTTGAGACACAGGCAGAACTTGATAACTTAGAGGTGCGTGACAAGCTCAGGTTGAAGTGTGCGAGGGATGAAGCAGCTATAGTCAAGACAAAGCTTGTGGCTATGGCAAGTGTATTGAAACAAAGTGGTAATGAGCCAGAGAAGCTGGATCACATCATGAAATCGATCAAGTGGTTTGATGAAGATTTTGAACTCACACAGACAATGAAGAAAGCTGAGTCCGCAGATCGGCAGGGAACTGCTGTAGAAGATGCTGTTGAGACTACTGCTGAGAATGCATACTTGGCATCTATGCTGGATACTTGTGTTACTTTTGCATACACCGATTTTGGTGGTTTCAATCTTTATGTTGATTCAACACAAGCAAGTGTTAGGGTGATCGAGACCTTGCGTGATTTTTGTATTGGTGATGTTGATAGATCTTGGTCAGTGAGTGATCCAGAAGATGTTCGAAGGATACTCATATCAACGATACCGTATTTGCGGGTTATGAAGTCAGATGCTAGGAATATGTTGGGTGCTATCAGGAAGAAGTGCGGTTGGGAAACACAGAAGGCTGTGTAACTATGGCTGCGTAGAAAACTATTAGCGTAAAGTGAACTTATGTCTGAAAGAAAACTGGGCGGACGTAGTGAACTTTCGAGCGCTAGAAAACTAGGTGATCGAAGTGAACTATGAAACGCAAGAAAACTGTGGGATACTAGTGAACTTGGAGGAACAAGAAAACCAGGATGAACAAGTGAACTTATCTTGAGAAGTAAACTGTTGAATGGTAGTGAACTATAGCCTTAAAGAGAACTGCCCAAAACTAGTGAACTTGTTGAGCGAAGAAAACTTGAGGAATATAGTGAACTTGGAAAGAGAAGAAAACTAGAAGTACTTAGTGAACTTTCGATGCCGAGAAAACTACGATTGTTGAGTGAATTGATCTACACTAGAAAATTGTAATAGGGAAGTGAACTAACCGTTGAGAGAAAACTTGGGAGGCCGAGTGAACTATCGGTCCTTAGAAAACTGGAAACGAAAAGTGAACTGGCGTTACTTAGAAAACTGTTGACCAACAGTGAACTGTGCATGATAAGAAAGCTAAAGGAGACTAGTAAACTTTGGCGTCAAAGAAAACTTAAAAAAGATAGTGAACTGAAAGCGCGAAGAAAACTGTCGGACTCAAGTGAATTGGGGTCAGGAAGAAAACCAATGAGGTCAAGTGAACTTTGATTCGCAAGAAAACTATGTAGACCTAGTGAACTAAAGCCCTTTAGAAAACTGCTATAGGTTAGTGAACTAAAATGGGATAGAAAACTAGAAGTGAGGAGTGAACTTGGTAAGCGAAGAAAACTGTGCGAACGTAGAAAACTGCAGGGATTAAGTGAACTGAACCCGCATAGAAAACTTGATTCTGAAAGTGAACTAGGGATCAGAAGAAAGCTGTGTACGAATAGTGAATTAAATGTATGAATATGGAGTGTTGTGCGATGGAACTTGATTTGGATGTGATGAATGCCGATGAGGTGTTGAAAGACTTGTTTGAGCGTGGTGGGTTTGGTGCATACAAGTATGTTCGTGTCGGGGGTAATTACAGATTTATTTCTGTTGGATCAAATCATCTTAGATGTGTGTTGGATTCTGAGGATGGGGAGACAGCAGCGTTTGTGAAGATTTGTGAGCGGGATGGTAAGCGGTTTGGTCGGCCTTTTGGTTTATCAATGTCTCTTAAATTGTCATGGGATACTGTTGATCAAATTCGTTTACCAGAGGTTTTGGAGTTTGAGTTGGATTGGAATATTGATGCATGAGTGAGGCCCAAGTGTTTGGGTCATACTACTTTTTCTAATGTGGCGTATAGCCAAGGAGATCGAGATGGCAAATCCGAGAGTAGACCAGAATCTGAGGGCATTGGTTCGTGGAGCTTACGCGGTACAAAAGCTTCGCATTCAGTTTGGTAACCGAATCGTGGGCAAATGGAAAGCAGATCGTGGCATGATTCCTGGGGTAAAGGAAGAGGAAACCATGTCAAATAAAGACAAGATGATCCTCGACAAGATTGGTAAAGCATACAAGATGCTGACCGATGGGCTTGTTAAGTTTCCTAACGAGAAGGGATTCATTGGCAACGAGATGATTGCTGAGTATAGTTTTTTGTGTCTAGTCTCAGAGTATGCTGAGCTTCGGGCGTTTGAGGAAGTGCATTTTCGTCGGTTTCTTCCTCTACTCAAAAAGTACAGTTTCTATACCGAGTGGTTGCAGCGAGTCAAGGGCATTGGTCCTCGTATGGCTGCTGTCATCCTTACGGAGATTGACATCTACGCAGCCAAGTACGCCTCGTCCCTCCGCAAGTATGCGGGTCTCGACATTGGTCCTGATGGGACTGGGCGGTCTCGTAGGAAAGATCATCTTGTCAAGGTCAAGTACACCGACAAGAAGGGCAAGGAGCAGGAGAAGGACAGTATCACGTACAACCCATTCTTGAAAACCAAGTTGATGGGTGTTGCGGCTGACTGTCTGATTCGTGCTGGGAACTCGCGTTACTATTCGATGTATGTTAATTACAAGAATCGGTTGGAGAACCATCCGAAGTATGGTAAGCATTTGGATGGCACGAAGGATGAGAATGGGTTGCGCATCAATCCGATGAGACGTCATACGATGGCGAAGCGCAAGATAATCCAGCAGTTTCTGGTTGAGCTGTTCTTGGCCTGGAAGGCGCACGAAGGTTTGCCGGTGCCCCCTGACTATGCTGTGGAGAAGCTTGGGATTGTGCATACAAACATAGATCCTAACGACATTTTCGAGTGTATCTCGAAGGATGAGCGTAATGCTATCAAGGAATCGTTGGCTGATATCCCGGTAGATGCGGGTGTGTTCGATGAGGCTGAGTCTGTTTGATAGTTGGTGACTATCATTTCTTAGAAAACTGCCAGGTGTAAGTGAACTTGTTCCGCCTAGAAAACTTAAATAGGGGAGTGAACTGACGAGATAAAGAAAGCTGTGGAACCATAGTGAACTGGATGCGTGAAGAAAACTTAATCAGGGTAGTGAACTAGGTATTTCTAGAAAACTAGGGGATAGGAGTGGACTTAAAACGGCAAGAAAACTAAACATTTTTAGTGAACTGTGAACGCCAAGAAAACTAGGGTGTCGGAGTGAACTTCTGCGACGAAGAAAACTATGGTTGTTAATTGAACTGCGAACTCGAAGAAAACTAGGAATAGGTAGTGAACTTACGTGATATAGAAAACTTAAATAGGTGAGTGAACTGCGTGTGCGGAGAAGACTAAAAGGAATCAGTGAACTGTAACTCTGAAGAAAGCTGCGTACCATTAGTGAATTGTCATCGCAAAGAAAACCAAAGGTTGCGAGTGAACTGTGAGACCGTAGAAAACTGTGCGACGAAAGTGAACTGTTCTGAAATAGAAAACTAGGTCTTAGGAGTGAACTGAACGCACGAAGAAAACTAGATGTGGAAAGTGAACTAGAATCGCAGAGAAAACTTGAAAGGAAGAGTGAACTGCTAGCCTGGAGAAAACTAAAAGTGTTTAGTGAACTTCCGTGATCTAGAAAACTAGGCTTGTAAAGTGAACTAAGGTCAGAAAGAAAACTAATGGTATTTAGTGAACTGTTGAATTAAAGGTATCGTGATGAAGATAATAATCAATATCCCAAACGATGAGTTCTTGGATGCATTGGGCGATGGGTTGGATGGAGGCGTGATCGAATTTGGTGTGTCTGGTAAGTCATCAAAGAAGGGTGTCCGGGTTGCTGCAAAGAAGCGGCGCGAGGCCATGTCATTCATACTAGCGCCAGATGACCAGGAAATTGTTGATTACTGGAATGGCAATGATTTCATCAAACAGGTGGCTGCTGGCAAGATTACTGATTCTAGGAACAGGAGTGTGAAGGATACAGACATTGGGGAGGTCCAGAAGGCTCTTCGGCAAGCATCTAAGTCTATGTCTAAGGATGAGATCAAAGCTCATCTTGATAAGTATTTCGCTTTTTGTATGTTAGGGGAGCATATCTGGGACGGGGCGAATCACGGATACAAGAATCTAGGCGGTCTGCTTAGAAAATTGGTGAACTGTAACAAATCGCAGGAGTTACCTTGGTGGGAAATGGATGGTTTATCAGATCAGAAGATGAATGTACATGATCCTTATCCAGATATCACTGAGATTGTGGCACTTGAATACAATCGTGAGTTTATGGGGGTTTCTCTTGGTCTAGACATTACCAAACATAAGGAGCACAAGAGCTTTGCCTCAGTTTCTTTGGTGATTAGTGCGATAGCAGAGACCAATCTAATGCCGTTGTCTAATCCTGCTGAAGAGCTTGCTGAGTGTTTGATGAAATGTGTTCGAGATGTATGTGGTGAGTTGAGTACGATTTACCCGGCTAATTTGGTGTCAGAGAATGTGTTGCAGAAGGCGTTCCCACAATACTTGTATGAGAATTTTGGGTTACCGATGTCGGCCATGGAAGGCATAGTCGCAGCAATTAAAGATGCTACAACATGAATAGTAAGGTTGTTTCTCAACACCTTCAAGATTCGTTCTTGTATTTGTGTATTACATCGGACGAATTTTTGGGGCTTGTGCGACCGGACTTGCTGCCGGATTTTTTCAGCAGTTCGGTGTGTGCCAACTGTGTCAGGATCGTCTATGATTTCTGGGACACGTTCAAGCGAGCGCCAAAGGACCACTTCCACGACGAACTGATAAAACGGTTGGTAGATATACCTGAAAAAGACAGGCCGTTTTATTCTGAGTACCTCAAGAAAGTTCAAGCACTCAATCCTCCTGATTATAAGTATGTGATAAGGCAAGTAAATGACTTTGTGCAATGCAGAGAACTAGAGTCTGCTGTAATACGCTGCGCTGAGTTGGTAAAGGATGGTGAGTTTGATCAAGCTAAGACAATAATGTATGAAGCGTTCAAGGTTGGTATTAAGCATGAGAATATAGGCTTAGATTACATAAAGGACAGGAACAATTTGAAGAATCGTGGGGATGGCCCGGATTATCTTATGTCTACTGGTATAGATGCTCTGGACAAGCTCATTGGTGGGTATAGTAGGTCTAGGTTTGTGTGTATTATGGGGGGATACAAGGGAAACAAATCATGGGCATTACTGCATACCGCAAAGGTAGCATTGGTGCATGGGCTCAAGGTACTGTTTGTTACCCATGAACTGACAGAGATAGAGGTGGAGATGCGTATGGACATGATGTGGGGGGCCATGGTAAATGAGAAAGAGCCTAAGGAGGTAAAGATAAAGACTCGTGATGAAAGCGGCAAGTTTGATACGATAGTTGATACAAGACCATCTGTTTACGATATAGATGCAGTGAGCAAATCGCGTGATGTGATGATGCGTTTTGGTGGGCGTCTAATCATTAAGAAATATCCGATCAATACATGTACTATGGAAGAGTTGAACAGGTTTCTTGATTATCTTGAGCAGTTTGAGGATTTTGTTCCAGACGTGTTGATTAACGACTATGCTGACATCATGTCTTTTACATCTGAATTCGATGAGAAAAGGCATGGGTTGAATAATTTGTATTTGGGGCACAAAACGATTGCTGATGAGCGGAACATTCTGGTTATGACAGCATCACAGGTTACTGTTGAAGCGATCAAGAAGCGGCGTATTAAGATGTCTGATTTTTCTGAGGATAAGAGGAAGGCGGGTAATGTGGATCTGGCTCTAGCTATTTGTCAGACTGAGAAGATGGAAGAATTAGGTATGATGTCAATGAATGTTGTTGCTAATAGAAGTGGTGCTATGAATGTCGGATGTACTATGTTGTATAACCTTGACATTGGTCAATTTTGCTTGAACTCATGGATTGGTGAGTGATGCGTGATATTGTTTTGAAAACAGATCCTATGGATCATCAGTATAAGAGTGTGCAGTTTGCTATAGACGATCCTGATGGCTGCTCTATGCAGTGGTCTGACATTGGTACTGGTAAGTCATTGTCTGCATTGTACACTGCGGCTATGTGGAAATGTAAGGCTGTTCTGATAGTGTGTCCGGCGTCAGTAATCAGATCGTGGAGAGAGCAAATAAGTATCCATACAAATCTTAGTTACGTTGAGGTGACTGCATATGCTGGTGGTCGATCATTGGATTTGTATCAGTGTGAGGCTGATGTGTATATTGTTAATTATGATTCTTTGAGTGTGTTGTTTTCCAAGATGGCTGATAGGGATGGCAAAAGATCACGGGAGATAGTGGACAGTTTTGGGCAGTTGCCGTTTGATTGTATGGTTATTGATGAGTGTCATTGGTTTGGGAGCCACAAAGCCATGTGGACCAAGATTGGTTATGTGTTGGCTAGGCATATGAAGTATGTGTTGATGCTTACTGGTACTCCCATACGCACAGGGTTAGAGAATCTGTGGTCTCAGTTCTGGGTATTGGACGGGGGTAAGACGTTAGGTAAATCCTATATGTCGTATCTCAAAAAGTATTTTAGTCCATATCAGTTGCGAGTTGCTGGTGGCAAGAAGATCACCAAGTGGCATGAGAAAAAGGAATCAAGGGAGCAGGTATTACAGAGGATATCCGGTAAGGTGATTCGGTTTGAGCGAGCAGACTGTTTTGATCTTCCTTCGTTAGTAAGTCAGGTGCGTGAGGTGCAACTGAGTGTTGAACAGCGGCGAATGATTGATCGAATTGTATCTGGTTTGAAGGTCAAACTTAAGAAGGGTGAATTAAATCCAAGCACAGTTGGTAATCTGTCCACTAAGTTAAGACAGATTTCTGGTGGCTTTGTGATAGGTAGTAAAGGACCATCTAGGTTATCGAAGAATCCAAAGTTGGAGGGTCTTTGGGATTGTCTATTGGAGGTAACCGGGAAGTGTATCATTTTCCATTCGTTTGTTGAGGAAGGTAGGATCATCGAGGACTTTTTGAAGAAGAAGAAAGTCAGGTTCTCTAGTTTGAGGGGGGAAACCAAGAAGAAGGATGATCAGATAGATGCATTTAAGAATGACCCAGAAGTCGATGTGTTGGTGGCACATCCTAGGTCAGGAGGAGAGGGTCAGAATCTGCAGGTAGCCAATGTTGTTATCAACTACTCTAACGCGATGACAACAGCGGCGGTAAGGATGCAGACGATTGGTAGGGTGCATAGGTTTGGTCAGACGAAGTCATGTGTTGTGATTGATATTCTGGCCAAAGATTCTGTTGATGAGGCAATCTATGACTCGCTTATGGATGATGTTGATCTAGCTAACAGTGTCTTGACTTGGATTAGGAATTATAGGGTGTGATTATGTTGGGGGCGTTAGGTTGGTATGCATAATCATTGTTTGAATAAAGGGGTTGTTTTGTGTACAGGCATAACTGGGGATCATTATGATCATTTGACATCTGATGTTTATCGTGTTTTGTTTCTCAAAAGACTTGTATCATGTAAGTTTTGTTTGCGAAATTCCGATTATTCTGGTATGGTAAAGCAAGAGAAATTTGAGGAGATCCATGCTGATGTGTGGATCAAAGAAGGGAGTGAAGATACATATGGGTTGGAAAGTTTTGCTACACTAGTTAAGCCATTTGAGGTTGATGGGTGGATGGCAGTTCTGGCGTGTTTTTATGATCATAATAACTATCGTTATGGTTCAGGTGTTGATGATGTATTATGCAATGTTTTGTTTGTTCGTTTTGTAGAAAGGGAATCATCCGATGCTTAAGAGCATTAAGCTGACCAACTTTCAAGGTCACAAAGATACGAAGATTGATTTTGGTGCTGGCGATACGGTAATTATTGGTTCAACTGACTCGGGAAAAAGTTCTGTGTTTCGTGCGTTTGAATGGGTACGAACGAATCGTCCGTTAGGAACCTCATTCATACACACAGGTGAGAGTACTTGTAAGGTAGAGTTGGAGATCGTTACCAAAGATGGGATTGTGCTTATCGAGCGGGAGAGGGGTCCGGGTGTAAACTCGTATAAGGTTGATGGAGAGTTGTCGGAGGCTCCTGGGTCTGGTGTGCCTGAGAGACTGCAAGAGCTTTTGAACATGGGTGAGTTGAATGTGCAGACACAACTCGATCCCCATTTCATGATTTTAGATACTCCCGGTAAGGCAGCGCAAACAATTAATGCTGTGACACATCTTGAGGAGGCTGATCGTGTTATCGTCGCATTGATTGCACTTGGCAAAGCAAACAACAGTGAGATAGCAACACTTGAGCAGAGGTTAAATCGTGCGAATGATAAGAGGAGTAATCCAGTTTTTGGTTTGCTTGGTGACTTTGAATCTACTTTGGGTACTGCTGAGGAACTAGAGAAGAATCAGAAAGAAAAGCAAGAGTCACATGATGGGCTGAGGCCACTTTTGGCGTTTGCAGGTTCGTTTGAATCTGATGTGTGTGAGTGTGAGTCTAGCTTAAGTCGTTATAGTAATCTGGATGGTCTTGTTTCTGTTGCATCTTGTATAACCGATAAGTTGTCTGAAAGTATCAGGATAAAAGATGCTTTGTTAGGGGCTATTGGTGATTGTGTTAATGTTGAGAATGAGCTTGTTGGTGTTAACGCTATAGTTGAGCGTTTTTCTGGATTTGCTGCTGCGGTAGAGCATGTGGAAGAAGATGTTGTTGGGATTGGATTGTTGCAGAAGTCTTATTCTGATCTTACATTATTGTTAACAGAAATCAAAGGAGTTGATACGCTTCTTGGTGGTGTGAAGAAGGTTAAGGAGAATCTAGATGGTGTGTGGACTGAGCTATTAGCTGATATGGATATGTGTCCTGTGTGTGAAACTGGGCTTGATGATGAACATAAGCAAATTGCTGTGGAGAATTTGAAATGAGTAGTGAAATGAATAAGGAGACTTGTTGTGGAGATTAAGCGTAAGAATACAGGAGAAGTTCTTTTGTCTGTTGATGGTCCCACTTTGGTCGGAATGGATTTGCATAGGAAGGATTTTCATGGTGCAGACTTTAGTGGTGTGGATGCTTCGGGTGCAAATTTTTGCGGGGCAATCCTTTGCCAAGCAGATTTTTCAAGAGCAAATATTCAGGAAGTGGATTTTCGGGAGGTGCTTTTTGACGGGGTGAATTTTCGGGATGCTGATCTCAATAAAGCAAGAATGTCAGATACAGTATTTAGGAATACGGATTTTCGTGGATCAAATCTAAGTGGGGTATCTCTTATTAGAGCGGATCTTTGTGGGCAAGATCTCCGTGGAGTGAGTCTAGTACGAGCAAATATGACTAGAGCTAATCTTCAGCGGGTGTGCTTTTATGAGTCAAATCTCACTGGGGCTACTTTTGATCTAGCTAATCTTCAGGGAGCAGATCTTCAGAGAGCAAAATTACGGGGAGCCTTTTTTCGTGAGTCTTATCTTCAGGGAGCGGTTCTCAATGAGGTGGATTTTTATGGGGTTAATCTTTTAGAATCTAATCTTAGTGGGGCATGTTTAGTGAGATCTGATTTTGGTGAAGCAACTCTTTGTCGAGTGAATTTTTGTAAAGCTAATCTTGATTCAGCCTCTTTCAGAAATGCAAAACTTCAAGGAGCCGGTTTTGAAGAAGCCGTTGTTTGTAATGGTATATTTTATGGAGCTAATCTGGAGGGGACGGATTTCAGTAAGGCAGATCTTAGTAATTCTGATTTTCGGGGGGCTGATATATGTGGTAAGCAGATAGGCCCTGGAGAATGGACTTCTGCTATTTTTCATGGGGCTACGATGGATGGTGTTCGTGTTGATACTGAAGTTATCGGAGGCCCAGGATTTATTCTTTGTGGTCTTACGCAGGATGAGTGGGATGTTATTAGATTGAAGAGGCAAGTGAAATGAAAATTCTGTTGCTTGGTGATACTCATCTGCGTTACAGAGGCCCGTCTAGTAGGACCGATGATTTCTTCAGAACGCAGTACAATAAATTCTGTGCTGTCTTGGATGTGTACAAGACGGAAGGATGCTCCCTGCTTTTGCAGGCAGGTGATTTGTTTAATAGCCCAAGGCCACCGAATATACTGTTGAGTGCTTATATTACGGCATTGAGATCAGCGGATGTTGTTATCCATTGTGTGCTTGGTCAGCATGATATATCTATGCATTCTCTTGAGAGTGTTGAGCGTAGTGCTATTTCAGTTATGATTTCTGCTGGTGTACTTGAAATACTCGATGATGTGCCATTAGAGGTTGGGGATCAGCGTATTTACGGGGCCTCCTTTTCTCAGACTATTCCTAAACCATCTGGTGATGCCATTCTTGTAGTTCATGAGATGATAGGGGACAAGCAATTGTGGTCAGGACATGAGCTAATAAATCCTGATGGGTTTTTGGTCAAGCATAGTGGGTATAAGCTGATCTTGTGTGGTGATTATCATTACAGGTTTTTGGCAGACACAGGTGAGAGGACTATCGTGAATGTTGGTTGTTTAGTTAGGCAGACTTGTAGTGTTATGGACAGGCAGTTGAAACCAGCGTGTGCTGTTTATGATACTGATACACGTTGTATTGGGTTTCATGAAATATCTCATCAGTCATCAGATGAGGTGTTTTATAAACAGTTTACTAAGGAGGATGCTTGTGATGAATCCGTAATGGCGTTCATAGATCGTCTGCGTGCGGATGATTGTGTGCAAGCTAGTTTTCGTGATAACCTGAATAGGTTTTTTGAAATTGAGAAGACTGATCCTAAGGTTAGGGATTTGATTCTCCAAGTTGTAGAGGAGCATGGTAATGAGTCTGGTTGATAATGTGAGGTCTAGGATAAAAGAGTGTCAGAGTAGCAAGGATAAGGCTGAAAAGGATTTGGTCAGGCTAACTGAGCGCCGAGATGGCGCTATGGAGCGGCTTAAGAGTGAGTTTAGTGTTGGCTCTGTTGATGAGGGAAACAAGAAGCTGGAGGAAATACGGAAAGAGATTGAATCTGGAAATGAACAGTTGGGTGATGTGAAGGGTGTGCTCGATGGGATCATGGGTATCTCGGAGTCAGGAGGTTGAAATGGACTCAAAGTATCGAAGTTTTTTTGTGGCTCAGAAAACAGTTCTGGCTTCTTTGGATGCTGATATTGCTGATACTGAGAAAAGTCTTGCTGAATGCAGGGACAAGGTTGAGATAATTGACAAGTCGAAAGAGATTGTGAATGCGGTTACTATGGCTACTCTCCAGGAGATCAAGGTTTTCATTGAGGAAGCTGTGTCATTGTGCCTTGTTATCGTTTACGGGGATGAGTATAGCTTTGAGTTAGACTACGAGGTGAAGAGAGGTCGATCTGAGGCTAGGATGTGGCTTGTTAAGGGTGGAAACAGGTTGGACCCAAAGTCCGAAATTGGGGGTGGTGTCATTGATGTGATTTCATTTGCGTTACGAATCATAATGTGGATCTTGAGTCAGCCCAGGACTGAGCCTGTTTTTATCTGTGACGAGCCTTTCCGGTTTGTTAGCAGAGATAACACGTATAGGCTTGTGACTATGATTAAAGAGGTGTGTGAGACGTTCGATGCTCAGTTTGTTATTGTATCTCATAACGATGAGTTGATTGATGGTGCTGGTAAGTATGTGAAGATTAAAAGCGAGAAAGGAGTGAGTGAGGTAGATGTCTAAAAGACCTGATGATCAAGTGTTGACTGAGACTGAGGCTTTAGAAGTGTATAAGCTGCTCGTTGAGTATGGTGGTGCTGATCCTAGTTCAGAGTCTCCTTTTGTTGGTCGCAATACTAACATGCGGTGTAGTGAGTTTGTGGCGTTACCTGAGCTTGGTTTCAATGGTCGTTTTTGGCGATTGGAAAGGGAGATGGTGTGTACGTGTGGTGGGGCAGAATCAGATGAGTTGTATGATAGGATCAAGGAACTCAATGATAAGTTGTGTCATATTGTGCATAAGCCCACCATAATGTCAAATGAAAGTGTAGGTGATTGTGTGGTTACTAAAGCAAATAAATTGCGAGTAGTTAATCCTCATTGGTTTCTCACAACTTCTGGGGAGTGGTTGGAGCAATACGCTTGTCTGTTGGAGAGGATTGGTAGGATTTGTTACAAATCTGAGGATAGGATTACTGATGATAGTGCAGATGGGTTTATCAAAAGGATAATCAGAAGTGGGCATGAGTCTGTGTTAGAGCATTGTTCTATCACTGTCAAGGTAATTGGATCACGGGCTATGAGTCACCAGTTGGTAAGGCACCGTGTACATTCAAGCTACTCTCAGGAGTCACAAAGGTATTGTGACTATGGTAAGTCTGATTGTCTTACTGTGATTTGTCCACATGTTTGTTCTGGGGGTTCGTTGTTGCCAGAGGGAGTATATGCGCGAAATCCTAATGGTGATTGGATTGTTTGTGATAATCCCTCGCTTAAAGCTTTGTCGGAAGGTATAATTTGTAGGTGGTTGGATGTTGTGTTGGCGTGTTATCAGAATTACCTGGATGATAGGGCTGATGGTGTTAAGCCTGAAGATGCCAGATACATTTTGCCAAATGCCACAAAGACTGAGGTGCAATGTACCTACGGTCTAAGGCAGTGGAGGAATGTGTTCAAGCAACGTGCATTAAATCCACATGCTCAGTGGGAGATCAAAGGTATTTTCCAGAGCATACTGAAGGACTTTGCTAATAGGATGCCGAGTCTCTTCGGTGATTTGGCTGAACAAATCAAATGAGTTTAGTGTAACGTAGCGGATTGGTTGTTTGTTATAATCTAGTAGGCAGGTTTGATCGATTGGTTTAGTTTACTCTTACATGGAAGGATACGAGACATGAGAAAAAAGGTAGTGTCAGTGTTGTTGTTTCCGCTACTCCTCTGTGGCTGTTTTCAAAAGCTGGATCTGGAGGCTGATAAGCTGTTTATCAAGGCCATCCAGGATCAGCGGGTGATGGCTGTTCAGGATGAACAGACGGATATGCAGGCGTTAGTGGAAGCTAAGGATCGAGGGCTGCGGATCATTAGCGAAAAGAGGATAGCCACAGGCAAGTCTCTCGAAGGGCTGGATGGTCCAGATGGGAAGCCCTTGTTGGATTGGGAAACTGCTGAGGCGTTGAACGGTGCGTTCAGCGAATTGGAGTCAGATTTCATCAAAGCCATTACTTTGTTGGAGTTGACTGTTGCTAAAAAGTATGAGCAACGGATGGCTCCGGTCAATGTGTCGGAAGCCTACCTGACTTATGTGCAGACTCGTAGGCATGCTGCATCATATGCGCTCGATGCATTTTACGAAGAGATGCAGAGTGTGGGTGGGACTAGTCCTACTGACATAAAGGAGATGGTGTTTGAAGCTGCTACTTTAGGTCTGCCAACATCCATAGATCAGATATGGGCGTGGTTAGATGCTAAGGCTAAGGCTAAGATTGCTGAGTTATCTGGGTAAGGTGTTAAAATGTGCCAAACATTTACTGGGAAGTATGTTCAAGCTTTGCGGGATTCAGGACTTTCCGATAGTGTTATTGTGTATTTGTTTTTTATGATGCTGCGTCCAAGTGTCATGGAGAGTTTGGCATCCAAGTTAATGTCGGTAGCACCTATGGAACCTCCCACTGGAATAGTCTGTTATTTGAATACAATTCATTGTCCCAAGAAATAGGAGAATTAAAATGGCTGCTACGAGAGAAGAAGCGTTGACATTAATTGATGTGGCAAATGCTGCTATGGCTGATGCTGCGAAGAAAACACAGGAAGCGAGGCGGGCGTCTGCTGAGTCTGGGTTACTGACTGCTAACGATATCATTGCTGAGGCGGTGAGCGAGGTCAGTGGTCAGGTGTTTGATGATCTGCCCTCTGTTACTGCATACATTGGTACTACGTGTACTCAGGCTGATGTGGACAGGTTGGATGAGTTGAAGGAACAGGTGGTAGCTACAGCCAGTCTGGTGGGGCGAACGCTTGCTGTTCTGACCAAGATTGCTGCTAAGGCATATATGGGATAGTGCAGTGTCCGGTGTGTGTGTGTCTATGAGAACCCCGTTTCTTTGGCCGGAAACGGGGTTTTCTATGTTCTGACCTAAAATAATCACGAAAAATGAGATTTTATGTCGGATTTCTCTTGCATAGCCGATAGTAGGTATGGTAGTATGTGCTCTGGTGAGTGTTTTGAGTCTCTTGGATGTCAAATGAAAGGCATGAAAATGTACACCGCGACAATCAAACCTGGATGTCTGATCTCAATCAAAACCACCTGCCATGGTGGGGTGCAGTACAACAGAGTTGACATGGGGACAGAGCATGAGGGTAATGGTAGGGAGATCAGTGAGTGGCAGACGACTAGGGTTATCGAGGATAAAACTGAGCATGAGCGTTCGGTACAGGTTCGTGCCAAGTGCAGCAACATGTTGCGGCTGGCTTGCATCTCAACTCCGTTCGGTTCGATCTGCCCTGAGGAAAAAATCGATGAGTTCATGGTGATCTATGAGAATGCCAGGAAACTGGCTGAGGAATTCAATGAGTCTGCCCAGAACATCAGGATCACGATCAACATGATGAGGGGACGCATCGCTAGTGATGACCAGGAGGCCGTCAGATCGATGATCTCAGAGATGCGGGAGTTGGCTCAGGCGATGGATACTGCGATCAGTAGCGGCGACGTGAAGGCCATCAGGGAGGCTGCTGGGATGGCCTTGAGGATGGGAGCCATGCTGGATGAGTCGGTTGGGGACAGGATCTCTGAGGCAGTCAAGGCAGCCCGTAAGGCAGCCCGAGAAATCGTCAAGCGAGTTGAGAAAAAGGGTGAGAAACTCGAAGAGGTGGTCAACGAGCAGAATACTCAGCCTATCGATCAGATGAGGGTTGCATTTCTGGACCTGGAGATGAGTCTGGAGACTTCAGATGAGCCTGCGATGCCTGCTGTTGATCTGCAGCGGGTAGCTGGCCTGGAACTGTGAGGCACTGAGGGTTGGACAGCAAACCGGCCATTCAAGAGGAAAGCACAACGAGTTAAGGGTTTATCGATGACCTATTATGATACTGTGTTAATTGTGGCCTTCATTGTCGCTTGGATAGCGGCGATGTATGTAGCAATAAGGAGATGATTATGAGACCTAAGACTGAGTGGAGACGAGATCGGCATAACGAAAAAGGGGTGTGGCATGCTATGCTGCTTGATCCTTGGCGAAATGTCTACCCAATTTGTGGGGCACATGGCGACCTGCTTTTGTCGCAAACTGAACATAGTAAAAGACCCCGTATAAGTTTGAGGTGTAAGAGGTGTTATGCAATGTTGGATAAGAAATAAGGAGATAGTAATGCCTTGTGATACAAGAATACCTGTTGGGATGACTCAGGAACAGCGTAAGACTCAGATACAGCAGGCGCTTGAGAGGTTGGAAGCTGCTATCAGTAATGGCTCTGTGTCTGTTGCTATCGGTACTAATGGTGCTGTGGCATTTCAGGGTTGGAATGATCGGGATAACGTGACTGATGTATGTGCGTTTCGTGCTTTGACTGTGAAGTCAAGCTTTGCCCTGAGGCGTGCTGTGGCTACTGCTGAGGCACGCTACGGACGTAAGGTTAATCTAGCTGCTGTGGCAGCAGGTACGCACAGTCATGATGGTGGTCAGACTTGGGCTTCAGGTCATTGATAATGAAAGTGAGGAATGATATGAGACTTAGTATAGGACTGCAAATGATTGCTAATAGGCTGCTTCTGGTGCTGTTACGTCAAAAGCTTGGGAGTCTGTTGCTCGTTCTTTTCGAGATCCTTGATGTGTGTTTGGGTGTGGTTTAATAAGTAGTGAGGATTGACAATGAAGTGTCTACGATGTGGCTACTGCTGTTTCGATCTGTTGGTTGTCATTGTCGATGATCCGGCCAAGGGCATTGCAGAGGACAATATGGTATGTAAGTCTGAGCCACACACACGATGTCAACATTTGAGGGGTAGAAGGTCAGGTGAGTATAGCTGTGCTATACACGATGAACCATGGTATCCTGAGACTCCGTGTTTCCAGCATACTCAAGTAGAGCGTTCACCCGATGATCCTTGTAGGATGGGTGTGTTCATTCTGAAGAAGAATGCTGAGAGAGTGGAGATGGATTGTGGCGATAGCATTTGATTGCTGGTCTTTAGGCTATGTGTAATAGTCTAAACTGGGTGCTAAAAATAATTGAACAAAAGGAGGAAACAGGTAGATTTTGTGGTTGACAGTGTCGATGCATATGTGTATGGTGGGCATTGTGACCTGTTGATGTCTTTTTCGTTTTGGTTCTTTTTCAAGGAGATTGTGATGGAAACTTCTGTGGTTGATGCTGGTGCAGTGAGTCTTGTTGGGCGTACTCGTGGCAGCAAGTACGATGGACTTGTGGAGCAGGCTTGTGCCACGGCTCCAGGCAAGATGCTGTTGATCAACATTCCTGAGGGTGATACTGCTGTGGCTGTGACACGCAGGTTGCGCAATTATTTGGGCAAGCACAACAAGAAGGTCAAGGCTGATGGAACGGGTGTGAAGTTGGGTATTCGCCCTGTGAAAGGGGGCAAGCAGATTGCTATCATTAAGAAGGGCGCTCCTTCTGACTGATGTTGTGTTTTTGCTTTCACTCTGTTATTCGTTCGTGATCATAATCTAGTAGGAGATGTGATGATGGACGAGGTACACAATGCTGCGAGATAGGGTCTTTCCTAATACACAAGGATTGGCCCTATTTTGTTTTTGGAGGTAATTGGTAATGCCAATTGAGCGACGAGGGACGTACCCGCGAGATCCGATCACTTGCCAATATTGTGGCGTTGTCTGCAAGGGCAAGGCTGCAATGGCCAAGCATATCAACTCGAAGCATCAGGATGAAGATAATGTGATGGTCTCTAACTTAGCGAGATGTGCGGGTGATAAGAACAAGTTGGGTGTGATGCTTCGCAGTGTTGCTGAATGGACCGAGGGCGCTGGTGATATAGAGTTACCAAAAGAGTTTATCTCAGAACTCAAAAGGCAGGGAATCAAAGCGCAGTTGTCTTTGGTTTTGTGTTCATTCGATGCGATACTGGACATCGTGAATTTGTTTGATGATCTTCGGATATCAGAGAAGGTTAGACGCCCGTACATGACTGAGTCTGAGATACGGAAGACCTATGACAGCAATGATAAGATACTGCGTTTGCAGAAGCAGTTGAAACAGAGGCTGCATTCTGATATTGATGTAATCATGCGTATTCATAATCTCGGCCAGAAAGGAGAGGGCAATGATGCTAACGTATTGGTTACCAAGCTTGTTGATTTGATTGGGGAGATGCAGAGATCGCTTATGGGTGGCAATGGTAAAGTTACCGATTTGTCTGGTATGTCTGCTTCCGAACTGATTCCAGACAAACCATCTGAGCGTGAGGCTCTTAGGAGAGAA
>Ga0222685_1000082_pt1 | contig 21932 bp, 37 predicted proteins | sample AntAcemetage1077_FD_179836 | JGI IMG/M metagenome (GOLD analysis project Ga0222685, IMG submission 179836) | Saline water microbial communities from Ace Lake, Antarctica - #1077 | ecosystem: Environmental > Aquatic > Non-marine Saline and Alkaline > Saline | place: Antarctica: Ace Lake...
GACTTGCTCCCAATTTTCACCCCCCTCGCTCTCAAATTTTGACACATCCCAAAAAAACGTTTTTTCGTTGGTTGTTGTATGGTTACCCCCCAAAATTCCATTTTTTCGATGGTTGTAAAAATAATAATTATGATTGGATAGGTGGGGGGAGCCCCTCGCTATTATTTTATCCTGGATGAATATTTTCTAAGGGGGAGTTATTGGTCGTTAGAAAATATATAATAATCCTATGTTAAATTTAGAAATTTTTTAAAATTATTAATTGTGAATTTAACATAACTTTCTCAGCAGAAAATCGGGAGGAAATTCTTTATTTTTTCGACAGGGGTATAGGGGGGCTGTCCCAGATATATATCTGCAGTAAAAATAGTAAGTTTTATGTTAAGTTATTTTGCTCCGAGTATAATATGATACACCAATCCCCCTCGCGAATCATTTCGCATCCTGTAATAATATGTGAAGTTGTTTTTGATGGGTAAGGGCTTTACTTTACTTTACCAAGAGCAATACTTAACCGAACTCTCTGTCTCCCCTTGCGTATACCGCTAGATATTGTATGAGCGGTAATCCTTTATTGTTATTGTTTATAATCATTGTTATCCTTTCTCTTTCCTATTATGAGTATCCTCTAATGATACCCTCTACTATATTATACGTAAAAACCCCTACTCTTGTTGCACCTTATCTCCTTTATTTACGGGGGTTGCAAGAGGTTCGACCTATCTATTAATAGAATATTAATCAGGATATACTTGAGATGTATTTTACTGCACCAGAAAAAACTTTCTATGAGGAGTCTTCACTACGAAGCAAAATGTCATAGAGGTTGTCTCTGGACAAAAATGAATTTTGAGGATATATAAAATACAGGTATACACTATTGGGAAAAAATACCTCAAATTTAAAAAGGATATGATATATTAAAAAATTTTTAAAAAAAACTATATTTATAAAAGATGATACAGTTAGGGAACAATAAATATGAAACGGGGCAAAAGGAGTCTTTTCTTTTTTGTAAAGAGCCGCATAATTGTATTGTTGTAAATAGTGTTCCTATTTATGTGGGAATTATTACTCCAGATAGAAAAGGTCAATTGTTAAAATTTATAAATTTAAAACAAGAATATTTAAAAGTAAAAAACAGAAGTTTTCGAGCATACAAAGATACTTTAAAATTTGATTGGTATTTGTATGACCTTGAAGTTCGTCTTTTAACAGAAAAACAAGATTTGTCTATCATCCTAGATATAAATAAAAGGAGCTTCAAATTTCAGCTTGACCATATAATATCTGTTAAGTATGGATATGATAATAAAATAGAACCTTGGAAAATTGCTCATCCTAAAAATTTAAGAATTATAACTAAAAAGGAAAATAGAGAAAAAGCTGCTTTGGTAAAATTTGACCCTACCTCTTTATTACAAGAGATAGAAAATACTAAGTAAGGTATACACTAATGGGAAAGAAAACCTCAAAACTTGAAATATGACAAATAAAAAACTCCACCCTTATATCAGGTGGAGAAAATTCATGAGTATAGGCTGTGCTAGCGTGGCCTTCCTACATAATTTTGAATTGGGCTCTTAACCCTTGGAATTAATATGTACGTAAAAAATGAAAAAATGTTACAAAGAAATAGAAAGAGCCCCTCGAGTTACTGTTGTTCACTGGGGGCTCTTTCCTAGAAATTGTATTAATACTAAAAATGAAAATCAGTATTATTATTATGTACGTAAGAGTTTGGATTTTGTTACAGGGCAGGGGGATAAAAATAACTAACCCCCAGGTATGAACTGGGGGTTAAAACACAAGTATGGAAATTTTTAAAACTATCTGCCCCTTTTGGGTTCGGGGCTAATAAAAATAATACTTATTGTAGTGTACGTTTTTTTTTAGATAATGTTGCACTTTAATTATTTCTATCGTCTGCAGAAATAAATCTAGCTCCAGTAGATGTTGTGATTTCACGAACAATCATATCGATTGAAGATTGGATTATTTTAACTTCAGGCATCATAGAGTATATTGTTACGGAGAAAGTTTCTGGAAGATAATCTTTTCTTTTGTTTTTACCATTAACTTTTAGGAATCCTTTGATATTTGCATCTACATAAATTGCAGAAGTTATTGTTTTTGCTATAGCTCTTAAAAACGTTTGAAGGTCTTTTTCCTGAGCTCCTGCAAATACTAATTGAACTTTTTTCATGATTATATATTTTATTTGTATGATTATATATTTTTTGATGGTTTGTCTTCTACTACTATGAATATTTGCGCACGAGCATCTGTTGTATCGGTTCCCATATCTCCTACTTTCCAATTATCATCTCTTGGGAGAACAGTGGGACATGCTACCACTGAATCAGTTTTTCTATACTTATCCAGATTGGCATACACTTCGGACATTATTTTGCGGGGCATACTTAGTTTACGTTTTGCCAGAATCATTTCGTCTTTAAATTTCCCATAGTCTTTTTCGAGCTCCTGAATTTTTTTCTTAAGCTCAGGGTCGAGAGCTTTAATCAGACCAGATGCCACGTCCCAATCAATAACTGTGGAGCCGTGGAATATCAATTGTCTAAGAAAGGTACCATTACCCCCTACTGGAATACATTGTAATACCATCTTCTTTATTTCTATTTCAAATTGAGCTTTTGTCATAACTAATATTTTCTTTTGTTGGGTCTTTCATCCCCATGGGTTTTATATTCGGTCAGGAACTCTTCCTGGCTTAGGCTATTCTTATCAAGGATTTTCAGGTACATTATTTTGGCGTTATCTTTTTCACCCCCTACTCCTACTTTAGCGAGCTTATATAATTTAAATATCCTCTCGCGGGTTTTATCCTCAATCTTCTTGGCAGGCTTATTCTGGTTATTTAATAATGTTGAGAGTCTATATTGTTGTTGACTGGCTCTAAAAAATTCATTTTGTTGTTGTTGACTGGCTCTAAAATAATTATTCCAAGTCTGGTTATTTAATCTCCTTTGTTTTTTAACCTTTGCTAAGAGTGTAAAAAACCCATAGTTGAAAACAACAATACATAGACCTATCCAGAATACATCATGTAACAAGGAGGCACCTTCTACAGCTGCGTCTATCATTTTGGCATCTCCTGTCCCTGTTAATAATTCAATATATGTCATACAGTCCAGTCGAAGCTATAATGTTGATGAAGAACTATTCGAAGAGCATGCATTGAAGTTGATTTAAAAACCAAATAATTTGCTAGAGAAGCTATAAGAACAATATTTGTTTTTCTATTGGTTGCTTCACCTTTCTCTAGTATATCAAATTTACTTACCAGTCGATTCATCAAATATTCAATGTCGCCATCTGTTTTGCTTTCTAGAGCATCTATAACAAAATTAACATTTTGAATTCCTTTAAATTCTTTTTTAAGAATAGCTCTTTGTCTACCCTCTACGCTCCCAGAGTTTTCTCTGATGAATTCAAGCATTGCTGTACCATTTTTAAAACAGTCACACCCTCTATTTTCTCTGAAAGGTTTATCGCTACCTGGAGCTTCTCCTCCATTAAGTTTCAAAATAGGGCAATTGCTGCTTGAACAGTTTGCATGTTCGTTTTCACATATTTCGCTAAGCATGTTTGCTATGTCCTCATCTGTTGGGACTTCACCTGTTGCTAATTTTGCTATCAAATCGTAATCCATAATATATAGTTTATACGTTTATACGTTTATAATTTTATTTTGTTGCTTAATAATTGCTTGTTAGGATTTTCATTATCCTTCGGGCTTCACCCCAGTCTGTCCCGAACTGTTCAACCAAATCACTTTCTTCAATATCGTGGGGTATTTTGTCTGTATAATCACTAGCTTTCTTAAGAAGTTCTTTTTCATTTTCCATTTTGATTACCAGATTACAATCTGTGCATATCCAGTTCCCAGTTTCCTCATCATAATCTTCATCGTCTCTGTTATAACATTTACAATTATTATCTGATGGTATTGACTCTACTACGCCCATTATTTTATTGGTTCTCTGATTGTCCAATATGAACACTGTTCCATTTTCGCTTTTCTCAAACCTTGCTGAGCCGTCTGTTAATTTGCTCATCAATTCTTCTTGAGTATATTCAGGTTTTGATGTACCGTTATCCTGACGCAATCTAATCGATATATTAAAATAAGTCTTTTTTGTTTTTTCCACAACTTTCTTGACAATGTTCATATTTTCTCTAGGGGTATCCTGAACGTTGATTACAATTTCTTTTTTATTTGGAGAAAATAGAGCGTGTAGGTCTTTAATCTTATCTCTAATCTCATGTGCGGCATTTACTTTATCTTGGTCTTCGGGGCAAATAAAAGCTTGGAATAAGATTTCCATATTACTTGCGCTTCCCCCGCCGATTTCTCTATCAGCCCATTCACAAAATTTTTGTATAGTCATAGCCTCTTTAATATAAAGCTCTTCTTCTATATATTGGCATGCTTCTACGAATGTTCCTGTAGTTTTAAGACCTTGGACTAATAATGTTATATTTCTTTCTCCTAATTGCTTCATGATATTGTTTTTTTAATTCAAACGTATGTATCAAGCAATCGAAAAAAGTGTAAATCTAGATTTTACCTTTACCTTGTCTTCTTTCTATTTCTTTTTTAAGTTTCCCAGCTTCTTCAAATTGGTCATTATCTACAGCATCTTTTTGAGCTATGTATAATTCATTTATTGACATGTCTCTTACATTTTTTTCTGGGTGAGCTTTTGCGTTTCCATTTCCCTCCTCGGTTGAGGCTTTGGGGTTCATTGTATCAAAAGCTCCATGAAGGAAATCAGGTAGCTGAGCTTTTATAGCTTCGATTTGTTCCTCGGTTAAATTACCTAAATCTTTGAATGGTGTTCCGTCTACAGCCCCATCAATTATAATCTTAGCATCGGATTTTTGTTGTTGATGTTTAGCATAAGTTTGAGCCTGGGTCTGTGCTAAGTTTATTGCTGCTTGAGATGTGCCAATATATTCTACTAATATATCTGCTGTGCTATTATATGTATCCAAGATTTGCCTCATTCCGAAGAGGATGAATCCTAAAGAGAATGCCATTACTGACTCGAATAGATAGGGGTAGCCGCAAAGTTTATATATTAGAAGTGTAATTCCAGCTACCGCAGCCGCCGCTGCAAACATTGAGAGAGACGTTTGGAACTTGTCCAATCTCTTTTTTGACTTATTTTCCATATTACAAATATACGAAAAAATCTTATAATTGTTCGCTTAGCTCCCCATAAATTTCTTCAATGTGATAATATTTTTCCTGGTCAAAGTCTGTGGCGAAGGTATAAATTGCTTCCAGTACTTCCCCTATCGCTTTAGTATAGTCGTCATCCTGGTTACAAAATTCCAGACCATTTTCTATTGACAATACTTCTTTATGTAATTCTGGATAGTCTTCATCGTAGCAAATCCCTACTATTTCTTCAAATGTTTTCTTTGGTTTCATTGTTTAAGTTTTCCAGTAAATATATTAAAAAATTCCAAAGGTATACTCTTATGGGAAAAAAAGCCTAAAAAAAAAGGGTTTAATAATTAAACCCTCTTCTATATTTTATTATGATTTGTTATGCTTTGATTAATTTCACAGCACTCCCAGTTTTAAGAACTTCTTCTGCGAAGTTAAAAGCTCTATTGTTTGTTGTAGCTTTTCCTCCAAGTGCATTTCCAAACACGGGGGTTCTGGCGTTAACGTGGTGAGTTGTATATCTAGTGATTCCGTTAAACAATCCCCAAAGGTTATCACCTAGGTCTGTTATTTCTTCGTCGATGCAATTGTGAACCAGATTAAGTTTTGCTTTCTGGCTGTCGCTTATCTCATCCAATTTTTCTTCTTTGTGAAGAGATAGGATATAAAGAGCCATTTGCTCACGAACTTCATCACTAACGATTACTTCGCCGAACTGATTAAATTTCTTGTACATTTTTTGACGGTTATTTACATACTGGATAAAGTAATGCATAAACTCTTCCATTCTTTCATCAGCTCCTGATGTATGACGGATTGATACGAATCTTTTCAAGCGAGCGAATTCGTTCTCACATCTCAAAAAGTGAGTTGATGTTCCCAGGAAAAATCCAGATGACCCATCATGTGAGTTTCCAACTATCAAATAATCTTGAATTTGGTTTCCATCGATTTGGAATTTTTCCACATCATTTTTAAGGAAAGCAAGTAAGATGTTACCACCTCTTAGCTCTTGATAACCTTCCAGTGAAAATCCAGATACTTTTTGAATTCCACTAACTCTATTAGAAAATTCTTCATTACTCATTTCATTGTACGATTTTTTATGAACAGCAAGTTCTTTATTGTTGTCATTTCTAACTAAGGCTTTATAACCTTCAACTAGTTTTTTGACTCCACTACCGTGTGCTCTATAAATTTTGTCAGCAAAAATTTCCCAGGCAATTCTATTTAATAATTTAACGTTCATAATATTATATTTTTTTGGTTTGACATTTATTTAACTGTTTGTATGTATCAAGGAATCGAAAAAAGTGTAAATCTATATTTCGTAAAATATATATGTTTACACTAGGGGGAAAAAATACCTCTTTTTTTTATCTAGAGATGTGGGGGTCGTAAACTTCGTAGATTGGCATGATGATGTAAGTTCCTTCGTAATTTAAATCCATATTAGCGTAATGAGCTAATCCTTTAAATTTACTTTTCCTATCTGGAAGAGAATCCAGGATTCCAGTTCCTTTTGCCATATCTTCTTCGGTCACCAGGTCGGCGTCGGTTGGTTCGATAGTTTTACCGAACTCATCTACGTGTTGAGTTTCATTTTCGAAAGTTTCCAGGCGGGAGTCATTTTGAACAGCGATATCTGTATTGCCCATTACATGGAATTCTCCTCTCCACTCAATTTCATATTGGGCTTCTTCGAGTGTATCTACTTTACATACGAGTTTCATTTTCCCATCTTCGTTCAGGGGCAATTTGAATACACCATACTTTTTGATGTCATCCAATTCGAATTTTTTCTTCTGGTATTTATCGAGCAGGTATTGTTTTTTTTGAGCTACACTTAACTCTCTCTTTTCTACGAGAGATAAATCATTCCATGATTTTTGCCCGCTGCGTTGCGGTTTGTTATTATCTGGATTTCGTTTTTGAATATTGGCCATATAAAAAAGGTTTACCTAAATTTAAGTAAACCTTTTTAAAAAATCAATAGAAGTTCTTTATACTGTTTCAGTTTTTAAATTTAAACTGGCTAGTGTTTTTGCAAGCTCTTTTCTGGCGCGGTTCAGGTTGCCCTTTACAGTTCCAATTGGCACTCCAGTAAGTGTTGCTATTTCTTCATAATGCTTTTGTTTGAAGTAAAACAATATGACCATTTCTCTCACACTTTCATTTTTAATGTTGCCAACTGCATCTCTTACGAGTTTCGCACGCTCATCAGCAATATAAGATTCATCAGGAGTTTTACTTGAATCTTTGATTTCGAATTCAATCGAATTTCCTTCACCGTCTTCTGTCGAGCAAGACTCAATATTAACGATGTTTGTTGTATTTTTTCTCAGGTGGTCAATGTACAAGTTAGTAGCTATCTTATATATCCAAGTGCTAAATGCGTATTGAGGATTATAAGTATTAATGCTTTTGTACGCTTTCTCAAAAGCCTTCATAAAGAAGTCCTCAGAATTAGCCTCGTTCTCATTGTTGTTCACCCTGAATTTATATAGTAAAGGATTCTTGTACTTACCAAACAATGTAGAGAAAGCTTCTTCGCTTCTTTTTCTTTGAATAGCATCTGCACTATCTTTTCCTTCTTTTACTAAAAGAGCTAATTTAATATCCTCTTTGACGTTCGTGCTTTTTTTCGTTTTCGTTACTTCCATTTTAATTTCCTCCTATTGTTTAATTTAATCCTATGTATCAAGCAATCGCAAAAAGTGTAAACTTATCCCTTCGGTTTTGGATTTGCCTTTGGGCCTGGCACTGCCCAAGGCGTCTTCGGCTTTACATCTGGTTTTGTAACAGGCTTAGTAATAGGCTCTGCAGGTTTATTAAATTTAATCATGGAACAAACTTAAGAAATAATTTTCAATATCCAATAGATTTCCTCTAGAAATTTTATTAACAACTGTTGGTATCTCATTTGGAGCTACCCGTTCTTTATCCAGAACTCTCTTCCAGATACCTGGCGCCAAATAATAATACCATGGTTCGAGGGAGAGGTCATCCGCGTCTGCATAAACCAGTTCCAAAGCCTCGGGAGAGTATTGGCTAGGGAGACCAATGGAAATGAGATAATCCATAACCCCTTTATTTAATTCGTGAAGAAGCACAGGGAAGTTTACAGCTTCGGCTTCTATGGTTGCATCTATCTCTCCTGGTAGGGAGAAGCAGCATTGTGATTTCCCCTGGGTGAAAACTCCGCCCTCAGATATGGCTTGGCCAAAACTGACGGGGTGAAGTTGCCATAGGAGCCAGCTCACTACAGCTGTATATTCTTCATATAATAAAAATAAGTTCTCTGGGATATTTTTCCTTATAAGGTGATATAAGGTCTGCCACACCCACATTGCACTTCCATGTGGAATAAAATTGAGTAACAACCTTTTCATAATTTCATCTTCTAGGTCATCAGGGATTTCATCAGCTCTGGGAGGAATTTCTTTTTCTATTTTAATATCTTCTTTGATTTCTGAATTGAACAGGATATGCTCTGGTACGTCATATAAATCTTGGATGATATCTTGGGCAGCTTCTATTAAGTCATCTTTAATTGGCTCTTCTAGTTTATTAATTCCAGCCATGATGAATGTTAATCTTTTTGTAAGGTTTTCTGCGAGGTTAACGTCGTCTTCTAAAATCTTTTTGTTTCCAAGTTTCTCTATTAGGAGTTCTTCGCATCTTTTATATTCTTCGAGTGCTAGTTCTCTACAGTGAGGGTGAAGGGGAGAGTCTCCGAATTTAAATTTCCCCAGGTCTATCATCTGAAAGATTGCAGGGTTGGGTCTAAATCTTAGTTGGGACATATTCATATCCTGCAAAGATATAACTTTTTTGTTTCCTTAGCAACTTTATTAACTTGGGCCTGTGTTTTCACCAAAGGCTCCTGCTGGAAGTGTCCAGTCATCAACTAATATTGGTTGATTATATTCATGAGCTAATGCCTGCTTCATTGTTTCCTCATCCATCTGGTAAGGGATACCATCCGCTATCAGCTCCTCTACGCTAAGCTTTCTTTTGATAGTCACACCGAAATCATTCTCATAAGAAATAATCTTTTGAGCCTGTTCAGGATTAAGAACACTCAGACTAGCAAACTGGTGTTTTGAACCGAAGATGCATGCTATACAAGATAAACGACCCCATCCTAATCTATACGCAGGATGTGCAAGTACACCGTACTTCTCAATAATAGCCCATACTTGAACTTCGCTCCAGTCTTTCACACTTCTCCAGTGGTCAACGTGGCGTTTAACTCTTTTGCCATTACGACGGTCAGACCTATCTGGTTCGAATGAATTATATTTTGCACGGGCTGAGCTTTCTTCTGCTCTTTCCCCTGTTAATACTAATGTCTTTTTTCCGCGAAATCTCATCTGGTTATTGATAGCAGCTGTACAAACATCTATTTTTAGATAAGCACTGCACCATCTCACGCTAAGGTCAGCGGATACCTGAGGGAATTTACGTCTGGTTCCATTAGGACCTTTGCCTCCTGAAAGACCGCACTCAACAATGTTGTCATCTTCATCAGAAGGATATTCAAAATGATTTTGAGCTGTAGCAGACTCTTCTCTTAACATCTCACGTTCAAACCCGCCTTCTTTCCAAGAGAAGTAAATCGGCACATCAAAAGCCTCTGCAAACTTTCTGCAGTAGTCCTCTGTGCAAAACCAATCCATAAGCATAGAACCTTCACGACCATCAATAATATGATGCCACAATTCAATCTTACTCTTATCTGCACCCTTATCTAGTAAGTCCAAGAACATTGCTTGTGAATCTTTACCGCCTGAAAAGGCAACGATGATATGGTCGTAAGAATTAATTTGCTCGGTTGTAAGGTTCATAACTTTAATTTGTTTGTTCAGGTGAATGTACCAAGTAAACGAAAAAAGTGTAAAAGGGGAATTATAATTTAATCCCTAATTCTTCTAAGTTATCATTAAAAATCTTTTCTCCTTTTTTGAGTTTCTTTTTAACTTCATCATATTTTTCTTGAATTTTAAAACGTCCCTGCGGATATTTCTCAATAAGTTCTTTCAAGAGTATTTTATATCCACTGCTTTTGTAACCTGCCTCTGTTCCATACACGATAGATTTCAGGGTAGCTTTTTTTCTAGCATTGGTATATTTTTTATTATTCTTTTGAATCGCTTGATAATTCAGAGCGTCTTCAATTAACATTTGCACTTGTGTGTATATATTAATTTCTTTTACGTCTTTCATAAATTCCCATCCACACTCTTCAAATAAAAGTTTGGCAATATCATGTTCTTCACAAATCTGTTTCATTTGCTTTTCACCTTCGACAGTTTCGTAACGAATTTCTACTTCTCCTCCCCAACCATCATCGTTAGCATAACCTATTTTTTTATTGCCAATATAAAAATCACAGTAATAACCCATAAGGTCATGACCAACTCCTGTTTTAATGTTTTTTATTTTGATTTTATTGATAGCTTTCAAACCCTCAGGCAAATCATTTAGATGCTTTTTTTCTTTATTCATGGTATAATATTTTAAAATTCACTCGTATGTATCAAGCAATCAAAAAAAGTGTAAAAGAATTGCCTATACGAAGGCAACTCCCATATATATAAATGGATTGTTATTAAAACTCTCAAGGAAATTTGCTTTCTTTCTTTTGATTTCTTTTGGACTAAAACCGTCCAGTTTCCATCCGTCGGCTTGTTCATCTACTATGACGATACCGAATCCCTTAATCATTCTTTTAACTTGGTCAATAGCATGTCTGTTTCTACCGTCTACAGAATTTCCCTCTTGCGTCATCGCAAACATTAAGGAGAACATTGTTCTAACCATGCTAGCTTGAAGCGTGTTATGAGCTTTATTAACTAGTTGTGCAACTTCTGGCATATCATCCTCACGGATAGATAAGTTTCCATTTACAAGGTCTGCAAAATCTTTAAGGAATTTTTCTAATTTTTCTTTGTCTGGGTTGTACATAATTTCTTTTTATTGGTTCAACTTATGGTATGTATCAAGGAATCGCAAAAAGTGTAAATACTATACATCTGTTATTATCCATAATGAAGTACCTTTTTTCAATTTAAATTTAGCCTCTGATTCATTCCAGTCTAAAAAATCCTGAATTCCACCTCTTACCTGATTTTCCTCATACCCAAGACTTATAAGAACTTGGTGGTAAAATTCACCACCAGTTACCTCTGATTTTACGTATAGTTTTATCAGTTCTGAGGAAATATCTCCACCTACTTTATATTCTACAATATCTCTTTGTTCAATTTTACTGTAAGGGCTCTTAACAAATTCTAATAAATTTTTTACAGCTTCAAGATTTCCACCATCATCAATAGTTGCTATTGTTTGAGTTCCAAACTCTTCACCAAAGTCAGCAACAACAACAATGTTTTCTGGGTATTCTTTATCTTTATCTTCATGGTCAAAACTGCTTTCAGCACCAAATGTAACAATATGGTCTTCTAGATTATCTTTACCATCAACATGGTCTTCTTCGATATAATCTAAAGCCATTTGATATAATAATTCAGGGGTTAAAGAAATTGTTGATTTAAAATTTACATCTTCACTACCACTACAATGTGTTACGTGTAATATAAAATTCTCTAGTACTGATAAATTATTTTCTGACTTTTTCATAGGTATAGGTTTAATTTATTATTAATTTATGGTATGTATCAAGCAATCGAAAAAAGTGTAGATTACTTCTTCATGAATTCAACTTTTTCCGTTGCCATCTCTGAATCGAATCTCTCTCCGATAAGTTTCTTTAACTTCTCATCTTCAATCTCACATCCTGTGCATGCTTTGAGTGATAAAATATTTACTAGCCCAAACATATTAAACATTGTATTTCTGTTCAGGTGTTCTTCTACGTTCTTTGGTAATTTTTCTTTAGCCATGATATTTTTTATTGGTATGTATCAAGCAATCGCAAAAAGTGTAAAGGGAGAATTTAACCCTGAACCAGGAGGGAGAATAGGGTCTAGCCAGGGGGAGAGTTTATATTAGGGAGGGGGAGAGTTAAAAAAAATCATTTTTTTCTTGACTTTGTGAAACATTTATCGTACTTTTGCGTAGAATAATTAGAAATATTGTTTTTTTAACATATTTATTCATACATTGCGGGGTGGAGCAGTTGGTAGCTCGTGTGGCTCATAACCACAAGGTCACAGGTTCAAGTCCTGTTCCCGCTACAAATTTTAAAAGGATTATGACATATTTAACTTACATATACGAGGAGGAAGAGGGAAGCTGAAACAGTGTCTCTTAACTTGTTGTTTATATAAGTAAAAGAAAAATCTTAAGAAGAGGGACACACAATTGTGTCCCTCTTTTTTTGTTATGCTGCGTTATACAAGTGGACAAAGTAATTAGACTTTCACTCTAATCTCCATTGCGAGTTCGAGGGGTTCGAATCCCCCACGCAGTACCACCGCCCATTCGTCTAGTGGACTAGGACGTCAGGTTTTCGACCTGAAAACGAGAGTTCGATGCTCTCATGGGTGACAAGGTAAGATAAAATATTCCATTCGACAAGTGGTTAAGTCGTCAGGTTTTCTCCCTGGAGTCACGGGTTCGACCCCCGTATGGAATACTACAAACCTGGTATCGTAGCCAGGTTTTGTTATTTGCAGAAATAAGGGTATACACCAAGGGGTAAAAAAACCTCAAAAAAAAAGGGAAATATTATTCCCTTTCTTTAAAGACATCCCCATCTTGTAGTGCGTTAATCAGGTCATACCTATCCCACTGCTCTGCAATGTCTAGAGCATCTTCATTTTCATAGCCGTCAACTTCTTCTACTAGTAGTTGAGCTAGGTCAATCATCGGTGTTGTTTCTGCGTCGTGCTTTGTCATGATGCTAGTTTTTATTTGTATGTATCAAGGATGTGAAAAAAGTGTAAAAAAGCAGGAGAAGCTAAATGAGCATAAAGCTTCTCCTGCGTTGTATATAAATGAGCAATTTATAGTCTTTTTGTCGCTGCCTATGCAGCTTTTATCCTCCAAAAATTGTATCTACACTATCTAAAGCATACTTTGAGCCTATGTGGTCAACAAATCCCTGTGGTGTTTCACCTGCTACTCTAGCAGCCTCTATATCCTCACTGGTGGTACAATCACCAATTTCAATTGCGTACTGCTGCACTAGCAGCTCCTCAACTTGGTTTAAAAATTCCTTTGGTGTCATAGTTTTAACAATTTGATTTCATTTGTATGTATCAAAGAATCGAAAAAAGTGTAAAAGGGGGTACTAGCCCCCAGTTTTAATCTTCTATTATTTTAACGTTTACTCGTCCTACTGAGCCGTCAGTAACTAAACAGTAAGCTTCATAAAACTCTTTACCTTCCAAAACTGTATGCATATCGAAGCCCTCTGCATCTGTCATCATATCACCACCTCCAACATAGCCCAGACCAAAGCCTTTTTGCTCTTCGTAGTTTTGTTTATCTACTAGACCTATTAATGTAAACTCTACACTATCATATTCAAATTCAGCTTTAACCTTCACGTTGCAAATTGAAAACCATTCTATATTAAATTTTGTTTCACCTTGCAGCTCTTCTTCTTCCAGTTCTTCTTTTGTAAAAAGGTGTTTAACTTCGTGAAGATTGTCGATAAATCTTAATTGTAGATACCCACAGAACCCAAAAAACTCTTCGGATGTTGTTTTTTTATCCATATTGATTAATGGAGCTTTGCCATTAATGATAATATTAAATTTATCTTGGAATGATAATTCCATGTCCTCAAGTTGCCACTTAAAGAACTCTCTTGCGTTAATTCTTAATGTTGTCATAATTGCTCATTTTTAAAAGTTTATGTAATATATGCAATAGATAAAATTGCAATGTTTGAATTCTCGATATGAGTTAGTTCTGTTGTATACTCTGCGCAGTAAGTTTCACTGGAAAGAATAAACGACTCGTCAGCTTTTTCATAGTCCCCCTCACAGATTAATTCAATTTTATCCTCTAGGGAAAGCTTATTGAAGTTTTCATCCTTTGATAGTTCATCAATGATTCTATCAGCCTCGGTCTCATAATTAAGTTCGATTGTGTCTTCTCGGAAGTTCATCTCGTTTTCTGTAAAATCTGAATCTAGTTCAAAGATTTCTCTCAACCCAACGAGGGGGTTTTCTTTGTCAATCTTAATAACTTTAAGATTGCACTTGTAATTGTAATTACTCATAATTTGCTCATTTAAATTAATACTGAAAGGGAGAGGCTCAATTCTCTCTTTTTATCTTTGTTTGTATGTATCAACTAATTGAAAAAAGTGTAAGTTCCAATTAATATCTTAACATCCTGATTTTGCTAGCAAGAATCATATTTTTATTTCACCTTCTAGTGTTCCATAAGGCACTTCATCATCATGATGAATCTCTTCCAGGTTTTCACCCAGTTCGTTATGAACTTTGTCAATAATCTTTGGTTTAGCTTCCACAACAATTTCATCATCCGTTGCATTTGCATTAACAACAACCCTAGTTCTTAGGGAGAAGTCAACCAACCTTGCAACCATGAATTCACCCACTTCTTCAATAAACTCACACGGCTCATCTAAACAATCCTCACAAATTTGTTTTGCAGGGCGATTGATGTCTTCATCATCTACATAGAAATAGATTGTTTCATCTATATTTACAGAACTTTCCAGTCTTGCCTCTATATCGTCATGCAATTCTGACTCTAAGGTATGAACTGATATTGTTATTTCTTGTTGAACTCCTCCAACAACCGCAACTAATGTGCGAAGGGGGAATTTCTTTCCGTTTACTTCAATGTGGTTATTCATTTTATTTAGGTTTATAGGGTTTTATTTATCTCTAAAATCTCTTCACAAGTGCTACTGAATTCTGCACAGCCAATGTATAAGTAACTATTGGTTGAGTTTGATGAAAAGATATATTCATCTTTCACGCTCATTAACTCTTTTAAATCGGCTTTCATTAATGCTTTATCGTTAGTGGCTTCTGAAATCCATCTCATCAATTCTTCAAGAAAAGACTCTCTGTGAGTTATATAATATTCGTGCAATTCTTCTTGTCTGATTTTTTCATTTAGAGCAATGCCATTAATTTTATCTTCGCCAAGTATATATACTTCTTCCTCTTCGCTGTACTCTTCAACAAAATGGTCAACAACTTGCATAAATTGTTCATCTTCCAGTACACGAAAGTTATAATGATAGCCTGAGTTATCCACTAAGGTTATTGTGTTTCTTTCTTTAAACACTTCTGTTAAGTATCTACCACCTTCTAGATTAAACATGAGGTCGTCACTTTTAATCTTTAGACATTTGTCACTTATATGGTCACTTTTTACTCCAACGGTATTAATTAAATCAATTAGCGTATTAATAGCTTCTTGTTGTAGTGTTTCTAATTTTTTAGTGAATGTATTTTTCATAAGGCTTTTTTATTTGTATGTATCAAATAATCAAAAAAAGTGTAAACCCCCTTCTTAATAGAAGAGGGTCACAATGTTTTATTTTTATTTTCTTATAATTTCAATTTGCTCTCTGTCTAAACTCTGAACCTTTATAACTGCAACATAATTATTGTTTTTCAATTCTCTTTTTGCATCATTAATAGCGTCGGTTAATTCTGTTCTCGCAGAACCTCGTACATTTGAGAAATTGCGATTTTCAAAATTTTCATCAGTTTCATAATAAACAAATTCAAAATCTTCTTGCTCTGCTAATTCAACTTTCTTGTTAACAAATTCAACAAGTTCATCAATGCTTTCAACTTCTTTTGTTTTATTGTTAAATCCATTAAGATTGCCAAGAGTTCCTTGCTGATAGCCGTCCTTTTCTTCTCCTGTGTCATAACGAAGTATACCTTTGTCTAAATCCCCTGGCGTAAAACAAATACCTGCCATTAACTTACCTCTGTCATCACTAGCAAATACAGGACATTCAGCTCTCAAACCAAAAGTACTTAACGTTTTATCCTCTTCAAAATCCCATACCAAGTCGGGAGTTTTCTCTGCAATCAGTTTTAATATTGGTAACAATAAATCATCTGTCCAATGAGGATAGTTATTTTTTAATTTTGCAATTTTTCTTTCCAATCGAGCAATCTTCTTCTCGGCTGATTCTGTTTTTGTTTCGTAGTCATTTTTCAATTCTACGTAATTCTGCTGTACTTTTTTGAAGTTGTGCATAATTTCAGTTTTAAATTTATAATATTTTATTTCATTTGTATGTATCAAACAATCGAAAAAAGTGTAAAAACAGAGGGAGAGTTATTTATCTCTCTGTTTTTTATATTCTCTTATTTCCGTGTTGATTATTTTTGCTCCCTCAGTCTGAGAAATGAAATTGTAATCAAGATTTTCAATTATACTAGACGTGGAAATATCACTCCTACCTCTTATTTTAATTCTAGTTGTAACTAAAATATCAGTAATCTGTTCTACTCCAAGTTCATAAAGTTGTTGTTCTACAACCAAATTCCAAGTTCCTGTTGGGTCATCGTCAGCGTGGTCTTCATGCTCTTCGATAATTTGTTTAATTTCCGCTTCGGTTGGAAGCATACTTAATCTGTGTGCTACATTTAGCACATCTTTTTTAGTAAGCATATATTTAGGTTTTATAGGTTACGTATTTTAAAAGTGAATCATTAAGACTCGGTTACTGTCTTCATGAATCCAAATATGAGAGCTAGTTCTACCAACTTCAAATTTAATTCCTGTTTTGTTTGCCATATCTGAATTTGCAAAAGTTTTGCAGTCACATAACAAGCAATCTAAAATAAAATCCTGGTAAGTTTGTTCTCTTACCATTTTATTGGTCTCTTTACTTCCAAGCTCGCCAGTTATATTTTTGGCAACAATGTCTTCTCCTTGTTTGTTCCAGTAGCCAACACACGCTTGTATGTTTTTTGTAACATAATTTTCGTTACCTTCTGTCTCGTCCTGTATTTTTATAACTTTATTGCTCATAGGTTTATCTTTTATTTCGTTAGTATGTATCAAGCAATCGAAAAAAGTGTAAAGGGAGAGTTAGTCAATACATAAAATAATAACATTTAACAGGGAGAGTAATTGAGATAATTCCAACTCATTAAGTTCAAGTTTCTGATAAACCTCTGGAATATCTCTTTCATAATCAGGGAGGATTTGAATATATACCTCGCTATTAAAACTACCAATAGCTTTAATATGACAATTATCACCGTCGTTTGCCTTTATGGTGTACCCTGAATCAAAAACTTGACTGGCTTGTTTGTCGCTAAGAGTTATAAGGATTGGACCTAACTCTTCTCTTATCTTATTCTCTAGCATAAAAACATCACTGGAGATTTTATTTCTTGCGGATATTAAACTGTTTTTGTTCATAATATTATTTTCCAATTTCAATTGTATGTATCAACTAATCGCAAAAAGTGTAGAGGGAACGCTATTGTTTGCGCCCCTTATTTTTTTGCACCTCTTTTATATCCCATATGTCCCGCTTTTCTCAAAGTCATTACTGCCTTCATAGCATCACTTTTTGCAGGCTGAGTACCATGAATTAGAATAGCAAAAGATTTTGTTTGAGTATACATAAGACTATCGTCATGGTCAAGTTCAAGTCCCTTTTCTGCTGCCTCTTGATGTGTTAAAACAACTTCGATAAATTTTAGATTATGTTCTTTAATTAAACGGTCTAATTTACCACCTTTAGAGGCTGTTAAAAACATATTTGAAGGTATACTATCAATTCTATTTATCCAATACTTTAAACTCTTTGTATATGCATAAAAAATGATGTTTGGGAATAACTTTGTAACTTCTAACCAAGCATCAAAATACATTTGATTAAAAAAGTCACCACTTTCATGAATACGAATTTTTTTAATCTTTGACAAATTAAGGTCTGCTATAGCATTCTCAATTAATTGAGTCATACCTTTTACAGAAACTTTATTTGTAAGAGCATTATAATTACTCCAACGCATTTTTCTAGCTTGCGGAGAAATAAGCTCACTATTACAAGCATAACAACGAAATTTCACACCTTCAAACTGAATTAGTTTTCCAGTATCTGGATTAACCATTGCTTTACAATCTTTTGCAAATGGGCAAGTCCAACCCGCAGGTATATTAAATATTGCTGTTTGTTTGTCTAATTTTGCATTTCCTGTTACGAATTTTAACATAATATATAATTTTATTGGTTTATAGCTGTATGTATCAAGCAATCGAAAAAAGTGTAGATTTAATATTGTTGTGGTATTTTGCTAAATGAACACATTTGTAGATTAATGTCAAAATATGTATTTATAGATTTAAAGTCTATATTTAAAAATTCGCACACCTTTTTAATATCATCTAAATCTAATACAACAAATCGAGTATTTTGTTCTGCTATATGAGTGTTAATAGCTTGGTCAATAAGTTGAGCGTTAAACTTACTTATTCGTAGTCTTCTTTTATATGTTTCACCTTTAAAAGTAATATGTCTATAAGACTCAATTACTAATGGTTTAAAATTTGATAAAGAGTATTGTAAAGCCATAGTTTTTATTGTATGTATCAGGCTGGTGAAAAAAGTGTAGATTGCTGGGAAGCAAAAGTTTATAAAGTTGGGTATACACAAAGGGGAAAAAAAGCCTCAAAAACTATTTGTTTTTTTCTGAATTTTTATATATTTATTGAAAAGCAGAGGTAGCTCAGTTGGTAGAGCAATATCCGTGAACAGGTATGTGTCGTGGGTTCGAATCCTATCCCTCTGCACAAATAAAGACACACATTAAATTATTTTATTTTCTGTGTGTCTTTTACTTTTTTTTACCTATAAAACCTATATTTTTATTTGTTGTAAGAATATAATACTTTTCCTCCATTACTTTCTTTAATACCTATAATGCAATGGTCTAATATGCCTCCTCCTCCAATACTTCGGCTATTATGTAATAATATTGGTATTTTTACATTTCCAGTGCTTCGGCCTAATTTACCAGTAATATCATAAATTTCATTCCAACTTATACCAGTTTTAACACCTCCATAATCTAGTACTATTCTTATTTTGTTTTCTCTACAATTTTCCAGCACTTCAATAACTTTGTTATCAGTTCTAATATCGTAGCTTGTTCCGTTGATTATTTTATATTTTTTGCTCATAATAATATATTTATCTTTAGTTCGCTTGTATGTATCAAGGAATCGAAAAAAGTGTAGAATATTTTATTCAGGGAGAGCTTTCTGCTCCAAAATTTGCCCCACCTTATCAATACAACAGTTTTTAAATTTCTTACCACTTCCACACTGGCAAATGTCATTTCGTTCCTGTTTCACAACCTTTGGTTTCTTATCTTCAATCTCTCTTTGCTTTACTTCCTCAGGAGATGGAGAGGGAGGGGTTGGATTTTTTTCAACAGGGGGAGTTCCGAAAATTTGAAATTCACCTGTCATAGTATCAATCAAGTAAACGCCTTTTGTGTCTGTGCTATTGTAACCTTTACAGGCAGCTTGAACAAACAACATATTGTTATCAGCTTCAAGGGTATCACCATAAGATTTTCTATAACAAATCTTTTCTCCAGTATGTAAATTATAGTAATATTCTTTATAACAAGCTATATTATTTGTAATACTTATATGACTTGAAAAATCATATCCGAATTCTAATACAACTTCGCCATCCATATTTACAACACATTCACCCCTATCATTTTTATTCTCTTCGAATTTCAAAGCACAATAGTCAGCTTCAAATTTAGAATCAGGATAATGACGAGTTTTAAAGATAGGCTCAGATAACTTTTCAAAACCCTTGTAAAGACAAAATTGTTCATCCCCTACCAACTTAACCAAATACATTCCTTTTTCAAGATTTTCGTAATGGGTTGCAGAGAATAAAAAACTACCATCTTTTTTATATAGAGTTTTAACATCATTAAGTTTACAAATATAATGTTCGTTTGCAAAATTAACTTTAGAATATTTTGTAGGTATTTTCTTTGAGGGTACGCCTGTTAGTCCTGTTTCTTCATCTGTGATAATTCCCGCCTCTTCGTTTGCACGTTTGCGCTTGTTCTCGTCTATTTGACGAAACATATCTTCCATAAAGTATCCCATAGGGTTATCCCCAAATAAACTTCTTCCAAACATAGTTGTAAATTTATGATTCAATAGTATGTATCAAAGATACGCAAAAAGTGTAAGCTATACAATTTTTGCACTTGAAGTTGTTAAGATAAAGTTTTTATTCTTAACCTCGAAAAATTGGTCTTGAAGTTCAGGGGCAGTTTCCATTAATCCCACAACATCAATTGAAAATATTCTCACAGGGAGAGCTGTCTCATCTGCTACAGGGGGTAATTCATTACTACAACTGTATCCTATGTCATTAGGGAAACAAAGTTCTCCTTCTTCAATACCCCAAAAGTGATTCGAAGTAATTGAAACATCTCTTATTTCTATGCCATTAACCACAGTGCCAACTATAGAATTTAAATAGCCAGATAGGATTGAATATATATAATTCATTCGACCTGTTCTTGTCTTGTACGCCTCAAATCGTTTTCTATTAACATAGAAATCTATAATTGCATCTGCTAATAATATTTTCATAGTTTTATTCTTTAATTAATAAATCTTCACAAGCTCCAATAAACAACTCAATTTCGTGGGGTTCACTTTCACCCTGTTCAATTTCATCTTGCATAAGTTGAAAAAAATCATTTACTTCCTCTTTTTTTTCGGGGTGCTTTTCTAAAAAGCTATTCTTAAATTCTATCGCTTGTATCATAATAGATTTTTTTTGATTCAACAGTATGTATCAATTCGCTGCAAAAAGTGTAAAGAGAAAAGGGAGAGTTTAATTTCCTCTCACTTCTCTATAACTTTTTAAGTATTTATTGTGATTTTTTCTTTTAATAACATTAATATTGTAACCTAAGCTTTTAAGTTCTGCTTTAAGGTCTTTTGCTTCCTCTTCGGTTGCTAATCTACTCATGTCAATCATTCTTTGATGGTCGCCACCTGAATGTTGTCCTACGTGTTGATACGTGGTTACAAGTCCGCCATAAGTACAAACCTCGTGAGGAAAAATAGCAAATACGTTTCTTTTGAAATCTTTAAGTTTATCAACTCTAAATATCATATCTGTTTCATTTTGGTCGATAGCGTGTTTCTTAATAGCAAATTTAAACAGTTCAAGATTAGGTTGTGTACAATGAAAGTTTAATTTTCCAGAGAATTTATTCACATTAGGGCAATTCTTAAACTCTTCTCGTGTACCCATAAACTTACAATATATTGTATAAACAGTATCATGTTCCTTTGGTAATATAATGCTAAGAACACCATACTTTGTAATTAAAGTCCATTGAGCAAACCACTGTTCAATTTCAGGTGTAACTGATTTAGCCTCCATTATAATTAGGAAATCAACTACTTTTTGTATGAAATTTTGTTGTTCTGATTTTTTATTACGTGCCATAATATTAGATTTATTAGTTCAATTGTATGTATCAACTAATCAAAAAAAGTGTAGATATGTTCTATTAGAAAACTATTCTTGTAACCAATTTATTGCCAAGATTATAAGAATCGCCAAATAAAGTTCTGCCCATAAAACTACAATTTTTTATAGTTCTATTGCATACGGTTTTTATTTCTCCATTATGAAGAATAGCATCACCGCTATTTATTTCTGATATATGTACATTTTCTTTAGACATAATGTTTTAATTTTAAAGTTCGATTGTATGTATCAACTAATTAA
>Ga0222685_1000095_pt1 | contig 20634 bp, 25 predicted proteins | sample AntAcemetage1077_FD_179836 | JGI IMG/M metagenome (GOLD analysis project Ga0222685, IMG submission 179836) | Saline water microbial communities from Ace Lake, Antarctica - #1077 | ecosystem: Environmental > Aquatic > Non-marine Saline and Alkaline > Saline | place: Antarctica: Ace Lake...
TATTGGATACTCTGTTTAACCGCCCAAGCCGAAGAATCGAAAGATGGGGTTCGCCCCGTTTCAGCTAACGGCAGGTTAGAATAAATCCCTTCAGCTCTCAATTAAGTATAGAATTATAAAACTTTATTTTATATGAAAATTAAATTAATAATACCAGCAATATTTATAACAGTAAATAAACAATGAAAAAAAGTAGAAAAAAACATTCACTAACTGCTAGAAAAAAGATGAGTTTGACAAGAATAAAAAAATATGGAACAAAGATAAACATAATTTGTCAAACTTGTGATAAAACCTTTAGTGGATATAAAAATAGAAAGTATTGTTCTTTAGAATGTGCTTATAAAAATCACAATAGAGTATTAAATACTATCAAAACAAATAAAAAAGGATTTGAATTAAAATGTCCTCAATGCGGTAAATTATTTTGGAATTCACCTTCGCGAAGATCAAAAACAAAATCAGAAAAGATTTTTTGTTCTCAAAAATGTTTTCAATTATCAAGAAAAGTAAAAAGAAAATGTAAATTATGCGGAAAGATTTTTTATAAAAGAAAATCACAAACTAAGTTTGCTCCTTATAATTTTTGTTCTCATAAATGTCGTAATATTGTATTAGGTAGTTTAATTCGCAAACCAGAAAGTTATATAAAAGGTAGTAAAACAAGAAGAAAAAAAGGAAGTTATTCTGCTAATAACCAATATAGTTATTGCAAAAGAGGCAGAAGAAAAGATCTAGGAAATGTATTTTTTAGGAGTAGTTGGGAAGCAAATACAGCAAGATTACTTAATTTTCAGAAAAGAAAATGGAAATATGAAATAAAAACATTTTGGTTTTTAAAAATAAAAAGAGGAGTTAGGAGTTATACACCAGATTTTTATTTACCAGAAGAAGATATTTACATTGAAGTAAAAGGCTGGTGGGATAAAAAATCTTTAACAAAGATGAAAAGGATGAAAAAATATTATCCTGATATTAAAATTGAGATTTGGGATAATGAATTTTTTAAAGAAATTAAAAGAAAAGGAATAAATAAACTTATTAATAATTGGGAGTAAGATACGTATTAATAAGTTATGCAGATGTAACCGGGTTGATTTATCTTTTAAAGTAATATAATATTATAATATATGGAATATTTAATAACAAGATTACGAGAACATATAGAAGCTCAAGAAAAAAATAGAGAGGCCTATGAAAAAACTAGTTACTGGGCATCTGAAAATAATACTTGTGCTAGACAGGTTTTTTGGAGATGGAATAAAGAAAAAGCAACTAATCCTCCATCTATTACTGGCTTACAAATAATGCGAACCGGTAAAAAAGTAGAGGATCAAATAGTTGAAGATTGGGATAAAATGGGTATACTGGTTGCTCCTCCAGAAGGAGAAGATCAACATCGTATAGATATTGAAAGATTTGGGATTAACATATCAGGTAAACTAGATGCTATAATTAAAGAGAAAACAGATGACGGTAAAGATATTGAAACACCTGTTGAAATTAAAAGTTATTATGGAGACTATCAAGAACATAGATTATTTGATTTACAACCTAATGAATCATATGCCAAACAATTAGCTATTTATATGGACGCATTAAATAAAGATAGAGGTATTCTTTATATGGTTAATAGAGGAAGCGGTCGTCAATTCCAATTTGTAGTTATTAGAAAACCGAGTAAATATGAAATTCAAGGAATAACATATGTTCCAGAAGATCCTAATAATCCAGAGGATGAGTCAGAAAGATTAGAATTTAAAGTTGGATTTTTAGAATTTACAATAGAAGATGCATATCGTCATTTTGCTGAAATAGATGAATATGTTAAAAAGAATAAACTTCCTCCTACTCCTTTTTCTTATAAGTATCCATTAACATTAGAAAGACTTAAATTACAAAAAAATCATAACATTAGTAAAGCAAGAACGGGTAAAAAGGTTTTAGGTGATTGGCAATGTCTGTATTGCAATTACAAAGATAAATGTTTAAAAGAACAAGGTATTGAATTAGGATATACTAAAGAAGAAAAAGCAAAATTGATGGAGTTAACAAAAGGATATTCAAGTAAGAAATGGAGAGAATAATAAAAGGTCGAAAATTAAAATAAATTAACAAATAAATAAATAAATAATAAATAAATATATGAACGAAATAAATAAAGACGAATTAGCTGAAATGTCAGGGGAAACCTCTTTCAGACGTCCAGCTAGATATGTTGTACCATTAATAAGTCTTAATGGTAATGAAGGTAAGTTTTATAAAAATGTTTTAAATGATGAAGGATCACAAAAAGAAGCTTTAGGCGATAAAGAAATAAAAGGAACTATACTTAAAATTCGTAGAGTCTTAACACAATTTGGAAAAGATGAAAGATATTATACAAATGAACATGATAGCTGGAAAGATAAGTTAATCTTATTTCATGCTAAAAATGGCAAGATAGATAGGATAGACGAAGGAGTAACAGAAGCAATCAGAAATAGACATCAAGAATTAAGATATACTAGTCATATCTATTTTCTAATGAATGAAGAAGTAGTTAAGTTAGTAGTAAGAGGTTCTAGTGTTGGTAATTTTATTGAATTTACTAATGGTGAATTTAAGTCAGATGAACATTTGTTTGATTATGAAATTAAGATAACTCCTAGTCAACAAGAAAATGAAGCTCTTGGAACTAAATATTATGCTATGAGTTTCGAAAAAGGTGATAAGATAGAAGATTTAACAGAAGTTGCAGAAAAAATGAAAGAAGTTAGTAATGCTATTAAAAGACAAAATGATTATTATAAGAAACCAGAAGATGAAGAAAAAGAAGATGAAGTTAAATCAGAAAAACTTCCTGTTGTAGATCTTGAAGAAGTAGAAGAAGATGAAGAAAAAGATAAGATAGATGTTCAAAACATTCCGTTTTAATGATATTGTGCGGGTGGAAGGTGTGGTCATCTTGCTGGTCTCATAATCCAGTCAAACGAGTTCGATTCTCGTACCTGCTACTAGATAAAGGTCGAGAGTAGAATAATAATAAATAACTCTAATATATGAAATATAACATAGAGGATATAGTAAAATTTAAAGGCAAACAAAGTGGAAGTGTGATTTCACAATATTATACTGAAGGTAGTGGAATACCTACTGAAAAAATAACACATGGAAGTGTGCTGTTAGGGTCTAATTATAATAAAGAATTTGCCGTAATTAAAGATATTTGGTCTGAATATTATATAGTAGAATACGAAGGTTCTGATAATAAGCTTGTTAGACTTGGATTTAAGGAAGAAGATTTAGAATTAGAATCTAAAAAAGGAGTTATTAGCAAATTTATGAAATTAAATTCAATGATGAGACGGCTATTAAATGCTGATCTTAAAAGATTAATTAAAGCAGGTCTAATGAACGGTGATTTGCTTTTAACAGAAGAAGGAAAGAATGCTTTATATGCTTTATTAGTTGAAGTACATAAGAAAGAATTGGTTGAAATTGCAAATGAAATTATAAAAGAGAATAAAGAAGAAGAAAATAATTAGAGGTTCTCTAAACCAGAGTAGCTCAACTGGTAGTATGCGTCCGCCTGTTAAGCGGAAGGTTGCTGGTTCGAATCCAGCCTCTGGTGCATGAAAAAATTTAATAAAAAAGAATATTATAAACAAAATCACAGGGATATAACTCAGTATGAAAAAAAATCTAACAATTGAAGATTTCACTCCAAGAGAAATTAAGACCAACAAAGGGGTTGAAGTTGTAACTTGGGATGAATTAAAACTCAAGATGGGAAAGAGAGAGTTTGAAAAGTTCGAAAAATGGATGTTCTGCCAAACATGTACTCCTCATGGGGTATATCCTTGGGATTTACAACGATATTTAGCAGGAAAAGATTCTTTTAGACTTTAGATCAGGGTCGACGAATTGGTAAGTCCTCAAGCTTTGAACTTGATGGTTGGAGGTTCGAATCCTTCCCCTGATACAATAGAATGGGGATATAGTTCAATAGTAGAACAGCAGGTTTTTAACCTGTTGACGAGGGAGCGATACCTTCTATCCCTACCAGGAAGTATAACTCAATTGGCAGAGTAGTTAACTCTTAATTAACCTGGTGAAGGTTCGAATCCTTCTACTTCCACTATGAAAATATTAAAAAGATTATACCATCTACTTCCCATTTCAATAATGATAACATTATTAGTTTGGGCATATAGATATATATGGTTTAGCACCGAGACTATTCCTTCTGGACGAATATTAATAGGAATGATTTCCTCATTTATATTAGGGGGAATATCTTTATTCATAGAGGGATCTTTTGAATAAAAACCAGAATGTAGCTCAACGGTAGAGCGCTCGGTTTGGATCCGAGAGGGTGCAAGTTCGAATCTTGTCATTCTGACAATAAACTAATTAAATAAAAAACATGGAACACAAACTTGTAGAAAAATTAAAGAATGCAGGATTTCCATTTGATTTTAAAGAATCAAAATTAGAAGATGATACTTATACTTATCCATCGCTAGAAAAACTCATAGAAGCGTGCGGAGACGGATATTTTAGTTTAGAAAGTTATCAAAGTAAAAACGGAAAAACTATGTGGTTAGCCATTAAAGGAATTGATTTAGAGCTGACAACGGGCAAAACTCCTAAAATCGCAGTAGCTAATCTATGGCTCAAATTGAATAAAAAGTAGTTAGTAATATAATCTTATATAAATAAGCTAAAAGCTTCATATAGAGCAGTTTAGAGAGTAATATGATACGATAAGCTGGTAGCTCTAATGGCAGAGCAGTGAGCTCCAACCTCATATGTGCAGGTTCGAATCCTGTCCGGCTTGCAAATGAAAAAAAAGATTGATTGTAAAAATTGTAAACATAAACAAGCTGGTCTCTATTCTAAAGGAGATTGGTTTAGAAAAAACTGGCAATGGTGTAATATTCCAAAACAATTTAATCTTAATGGTAAATGCAAGTATTATAAACCTAAAGCGTCGGTATACTCGTAGGGGGCGAGGACAGATTGTAAACCTGTCGTCCGCAAGGGCTCCGTAGGTTCAACTCCTTCCTGGCGCACATGAGTCGTATTAGCTCACTGGAAGAGCAATTGGTCGAAACCCAATGCGACTTGGTTCGATTCCAAGATGCGACACAAATATATGTTTTATAGATTATTAGACAAAATTAAATACTTACCACAAAATACAAAATTCTTTTTTCAAAGACTTTTTAGAGGATATGGAGATGATGATTTATGGTCTTTAGATTATTGGATACTTGAAAAAATAAGAAAACCATTTAAAGCATTTGTTAAGAATCAGAAAAAAAACGGAAGTAGTTATCCAGTTTCATTAGTATATCCAAAATATATTGATATACATATTAAAAAAGAAGATGAAGGATTTGATAGGTGGATAAAAATACTAGAACAGATAGAAGAAGCAATGGATTTAAGATGGCTAGATTATACTTGTGATGATAAATGGTTAGATATGACAACAGAAGAACAGCTTGAAGTATATAAGAAGATTGAAAAAGGTTGGAAATCATTTGGAGAACATTTTGGAGATTTCTGGGATTAAAATAAGCCTCGGTAGTTTAATGGCAAAATTCCCGACTGTCTATCGGAGAACCAGGGTCCGATTCCCTGTCGAGGCGCAGTATGGAGATCGTAGCTTAATTGGTAAAGCTCCTGTTTGTGATACAGGCAAATGTGAGTTCGAATCTCATCGATCACCCAAAGATAAAGGGCTGATAGTGCTAGTGGTAACACAATTGCTTTGCAAGCAATGATTCTGGGTTCGATTCCCAGTCGGTCCACAAGAGTCGTAGCGGAATAGATAGACGCAATAGTGTCGGGTAGGATATGGTGAGTTCCCGACCGCTGTCATTAAGTTGACCCACCGACTATCCATTGTAGGGTGACTATACGAGTTATGGAATTATCCGATAATCAAAGGAGATAAAAGGACTCCCTTAAACCATCTCGGCAAATCCCTACCGACTCTCAATCACTGAAGTAGCTCAATGGTGGAGCATTCGGCCGATATCCGAACGGTTGTAGGTTCGAGTCCTACCTTCAGTACTATGAAAAAAGAATTTATAAAAATGTTACCAGATAAAAATATATGTTTATTAGGATTACAAGGTAGCCGAGGTCAAGGATTACAAGAAAGAAAAGATGCTGATTATGATTATAGAGGAATTTGGATAGCTGATAATGAAGAAATGTTATCATTATCAAAACCAAAGGAAACTATTGAAATCAATTCGGGCGCTGGAGATGGTGATGCTGAATTCGTATTTCATGAGGTCGAGAAATTTTTTAGATTAGCTATAAAAGGAAATCCTAGTGTTATTCTTTTATTCTTTGTTCCTAAATATGATATTAAAACCAATGAAGGTGATATGATAATTAAGAATAAGAATTTATTTTTAAGCGATAAAGCTATTAGAAATGCTTTTGGAGGATATGCTATGAGTCAAATACTATATATTAAAAGAAAAGGAAAAGCACAACAAGGAAAAAAAATTAGCAAACACCTTAAACATTGTTTTAGATTACTAGATCAAGGACAAGAGCTTTTAGAAACAGGGAAGGTTACAATGCCAATTAAAAATCCTGAAAAGTATTTTAAAATATCAAAAGAAAGAAATATTGATAAATTATTTAAAATGTTTGAAGAACGAGATAAAGAATTTAGAAACTGTAAATCAATATTACCAGATAGCCCAGATATCTATATGGCTAATAAATTATTATTAAAAATAAGAGGTATAGAACATTCTTCAAGAGGAGTTAATAACTTTATGAAGGATTGTGTTAAAGATTAATATGAAAAAAATATATTGTAAAAATTGTAAATATTTCAGAGACCTTGGAGGACACTGGGAAGATGAATGTAAACGATTTTATGAAATTAACGAATATGATGGTTATAAAGAACATGTTGAAGAAATAGAATATAAATACTACTGTATAGATTTAAATGAAAATAACGATTGTAAGCATTATAAGAAAAAGCATATCTTAGGATTATGAATAAATATTATAAATATTTAAGATACTTGATAAGACACAAGTATTATGTTATGGTTGAATGTTTTAAGGTAGGTTTATATTGGAGAGGGATTGTTCATGATTTAAGTAAATTCTATCCGAGTGAATTCTTTCCTTATGCTAATTTCTTTTATAATAGAGATATAAATAATCCATATAAACGAATTTATCTTGATAATGAAATAGACTTTGAATTTGCCTGGTTGTCTCATCAAAAAAGGAATAAACATCATTGGCAATGGTGGATATTGTTAGGAGATAATGGGGTAACTCGTATATTTGAAATGTCATATAAATATAGATTAGAAATGTTATGTGATTGGAAAGGAGCTAGTAAAGCTCAAGGAAGAAATGGAGAGATTAAAGAATGGTATAAAAAGAATAAAGAAAATATAAAGCTTCATCCTAATACTAGAAAATGGATTGAAGAGCAAATAAAATGAAACAAAGAAAAACAAAATATAGGACTTGGGATAAAGAGAATAAGGTAATGATAACTTTTAATAATATGGAAAGATGCGATGTGAGTTTTTATGAAATGGCTAGAGGGGAATATGGGTTTATTTTAATGCAATATACAGGACTAAAAGATAAATCAGGAAAAGAGATATATGAGGGGGATATAGTTAGTAATGGTAATAAAAATAAAAAATACGAAGATATTTTTGAAATTTATTTTGATAGAGGAGAATTTTTAGCTGGCTGTAAAAGAGGAATTATTGGGGGTAAAACATTAGGCTTTTGGTCTGATAATTTAGAAGTAATCGGTAACATATATGAAAACCCAGAACTTCTATCAAACCAATAAATAACTAATACTATGAAGAAATATAAAATACTTTACAATATAATATGTTTGCTTGGATTTCATCAATGGCAAAAACATATTGAATGGGATAATACTTTGATTTGTGTTAGATGTATGAAAACAAAAAGAATTAGAAAATATCAAAATAATAAATAATTAATATTATGGCAAAATCATTAGAAAAATATCCAAATAGTTATGATTTAATGGCTATTGAGCCGATTAAAGAAATACTTGAAAATTATCTATTAAACATACAATGGAATTACGAGTTTCAAAAATTAACATTAAAAGAAAAAAAAGAAATTATTGAAGAAATGTCGCTGGAAATTGATAATAGCCTATCAAAATAAAAACTTAATAAAGGAAAAAAATGAAACAAAGAACTATAAAATTTAGGGCTTGGCAAAATGGAATGACAACCCAAGAAAATTCTGGTGTATATGGAACGAAAAAGTTTTTAGATACACTTTATGAAGATTGTATTTTAATGCAGTACACAGGATTAAAAGACAAAAACGGAGTTGAAATATACGAAGGAGATATAGTAATAGATATTGCTTATAAATATAATAAGAAAACAAAAAAATGGGATATTCCAAAAAAATATGAAATAGCACATGAAGTTGTTTGGGGAGAAATTACTTGTGAAGATTCTGGTATGGGAGGAAGTCATAATAGATACTATGAAGGATGGATGTTAGATAGTGGAATGCCAGTTAGAAGTAATAAGTCTGCTGAAGTAATTGGCAACATATATGAGAATAAGAATTTGTTAAAATAATACACGAAGGTAACTCAATGGTAGAGAGCTTAGCTTATATCTGAGTCGTTGTAGGTTCGAATCCTACCCTTCGTACAAGATTGACATTCGCAATCTTGGTATTCAATACGAATGTTTAAGAATACCTCGACGGTTAAGCTAATCGTTTAAGGCAGAACAAATGATCAATAAAATCTGCTATCAATTATACGAGAGTAGCTCAATGGTAGAGTCGCTGTGTTACATGCAGTTGGTTATAGGTTCGAGTCCTATCTCTCGTACTAAATAATTAAGCTAGAGTAGCTCAATTGGCAGAGCAGCATCCTTGTAAGATGATGGTTATAGGTTCGACTCCTATCTCTAGCTCCATACACCCTTATAGCTCAGAGGACAGAGCATCGGTCTTCGAAACCGAGTTGCGTAGGTTCGATTCCTACTAAGGGTGCCAGCCCTCTTAGCTCAACTGGAAAGAGTAACGGTGTTCTAAGCCGTAAAGTGTAGGTTCGAATCCTACAGAGGGTACAAAATGCCGGGATGATGGAACGGCATACATGCGTGATTTAAGCTCACGATTTTACAGGTTCGAATCCTGTTCCCGGTACTATGAATAAAATAACATTGGAATGAAAATAATAAAACAAAAAAATAAAATAGTTATAGAAATACCATTTTGGGAAAAAAGGTTTAACCCTTGGACAGAGAGCTATGTAGGAAAACACAAAACACTTATAGGTATTATCCGAAATGATAAGTGGGGAAACCAAGAGATTGGCTTTGCTAAAGTGATAGATATGAGCTACAAGGATAAGGGAGACCAAAACACAGATATAATAATTTACACAGATCATTTAGAAAAACTTGACTTCATAAAACTCTGTAAAGATTTAGAATTAGATTACATAGAATATCCAATTTGTGCCTATTGCCATAGATCTATTTATGGTTGCTATACTTATGGTAAAAAAGGCAATATGTGCTCGGATTGTGAATATAAAAAGCTGGAGTGATGTAATTGGCAAACATCTTCGATTCAAAACCGAAGTTCTACAAGTTCGAATCTTGTCTCCAGTACTATGAAATGTGAATATTGCAACAAATCGCATAAAGGCGAATATGGGTCCGGTAGATTTTGTGACATAAGATGTGCAAATGGCTTTAGTACTAAAGCTAAAAGACAACAAATAAACAAAAAGGTAAGTGATAAACTGAAAGGGAGAAAACCTACTAGTGGCAGTTTCAAAAAAGGATATGATCCTAATAGGAAGATTTTTACACCAAAAGAAAGAAAAGAAGTAGGTCGTAAAGCTAGTATAACAATGCTATCTAAACAATGTAAATTAAGTTGGAATGAATGTTCATTGGGAGAAAAGAGGAGAAGAATTTTAAAAGAACAAAATAGAGTTTGTTTACATTGTAAGATCAAAAAGTGGAATAACAAAAAACTAGTTCTAGAATTAGATCATATAGATGGAAATAAAAGAAATAATACTAGAAAAAATTTGAGATTATTATGTCCGAATTGTCATAGTCAAACAGAAAATTTTAGAAAAAAGAAAACTGCCATCGTGGTGCAAATGGAAGACACAACTGATTTAGACTCAGTAAATTAAAGGTTCGAATCCTTTCGATGGCACAGATATAAGAAGATTTTGCAGGTTCGACTCCTGCTCGCAGTACTAATGCCCCTGTCCGCTAATGGTAGGCGATTAGGATTTCAACCTAAAAAAGAGGGTTCGATTCCCTCCTGGGGTACTAATTTATGATAAAATTAAAAACATTCAAAAATATAATAAAAGCTATTAGAAAACAATCAGATAAAGAGTTTAAATTTTGTGATGCTCTTGATAAAATAGTAGATGGTAGATTTATTCCACAAATGTCTACAGATATATTAGAGGCATTATTTGATTGTTTAAAAGATGTATTTGATGATAAAGATGATTGGATAAGTTGGTGGCTATATGAAAGAGATGGTGATAAAAGTATGACAGCATATTATAAAAACGACAAAGAGATTAAATTAGACACAATTGAAGATTTATATAAATTTTTAAAATCTAATATGCAAGAGTAACTCAACTGGATAGAGTATTTCGCTTCCAACGAGAATGTTGTGGGTTCGACTCCCATCTCTTGCTCAAATATATGAACATTTGGTTAATTACAGATACCCACTTCTCCCACGCTAATATTATAAAGCTTGGATACAGACCTAATAATTTTGAAGAATTGATTGTTAAGCACTTAACAACAATGTTAAACACAAACGATATCCTAATACATTTAGGAGATATATGTGTAGGACATGATGAAGAAGTTAATAACAAACTAATGGCATTAACTGCTCATCTACATTCAAGAATTCTTGTTATCGGAAATCATGACAATAAATCAAATACCTGGTATTTCAATCATGGATGGGACTTTGTTTGTAAATCTTTTTCAGCTAAATACTTTGGAAAGAAAATTCTATTTTCTCATAAACCACAAATACCAGAAGATAAGTATGATATAAATATACATGGACATACGCATGGAAATCTACATAGAGCAGATGAATATTGTGACTTTTTTGACCCAAATTACCATAAAGAAGTATGCTTAGAACACAATAATTATCAACCAATATTATTAAAAACATTTCTAGGAAGAGTCGCATAATGGTATTGCAGCAGATTGCTAATCTGTAGGTGTAAAAGCCTTCTGGGTCCGACTCCCAGCTCTTCCGCAATACATGGAAGGACGAACATTGGCGTGTTAAGCTCTCTTGAAAAGAGTCGGGTGTAAAAGCCTTGGGGGTCCGATTCCCTCTCCTTCCGCTATGTATAGATCAGGTAATCAAATGGCTAGATGATAGTCTGCAAAACTATTTATATGGGTTCGAATCCCATCCTGATCTCAAATAAAAAAAAGACCTACTATATAAAGTAGTAGGTCTTTTTTTATGATTACACTTAATTTTATTTTAATGATGCTATTCTCTTTCCTATAGGAAGTATATATATACAACTAGGAGCTACTGTCCAATGTTTATACCCTTCCGTTGCTAGTAAATAAGTAAAGGCGTCTATTTGATCATATGGATCATCTCTATCTAAATTGCCACCCAATGCCTTATTGACATTACTCCACGTCCTATCTAAAAACTGTCCTAATCCATAAGCCGTGCTCGTTGGATTGTCAGCTTTAGGATTCCATTGTGATTCTTCTATTATAAGACAATCAGCAAATGGAATATTATAAATAACATCTATACCTAATTCAATAGATTTATCTATAAAATATTGATATAATTCTAAGTCTTGATACCTTTTTTTAATATTAGGATTTACTTTTGATGTGTATATTGTTGTTGAAATATTTTGAGCTACAATATAATTATCAGAATATTGTGCTTCTACTTTATCAGGAATATATCCTTCATGAGCAGGTTTAGGATAAAATAATCCGAAAATTATTACAAATCCTATTAATATTAACAACGATATAGTTCTCTTTGTACTAATATTTTTGTTCCCTTTAATTAATTAATGGTATTCAATTGTTATTCAATTGTTATTTAATTGTATTTATTTCTTTGCAAAGAAACTGGAAATTCCTCCGTTGTTTGCAAAATAATATGATATTATTGCTACTGTAATTAATCTAACTATTTCTTCTCCAACAGCACTTACACTAACAAAGAAAGAAATAATAGATCCTAATACAAATAGGATAGCAATTACCATCCTTGTAGTTTCTTTATAATTCATAATGTTTCCCCTTTTATTAATTTATGTGACCTTTAAATAAATATATCTTCGAATACTTCTTTCCCTTTTTGAACATAATCATATGCTCGTTTAGAAAGTGGCATTCTCTCTATCTCAGCATTATTAGGTAAATCTAGTATACTTTCTGTTACCCATTTTCTCTCTAATAGATAATGTAATGTATCGCTATCTGGAATATGCCAATAAATTCCATTATGTTTAAAATATTGTTCTTTGTTTTTAATATATCTTTGATGCATAGATTTAATTTTATCTTGCCAATCATTTGGCAGGTCATATGGAATCCAACCTGGCCAAAAGTTATGACTAGTAAATTCATTAGTTAATATGTAAAAATATCCTTTATATCCCCAGGAAGGTCCCCAGCTATTTCTAAACCAATTTCTATCACCATCCCAACCTATAAAAGAGATAGCATGACCTCCTGATTCTTTATTTGGTAATGGTAATTTTCCAGCAGCATCTGGTTTATAACTTTTATACCACATCATTCCCATAGCAACCGGAGTTTTGTTTTCATGTAAATTACTTCTATATGCTTGTAATGTAGGATCTACTTTCAAATATCCATTTGTTTTATATTTTAATGCCTTTATATATACTTCATTAGAAGGCTTTTTATCTACATATTCTCTCCATGTTTTTTCAGGAACATCAGGAAAATCAGTTTCAACAGGAACTCCATATTTATCATATGCCTTAATTCCATTTCTTAGATAATCTCCTTCTATATCCCAGAGATTACTTACAACCTTAGTATTGTGATATATAAATCTATTGGCTAACTTAGTTTCTATTCCTGTTTCTTTTTTCTCAAGATATTCTGCTACTCCATCAACAGAATGGCTAGTACAACTACCATAGAATTGTAATTGAATAGATGTCATTTGATCCATCAAATTAAAACTACTTGGTAATTCTTCTAATGATTTCTCAGGTAAAAATTGAGTAGCTAAAAGATCTCTTTCATCTCTTGGATCTGGTCCTAATAAACCGGTTTTATATTTTTTATTAAACATGTTTTTATCTATATTAATTATATTATATTTATAGAGATAAGGCAAGGGGTCCCATAGGTTATTTTAAGAATCTTCCTAGTCCAGTTTGTGCTGCATCCTCTTCTGATTTATAAGGTACTTTATTATGTTGTCTTAACCAAGTTAATATAGCTCTTGCTTGTTTTTCTTGCTCTATACTTTGCATTTCTTTTTGTTCTTCAAGATCTATAGATCTAACAGGAACACCTAATACATGACGAGAAACTTTCCAAGCAGCTGGAATATCTTCATCACTTACACCTTTAAGAGTAGAATAATATCTACCCATTAATGATTGTAAGGCATGTAAGGCTCTAGCGTTTATTTCATATCGTGTAATAAACTTTTTCTCATCTGGTTGACTCCAATCTCTATATTTAACTTCTCTAAAATTGAGAAGTTTTTTTAATGGATTGGGTAACATCTCTAGTTGTTTAATTGCTTTAGTTGTTTGCATTTCTGAGGGTAATTCTTCATTAACTATATCTCCACCAAAATATAAATTTCTATTCATATAAAGTTCTGCGGGTAGTTTTAAAAATGGACTTAACAATGCAGCTATTTCTTTAATACCTTCTGAAGAGGTTGGTAGCTTATTAATATCTTCTAATGGAAGATCTAATTGCATCCATAAAGATTGTCCTAAATCTTTTTTCCATGGATGAGGGAATACAAACATTCCTTGCATCCATTCAGGTAAAGATTTAAATTCTTCTTTATCTTTATCAGTAAACATTGATTGTCTAAATTTTTCTAATCCAGCATATTTACCTGGTTGTTTTAACATTTGTTGAATTTGTAGAGGGGTATTATTTCGTGCCCAAACATAGAAAGGCATTAATCTTTTCATTGTTTCTCTTTCAAAAGGAGTTAATCCTGTTTTTGGAACATAATCAAAATGATATTTATATACTTCTTTAGCTGCTTGAGCTGGAGTATATCCTTTAAGCCTTCTATCTAAATATAATGGCATTCTTAATCTGTTCTCTACTTGTTCCATTGCCCAACGAGGAAGATTACTAACTTTTTGTCCTGTTAATTTAGCTGCTTTTTTATATTCTCCTTTTTGTATAAATTGAGCTGCAGTAGCAGAAACTTTTTCAATTTCATCTTCAACTTGTCTGGCAACATCCATCATTCCAGGTTGTCCTGTAACTCCAAATCTTTCAACTTCATCTAAAAGTTGTTTACCACTTATTTTAGTACCAATATTTGATGTCATTACATGATCAGATCCTCTAAGTATTCTTTCTACATCAATATAACGAACTTCGTTAACTCCTGCTAACCAGTTATTAAAATATCCACCTATAAAGTTTCTAGTATGGAAAGCAGGCCAAATACCCGTAACATTCATTTTCCAAAATCTTAGTAATCTATCATAAACTCTAAGTACTCCTTGTGTTGTTTCTTCTTGAGTAAGAAATTTTAATGTACTATCTAAATGTTCTGCTATTGGTTTAGGCATTAACCAGCCTTTTAATTGAGGACTAGTTGATTCAACTAATTCAATTCCTTCAGGCGTAATTCTACTAGTTGCTTTATCTATTCTAGTTCCAAATCTAGCTTTAGCACCTTCTAAAAATTTATGAGTATTAACAAATCTAATATGTTCAGCTTTACGTAATGTAAATGCTTTAAAAGCATCTTCTGTAAAAAACTCTTTAACACCAAGTTTAGTTTTAAAATAATCATTAATTTCTCTTATAGTAAGAGGTACTGCATCTTTATAATCTCCTTTTGCTCTAACTGTTTTATAAAAATTTCCTTTAGGATCTACATAGTCAAAAAACTGATATTTCTCTATTTTTTCAGATAATTCATTTTCTATTTTTTTAATTTTCTTTTCAATATCAATTACTTTCTTTTGTCTAGGAATTCTTTTACCTTCTTTTAATGGTTTATATAAAAATTCTCTACCTTGACTTGTTTTAATAAGTTCTTCTAACTCTCTAATAACAGGAGCTAACTCATTTATTTCAACATTAGTAATTGATTGAACTACTTCGTCGAATTCTTTTTGACTAAATTCAGCTACTTCATCTATTGTTTTTTGAATATCTGGAAATTTAGATACTTGTTTTTTAAGAGCAGATATATGTTCTTTCCATATATCTAGTTTCGCAGCTATTTCAGGTTTAGCTAATTCTTTTTGTAATGATTGTAATGATTTAACTTTTTGTTGTACAGCAGTTTCAAGTTTATCAATAATTTTAGCTTCTTTTAATGGTTTTAAAGCATATCTAGCTTTATCCCAAGTAACATCCTTACCTGCTTCACTAACTACTCTTACTAATTTTCTTGGTTCAGCAGCTTTTAATTTAGCTTTTAAACTTTTAGATAGAGAGCCCATAAAATTGCCTCCTTTATCTAAGAATTTTTTACCATCTTCTCCTAGATAATGACGTAAATATCCTGGAACTTCTCCTATTTTTTTACCTAAACCTCTTTCAATTTCTAACATTTCTGCTTGTTCTTTATTCATCCATTTAATAACATCATCTAATAATTTATCTTCTGTTAATTCTTGCATTTCAACTTTATATCCTATTTCTTTACCAACCTCTAATCCTCTTTCTTTATAAGCTTTTTGTGCTACTTTTTTAACAGCATCTATCTCTTTAAATATTTCGCTTTGTGTTTCTCTTTCAAAAGGTTTATAAAGGAAATCAGTATATGTTCCTTTACCTCCTATATTAACAGGTAGTTTATCTATATCTCTAAAAGGAACAAAAGCTCTTGCAACAGCATTACCTACTTTGCCTGCTCTTCCAGCACCTGGAACTTTTCCTAGTACTTTCCCAACACCTTCAAATGCAGATGTAGGAATAAATACTTGTCCCATCCATTTTAATCCTTCTTTACCAACATATTTTTCTGCTGCTGTTTCTCCTCCTTCTTTAATAACTTTAGCCATCGTTCGTCTAGCGGCAGCTTCAGAAGCTCCTTTTTCAATTATTTCTCTTATTAATTTTTGTCCTGCTTTAGTAATAGGAATTTGACCACCTTTAGTAGCTAATTTCATAACTCCAGCACTACCAAATGTTAGATAAGTAACTGGATCTAATAATATATCTGTAGCTAATGCAGCTAATCCTTTTTTAGACCAAAGTTTAGTATTTTCATCGGCTATACCTAAAGCATCGGAAGGACTCATTTTTTCTCTTATTCCTGTTATAGGACTTTTACCAGATAATATACCTCCCATAGCATATTCACCTGTTCTAAGAACATCTAATACTCCTGATGCTACATTCATAAATTTCTTACCTAAAATAGACCAGCCTTTTTGTTCTGGTATTTCATAACCATATTGCTGTAGAGTTTGTTGTTCAGCAGATAGGTCTTCTTGATCAGAACTTAAATATGAACTAAGTCCTTTAGGTTTAATACTTGATTGTGATAAATAGTCTTTTAATGCCATATTATTTATATAAGTTTATAATATCAGAAGATCCTATTCCTTTATAATCATCAAAGATTCCTAATCCTGGAGATTCTGGTAATTGAGTTTGAGATGCACTTTTAGGAAGAGTAGTTTGCTCATATGGAGTTGCTTTATTTTCAAATACTGCTTGATCTGTTCCTGGTTCAATTTGTCCCCACATCTCTGCCGCAATAAATTTACCTCTATCTTTATTAAGAATACTATCATCTAAACTAATTTCATCTAATGCTTCTTGATATGTTTTATTAGCAGTTATCATTCTTCTAAATGCTACACGAAATTGATCATCTACCCAATCAACTGGTTGACTCATTGTAGAATATTCTTCATAAGTAGTTCCATATGGAACACCTAGGTTAGCAGCTTCTAATGCTGGAATAACACCTGTTTGACCTGTTGTTCCTGTATCATCTATTTGTTTTTGTAATGCAGCCATTCGTAGATTTCTTTCTTGTGTAGCTTGTGGCCCAACTAATGACCATTGTTCTGTTACTGGTAAAGAAGGGTCCAATCCTGGGATTACACCATATGTTGCAATAATTTGAGCATATGTATTAGCTCTATTTGCTGCATCTTCTTTAGCTTGTTCTAATTGTGCTTGATATTCAACAAGAGCAAATTGTATCTTTTGAGCGACCTCTTTATCTTCTCTAGTTAAATCAGATTCAATGAAATCTAATGCTTGTTGTGCTGTTTGTAATTTTAATTCTTCTTGTTTAATTGCTAATTCAACAGCAAGTTGAGCTTCTTCTTTTGCAGTATCAAAATCATCTGAAAGCATAGCTAATGTTGCTTGCTCTAATGCTATTTCAATATTCATTCTGTCTTTTATTTGTTCTTGTTCTCCACTAATAAAAGCTGTTGATTCTAATCTGTTTTTAGATATATTTAATGCTGTTTGCTTAGCAGCTTCTAATGCATTTATTTTCTTTTGTGATTCATCTTTTGCAGCTTTAGCTGTTGCTATAGATGGATCTTTCCACCACGCAGTTAATTTTTCAGGAATTGCTTTTAATATCTCTGCTATAGTTTTTCTTGTAGTTTCTTGTTCTCCTTCTAAAGCTTCTACTTCTGAACCTTCCATGGCTTCATCTATAATAGCTTGAACAGTACTAACAGATTGATCTATTTGTTGAACTAATTGAGTTATAGGTGTTCCTGTTTTAAATGCTTCTATTAAAGATGGGGCTACATCTCTTATATCTTCCCATTTATAACCCATTTTTTCAAATTCTGAAGGACTTGGAATATGTCTTAATATACCATCTTTAGCTAAATATACTTCTGGTCTTCCTTCTGCACTTACTAATTCTCCTTCTTCAATAGCTCTCATATCATCAGCAGAAAGTTTTGTATCTTTAACTATATCTTCGGATGAAACTATATCTTTAGTTCCTGCATCAAATGTTTCTGTAGGATTCCATATTCCATTTTGAAATACTTCTCTTTTTCCTGTTTGAGGATTAACTCTAATAGCTCCTTCTTGAGCTCCAATAAATTCAGCACTTAAAGCTTCTCCTTCTGTAATCCCTTGTAATTCTCCAGAACTAATAGTTTTAATATTTGACCAAGCACCACTGCCATATAATTTGTTAAATGTTTCTGAATCTGGAACATGAGCTCGTGTTCCATCTGGCAGTATAGCATATACTTTAGTATCTCCTTGAGCTCTAACTAGTGTTCCTTCTGGAAAAATAACAGGAGCAGAAACTGTTGTTCCGATAGGAGCTTTTGGAGTTCCTTCCCATGTTTGTTTCATTGCCCATTCATTTAGATCATCATATCCTGTTTTACCTATATGCCAAGTATATTCTTCTTCAGTTGGTTCTCTCCCTATATATGAAGTATAAGCTTTTCTAATATCTTCTTTGGTTACCGTTCCTGCAGGAGTAGCAGTTGGTTGAATAGGAGTAGGAGTTATAGGTGTAGGTTGAGATATAGAAGAGGGTTGAGTAGGAGTAGGTTTAATAGGAGTGGGTTGAGAAATGGCACCACCAAAAATATTAGGCAGCTCTTGAGCCCCATATCGTTCCGCCCAATCATAAATACTCCAGTCTCCTTTACCTGGTTTTGCATATCCACCTGATGCTGGATGATAAAATGTTTCACCTAAATCAGGTTTATCTATAAAAGCTTGCTCGACTTGTTGCTTTGTTGGTTTTGCCATAATTTTAAACCCTTACTTTATTTTACTTCTTTATTATCTTCTTTTAATAATTCTTGAAGCTGTTTAATAGCTCCGTCGACCCTTAATGCTTCTTGATTTTTATTATTAAGCATTTGTTGAACTTGATTAATTTCTTCAATAATCCTTTTAAGTTCTTCTTGTTTCTCTTCTATTTTTTTTTGTAAATTCATATTTTTATATTTATATTAATTAATTATTATACCCCTTCGACCTTTTTTAACAAATATTAAGGAAGTTCATCATGGAATGCAAGATCTCTCCAGTTTGATCCATCGTAACCTCTAAACCTTCCAGTATTAGTATTAAAAAATATCTTTCCCGTTACTCCTGTAGGATCACTTGAACTTGTATATAAAATAAGTGGAGATACGAGGTGAACTGATAGAGCAGTATCAATTTTAACTTTACTGTCATATATATAAATAGATGCACTGGTTGTGGTTGTATTCCCGATTACAAATTTTGGACTAGCAATTTGTGTTGGAAAATACATACTATTAGTTCCAACTAACCCAGTTGCACCTGATCCAGTAGTACCACCTGTTAATGTAGAACGTAATGTTCCAGCACTATCATAAAATTTTAATGACTCTTCATCTAATCTCATTCTTCTAGTTCCAGCTTTATATGCTTCTAATAATGGAGCACCACTAGCAACTGCCATTTGTATAACATCTCCAGACGTTGATCCTTGCATTTTTAAATGGGGAACACTCTGATCTAATTCAATATATGTAGTTGTTGCGGCAGATTTAATAGTAGTAGAACTTAATGTCCAGCCCCCGATTGTTCCACCGGTACAAATTATATTTCCAGAACTATCTAATTCTGAATTGGTACCTTTCCATTGTATTTTTGTTCCATCGAATTGAAAATAAGAGGTTGATCCGTTTCCTATATAAGCTCTTGGATTACCTCCGTTATATTGTAATTGTATTCCATCGTTTCCAAAAGTTGTATTATTTATATTTAAAGCAGCAGTAGAAGAAACTAATGTTATATGTCCTGAACTAATATCAGTAGAAGATACTTTACCATAACTTGTTCCATCGGAAATATCATCTAAGTCTCCTATACATTCTGTTAATACTATATGTCCACTACTAATATCTGTTATTGCAACTCTACCATATACTGCTCCATTGTCTAAATCGTCTATGCTTCCAGTACATTCACTTAATAAAATATGCCCACTAGAAATGTCTGTATTTAAAATTCTTCCATAAGTAGCCCCATCTGCAATATTATCAAGAAGTTTATTTGCCACTTCTGCTGTTGCTAAATCAACTGCATCTTTTGTAGCTAATCCTCCAGCATCTGTTAACCATGCAACATTCTGGGAGTTATCTGCGGTAACATCTGCATCAGTATGAGTAATTGTAATTTTCCCAGTAATATGAGCATTGTCAATAATAGCATTTTTTATTTGAGCACTTAAAGTTATTAATTGTCCTGTTGTAACTTCTGCTGCAGTAATTGTATTAGCAGCTATTTCATTTCCTGTAATAGTATTAGCTACAACATCTGATGCTGTAATTAATTTTCCTAATCCTCCTAATGCGTTTCCTCCGAATAC
>Ga0222685_1000096_pt1 | contig 20385 bp, 31 predicted proteins | sample AntAcemetage1077_FD_179836 | JGI IMG/M metagenome (GOLD analysis project Ga0222685, IMG submission 179836) | Saline water microbial communities from Ace Lake, Antarctica - #1077 | ecosystem: Environmental > Aquatic > Non-marine Saline and Alkaline > Saline | place: Antarctica: Ace Lake...
TTGAGAATTTTTAATAGGTAAAATAGTTCTTTTAGAAAATAAATTAGGATCAAAACTCTGTCTATTAAAATCAAAGAAAGTAATTCTTTTAGAAGAAACATTTGGAGGATAAAGAATTTTTACCGAAAAACCATGACGACGATTAGTAATAGATTTTATTTTTCCTCCTTCACTAAAATAAGTATTTCCTCCAAAACTATATTTTGATTGAGTAACCATCTTACCACGACGATTAATATTTTTTGAAGAAAGCGGTTTAATAACGGATAATTTACCCGAAGAGGTTTTAGCAAGACCTATCTTAATGCTTCTCGTTGGTTTATCTATTCTTGTTACCCCAGAAGAAGTCCTTTTAAAAGTCATTCCTCCTTTAGTATAATAACTTATCCCTTTAGAAGGCGTTGCCAAACTAGAAACTTTCTTACTAGAATCACTTTCGCTAACAGGAGGGGGAGAATAAAAAGAAGGCGTTGCCAAACTAGAAACTTTCTTACTAGAATCACTTTCGCTAACAGGAGGGGGAGAATAAAAACTAGAAACTTTCTTACTAGAATCACTTTCGCTAACAGGAGGGGGAGAATAAAATTTAGAAGATTTAGTCGGTGCTATACTTTGACCTTGTTTATAACTTGAATAGGAAGATGTTTTTTCAGCCATTAATTTATAACCATTTATTAAATAAAAAAATAAAAAAAAGGCTAATCCCCCAAAAATAGAGGATAGCCAGCGAACTAAGATCTATAACTAGAATCTTAGAAGCTCTTTACCATTCTTAACAACAGCTTAGCCACTCCCACTAACACAATTATAGTTAGGAATCCTAGTAAGGTTACAAAAGCAGTTATACCTAAAGCAACATATGTAATAGCATCAACCGTTGCTGCGGTTGTGTTAGTTGCAGATACTTGACATTCTCCGCTATTCCAAACATAATCACTATCTGCTTGGGTACAGAGGTTTTCTTGCCATAAGCTTCCCACTAGAAAAAATATGCCTATAATAAACATTAGGCCGAGTAGAGCTAGACCAAGCGTTCCCATCGATTTGATGTCTTTGTCCATTGCCATAACTAGAATTAACAAGAAGCTTGTTTATATATTTTAAGCTATTTTCGTAAAAACAAAAAATTTAAATAATAATAAATTATAAAAAAGTATGATAAATAATTTTAGAGGATAAAAAAATGAATGGACTCGAAGAATACAGCCTAGCAGTAAAAGATATTATCAAAATAGGAAGCGGATTAGGAATAATCATCCCAAAGAAAAAACTAGTGGAACAAGGACTAGAAGAAGGAGATACAGTAAAAGTTTTACTTAAAAAAATAACTAAAGAGGACTAAAAAATGTTCTTTACAAATAGTGGAACAAGAAGATCAGGATATGAAATATTCATGGATTGCTGCTGCGTACTCTACGAATACAAAGTAGTAAAAATAGACGAACTAACAAGAAAAGCAAACCTAGGAAGCATCTGGAGAGATCAAATAATAGACTTCCTGCTAATAAACAACTATTGCACACTAACAGATAACAGAATACTAAGCTTAACAAAAAAAGGAGAAGAAATAGCAAACCTAGCGCCAAACTATAAAAAATCACACAATTTTTACATAAAAAACTACAAAGGTGAATAATAAAATGAAACAATTAGAAATGTGGATACTTACAATAGCAATAGTCATACTATTAATGGCTAGCTGTTTAGTATTAATAGAAATAAAAGAAACAAACAACGAAGAAACAATAATAATACAAGAAAACAACTACAACATAGGAGTTCACGACCTAAAAAACGAACAATGCAGACTAGTAAACCCTTACACAGACTATAAGGAGTTAAAAGAATATGAACGCATCGCACAAGCATACGCAGTAAAAGGAGAAAAACCAGACGCTTTCGATTATAATATAGCATACATCACAATAAAAGACAAATACAAAACAACATAAAAACAGTAAGGAAACAAACAATGATTACACCTAACGAAATAAACACTAAACTATGGAAAAAAGTATGCCCAGCAACAGCAGAAACATACCCAGAACCAAAAAACATCACAGAAGCGGAAACAGGCATCAAACAAGAAACATACATGGAAAACTACAAAGAAGGACTAATAAATCTAATACTAAAAACAGAAAACCTTAATCCAATGCACTTAGGAGAAGAAGGAAAATTCCATGAAAGACAACAAGAACTAAAAGAAACAAAAACAATAAAACTACAAGAAATAGCAGAAGAAAACACAATCAAAACAAACAACAACGCAGCAAAAGAAACCACAAAACAATACAACAAAGAAAAAACACTCTTAAGATCAGAAATACCACAACTAATAGCATTAAAAGAAAGAAGCATGGCAACAGAAAAAGTAACTCAATTAATAAAATTCGGCTATGAAATAAAAACAACAAGAAGCGATAAAAACCCTGAAATGTGGGTTTACAAAAAAGGAATATACGAAGAAGAAGGAGAAACAATAATCAAAGCAGAAACAAGAGAAATACTAGGAAAACTACACACCACAACATTCGCAAACGAAGTAATAGCAAAAATCCAAGCAGACACCTACATTAACCAAGACGAATTCTTCAACCAACAAAACAAACACCCCTACCTAATACCAGTAAAAAATGGAATACTAAATATTAAAACAAGAGACTTAGCACCATTCACACCAAACATATATTTTTTCAACAAAATAAACGCAAAATACAACCCAAAAGCAAAATGTCCAAACTTTATCAAATTCATTAAAGAAATAGTCGAGAGGCCAGACAAAGACATAAAAATATTACAAGAACTATTCGGATTTAGTCTAGTGAAAGAATACAAATACGAAAAAGCCTTCATGCTTTACGGAGAACATGGAAGAAACGGAAAAAGCAAACTATTAAACGTACTAACATCACTCATAGGAAAAGAAAACACTTCTGATTTAAGCCTGCAAAAAATAGAAACAGAAAGATTTCTTATATCTGGATTACACAACAAACTAGTTAATATAAGTGGAGATATAAGTAATGAAGCAATAAATAACACTGGAACATTCAAAGCATTAACAGGAAGAGATACTATAGAAGCAGATCGAAAATTTAAGAATACTGTAAGATTTGTTAATTATGCAAAAATGGTATTTGCAAGTAATGAATTACCACCAATAAGAACAAATAGTGATGCTTTCTGGTTAAGATGGGTAATAATTAATTTTCCAAATCAATTTCTACCTGAGAAAGAATTAAAAGAAAATCCTAATGCTAAACTACAAGATGCTGAATTAATTAATAAACTAACAACCGAAAAAGAATTAGATGGCATTTTAAATTGGTCTTTAGGTGGTTTGGATAGATTAGAAGAGAATAAAGATTTTAGCACTAGCAAAACAAGTAATGAAATAAAATCTGAATGGTTAAGAAAAAGTAATAGCGTTAGTGCTTTTATTATGGATCATATCGAAGAAGATTACGATTCAAAAATTGAGAAGAAGGATTTTAAAACTTCTTATCTTAAGTATTGTAAAAAACACCGAATAAAATCTGTTAGTGATAAAGTTATAAAAATTACTTTAGAACAAGATGTTGGTGCTACTACTAAATATGAGCAACCTTGGGTTGATGGTCAGCAGACTAAAGTTTCTTATTGGGAAGGAATTAAATTACTACCTGTTAGTGAACAAAGACAGCAAAGACAGCAAAGACATAGTATTTCACCCTTAGGCAATAATTTAATTATCCCTATAGGGGTAAAAAAGCCCTCTGTCCTATCTTTGCTGTCTTTATTTGATAAAAACAACGAAAACTTTCAAGCAAAACCTAAAATTTCAGAAGAATATGTAGATTATGATAAATCTCAAGAGTTGGAAGCTGATGTTTCTTCGTTAGGTGCGTCAGCAACCAACTCTATTTTATCATTAATTAAAGAAGGAAACAAAAACCTCTCAGATATAATTTCATTGATAGGAAATGAAGAACTAGCAAAAAAATATATTGAAAAATTAAAACAATCAGGAGATATATACGAACCAAAAAAAGAACACTACGAGGTACTAGAATGAACGAAGAACAATCAGAAAAATTTATAGATTTTCTTTTACCAAATGGAGATCTAAAAAGTCGTGAAGAACTAAGAGAAATACTCAAAGACAAAACAACCGATGAAATAAATCGTTATCTTCCTTTAGAAAATGGTAAAGAATACTAAAAATATTTTATTATTCCAAAAAGTTTAAAAACAACAAACTACAATATATCATTTATTATGGCAATAGTTACCGATGAAAATGTTGTTACAGCTATCAATGAGAATTTAGAATTCTCACCAGAATTTACTGTTTTAGAATCAGAAAATAGTGGATTCGTATATATTGGTAATCTTCATCTACAAAAACTATTCATAGGGAAAAAGATACGTTTAGAAGTGGTGGTTATAAATGAATAAAAATATTTTTACTATAGGACATTTTTTTATTGGCTTTGCATTATTCTCTTTTTCATCTGGTGCTTTTTGGATGAAAATATTAAGTTATAATAGTTTTTCACAAGAATTTTTTATGATGCTAGCTTTATTTTTACTATCGCTATGCGGTGTTTACATAACTTCCAAAGCTTATTTTTTATTACTATCGCGAAATTATGAAAGGAAACCGAACGACGAGCTTGACTCTGTTAATCAGGATAAGAAGAAAAACTCTAAGTCGTAAAGACTTTACACCCTGTCAGTAGCTACTGCAACTGTCGCAAACCCCCTCTTCTTATTTGTTCCCTTTCATAACGCGAGAACATTATTAGGTACAAAAACATGGCTAGAAACATTAAATCAAATTATTTTAACTTCCAAGATTCTAACGATAGAATGTGGAGCGATGATCAAGGTTATTTAGATACGCTCTCAGGTCTCATTAATAAAGCACACGAAGCAAGCATGGATGCAGGCCAAGATGTTTATGATTGGTTCTGGGTTCTTGAACAATTACAACTAGAAATAGACGGTCAATTAGCTAAAAGAGGATTAAATAAAGAATTTGAAGAATTAGAAACCATAAGAAAAGAAACTCGCGAGAAGATTGATTCAGCTTACCAGCGAGTAGGAAATAGAGTTGGAAAACTAAGCCCTGCAGATGCTAGTAAACTTAGAGATATAGTCTATCCTTACAATAGAAAGATTCAAATTCTTATCCACTATTTAGATCTTCGTTTACATAGTGTTAATAAAAAAAATGGTTTTGCTCCTACTTGGTCGGAGAACGCTTAGAGCTTGTTAAAATGGTTTTGATGAATGTTGATGTTAATGGTAATTCGCTTCCATGTACTATTTCTCTTGATGGTTTTGAAGTTAAAGAATTTAAGTATTTAAGAATTCGTAGCTATTCAGATTTTGATAGTTTAGGTGTTATTGTTGGCGAGGAAGGTTCTGGAAAGAGTTGTTATACTTTGCAGCGTGCTTTGTATATGGATGCTAATTTTTGTATTGACAACATTGTTTTTAATGATAAACAATTTTTGAAAGCAACAGAGACTCTTCCTAAGGGTAGTTCTATTGTATGGGATGAGAGCGATAGTGCGAGTGAACATTGGGCTAGTAAGGTTGTTAAGACCTTGACTCGTCGTTTAAAGCGTTGTCGTAAGAACAATTACACTATTTTTTTAGTTACGCCTACTTTTTTTGATTTTAATAAATACTTCATTTTTCACAGAGCTTTATTTCTCATAGATGTTTATGCAGTTTATGATGAGAAGAAAGAAGTTATTAAGCGTGGTCGCTTTCGTTCTTTTAATCGTCGTAGCATGAAAAATTTATACATTAAGGGCAAGATATGGTGGAATATGAAAGCAGAATATCCTAATTTTATTGGTAGTTTCACTAATTATCCTAAGAACTTCCCTATTGATGTGAGCGATGGTGGTGCTTATGATCGTAAGAAAGATGCTGCTATGATTGAAACAGAAGAGGAAACCATTAGTCCTCGCGTGGCAGTTATTAATTATCGTCGGAAGATTATTCCTTTATTAACTAATGTTTTAGAGGGTAAAGCTGTTGGTTTGAGTCAAAGAGAGCTGTCTAAGGCTTTAGACTCTTCACCAGCTACTATTAATGGTGACTTGAAGATTATTCGTAAGGAAAATAAAGTTTAGGGTTTTTATTTGTTATACTAATATATTAACTAAATGTTTGTGTTTAAATAATTATTTATATTTGGAGTGGCTGAGGAGGTAATTACATTGGATATTAAACTAATAAGTAAGAAAAAAGATAAAAAATTAAAAGAATTGCGGGGTATTAGGAAAGAATTTTCTCTTTTAACTAATTCTCAATGGATTAAATTTTCTTTTGCTGCTTTGTTATCGTTTTTATTATTGTTTTATTTAATAAATAACTTGTTCGCCTAGTGCCTAAAGGAATAAAATGGGGTGGGATAATACATTAATGGCTTTTGTTGATCTGCTTATACAGAAGAATATGTTATCTAATTACAAAGATTTTTATGTTACAAGAAATGATATTGTTCTTGTTACTGGTCTTAGCGAGCCTGCTGTTACTAATAATTTGAGTGTTTGTGTTCGTGATGGTTGGCTTCGTCGTGTTGAGATTAATAATGGTTTTGGTCGTGAGGTTCGTTATTATATTAGTAATAATGAATTAATTAGTTTTGTTAATAAATTTTTGCGGTGATATGAATATGGTGTATAAGATGTTTAATTTTTATAAACGTTTATCTTTTAGTGATAGGATTGTTTTTTTGCAGGATTTGTTTTATCTTGCTCGTTATGATCCTAGTTATTATGTTGTTTCGTGGTTTAGTTGGTTGTTTGTTTGGTTTTTCTTCTCTTTTAGGGTTTTCTTGTTTAGTTTGTTGTCTCTTGTTTTGTGGTATTTCTTTTATGGTATGGTGGTTTTGACTTTCATTTATAAGTATAAAAAGAAACATTTAAATACTTAAAAAATAGTATAATCCTTATAACTCAAATTAAAGGGAGTTATAAGAGGTCAAAATGGAAAATAAACTATTTATTGATTTAAAAAATAATGGTGTTGGCGGAGTTTGCAAAGCCAAAGACTTTAAAGCGCAAATAGATAAATTAAGAAATGATCTTCAAGGTGCTGCTTTATGATGCTAAATTATTTCGCAAGCCGAAGAACTGTTTTTGAAAGAGACATCCGGAAAACTAGATCTAAAAAGTTTATCAAAAGCAATGGCTAAACAATGGTCTTAATCAATTAAATGACAACACCACGCTAAAAAGCTTTGGTGTAAAGGAGAACACAATGACTATAACAAGAGAAGAAATAATTCAAGAAAGCATAGTAAGTAGATTTCCAGACGGAGGTATTGAAAGCGTTTATGATGCAGAAGATATTTTCTGGACAGAAACAGAACTTAAAAAAATAATAATTAAACTATCAGGTCTTAATGGAATACTTGTAAGTAGAAGAGATTATACTCAACTAATAAAAACCACTCAATTACTAAAAGAATTGAATATAACAATTAAAGAAGACTAGACACGCTTAACCACAGGTAAACAAAAATGAAATGGAAGGAATGAAGAATGAAGATAACTAAACCAAAAATAGGCTGGAAAATACTAAAAAAAGGAATGACTAGTCAACACAACGATTTCAAATGGAGACTGAACAAGTGGTATACTCATGAAGGAGAACTAGAGCTTTGTAACGCTGGATTCCACGCCAGTAAAGAACTAGTAAGTGCAATGAGCTTTGTAACCCCTGGAATTATCGCTAAAGTAGAATATCAGGGAGAAGTAAAAGAGCAAGAAGATAAGTTTGTGTCTAGCGAAATGAGGGTTATAGAGACTTATCGTTTTACTAAGCGAATGGCTGTTGAATGGAGTATTTATTGTGCTCGTCAAAGCCTTAAGAACTGGAATAGTTATGCTAAAACAGATAATAGACCCTTAAAAGCTATTCAAGCTGTTGAGAATTGGTTACTTAATCCTACTAAGAAGAATCAAGAAGCAGCAGGGTCAGCATGGTCAGCAGCATGGTCAGCAGCATGGTCAGCAGGGTCAGCAGCAGGGTCAGCAGCAAAGTCAGCAGCAAAGTCAGCAGAGTCAGCAGCATCGTCAGCAGCATCGTCAGCAGCATCGTCAGCAGAGTCAGCAGGGTCAGCATGGTCAGCAGCATGGTCAGCAGCATGGTCAGCAGGGTCAGCAGCAGGGTCAGCAGCATCGTCAGCAGGGTCAGCAAGGTCAGCTATGAAAAACAAGCTACACAAGAAACTACTAAAAATAATCGGAGCGACAAAATAATGGAACTAAAATATGAGTACGTAGAAAGCCAAGAAGAACTAAGAAAACAAATACAAAAATGCGAAGGACGACACACTCAACTAAGTGTAATATTTATGGGTGAACTGCTAGGGACGTGTTAAAATCGCAAACTAGGGAAGCGGAATTTTTTATAATTCCCTTTCACCCTTTTCAACTAATAGGTAAAACATATGAACAAACCCAAAAAAGTAGATATAAAAAATCCTTTATTTATACTGGTTGAAGGAGAAGGAATGTGTGAAGTTGGAATGGTTGATATTCAACAACAAGATGATTTTGATAAAGAATGGAAAAAAATAAGATTCCACTATGAAGAAATCCCTGCAATCATTAAAGCACTTCAAAGCAAAATCCCTGAAGTGAATGAACATAATTATGATAAGTGGGATAAAGAAATATTTAATCGTGTTGCATAAACCATCTATTGTAAAGCTTTACAATCACAAGTTTCAAGATACACCCCTGCCTGACGAGAGCTTCGGCTAAGAATGAAGGCACTATAAGGGGATAGATTTTACAAAGTGTATAGAAAATGACAATAGAAAGAAACGATAAAGGGCAGTTCCGTAAGCTGTATATGAATAGCGAGAAAGAAGTTAGGGATCGCTTTCAGGTTGAGTTTAACAAAGAGGAGCGAGATATGTTTACTGATATGCAGATGTTCATGGAGCAAAGTAAAGATGCTACAAATATTAAGCAGTGGGCTTTTTACGCTTGGCTTACAATTTCCAACCATAAGCAGTCTATGGTCTATCTAAAAGAGAAGTTGCTTATAAATACCATGAATAACAAGCGTTTAGGAATTGACGTTAGAAGCGAGATTGAGAACAAATTCCAACAAAATCTTAACAAATTCGGAGGGAATTTGTAGTTAGGAAGTCTACGTATAGGAAAAGACTTTACAATATTGATAGAGGGAATGAAACATGAAGATATTAAATTTATATGCAGGGATTGGTGGGAATAGAAAACTTTGGGGAAACGAACATGAAGTCACTGCAGTAGAGATTGATGAAAGAATTGCAGCTGTCTATAAAGACTTTTTCCCAGCTGATACTTTAATCATAGGCAATGCAAAAGAATATCTGTTAAAGCATTTTCAAGAGTTTGATTTTATATGGGCTTCTCCTCCTTGCCCCACTCACTCACGCATGCGTAATTTGTGGAAGGGAGATGGTAAAGGCATACCTGGCAAGATAACAGGTAGCTCTTTCAAGCTTCCAGATATGGATTTGTATAGTATAATCATTTTTTTAAAGCATTTCTTTAAGGGAGATTGGGTTGTTGAGAATGTTATTAGTTATTATGATCCTCTCATTTCTCCTCAAACTATTGATAATCATTATTTTTGGAGTAGTGGAATGCTTCAAGATTTAAAAGGCAGGCGTTCAAGAGAAATAAGAAACCAAGATTTAGATAAGGGCATTGCTTATGGTTTCAATTTATCTGAATACGATTTCCCTCTTAGGCTAAAGAGGAAGATGTTAAATAATTGTGTAATGCCAGGTACTGGTAAAGCTGTACTTGAAAGCTTCACTAAGACAAAACAAAAGACTTTACTTAATTGATAAAAGGTGAAAAAATGAAAAAAACAAGAGATATATTTCCTTCATTAATAATTGATGAAGATTTAGTTGCTTTAGTAGTACGAGAAGAAGAAATAGTTGATTTTCCTTATGGGGATAAAGCTGGTCGTAAGATGATAGTTATTCCAAGAAAATCTTATGATGAATGGAAAAAAAGTTTTACCTAGATAGAGAATATATGATGATCTTAATAAGTAAACGCATAAAGAAAGGAATTAAAATTAGTAGTATTGAGTTCTTAGAGAATGGCCTTAAAATAAGTCAAGAATCAGGAGAAACAGACATTTATAATTATAGTTGGCTAATCAAACATGAAGTAAAAATAGAAAAGCGTTAATTTGATAAAAAAGGTCACCTATTTAGGCTAAATGTCTTGTTTTAACAAAGTAGTTCTCTTATTAAGTAAAGCCCTATCAATACTTTTACCAATTAGCTCTTCTAAATGCTTATCAATAAAAAAAACGTATTCAGTACTAACACGATAACCTTTATTATGAATAAACTCTTTAATCTTAGTTTCTTTAATTAAATTATTATCAGTTTCCATTTATTTAATCACCTTATTCACATATTACGATTAATGAAGTTTAAAAAGGTTGCTATTGCAGTAACCAAAATTATTAAACTTAAATAACCCCACCCTAGCAAAGCATCACCAGCGCTATCTTTGATTATAAAAAGCATTAAACCAACAAAAGTAACAATGAAACCACTATAACTTAACGCTTCACTATCACTATCAACAAACTTTCTAACAGCCAAAAATAATACTAATCCTATAACGCCCAAAAGAACAAATAATCCTATGCCGTCCATAGCGCCATTCCACCAACTAAGAATATCAGCTGTATCGGTAAACATATTTTTATCAGCTAACAATGATAAATTATAGTTTGCAGTCATTATATCAGTCATTTTATTTTCTTCCAAGCATATATCTAGCGAGTAATATCCCAAATACTATTAACATGATTATTATTGTTGTTATTGCGGCTTTGAATTCAGGCATTAAATGTAATTTACTAACACTATTATCAGAGATTGTTATTAATGTTTCATAACTTTTAACTGTGAAGGTAAGGCTGTCTCGCACGTTATTCCATAATCCAGCGAACCAATCATACCACTTAGGCTCTACAACAACCCCTTCAACACCCTCTCGGCTACTATCTATTCGGCTAGCTAAACTATCAAGATGATTAAATCCACTGCTGTTAAGGTCTGTGTAATCGACTCCTGAAGTATCATAATTACTTCCTAAGAGATTGATAGTTCCTCCTATTATAGCAAAGAATAAACCAAAGCATATTACTAGACTAAAAACTATACTATTCAGAGTCATTTCTGCTTTATGGTTCATGGGGAATTACCCCCTTTGATTTTAATAAAGAATATTATCCCTAAAGCTATAAAACTAGTTATTACTGTTGCAGGGATACTTATTAATTTGAAAGCATTAAGTATAGCTAAAACGCTAAAACTCAGAATAATACTAAATAAAGGCTTGAAACTTATGGTCATGAAAGCAATAAATAAGAATACTATAATAGATAGTAATAAACCAAGATTTTGGTTAGTGGTCATTGTAGTACCAAAAATCTTTATTGCTTCATAAACTAAATCACTCCTATAAGGATGTAAGATATATGCCTTGATAGTAAACGCGCTATCATTAACAACTGGTAAAGTATAAGATAACTCGCCACTAGTAGATGCGCTGCTAGCATTAGAGAGTAGTTCTGCTGGAATTCCAGTAACATTATAATCTTTATACCATATTTCCAATCTAGCGCCACTTATAGCATTATTTGGATCCGCCCATGAAAAAGTAATAGTCTCGTTATTAGCTCCACTCCATACTGTAGAAACTGTTGTGGAATCATAAAGAATAACCTCTGCACCTCCTAAGGTATTTATTTGCAAGGTAATTACTTCGTCAAGACCAGGAAGAAAAAGCGTTTTTTCTGTTGTTAAAAGGACTACCCCTTCATAAATGACTATTACCCTGTAATAAATACTGGTGCTTTTTTCAACGTAAAAACCAACATAACCATCGGTACTCGTTGTTTTTTCATCTATAGTAATCCATAAACCATCACTTCCAGGTACTTCTTGTTGTAATCTAACTATCGCACCGCCAACCTCACTACTTATCTGATCGAGAACTAGAAATCTTTGCAGTTCTAAATCAGCTGATTCTATAAGATGAATATTTATTGTTGTTGTACTAGTATTAGTTATTGTTACATACATCGTTGCTGTGCTAAATCCATCACTGCTAATTCTCAACTCATAACTTGCAGGGGTTAATAATTGAAGATAAACACTTCCTGTAGTAGTATAATTAACAAAGCTCTCTAATCCATAAACAGCAGTTATAGTAGTATTTTGTAGTAATAAAGTAGTTCCTGTTCCATTATAAACATTTATTAAAATACTTCTTGCAGTATATAATTCATAAGTAATATTTCCTGTTGTTAAAGTTGTTAAAGTAATATTTTGAGTGTTATTGTTAGATATGGCATAATCTTTAGCTTTTAAGAATACAGTGTAGTTTCCGATGATTAGATCTTTTAAATAAGCATCACTTGTTGTTGAAAAAGAAACGTTTTCATCAATATCATTATTATAAATCCAACCAGAGAGGTTACTAAGACTTACATTACTAAAAAAATCGATAGCTGTTAAGTTAAGACGCGAATTACTCATATTTTCAATAGTTATTGTTTTATTATCTAAGGCAGACACATAAAATTCTAAAGTCTTATTAAAATAACCAGTTTTTTCTGCGGTTACATTATGCCATCCCTCGCTTAGATGGAAAGTTGTGTTCTCTGATGAATTCACATAAAAAGTAACATTTGAAAGAGTGTCATTTGTAAATATTTGATTCCCCGTGAAATTTATTATGCTCTGATAAAGTGTTCCTGCAAGAATATTTGTTATATTTACGTTTGAATAGGTCTTATTAAAATAATCATTTGCAGAAATAGTTATATCATATAGTGCCGTGTCATTACGTAATAAGTTTGTAACTATACTATTCCCAGTTGAATTAATATAATTAACACCATCAATACTTACATTAATTCCATTTACTGCGTTTCCAGACCATTCATCAACAACAGAAACAGTAAAATTAGCAATGAAAGGATACTGTTGAGCACTTGTAGGACTTCCAGTATTATTCATATATGTTATTTCTGATGTTGTTAAAACAGTATCAAAAAAAGCAACTTCGTCTATAATACCACTAAATCCATCTCCATCATTATCCGCATCATTTCCTAAAATTATATCATTTGTACTTGTTCCAAAAGTATATCCATTAGTAACAGTTACAGTTCCCTTTGAATTTCCATCAACATATAATGTTCCTGTTGTTCCATCTATTGTTATTGTAATAAAATGCCAATTACCATCATTAATTGCTATTGCATCAATACAATAATCTGCTCCATCTTCCGTATACAACATGAGTTGTCCGGGTGAAGCACCATTCATACGAGCAATCGTCAAATGCCAATTATTAGAACCTGCTCCACTTATAGTTCCTATAATTATTCTATTTTTTGCATCTGTTGGAGTATTAAATGCAGTATTCATCCATAAGCTAACACTAAGTGCGCCAGTTTTTCTGTCAGAAACCAAATATTCATTATTAGTTTCATCAAAATCATAACCATTACTAATTATTCCAGTAGCTAAAGTAGGCGCATCAGCAGGAGCAGTAAAATCATCAGCACCAACACTATCTATATAATTTTCAAGTTCATAATAAGCAACAGTATCACTAGAAGAAGGAGCAGTTCCAACAGCAAGACCCAAAGGCATAACTAATAAAAGAGCGAGGATAGTTATTAATAATATTTTCTTGTTCATTTTTCTACCACATGACCTTGAGCGATAGCTGCAAACTTAATTAAATCAGTTAGATCATCATTAATAATAATCTTTAAACAATCATCAGTAGCACCATTCAGGCGTAAAACAACGCCATTTTTATCTTGACCGCCAAAAGTACGACGAGAGATAAAACCATAAAATCCAGCAGGCGCTTTAGAACTATAAGTATTATCATAATTTCTTTCAGCAAAACCACTATTATCCCTAATAACAAAAATGTTTTTTTGATAACCGTCGCTAAGTCTTAATAACACTCCATTAGTAAGAGCTGGAATACCACCAAATAAACTAGTATCCATAGCTGCATTATCAGTAATGCTAAAAAGAGAACGGACAATATCCCATTGTTTATTTCTAACACTACAAACACTGTATTCTTTAGAAGAAGTACCACCATCAACAGCCATGTTCCACTCAGCAAACTCAACAATACTATTTAAAGAAAAAGCTTTATCTAACGGAGCGTTAAAACTAATATTATCAACGCCAACACCTGTAATCATACCTTGGAAAAAACTATCATCATCATAAATATTAATAGCTCGACCAATACCAGCACCAGCAGTATCGCTAACAGAAACATTTTGCTCATCAATAATTGCTATAGCGGTTAAAGAAGTGGTGTTAATTACTCTAGTAAAATAATAATCAATAACTTCAGTTGTTTGATCTTGAATAAAAACATCTACATTGTCACCAACTGCTGTTTTAATAGAAAAGACTGATTCATCAATATCATCAACAGCACTAATAACGCCTAGAACAGCGAAGAAACTTACAACAATAAAAAATAATATTCCTGAAATAACAATTATGGGGTTACTGTTCAAAATCATCACCCTTTGCAGTGGAGAAATCATCATCATTGTTAATAACTGGCAAATTAGCAAACTCATCAGTTCCAACATTATTACCTAGATCGCCGAAACCACCTGCAGAACCTCCACCACTAAAATCTTCTTTTGAACGGCTATAAAATATTACTCCGCCAACAATACCAATTAAGAAAATGAATACTGGAAAATGACGGAGAACGTAATCCGTTACTGGAACACTGGATTCCACGCCACTAAAAAAAGGATCTGATAATATAAAAGTCCAACTATTACTCAAAATCATGCCAATAAAAGTAACAATGAACAATACTCCAACGAACAATAAGAAAAACCATGCGTTCTGAGTCGGTAAAGTGAAACTAGTTACTATGTAAGCTATCAAAAGGAATATTAAGAAAACAACAAAAACTATATCTGTAATGTATAAATCATCACTATAATTAGTGATTTGTTCTTTAGTATAATTACTAGCGACACTTTCATCTAACGAGTTAATGCTATCAGTCCATAAACCACCAAACTTAACGAATATTATACTACATATAGCAAATAAAAATAACGTGGCCATTACAGCGATTAACCCATTAAACAACCCTTTTTTATTCATCAACGTTTATTCCTCAATAAAATCTTAAACATCATGTGGCGACTTGTTATTCCTCGACGATGATAATACTTTTCCATTCTCTCTTTATCACTTTTTAATACTCTAATCCAACTAAATTGTTTAGCTCCAGCCATCAAAAGCAATCTCCTTAGTTTTTCCTGTGATCCAATCAATCAAAAACATTATAGCTATTAATAATAAAAATAGTAGCATATACTTAAATAAAGTAAAACTGATATGTTTACAATTCATAATGCCAACTACATCCACATCTAGCTTATCAATAAGCAGTAAATCTTCATTAGATAAGGTTTTTACTTTAGTGTTTGAATCATAAATAGTTAAATTATTAGTTATTCCATCACAATTAACGCATCTAAGACCTATAAGGTTATCTTTTGGATAAAAAACTACTTCATCAGAACTAAAAGTCATACATTGGTACGTTCCTGTAGTATTTGAGAAGTAACCAGTACCAAGGATTAATAAATCTTTATCAAGAACTTCTATTTCTAAAAAAGTATCTGCAGTTACTGATGAACGAACACAATATTTATAATATTCGTAATAAGGTAGTTCTTTTGGTGAGAAATCAACGTTTTGTAAGTAATGATCATTATTAGTTAATACCAATCCTGAAAAAGAAGTTTCTGTGCTATCTAACACGCTGTTATGTGCTGTTCCACATGTTCCACCTGAGAAATCTTTAACTAGATAGACACTTATTCCAACAACGAACAATATGGTAATTATTAGAGCTAGCGTTAAGTAGTTATTAATTCTTTTTTTGTTTAAAAAATACAACTTAATAGTATCTAGGAATTAGCTAATTTATATATTTTTGCAAAAACTTGCAATAAAAAGCTTTTTTAAGAAGAAATAAAAAGAAAAAAATTAGCTACTACCTAAAGGACGATAAAGAGTAGTATTGCCTTTCAACTGACCAATAACATAACCTAAATTACTAGTAACCTCGCTCATACCCTCAACGATTAAGATAGTATTAGCGCCATTAATAGTAGCTGTGGCTTTCAAATCAGTAGCACTATCGCCTAAAGCAACAATATTTTTAGTGGCAACAGTGAAAATATAAATACCACCAATCATAATAATAGCCGATAAAACTATAAGGCTCATAAAAGTAATAATACCTGCTTTGTCCGTAAGCTCATAACGCTTTTGATTATTACGCATAGCTTCAAGAGCGAGTTGTTTATCAATAGGGTGCAGCCTTGTTTGCATATAACGCGCATCATCAATAGCCTTAACAACACTCTTATTAGTGGTTTTATCAACAACTTCTTTTGAAAGTAACACTTTACTGCAAGGGCTTAAATATTGAAATTCGCCACTTTCATCAGGGATAACCCACCGTTCAGGCTTTCCTTTACTCCAATGTTGAGGATCACGAAGAATAAGAATACTAGGATTATCTCTGAAAACAAAAACTCTATTACTCTTATTTTCTTTATCGACTTCAATTTTAGCTCTAACTACTTGCGAACTTGATAAATCACGACTCCAAACCCTGAAATTATGCTTGTAATTGCTACGACTATATAATAAATAAAAACCTAATCCTCCAATACCAAGTAATAAAACAAAGCCAACAATTAAAAAACCAAAAATACTACTATCCATTTTTTATCACCCTCTAAAGACACTAGGAACGAACCGATCAAGAATATTTCTTCTTTCTTGAGTCATTGGTTTAACTTCTCTAGTCTCCTTGAAACTTTCTCCATAATGACGACGTTCAGCATCAGCAATGGTTCTAGTTAAAAATAAATCTATTTGATGAACAATAAAATAAATTATTGGATTAACATTATCTCTATCTAAAGACCATTTTTCTCTTTTACTCCAACAAAGGATAATGAGATCCCCACCAATAAAATTCATTCTTCTAATATGATAACTTTCACTGCTAGTATTTCCCATTACATTATGATTATTAATTAATGGTTTTAAACACATCATTAGTTCTTCAACGCCTTGCTGATTAACCATCGGCGTGACTAATTCGGTGTTTTTAAAAGGATTTCTTTTTCTTCTAATGACTATTTTGGAAGGGTTATTCTCATCAACTACTTCTTCTACTTGCATCAAATAATATTTTATTTCTTTAAGAAGGATACTAGGATCATTTCTTAGTTTGAAAGTATCGTAACCCATTTCTTGGGGCTTCCAGTCGCTATCATAACTAGAACCTTCATCATTAAAAGAATCATTATTTAGATTATCAAAAGAATCGTTTTTTTTAGCCACAAACCAAGAAATAGAAATAGTCTTTTTTAAACTTTTTGGAATAAGAAAAGGTTGGTTGCTAGATTAATAGAGGGAGAAACATGGAAAACCTACTACTTACCAACAACCAACTGATATAATCAACGCTTTTTTAATATAGGTCTTAGTTCAAACCCAGTAAGGGTTTTAGGAGCTTTAAAACTAGTAATACCATAAATTAAAGCAGCTAAACTAGGACGGTAACGACCTTTCATATAAATTTTACTAAGCATATACTTAATCTCTGCTTTACTAAACTTAACTTTCTTACGCTTCTTCTTAAGCTTATCAATTTCAACTAATTTCTTAACAGTTCTAGGACTAAAAACAGTTTTCGCCTTTGTAATAAGAACTTGCTTAGTAAGCAAAACGCTGCTTTGAACGTTGTACTGGTTTAACCTTCTGAATTGAACAGTAGCTGTTGATTGAACATTTAGTTGAGTTTGAGCTAAAGCTTTACTTTGTACCTTACCTTGTTGCAATATCCCTTCTACCAGAGATTGTTTAGATTGTACTTTCTTGAACCTAGAACTAGAAAGTAACGTTCTAGCTAATACAGATGCTGATTTAGTAGAATTAGAAAGTATTTTAGATAATAATTTGATACTTTGATTAAAACTTTTAACTTCTTGCAAAACTTGGGGCTTAACAATACTGAGCTGATAATTCTTAGTTTTAAATTGTTGCAATTTAATCGTTTTAGTCTTTTGAATGGTTTTCTGCTTATATCTTTGAGTAATAGTTCTTTTAAGGGCATTATTCTTTTTAATTGTTACAGGAGTTTCTAAAATAATGACTTGACCATTAGCAGCCTTAATTTCTAAACCACCACTACTAGTTGTTTTAACTTTTGTTCGTCGGTTAATGTCTTTAAGCGTGGTAATTCGCTTTTTCACCTTTGCGACATTCTGTTCGCCTATTTTTATAGATCGTTGAATATTAAATTTTATTGTTTTACCTTGCTGAGTGGATAATTGATTATTAATAGCGTTAAAAAAATCTTTTACACTAGATTTAGTTACTTTGACTTCACCAGAACGTATTAAACGCTCTTGATCCTTAACAGCTCTAAGAAATGATTTCCTACTAAAGAATCGCTTGTTCTTTCCAGTGATAATATCCTCAAACTGATAAACTGGTTTACCACCTACAGTTGCAGAAACTCTTTTAGCTTTAATCATCAAACCCTTATCCAACTTACGAGAACGAGCAGCTTGTTTTAGAAGCATATTAACAAATTTCTCTTTTTCTTTACTACCAATGTTCTTTTTTGGATATATAGGTTTTACAGAATTCTTATTAATAATATTTAACCATTTAGCAACTCTTGGTTTAGTTACTTTGACTTCACCAGAACGTATTAAACGCTCTTGATCCTTAACAGCTCTAAGAAATGATTTCCTACTAAAGAATCGCTTGTTCTTTCCAGTGATAATATCCTCAAACTGATAAACTGGTTTACCACCTACAGTTGCAGAAACTCTTTTAGCTTTAATCATCAAACCCTTATCCAACTTACGAGAACGAGCAGCTTGTTTTAGAAGCACTTTCAGAAGCTTTTCAAACTCAGATACTTGCGATTTGGAGAGTTTTTTAAATTTAGAGGAACTAACAGATAATAATTTCTTATAAGCTCTCAAATAAGCCTTAGAAATCTCTCTGGTAGATTTAGGAAACCTAGCAGGAACAAGACCTCGTTCAGTAACACGAAAAGAAGGTTTAACAGTCCTAATAACGCTAATATGTTGATTGCCAAACTTAACAATACTCTCCAACTTGCCAACAATAGTACGAATCTCTTTTTTAGTGGTTGGATTAATACGCATAATAATCTTAGCACCCTTCAAACTACTAGGCTGTAAAATAACTTCACTATAAACCTTAACAGGATTAGCACTCTCTAAGAAATCAATTATATTACGATAAGTCTGTTTAGAAGGCTTTTTCATATTACCCATAGCTTTAGAAGCAGCACTTCCAATAGCTTTTCGTGTACTAGAGCTTAAAACAACAGCAGACACCTTAGTTCCAATAGCAGCGCCTCCAACAGTAGTTCCTAAAGTAGTAATAGCTTTAGTTAAAGCAAAAGCAGGAGAATTACCATCAGCAACCAAAGTACGATATTCTCTACCTAAATCAAAAAGTAACAAAGGAATAGCAACCGTATAAGCAGCCTTACCAATAAATTTACTAATAAGACGAAATTTAGATCTTGTACTTTTAGCAGTTAAACGAGCAGCAGCATCAATACCAGCGCCAGCAGTAAAACCAACAACTGCACCTTTCCAATCACGAATCCCTGCTTGAAAACCCATAATTATATCCGCAGGAACAGCAAAACCTTTCTTAGCGAGCTTAACACCAAACTTATCTAAGCCCTTATAATTAGCAGCGCTAATAGCATTAGGGAGCATCACAACAAAAGTATTAGGTTGCAAATATCTGGGGAGAACAATATTTTTTAAATCAGTTCTAGTAACACGACTAAGTTTAGCAGCAACATTATTTTTATTAATAGAGTTTATTATTTCAGGAGAGAGATTTTTAATATTTAGTTTTTTTGTATCGACAAAGTTTTTAACATCTAGTTTTATCTGAGCATCCAAACTAAGAGGAAGAGAAGGTTTTATTTTGTTAGCTGGTCGAAGAATGTCTTGTTGAGTGATGGAATTACTAAAACCAACACTAAACTTATTTTTTGTATCGACAAAACCCCATATTTTTCCTTGAGAATTTTTATTTTTAAGAGGTAAAATAGTTCTTTTAGAAAATAAATTAGGATCAAAACTCTGTCTATTAAAATCAAAGAAAGTAATTCTTTTAGAAGAAACATTTGGAGGATAAAGAATTTTTACCGAAAAACCATGACGACG
>Ga0222685_1000101_pt1 | contig 19647 bp, 27 predicted proteins | sample AntAcemetage1077_FD_179836 | JGI IMG/M metagenome (GOLD analysis project Ga0222685, IMG submission 179836) | Saline water microbial communities from Ace Lake, Antarctica - #1077 | ecosystem: Environmental > Aquatic > Non-marine Saline and Alkaline > Saline | place: Antarctica: Ace Lake...
AACTCCATCTGCTCTTTCACCTCTTTTTTTTCATCTGCAACTGAATACAAGCCCTTACTTTTGTCTTTTTCAAGTTCTTTATATTTCTGTTCAAGAAAATCTAATCTTTTTTGTGGTGTGTTTTCTGTATCTTGTCTATACTTATTGTCAAAGAAAATTCTACAAAAATAATCTTGTTCAATGTCATATACTACAAATTCCTTATGACACCTGCCCCAGTCAAGAGACACCTCAATAAAATCAATAATTCCAGCGTTTTTTCTTTTTTGAAGATGTTTTCTCATACTAATTTATTCTTAGCTCTTAATTGTTTACCATCACACTCCACACATATAAATCTAACAACTATAGTTAATTAAATTAAACCTGTTCCTATAATGAATGTGTTATTTAAAACAAGATAATAATTTGTAATCTAAACCTATTTTTTTACATCTCTTTTTCAAGACCTTTTTATTTATTTTAGGATTGGAATTAATTATTTTTAATAATTTTTGCAAGGTATCTTCTGGTGATTGTTTCATATAGTTTAGATAAGGGTTTGTTAGTTAAAATATCTGTATACTGCTTGTCCTGCTTCCCAGCACAATAATATTACGGCAATATCAATCGCCCTAATTGTAATTTTCCTCATACGTTTATTTGTTTAATGGATGTATTATTTAATTCCACGTTGCTTCTATTGAATCTACTCCTAGTTTTTTATCTATTATTCTACAAAGTTTTTCTAGTTTTTTAAAGAAGTCCTCACCGTCTTTCATCGTGCTTTTGCCTAATCTTCTTTCTATTGCTTCATCTTGTAATTCAAGTGCTATTTTATCAATCTCTGTATTTTCAAACTGTTTTGGTATCTCTATTTCAAAGAAATGGTCACCTGCTCCACTGAACCATGAATCTATCTCTCCTTTTGTCCATAAGTCTGGGCTAGATTCTGCCATTTTGTTGTTTGTTTCAAGATACCCTTGCATTCTTTCATAGTGTTTTGCGAATAAGACAAGGTTATAAATGAAACCTTTACCAAACTCTGATTCTTTTTTCTTCATACGTTTATTTGTTTAATGGATTAGTTAATATTTAGGTTGTTTTTCGCTCCAAGTTGTCCATCTGTATTTCCCTGGTAAGAATAGTTTAGTAGAAATCCACCATTTATATCTATTATACAAAGTTTTCTTAACATTTATCTCAAAAATCATATCATTTGTTATCCACCATTCAAAATTAGTTTTTTTAATCTTCATAGTATTGTCAAATTATTTATTTTTTTAGATATATAATTTAAGTTGTGTAAGAAATTCCCAAAATTACAAGTAGGACATCTGAATTTATGGCACTTGCTGTCTTGGTCCCAGTAGGTATATAAACCATCTTCTTTGCATCTAGGACAAATGCAACTTTTGCTGATTACTCTTTTTTTCTTTAGTGTCTTGGATATGTGCTGTAAATCTTGATTCGTCATAGGCTAAAAATTCAGTTATTGATTGGTAAAATGTATATTTTTTACCGCTCTTTTTATGAATTAGGGTTAGTTTATAAAACGGTAGTCTATAATATTGCATATCGAAGTATGTTTGCTATTTCAGCACATTCATCTTCTGTCCCATAATATAACAATTCAAAGTCAAGAGGGTTAGAAAGATATTCGGTGTTATCCTCATCAAATATTCTTATCCATTTTCTACTTGGGCTGTATTCTATAAATCTATTCATAAGTCGTATGGTGTTAATGATACTTGTCCGCTTTTTAGATGAAACCACATGTCAATCGTTCCGTCTAGTCCGAACTTATTTTTACTCACCTGGATCTTCATTTCTACCCATTCGGCGTCTGGTTCTTCTCTGGTCTTGTCCCTCTTTAGCACCAGTGCAAAGTCGGCAGAGGCTTCTATCGCACCAGATCCTTTGTATCCAGCCCCAGCTCCCCCACCCTTTTGTGCTGCATTGCTTATTTGAGATAATAGCAGTATCGTTATTTTAAGTTCCTGTGCTAAATTTGATAAGTCATGTGCTATTCTGGACATCAGCGGAGTTTCTTCATATATCTTGCCATGGGTAATTTTCTGTATATAATCTATCATTACAACTTTTACGCCTTTTGTGTATACATCCTTTCTGATTATCATTTTTATCTTTTCAAAATCAAAGTCGGTATGTATATCAAGATTTGAATGGTTTAAAAATAATTTACCCTCATCGATGTTATTTTTTGTTTCTTTATCTAATATTCCCTTGATCACTTTCATTGATGATAATCTGTGTCTAATACCTATCAGCTTTGCTGTCAGATCTGTTTGGCTCATCTCGGTTGATACTATGCTCACTGGTATCTCTTGCTCTAATAGGCTATGAACTATATTCAAAGCATATGATGTTTTACCTGTACCATGCCACGCGCCTATTACCCAGAGATGTCCGGGGCGAAGTCCGTCAATCAAATTATCTATTTTTCCATTTCCCGAACTAAAACCAATTATGTTTTTACCTTCTTCATATTTCTTTGAATATTCTTCTTGTAATGTGTTTAGGTCTTTTAAAATTGATTGCACTGAATCGTTCTTTGTTTTTAATGGGTTGACTTCGTATAATCTATTTTGAACCTCGGCCAGTAATTGATTGATTTCTTTTTCGTCATCATAAACTTCTTGTGTGTTTGTTTCCTGTGCTGATAATATCTGTCTTCTAAGTGATTTGTCTTTTACTATTTTTGCATAGTCTTTTATGTGGCCAACTGTTACCACGCTGTTTATTAATCTTGTTAAATACCCAACACCACCGATTGCTTCTAGTTGTTTTTTGCTTTTTAGCTTTTCAGACATTGTGACTATGTCTATTTTTGTCCCAGCATTAAAAAGTTCTAAATAACCACTAAATATACCATTGTGTTTTATTGAATAAAAATCATCTTGATCAATAAAATCAATAATGTGGTAGATTGCTTCTTTATCTAATAATAATGATCCGAGTAAACACATCTCTGCTTCTAGATTTTGTGGTAATATTTTTTCTAGTTCGTTTAAATCTATCATATTATAATTTTCTCCTTTCTGAAACATCTAATTTAATTTCTTGTTCTGGTATGTTCCAGTTTTCAAGTATTGTTGATAGTTTCATTTTTGGCCACCCTTCCTTGTCGCATTTCTTTTTTGCATTATCAATTTTCGTTTTGATTTCCTTGTTAATCTTCTCTGGATCATCGCCGTTCTTTTTCTGGGATAGTTCTATCATCCCGTCTATTGTTTTTTTGTAGTTAAAATATATTCCCGATGTTTCCGGTATATTAAATACCTGCATATAGTATTTTGAAAGTTTTACCACAAACCCCCTTGGAAGTTTAAATTTGCTCTTTGGTTCTATTTCCTCTCCACTCTCGTCTAATTCAATTGTTGGTTCTTCGTACATAGGTTTTTTGTTATCTGGCGATTTATCGCCCTGATAAGTTAAGTAAAGTAAAGTAAAGTAGGATAGGCTTTCAAAGCCTTTCAAAGCCTTTATTTCATCTGGTAAAGCCTCTAAAATCCTTCTAACCCCTATCTCAATATTTGGGTTAGTTGACTGATGTTTTCCAAATTGTATGATTAAAATCCAGCTTTTGTGTCTTATAATCTTTTCGTCTTTAGTAAATTTTTCTAATATTTTCTTGATTTCTTTTTTTTCTGCTCCGGTTTCAAGTGATAAGCGTCTTTCTGTTATTTCATAAATACCAGCCACGTTGCATAATGGGTTTGTTAAAAGATATAAAAAAACTAATTTTTCTGGCATGGATAGTTCCTCGACATATGGATCTGTCCAGAAACTGTCTTGGATGTATCTTTGTTTTGACATATGTTTAATAAAAAAACCACAAGTTCACGCTACTATCGCCTAACGGAGTGATTGAACAGCTACCGCCAGAGTGTTTAAACTCTGAATAGTTTTGTGAACCCGTGGTTCTTGTATTAAATTGCTGTTCTTTTTTAGGCATATTTTTTTATTTGTATTTTCATTATACCATTTTTTACTACTATTGCCAACCTCTCTACTGTGGATAACTAATCTGACATTACCCTGTTCCACAAATCTGTATTCATTGATTGTTCTTGTGCGTATGATTGAAATTGTAGATCTGCTTTGTAATAGTTTTTTTCGCACCATCCTATCATGAGCAGTGAGAAAAATATAAAAAAGATTAGCGGTAAGTATTTTTCTATTCTCATGAGCCTTTCTTCTGTCAGCTCTTTTTTGATGGCTTGTTTTATTGTGCCATGTCTGCGAGTTTTCATATTGTTATATATAAAAATTATGTTGTTGTTTTTATTATATACTATATTTGGTCGCTTGTCAATGGTTGCCTGTGGATAAAGAGTGGATAAACAGAAAACCGCTACTCACCATTATTGGAACTCGCTATAAATAGTGATGAGTTCTCTTAATGATTTTCACGATTTTCTGCAACCCGTGGTCTAGCCGATCCCGAGGAATATTCCACACGGAATTAGCTTATTCCTTTACGTTCTTTTTTTTATACCAAGAAACAAAACTTTCCAAAACTGCTTTTACACCAGCACGAATACCAGCAAATACTACACCAACCCAAGCACCTGTTGCAAAATTCTCTAGAGATAATTCCTCAATGTTTGGAATTATAAATATAGAAAATCCAGCAAAAAAAGTTACCATTGAACTAATTAGATACCTTTTCCAATGTTCTGATAATAATTTTTTCATATCGCCTTTGAGTTTGAATCCTCTCTTAGTTAAGAGGTAAGTGATTGTTTTTACAAAATAAGCTGGGAATCTTCGTAGTCTTCCTTTGCGGTCTTCCATCTCAACATATCCATCTTTGTCTATATCCAGCTTCTCGGCCACATTACAAATATATCCAGTTCCATAGAGTTTGTAGTTTTCAGCGACTCTGCGTATAAAGCGTTCTAAGCCCTTTTCCTGTGGCTGTTTGATATAGTGGTCAAATAGTGGGTGATAACCCCTGTCAAGCCCCTCACACTTGCTCACAGCGTGTGTTATTGTCCCTCCGCAGTATTGCTGTACCCTATCTCTGTTATATGGGCAGGATGTTGGGATGAATACTTGAATCGGGGATCGTTTGATTGCTTCTTTTAAGTCTTCTGCATTTGTATAGACTCTTTCATACATCACATCAAATCTCTTTACAAATTCTAATCCCACATCTTTCATTTCCTGTGTTATATTTGTCAAATCTCTGAACCAAGCACCACTCTCGCCGTTCCACGGACAGGCTGATTGTGGGACAATGCCATGATTTCTCATGCTCCACCAAACTGCTCCGCCAGTATTTCCTTTTGCACTGGTACCAGACATTGCCGAAGTAAATCTCTCACTACAATCAAACTCACCAAATTTATTCAAAAATCCTTTTTCTTGTAACCATTGCATATTTCCTATTGATAAAGTTTTACTGCGGATCAAGTTATTGAAATGTGCTGACAATACTTTTATTGCCGAAAATGTCACACACCCCATCGTATCTCCTAAATTTGAAAACTGCAATTCCCCGGCTGAATAATATTCTAACCAAAGACCACTTTTGAGCATAATCGTGTGCTTTACTCTTTCGTTGGATCCGAATACTAAATCTTTTGGTTGTATTTCTTCGAGGATTACTCCTGTGTTTTTTAATTTTTGCATATTATCCTTCAATTATATATCTAAAGTTTATTACTGACTCTTGCCCTGCTAAATCTCTTTGATGTGTCCACCTAAAAGTCAAGCTGTTATTATCGACTGCATTTACACTAATTTTTGATATGTTTGTATTATTAGTATATTGTATTAAATATGTAGTATCATTTGCATCAGTTCTTGGGTTTACTCCATAAGTTGTTCCGTTTACCCACCAAGCAGAAGTTTGTACGTCTGCATTAATGTGTTGATTATTCCAAGATTCTGTAACGGGATTACTACCTGCCCATAGATTACCTACACACGTAACTCTTTTTGGTTTAAATCCAAGAGTAATTGCTATATCTGTATTTGTTAAAGTATCTACATCTGATGTTGTAGTATAACTTCCATCAACAATTTTTGCACCAGTTTCAATAACCATTTCTGTCGCCGAAATTGCACGAGCAACTTTGTATTTTTTTGTTCCACCAGTGTTATCAACTCCGCCGGCTGTGTCAGTTTCTAATTGTTCATCATTAATTGTTAGTCCAGAAAAACCAGAGACAACTTCTCCTTCTCCTTGAATAACACGCACTTCATCATCAGCAGACACATTTTCTCCTTTTAAAACAAAACCAATAAACCTGAACATTTCTTCTCCCCATGCCGAAGCATCTGTTTTATAAACTTTTCCATCTGAAATTTTAAGATATACAGCCAACGCTTTTGTAGTTGCATCGATTGTTTCTCCTGCTGTGTATAAAACTATATTTTTTACACCGTTTGCTACTGGGGTTAATAATTGCATATCAGTTCCATCATATACCACTTCTATTTCTTGTCCATTTTCAATATCTCCCAATACCAAATCTTGGTCACTATATTTTTTAATTGTTTGAGCCCCTATACTATTCACATTCAAAGTCACCGCACCTGTGTTGGCGGCGTTGGCTTGAAATCTAAATTTTTGCCCGGCCGCATAAGCGACTATTGACGAGTCTATTGCTAGAGTGACTGTATTGCCATCTCCTCCTGCTGTTTCGTAATCTCCTGCATTGACGATTATATCATCTCTCATTTCATTCCATTCTGAGGCGAGGATGTCATCATCGGCGGCGACTACTGGGGCTGTTATATTGGTACTCATATTTTTTTATTTAATTCCTGCGTTATTGTGTATTGGTTCTTCTATTGCTCTTTTAACATTCCAACCTCTCATTATTCTACGTCTTAAAACATCTTGTTTGAAATTATATATTTTTTCCCACTGAGCAATTGTTTTTGTTATCCCTTTATAAGTTAAAAATTTATTTCTTCTGGTGTTGTTTGCTTGTTCTTCTTTTGTTGCCCATTTACAGTTATCTTTACAGTAATTTCCATCATTGTTTATTCGGTCTATGCTTGTGTTTTTTTTACCGTGTTTTTTTACGTGTTTATCATACTCTGTTTTCATATCCCTAACAAAATCCTCAATATTATTCCATTCGTTTTTTATCCCTCTACTACCATAGTTTTTATATTCTGTTGAGTTACTATTATTACATCTTTGTTTTATTAAATTATAAATTATATATAATCTGTGTTTTCTAAGGCCGTGCTTATAATTACCCTTTCCACACCCACAACTTTTTGTATCACCACTTCTTAAGTGAGATGTTGTTGTAATTGTTTCCTTTCCACAATCACATTTACACAACCACATCATGCATCTATATTTATTTTTTTTTAATTCTTTTATAACCTTTAATTTCCCATATCGTTTACCTAATTGATTGATTGCTCTTTTACCCATATTTGCTTTGTTTATAATTATACTATAATTATAACCTAAGCATCATTAAAAGTCAAGTCTAACTATCACTCACGGTAATTGTACTTCTAACATTTAAAGTTTCTACGTTACTCTTTACGACTGTTTGAGTAAATCTATTTAACATAACACCACTATCTGCCGCACCAGTTCCATCTATGAAAAAAGCAAATTCTTCATAAGTTCCAAAATCTTCTGTGGCATTATAAAAATTCTCTAAATAAGCGATGTTATTAGAATATGTCCCGGATGATAAAGCCTTGCGGTATACTTCTGTTCCAAGGGTTGTCTGGGCTTCGGCGGCGGCAGTTGAGTCGGATCCCAATGCTCCATAATTTACCACGCCAGTATAGGTTGTGGTATTTGCCCATCTTTGAGCTATTACGGATCGTCCAACTGTTGTGGTCACATTGTGGATCACGTATCGTCTTTTCAAACAGTGTTTATTTAGCTGTGTTATATACCAGTGATATTTCATCCAATTTTCGTGGAGATTTTCAGCAGTATTTTGTCCAGCTTTTATTAGTCTGTGTCTTTCTTTTATTACTTTTTCAATAAGCCAATTAAGATGTTTTGCTCGGCGAGATGTTGATTCGCAAACATTAAGCACATGCATTCCACATGCTTTTGGATTTTCTTTTTTTGTTACTTCGATGTCAGCTTTTTTAATCATAAAGAGTCAATTATTATGACTCTCTACGGAGTTCTTATTTAGTTGCTCGGGCAGGATTCGAACCTGCGATCTTCGGATTATGGGTCCGATGGGATAGCCTGACTTCCCCACCCAGCTATATATTTATTATACCACATTTTTAAGTTATCCAAAAGAAGCAAGATTAAATCTTGACTTTACTGGTTGTCCTGTACTTGGTTCAAATTTCCAATTGTTTGCGTTTTTATAAGTTGCATTTACATCACTACATTCTATATCTTCATCTTCTTCTGCCACTAAAATGCCCCCCAGCGTGGCGATATTAACATCTGCACATTCAACATCTTCATAGGATACCGCAAAAGTCTGGACTACACTGTCAGTATTCAATTCCACATCCTCTCCGTTGGCCAGAAGTTTTTGCATGAACTCAATCCACCCAAAAAGAGTAGTCCCAAACTGAACATTAAAAGTTAAATAGTCTTTGAATTTCCCCTCTTTTTGTTTTGTCCTGATCGTCTGGATCACATATTCAGCACTTATACTTCTATTAGTGGTTTCAACTATTGTCAAAAGCTGTCCGGTGTCTAGTCCTTTTTGATCTGTTTTAAATGTCCCAGTAATAATAGGATTACCAAACTCTTGCACTTTGGCTTGTGCAATACTCAATGCCGTTGCATCGTCTTGGATATTTCTGTCGCTTATTGGATCTAATTCAAATATACCATCGCCTAACCTCAACGCTTTCAAAGCATTGGCCGAGGCGGAGTCTGTATATTCTATATTTATTGGTAGTCTTTCATAATAAGTAAACTTCAAAAAGTCTCCTGAATCGTAAGTATCTTCACTATCTGTCGCGCGCACGGATTGAGCATTTGAATTGTATACATAGTCAACTGTGGTTTCGTCTACTAATCCCTCTATTCCCGATGTCTTTGCTGTGGCAAATTTTGAAAATGTATCTCCATTGGTCTGTGCGGTCACGGCTTCAACTGTAAAATTATCATTATCTACCTTTGTCACTTTTCTTACTGCGTTTGCTCTGGTTCTATTGGTAATGTAATCGCCAGTCACTAATCCATGAGTGCCTGCGGTTATATTTGTTGTAGTTGTCCCAGCCTCCATCAAGTCTGTGCTTGTATTATCGTCCAAAGTGATTACTAAACCACTAAACTTTGATGTCAAATTAAATTCTCTTTTTGCACTGTCTCCTTCTTTTATTTCTGTATATTCCGAGTCTGATATTTTTTCCCCACCAAAAATCTTTATTCTATTACCAAGACTTGATGTGTCTACTGTCATTTTTAAATTAGTAAAATTATCGCTTGTGTCATTTATAGAATAGGGAGCGACGGTGTTTTCTTTTATTTTAAAATGTATATCTCGTTCGTAATCTATATACCATATTCGTTCCCATGATTTGGCTATCTGATTGATAAGTTTTGCTGGGCTTAAATGTGGACTTCTGTAATCATCAAAGTTATTTGTGCTTTCAACATTAAAACAGGTGAACGAACTGTCGTCATTTACCCTTATTCCGTTTAAATTTATAGTTCCATCGGATGTTTCTACTATTTCTATTGCACAATAATCTGCCGCTGTCCAGTCGGGTGTGCCTGTTACCACTGCATCTACTCCTCTGCTTTTCATATATTGAAAATCCTCGGAATCTGTTAATTCGAAGGTAAATAAAGCATAATTTGAGCTGTCGGATCCGAGGCGTATTTTTAGTGTAGTTATTTTAGCCTGATCAGTTGTTTGTCCCCATAACATCAAAAATCCTTCTATTGGTTGGCCAGATGATACACCAAAAAACTGTGATAAATTCTTACTTGTTGGAGTTGCGGACCATAATGCCGTACCGCCCGCATTTGTCCATGCAAAAACTCCCGCCGATGTGCTTTCTAAATAATTAGCAGTGTCTACGTTCGGATTATCCCCATCGCCAGACTCTATCCATTCCGCGCGTATAGCGGTTGCGTTTGCATAGCTTAGATTATCTATGGTCGAGTTATAATTTACTGTAGTATTTAAAAAATCATTTATTATGTATCTTGATCCTTCATCTTCCCACGTATCAGACACTCTTTTTTTGTCAAAAATTCTAGTATAGTCAGTACCGGTTATTTTATAGATTATATTTTCCAAAATAACAACATTTTCATCTTGTACTTGGGCGATTGTCCCGCCGAATATCAGTTCCCCTATCTGATCATCAGCACTCAATGAAACATCGGGGCTTGCTGTTAAAACGATTGTCTTTGTGCTTTCGGTATATGTTAGCACTTCGGCCTTTTCTATAGCACTGTCGCCAATTTTGAGCCAAATAAATTGACCTGTACGGAAAGCATTGACCTCTAATTCATAGGTGTCTTTTAAAACTATTGTGTCGCCTGCGTGGCTTAATACTGTCGCACCATCATAAATCTTTAAATCCTGATTTTCTTCTGGTTTCGTTCCTTGGAATACATCAAAAGAGCAGACATCGGTTCGTTGTTGTATCTGCCCTTGTTTTGAAAATGTATTTGCTTCTACATCTCCGCTCCTGTCAATTGCGTTTATGTAATAATATATCATATTATCCGGCCATTGCTTGATTAAATTGCATTTTCTTTGTCAAAGCGTCGCCTATTACATCGACTAAATCTCTTTCAGATGTTACATTTCCGCCGACGTTTACTATTAGTGTTGTACCTCCACCTTGTAGTTTATGGTTTGGTATAATATTGCCAGATGTTTGTGGTATAAACATTTCGGGGCCATTTTCTCCAACCATGTAAGTTCTTTTGTTTGATACTTCTCCACCGTCAGCTTTTCCTCCACCAAAACCAAGAATACCACCAATAAAATTCTTGGCACCATTTAAAAAATTCATTTCTTTAATTTTACCAATTACTTTATCTATCCAAGTAATAACTTTTGCCAAAACTTCTATAATATCATCCCACGCACTTTTAAATGAATTAACTTTTTCAACTGCCCATTCTATAATTCCCGTCAAAATCTCTATAGCAACTATTACTGATACTTCAATTAATTTAACCAATGCAATAAAGGCACCTAACAAAAGTATTCCAATAACTTCTGCAAAAACTTTAAGAAACGGTTTTAGTGGAGTTAGAGCATCCCACAATTCTTTTAATCTTGGTAACAAATGCTCACGAAACACTGTCGCCACATTTTCCCATGATGTTTTCATTATCGTTATTAATCCAGTATTTTCTTCAATAAAAGTCATAACTGAATTAACTTGTTCTTGTAAAAAACCAAAAAGTCCACCGTTTGCTTCTACGGCATCTGTCAGTATATTAATTGCTGTCGTGGCACCATCAATTATCCCTCTTAATCCTGCCGCTGGGCTTTCTCCTAGCTCAATCATTAACCCAGAAAGAGCAGATTTTGCCAGTGTAAAAGAACCCGCTAAATTATCAATCATTGTATTCGCCATTTTTTCAGCGACACCTTCTGAATTTTCTAATTGGTCTGTATAAGCTATAAATTCTTCTGATCCAGCAGATAATAAACTATTCATTACTTTTATACTGCCTGAGCCAAAAGCCATAGAAATTGCTGCTTGTTTTTGTTGATCTGTCATTCCTTTTGTACCTTCTTCTATTTGTCCTAATAATTCTCCCATTCCCACAAAACTACCATTTACATCAAAAACATTAACATTCATTGCATCAAGTCCATCTATCATTTTATCTGTTGGTGCTGCTAATCTACCTAAAGAAGAAGCAAATTCTCTGGTTGCTATTCCACCTTTCAAACCAGCGTTACCTAACATTCCAACAAGTGCCGCAGCTTCAGATACATCAATACCCAAAGAACTAGCAATAGGAGCAAAAAACTTCATTGCTTCACCCATTTCTACTATATTTGTATTTGCACTTGTAACAGTTTCTGCCATTATATCAACAACTTTATTCATCTCACTTGCATCTTTATTGAATCCTGTCAAAACATTTGAGGCAATATCTGCTGCTGTTCCAAGATCCAAACCTCCTGCTGCCGCTAAATCTAATGTACCTTTTAATGATTCACTTATATCTGCTGCGGTAAAACCAGCCATACCTAAAAATTTCATACCTTCCGCCGCTTCTTTTGCAGAAAAAACTGTGGTTCTTCCCATTTTTTTTGCCAAATCATTTAGTGTAGAAAATTCATCGCCTGTGGTTCCAGTAATGGCTTTTACTGCCGACATTGATTTTTCAAAATCTGCAAATTCCTTTATAATTTTACCTGTTACAGTTGCTAAAACAGCAATCGCTGCGGCTCCAACAGCTGCCATTTTAGTAAAAGATATTCCTGTTTTTTTTACATTATCATTAAGATCATCCATTTTTCTGGATGCATTATCTTTTGCGTCTATAACAATTTGTAATTTAGGATTTGCCATATTTCATTCTACTTTTATTTTTTTGATCTTTCTCTATTGATTCATTGACAAGACCTTTAATACTTAAAAATTCAATTAAACGAACATGATCTTCCTCATCTAATTCACTCGGCAAACATCTAAAATGATCCATTAATAAATAATCAACATATTCTTCAGGAATATTCTTTTTCTGCATCCCCCTAACTATTCTTGAGATTGAGGAATTGATGTTTTTTTTTCCTTGTCTGTTTTAGGATTTGTTATCAAATTGATTTTATCTCTTAGTGAATTAAAATCTGATAAACTAAGTTCTTCTATATATACTGGGGTCTTTTCTTTTACTTCTCCATTTTTATCTGTAATTTTTTCAATCATAGCAAAAACAGTATAATCTTCTGCATCAGTAATTGCTAATATATTTAAATTTACTTTATCAATTTTTCCACCCTCAATATTTGGATTTTCTGACCATGTCCTTTTTTGAATTTCTTTATAAATTTTACGAGATAAGAATTCACGCAAAACAATTTTGTCACCATTTGATAAAGTTAATTCGTTTGAGATTGTTGTATCTTCTTTTGACATATTGTATAATTTATGGTATTAATTAAGTATAATTTTTAACATCTAATTTATGAAAATCAAATGTCCTAATTGTGGGTTTGAGGGTTTAGCCCAAGAAAAGACGAGTTGTCTTTTAATTGGTCTTTCCATTATTCTCAGTATCGTTCTTTTTCCTGTTGGTTTAATATTTCCTATGATACTTTTCTATAAAAGTAAACATCCGAAATGTCCCAAGTGTCGATTCAAATATACAATTCACGAGTAAACTGAGCGGGGCAATTAAGCCCCGCTTTTTTATTTAGTACGAAGTTACATCGGTGACTAGTAACGCTTTCATCGTAAATCCATCATCTGAACTATTGTAAAGATTAAATGGCATTTCCTGATTAAGCAAATCGTCTTCACTTATGTTTGCATTGAAAGGATCAAATATTACTTTTGGTAATCTCCAATCAATTTGGTAATACTGGCCTGTGGTTCCGATTTGGCTTCCTGTGTGAACTACCTGTATAGCTGTTTCTGTACTTTTTCTCAACCTATTAAGATATACATCGTCAGTATAGGTTTTTGTTATGCTTCCATTTCCTGTCAAGCCTTTTAGATAAGTTGCCGCAGGAAATCTGTTTAGTACATTCACACCATTAGCACAATATCTATCCTCTGTATCATTCATCAAAACAATTTCAAAATCCTCTATACAAGTGGCTGACGCTGCAACAGTTGCGGTGATTGCATCTCCAATTCTTACTTGTGACCCACCGATCCAACTAAACTCACTATCAATTGTATAACTTGGAGTTTGTGGGGCGAGCATGATCAAATCTCCCACTGCCAACGCTGTTTCAAGATTTGTAACTGTAATTGATGTTTCACTTGCTACACTAGCAACTGTATGTGTTTTTGTACTTGCTGCACTAAAATCTAGGAAACCAGTACCCGGCCTGTAAACCTTAATTGAGTCTGCTGCCACAAGTCCAGTTGTTTGATCCATTGGAATTGTTTTTGTACCTGCCCCACCAGATACTATTGCGGTAACTCTACCATGAATAAACTGTGCGCGTGCAACCATTGAAATTCCAGCGGTTATAATATTATCACTCTGAGCCACAGAGTCTAAACCTTTAAAACGAACGCCTGTATATCGGTATGCTTTATCAGCCAATCCAATTTCTACTGTGTATGTTGGTAGGCTTGACTGTGGTGCTGTAAATTGATGTCCGAATACTGTGGCATCGTGTTGTGTTAATGTTCCTGTACCCGTACCAGCGTTTGTAATTGTTTCGCCATCTGTAAATTCTCCACTCGGAGAAGTGACTAAAATATAATCAAGCTCTGTTGAAACATAAGCAACGGTTGCCGTTTTAGCTGATGATCCACCAGTTACTGTATCAGCAATAGCCCAATCACCTGATGCTGATGTCATCTTCATTAGCTGTCCTGATGATACTGCACCAAAAACACCTTTGAGGAAATATCCCATTGTCTTTGGTTCGGCTAGTACGTTTAAAGTTCCATTTGGTCCAGCAATAATTTTTGAAACACCACGCAAATTCATGGTTCTTTCGGCAGACACGGGAGTTGCCGGAACTACTCCCCATTCTGTTACTATATCTTCGCTCATCAAAGGAACAAAGACTGTTGGTTTCACAGCGGTATTCTCCGTTACTTCGGCGACTAATGCTAGATAACCTTCTCTTGAATATGATCCCATATGTTTTATTTTTTAGGTTTATTAATCTTTTTATCCTCTTTTTCCTCGGCTTTCTCGACTATAAGAGCCTCTGGTTCGTCAGATTTGGGTGCTTCTGGCGATTTTTCCTCCTTTTTGGTATCTTTACCCAACTGCTTGACTAGCCCCCTTGAAATCAGTGTTTCCGCTGTTTCATATGGGACTTCTATTTCTACTCCTTTTTGGACTTTTGGTTGCCCGGGGATATAGAAATCTTCTAATACTTGTACTTTCATAAGTTTATGAATTAAGAATTATATTTATATTACACCACATTTATGGTCTTGATAAAATGTCTGTTGTCGCTGTTATGTTTACATCACATTCTATTCTCCAAAAAGTACCTGATTCACTTGGCACTATTGAATAATCCGCAATTATATCATTATTAAAAAGGAAATCATCAGTGCGAATATTTGCTCGGAGTATTCCTATCACTGTGTCAGCTTTCAAAACTCCTGTAGTTTCCCTATCTTCTATTAAGTTATACATTGCTTCCTGATGTTTGATCGTTTCGTCTACACCAGATGTGGATAAATAATTTTTTAAGTTATCCACAAGTTTGATCGTTATATCGTAAACATACTGATCCTTACAAGTCGAAAGAGCCGACACACTTGTTGAGTTTCCGTACACCATCAAAGCTGGTAAATAATCCATCGGCACTACTTCTGGATTGACTTTTCCTTTATAAAAAGTTTTAATCTGAGTGCTATTATCATTTATACTTGCTTTCATTAGGTCTAAAATTGTTTGTAGTACATCGTCCATACTATTTTTTGATTATTTTTATAGCGTATGCGTTTATTCTTTTCATCAGTACTGTGATTGTCTTTGATGTGACTGCCAACATCTTTCTTTGCGGTGGTTTACCACCTGATCCTAGCTGATGATATTTAAAATAATTTACATCATTTTTGATTATCAGTTTAGTCCTGCCCACTACCTTTTCAAATCCTTTCTTTAGTTTGCCAGTCCATACAAGTTTCTTGTTGGTCTGGATAGGGTTCTTTTTATAATAGCCACTTCTTGTCGCACGCATTTTGAGAGTTGCTGGGCTTAATCCTTTCCAACTATCCCCAATTGCACCGCCTTGTTTTTGAAAGTTATCCTTACCATACATTTTAAGCAAGTCATCTCCGGCTTTTTTAAATGGTTCACTAAAATTTTTTATATCTTTCGCCACTTGATTCAGTTTTTTTGTTACTTGTGTCGAGTCTAGCGAAATTTTGAGATCCATATTAAAAGGTTTTATTCATGCCAAATTTTGGGGCTGTGCTGTCGGTTGCGTCTTCTTCACTACTTGCGTTTGTTGGATAAAATGCCGGTTGGTGTAGGGTCGCGCGCGTTAGTTCTTCCCCCGTAGTTCCATAAAGTTTCAAAATACCAGTTTTAATCTTTTCCATCTGATCCATTGCCCAGTCTACTCTATTTTTCCAACCTTTGTCAGTATCATTAGTTTCCTCTCCGTATTCATTGGCGTATAAAAGACCTATAGTTATGTGACGGCTAATTGTTTCAATAATATCCGGTGTTTCTGATAACGGGATAGAATATCGCTCTCCAATTGATGCATCAATAACACTATCCGCATCGCCTATATAGCTATCTACAGTGGTTTTTGATATGTTTTCTATATTACGAAAACCCGAGGCCTCACGTACTTTTTTTTCTGTTGTATATCCCATATGTTTACGTTGTTATATCTTGTTGAATAGAAAATATATCAGACACTACTGTAAATACATTAGTTCCGTCACTAACTTGCACATCATAAAAATATTCACCAACTGTTTGAGCTGTATTTGTTTTACTAATTGCAATACTTCCTATTCCAGTTAGGGGTGAGGATATTGTGGCTGTATTTTGAAATATGCCGGGATCTGCATCTGTTTTGTTTTCTTTTGCAGTCATGAGCATTGTATATCCTGTCAAATTAAAAGCAGTATCATCAGCGTTTGTGATTGTTATTGTAATTGTTCTGGAATCACCTTTGAAAATTGTTATTTTATCTGACATATTATTTTGCTTTTTTTATCTGATCTAATAAATCCTCTGTTTCGGCTGTGTTTTTATTCTTCTTTTCAATTAGCACTTCTGAACTGATAGGCAAAAATTCTTCTTCTTCAATTTTTCTTAAAACATGCATTACATAACCATTATCTGTTTTTAGGATTTTCTTTTTGGTACTAATTATTTTTCTAGACATATGTTTGATTTAATTATTATGAAACATCTGTTATTATTCCATCCTTTACTGTTACAGTATCTCCATCGGCATTATTGAAAGTTCCTGTCCATCCGTCTGATCCATCGCTTGATTTAATACCATTACTGACTTTAATAGTATCCTTAAAATCAAAGTAATCCTCATCTTCCATCCATCTAATTTCTCCATCATTAGTTTCTCCATCAAATATTAATCTATAATCTATTCCTGCTTCACCCTCACCAATATATACCCAGCCATGTTCACCAGTTCCGTTTGGCACACCACCATTAATAATTATTGGTCCACCATCGCCATTTCCACCAAAACTAGGTCCGCCAGCAAATTTAATAATGCATCCTGGTCCAGTACCAGTACCAGAAGCACCAAATGTAAATGTATCCTGAATACCAGTAAATAAATCTGGTACAAAAAAGTGTCCATCAATCGTAGTAACAAATCTTAATGTTTCAGTAACTCCATCACCCAAAAAATATGATATATTACCAACATCTTCTGTTGACCCAATTGGCTGATAATTAACAATTCTAGCTGTTGTATTAAATGCCGGTCCGCCTGGATAATTATATCCTTCAGCTCTTAATTCAATATAATGTGATGGCACACCAAAAATTGGTCCTACCGTTCCATCTTTTAATAATATCATTCCGTTTCCATCCCACAAAAAGTTTGAATCCGATCCAAAAACACCAGCAGAATTAAAAATAATCTCTGTATCACTACCCGGTACCTGATTGTCTACATAGGTTTTTACCGCTTTTTCAGTCGGTACTGCCAAATCTGAATCACCAACTAATGCACCATCATCAGAAAATTCATTAATAATTACACCATTTAATAATTGAAAAAGTCCCTCATGCTGATAACTACCAGTTGATGGTCCGTTTGATGTGTCTAATCTTAAATATAGTGATTCCATATTATTATTTACGATGCCTTTAATTTCGTTTGATTGTATTTTTCCACTAATATCTGACATATATTAAATATTTTTGCATTAAGCATTATCTTAAAGCTGTACCAATCTTTGATGGGAATTGGCAAACCCGTAAACTATCAAGTACAACACATCAGCTTCGCAAGAAGCTCGTCAGCGTCGAACTCGTAGTCCGTGCAGAGAGTCTTGAGCAGGTCGTTAAACTCGCCCTCGTCTCCCTTGTTAAAAAGAACGGTAAGCATTGCAACTGCTTTGTCAATTTCCATTTTCATCCTCCATCAAAATGTAACCGTGGTTGTGGCATTTCTCGCAGATAACAGTGATGAACCTATCACCACTTTTTGCCTGCCAGATGTTACTGGTAACTGTGTGGTATGTACCACGTTGACAGTGCATACACCATGCCTCTGTCCTCTTGCCGAAGGTCAAAATCATCTCGTCTTTCATTTCTCAAACCTCCAATTTTTCCAGTAGTCGCCTCCGTTGGCAGAGCAAGTTTTGCACTCGCCAGCGTAGATGACAGTTGTGAACTCTTTGCCGTCATCAAACTCTTTCGTACCCACAGTTGCCCCGCAACCACACTTAATGACAACACGCCTCATCTTGCACCTCCATTGTTTAGTCCACCCACCCCCGACAATTAAGTCAGAGGGAATTAGATTTTTCTGATATTACTATCAGAGGTGGGTGGACTTTAGGTGTTTTAAAAGAATACTCGTATGAATACTGGTATCATAACAGCGGAGACAACAAGAAAACCACCAATTATCCTATTCTTCCAAACCTCTAATTTTGAGACTCTTCCGTTTGTTTTTATAGTTTGACCCTCAATCCTATCTAACTTTTCAGTCAGATGGTCTTTTAAATTTTCTATCCGTTCTATTACAACGGCTAGTGTTTGTTCTGGCATATTTAGTGATTTATACGTTATCTGGTATTGTTAATAAGTTAATCCATCGCCTGAATTATATAATGCTGTTATTTCATCTGGTGTTAAAGCCCTACTCCAAATACCTATTTCATCCATTAATCCATTATTACCATAAGGTGAATGAGGATAACCAATATATTTAGTTACTGTGTTCGAATTAATTATGTCTGCTGTTCCATATCCTCCATCGGCTACACTTACTCCATTCTTATATAAAGCACCAACATTAGTATCTGAATCAAAAGTTGCTGCAATATATACCCATTCATTTAGTGGAAAAAATGTATCAGGGTCAACATTATTAGCTTTTGCTATATAGTTGTTTCCAGAAACTCTAAATACTAGTGGTGTATTTTCATTAGCCCCATCAGCACAATCAAACTGCCAACCCAATGGACTATTATAAGCATCTGGTTTTGCCCAGAAAAATGATTGATAAGTACCAGACCAAGTGGCTGTTCTTTTGACCCACATTGCTACAGTTAATTTTGGCGGTGTTAAATCAGCTGAAGTTCCTACAGTAATATTTGAACCAGCAATATCAAAAGAATACGCCCCTCCCAATTTACCACTAGCACTATATATAACATTATTTATAATTCCATCATTAGAGCCTACACTATCTGGCACAGAACCGTCTGTATCCATATTCCAATAAGAAACTAAACCAGTAGAAGGAAAATTTCCACCACTTCTTCGCCTTGATGCAATTTGTAAGTAGGAGTTATTCATATTTATAATGTTTTAGTATATTCAATTACTATCCCTGATACACCTATCTTTTGTGCATAATCATC
>Ga0222685_1000105_pt1 | contig 19249 bp, 35 predicted proteins | sample AntAcemetage1077_FD_179836 | JGI IMG/M metagenome (GOLD analysis project Ga0222685, IMG submission 179836) | Saline water microbial communities from Ace Lake, Antarctica - #1077 | ecosystem: Environmental > Aquatic > Non-marine Saline and Alkaline > Saline | place: Antarctica: Ace Lake...
ACTGTTGGTTTGATAATCAAAAGAAAGGATCAGTAAAACCAATACATTGGCCAATTAGACAAAAATGATACAAACAAAACTTAAAGAAGATCCGCAAATTAAATGTAATCTTACTCACAAGTATTCTAAAGATGTATTTGTATTTTGTAATGCTGTTAGAGCTGGTCCAACTATAGAGGCTAAAAGGATGATATCGTTTGATAATCAAAAGAAAGGATCAGTAAAACCAATACATTGGCCAATTAGACAAAAATGATACAAACAAAACTTAAAGAAGATCCGCAAATTAAATGTAATCTTACTCACAAGTATTCTAAAGATGTATTTGTATTTTGTAATGCTGTTAGAGCTGGTCCAACTATAGAGGCTAAAAGGATGATATCGTTTGATAATCAAAAGAAAGGATCAGTAAAACCAATACATTGGCCAGAATCAGATATTAAATTAATTTCTTCTATGTGTTCAGATCATAATGTTATGTGTAGAGGTAACGGTTTAGAACTTAGAAAATTAAAGAATAAAAAATGACAGACACAAACGAAACCAAACACCATAAGATCAAGAATAAGTTTTATAGAAACTTTCTTGACAATGGTATAATAGATGAATACATAAAAGAAGAGCATCTAGAGAAAGCTCTAAATAACATCACTCAAAAGAATACATTACAGGGCAGAGCTTTGTTAATCTGTTTATATTATACAGGAGCTAGACCTATAGAAGTTATAGACATAAAGGCTAAAGATATTACTAAAGATGGCCCTCTAGTTAATGTTAAACTTCCTGGAAAAAAAAGGGGTAATCCTAGAACAGTTAAACTCAGATATGGTCTAAAATATGTCAGAAAGTTATATAATTACTCTCAAATGAAATTCGACGAGGAAAACTTATTCTATGCATTTAAAGGAGATTATAAACGCGTTATAAGGAAGAACGGAGTTATCGTAGGAGAAAGAACAGATCACACAGCTAAAATATATTACTATATTAAAAAGTGGTTCACAGGCGTTATAGACGGTTCTATTACACCTTATGTTCTCAGGCACAATAGATTTTCTAAACTCTCAGAGGCAGGGGCTAGTATGGAAGAATTAAGATTTCTAAAAGGTAGTAAAACCTATACTAGTATATTCCCTTATCTGCACCTAAGCGGAGAAAAATCTAAAAAACTATCTAGAATAATTAAATAGTTTTCCCAAAGGCGTATCTATCATCTGAAGTCATATTCACTATCTCAATATCATAGGTTTGGCCTTCAACAGTTCCAGGAACAATTATAACAAATTCTTGTATTTTAAAGATCCCATCACCTTTAGATCCAATACCGACACACATCATATCTTTTAACTCTTCTCCAACTACTACAGGTGCAACACCCTCACTATATTTTTTATATTTTTGACTCATTTTAATTCATACCTCCAATTTTTAATATAATTTAAATAATAAACCTGTTAGTAAAAAGCTTAATAATATCAATAAATAACCAGGAGTTACAAACGAATCTTTTTTAAATATTTTCGCCATAAATCCACCCACGAAAAAATGAAAGATCAATATACAGAAAAATATTACAAAGAACCATAATAGATATGCAAAATTAATAAATCCAAATCCTAAATATATCCAGGTTAAAGAATTAACATCAGCACCACCCAAAACCCCAGTTTTAGACATTAATAAATTTACCAACATAGCACAGATTATAAGAGATAATAGATACACTATGTTAAAAGAAAAATGAGAACATAGACTTATAGTCACCCCCATCATGAAATAATTTCGCCTATCATCAACAATCATATTATTTTTAAAATCTTGATAAGTTAGAAATATTAAAGCTACAGTTCCAAAAAATAGCCAGTAGCCAGTACTAGATATAATCACTATCTTAAATCCTCATAAGAACCAGTAGTAAGTATATTTATTTTCCATATACCAGGATCATCTTTTTCTTTGAAAAAAGTAGCTTTATCTACTTTCATATCACTTAAAATTATTTTATCTTTGCCTACCTCTTCCTTAACTAAATTCCAAAGTCTTTTAACAATAGTACCTAGTAATTTAAAATAAAATTTAGGTACTTCAAATTCATCAATATAATCAGGATTCTGGTTTTCATCAAGTTTTATACCCACCTTTTTTAATTTAGGTCTAGTCTTGAAAAATATATTTTTCATTAATTTATTATTAGTTTTAAGTTTCAATATCAGACCATAGGAAAAACGATCAAAACATTCTAAATCATAATCTAATAAATTATTAGCATCGTTCTTTCTAAGTGCAGGTAAATCTTTAGTCATTTTGGAACTATAGCACCTACTCCTCTAGCTTTAGAAACTGCAGAAGCAGCATTACCCACAGTACTAAATAAAGCAGGTCCAAAAAGAACAAGCATTATAATTACAAAAACAACTATTACAACTATCACCCAAGGGCTTTTTAAGAAGTTTCCTTTAGGTTTTAAGTTCTCCACTACATACCTACCAAAGTTCTTAACATCAGTACTTAACTCTTGTAGTTTTTTGTTTGCATACAAAATAGCATGATTTGCAAAACTAGAATCTTCTTTGTTTTTCAAGAAACTTTTAGTCATTAAAGAATCTAATTGTCTATTATATATCATCACAGGATAATGATATAAGCCAAAACGAGCATCATTAAATTCTTTCTCGTCTTTTATTTCTATAGTTAAATAAGGTTTCTTTTTCTTAGTATCAATCTTTACGCCTTCCCTTTTATTTTTAGCAGTCATTTGAGATTCAGAAAAAGCAGTACCTTTTAATTTTCCAACAGGTGCGAGATTAATAATAGTATTTCTATCAAAAATATCATCTATAACTTTATTAAACAAATTTCCTTTAATATATGGTGCTTCAAACTGTACAATAAAGGGCCTTAATATCCCTGAACTATCGAAATTTAAAACTAGTAATCCTTTACCTTCTAACATGTCAGTGAAAGGGTTTTTAAGTAAAATAGTACCTAGTAATACACAAAGAAGCATAGATAGGAGCATAAAACTAATCCCACCTATAAAACCGTAAAAAGTGTTACCAAGATAAAATAAAATACATGAAACACAACAACACATAACTAAAGCACCTATCTTTCTCATTTTAAACATGTTTATCATTATAGTTTACCTCTTTGAGATATATTTGAGCCTTGTGGGCCATTAGGATAAAATATTTCGAATTTCTGTTTTAGCACTTCACTAAAACCAGTTGCACCTAAACTTAAAGTAGTTCTAGCAATATTAAAATATAAATCTACTAAGAATTTTACATTATGACTTAAAAGGCGTTTTGTATTTTCAAATATTCTTTTTGTTTCATCAGATAAGATTATATGATCGTTTAATTTATCATTTTCTAAATCATCCGCATAATCAAAAACTAATTCAGAAACCTTAACAAATTCCCTAATCCAGACAAAGAATTTTAATAAAACGTATCTATCCCACTCACTATAGTTTAATAATTTTGACTCTGTAGAAGATAATAAATATAGAATATCTAACATATCTTGACGATCTAATTCTGGTTTTTTTATTAGTTCTCTAACAGCATTTACATCATCTTTAGCCAGTATTTTATCAATAAAGGTTTTCTCATTAGTACCCTTAAATAAACTGTTATTCATATTTTGCTCAACAGAATCGCCAGACATTTTTATTTAACATCCTCACTCGGTTGGTCAGGATATAAACCGTCAAGAATATTTCTACTCGTTTCTAATAAAGAAACTATTATGTTATTTACTAGAAATTGATTAAATCTTATGCAAAGATCCTCAGCGTTTTTTCTTTCAAAAATATAAGTCTTATTCAATTCATCATAAGATTTTTTTAACTCCCCATCTAAATCTTTATCGAAAGCTTTTTTATCTAAAGACTTCACCAAAGTTTGGTATTGAATCCAGCATTTATTAGCAGTAAATCTAAAATTTCTAACAGCCTCTTTAACATTTTCTTGAATATTAACATCTAAATTAGTAAAAGCTTTTTGGTCTATCTCACCGCTTTTAGGTTTACACATAGCGTCTAATTCACAAAAAACATTTAGATAGGCCGCGTTATATTCAGTAAGTAAAGCTACTTCCTGGAAAAAAGAAGTTAGATAACTTGCAGCTGCTATTTTTTTTTCATCAGACATTATTAACGACCACGCATTTTATTTTGAGCCTTCATTTCTTTAAGCATATTAAAAATACTAAAATCTGTTATCTCGTATTTTTCAATAAAGTAATTAACTTTTTGTTGGCTAGTTATAAAATAAAATCCACAAATACCAAGAGTTAAACCAGTAAAAATTAGAGATACAAAGGAATTAAAAAGAGAAACACCATATACTAACAACACCCCTATAACACCAATTATCCCAGCGTTCCGTGCTTTTTTAGCGAATCTATAACACTCATAAGCAGCATCTTGTTTAGTTATGTCAGAATCTTTACTAAATTTTCTATCAGAAATACCTAATTTATCTTTAAGAGAAGAATTTTCTTTTTTAAGTTCTTCGAACTTCTTTTTCATACTACTGGAAACATCTTTAACCATTTTTACCTTTAATTTTTATTTTCTTTAAAATTCTTCACGAAAAAATCTAGAACTTTACGTATAGCGTAAATATCAGTTAATTTATGAATTGTAGGATCATCAATAAGAATTTTAGCTTTAGATTTATTGAAATTTATAATATCTTCTTTCTCAGTAAGATTTATTTGTTTCTTATCTGGATAGTTTACCATGAGCAAATAAATATATTAACTCATATATATATGTTTCTAATTTTACGATATTTTAGAAAACTTTAAATACTTTCTATAATATTATACATCAAATGGGTAGACCTCCTGAAATTCCCAAAATACCTATTGAGATTCCAATTACAGTAACTTATGGCAACGATATGCCTCAAATACAATTAAAGAGAACTGTCGGATCTGGCAATAATTCTAAACTTCTTAAAATAATAATATATTGTGCATTAAACAACATACCATTATTATTTATACCAACATTCAGACATAAATTAAATAGCATGAATAGCCTAATAGAAAAAGGTATAATTTCAGAAAAAAACGGTAACTTAGAATTTAATATCTAATTCTTTTAAAGTACGTTACCCTGTCCACCAAATCCACCAGCTCCTACAACTGTGAAACTAAGGATCAATCCTAGAAATTGATATGTTTGACCGCCAAGAGAACCAACGAATATTAAGATTAAAACAGAAACACCAACACCAATTATTAGAGTTACAATGTCAGTAATTGCAGGAGCTGCAATTTGACCAGATTATTCGTAGAGTTTATTCATTTTATGCCTTTCTTCAATTGACAAATGACTTTTCAAGATCTTGTTAAGACTTTACTAAAGATCCTTTCGACTTTTTAATTAAAAAATAAAAAAAAATAAAAATGGTGTGTCTAAAGTACACTACCTCCACCGCCAAATCCGCCTGCTCCAACAACTGTGAAACTTAGGATTAGACCTAGTACTAGCGTTATTACAACAGCTAGAACAATCAAAGGTAAAAACTCACCTGTTTGCTCTAAAGCTGAGAAACCTGCAACTGCAGAATTTCTAATACTGTTTCTGATACTCTCGTTTGTGATTTCGTCAATGTCTGCTTCAACTAACTGGAAAGTCTGCCCACCTAGAGAACCTACAAAGATTAATACTAACACTGAAACACCAATACCAACAATCAGAATTATAATGTCACCAACTGCAGGAGCTGCAATTTGACCAGATTTTTTATAAAGTTCATTCATATTAACGACCTCCATCGCAAAAGCATAATAAACAATATAATAAACCTTTATAAATACATTTTGAAAAGTCAATATAGTCAATATTAACTATCTTCTATCTCCTGGCAGTATACTCATTTTTGCTTTTATCGTGCTATCTGATATAGTAATCCCCCAATTAAAAAGCAATTCGAACACTAATAAAAATACGTTTATTAAAAATGTCCAAGATTGTAATTGTATCAAAGAAGAGAATAATAAATTATTACTCAGAGGATTTTGTAAGAAAATTATTATCCCTAAACCAAAAGATAAACAAGTAACTATGAAAAGTATAAAAGACATTCTTATATCATAAGGAAATATTTTATTCTCTTCCTTCATAACATTAGGACCTTCATTAAATTTAGATCTTTTTTCTTTCCTTGTAGACGGTATACTCATAACATTATAAATTTTTACTAAAAATATAGAGACATATAGTAAAAATTGAAATACAAACATTGTTTCATAAGCACTCATATTAATGCACCTCGTGGCGAAGATTTCGCAATAGTAAATAAAGTTAAACATAATAATACGAAAAATATTAAGAATAATATTAAAGGAGTAGACCAATTTAAACCAGCTTGATAAAACCAAATGAACATACCAGCATAACCTATAAGGTGTGTTAGAAGTCCTACTTTTACATCTCTACCGTAAAATATTAGGCCACCAAATAATAATATTAAAACTAATATTATTTCAAATGGGCTACCTATATTTTTAGCAATTATATCAAAAGCTATATTCATTATACAACCCTCCCACTTCTAACCTGTGCTAAAAATTGTATTAATGCGAAAAAGTACAATACAGATATAAAAACACCTATGAATATTTGTAACTGCACAAATATAAATGCATCTACATTTAATAATAAGAGAACACCACCAATAAATATATTTAACATTTGAGGTATTGCGAAAGCAAAATTAAGCAGAAGATCTAATATAATATTTCCACTAAAAAATATAAGAGAACCCACATCTATTAAAGGCATGTTTGCTTGTCGTTCTATGCTTGTTTGTATGTCTGAACTCACCTGTTGTAAATTTATCGTGTCAGCAACCTCGCTAAAACTAGATACAAAACCTAAAGTATTTATAGGTACAGCATTTGTTAAAAGAGTTATCCCGAAAGCATAGAATAACTGAACCACAAGTACTATTTTAAATGCATCTGTTATTTGAACCATTATGACACCTGGGCAAAGTTTTTCATCACCATGTTTAAACCAATATAAACAAATGAAAGAATATCTATAACCATTAAAAAAGTTATGAACCATGCAGGAACTGAAAAAGCTAAAATAAATAACACTATTAAATTCATGAATAAACCAAACCAGCTAAAAGTTTGACTAGTAGCAACAAAGTTTATACTAAAAAATAATAAAAAGAAAGCTATAGTTCCAGCAATAGCAGCAGGTATAAAACCTTGTTGGGCCTGAGCATTAAAAAACCTTTTTATTATAGACTCTTCTCCCTGGTCGTCTACCGCATCTATTTTTATTTCAAAAATTGTTTCAGTTGTTATATTCAAAGTAGTATAATCAAATAATACTATAAAGCTATTAGGGTCTGCAAAACCATCCACATTTAATAGCACCTGGTTTGTATCTACCCTAGTTATAGTTAATTTCGATTCTACATTATCCTCATTAATATTATCATAAAATATATTTATAGAAGTATTTGTAAATTTCTCGAAACTTAAACCATCACCACTTATATCAAAATTAGCAGGTTGTCTAATAAAATCTAGAACATCTAAATTTATGAAACTAGTAGTACTCCCATCAACACTAGCCAGCATAATTTCGTTACCGTCAGAATCAAAAGTTATTAAAAAATATATACCGTTTACTGTAAAAGCTTTTAGAACGAAAGCATTTTGAAAAGCAAAACGCACTTTATCAGCAGCAACATAACACCCACTAAAAGTATTTTTCATTATGGCTACACGTTCAGAAGATGATATTATTTGTTGTTCAAAATGTGTTCTTTCATCTGTGTTAGCACAAATCTTTAAAGGATCATCATCTACAAAACCAACGTCTATAAATCTCGTTATCTCGGTACTATCAAAATAAGTTATTACGAATCTTAATTGAGTATTATTTAGACTCGTGTAATTAACAAAACTAACACCTTCATCTTTAAAACTAAAAACGTTAATGTCTGAAAAGAATACCACTGCATTAGAAACATTAGAAACGTCGAAAGGTTCGTTTAATATTTCATCCCATAAATTTAGAACCGTAAAAAAAACATTCTGCAAAGTAGTTTTTTTACTTGAGCTAAAAGGATCTAAACAAATACCTGTAGCGTTATTTACTTCAGAAATAAAACTACTTTGGTTAGATTGCATAGTACCGTTACTTAAATTCCCTGTGAACAATTCAACACCATTAAAAAAAGAACTATAATTTAAATTAGGAAAAATAGAATCAGAACATATTAAAGTAACATTAGCACTATTATTAAAAACATTTTGTGTAGTAAAAGTTATACTAGTAACAGGAGCTAACAAATCCCAAGTAAAATCATTTTCAAAAACCGTTTCGTTTCCTATATCATCATTGAATAATTTAATACTAAAATTCTTTGCACCCTCAGAAGAAGCAGTTAAACTATTTGTAAATACCTGAGTATTATTATTACATGAAAAAGAAACAGTATCCTCCAACACACCATTTAAAAATAAGTTTGCAAAAGAATTACTACCAGATCTACAAGTTAAATTTAAACCATAATTTAAACTTCTCGTGTAATTAATATTATTAAAAGTTGTGAAATTAGACATTGTTATATTATGGAAATTAAAAAAAGGTGTTAGTTCTGCATCAAAATTAAAATCAGTATCTTTATTATTAAATGTTTCATCAAAATGGGTTACAGACATATTATTTATAGAAGCATTAAAAATAGAAATATTAACCATTTGATTTAGTGGCCAAAATATAGAACCATTAGAAGTATTTATAATAAATGATCCTGTCAAATTAATAATATTAGCAGAAAAATTAATTATAGAAGTTCCAGCAAATATATCAGAGGTGGTAAGTTCAAAAACATCAACAGCAGGTACACTAAAAATATATTGTTGATTTGTTCCAGGATTTCCCGAATTATATAAAAATGTTGCTAAAGCTTGTTGGTCAATAGTATTACCATTATCAAATATTGCTACTTCATCTATAACACCGTCAAAACCTCGGGAGTTATAAGAATCCCCTATAAACATTTCTGTTACAGTTCCTCCCTGATAACCTAAAGCTCCTGTAGCAGTTACAGTATTAACAGTTGTTACATTTATACCATTGATATAAATATTTGTTTGTCGCCCATCATAAATAGCCAATATGTGAGTATCTACACCTGTATTAATAACACCTCCTGAAGATGATGTAAAAGTAGCTCCACCAGTTCCACCAAAACAATTTATTATGTCTGTAGATTCAGATATACGACAGCTTAAACCGTAAAAACTACCAGCAAATAATTCAACATTACCTATCACATAATGTTCAGTATCTCCACCCTGCCCACCTTCATAATTAACCCATACCGAATAACCAGGGTAAGATAATTCGTTTCCTTCTGCGGCAATAGTACTTAATCCATCACCAGAAGTTCTCTCATAATCTTGACCAAAATCTATAACTGCAGCAACCCGATCAGTAGTAGAACCCACAGTTAAATCTATTGCACCAGTAGCATCTACATAATTTAAAGCAGCTTCCTCTAATTTATAATAAGATCTAGCACCACTATTAGCATCATCAGCAATAGTCGCACTTACAAAACTACTTAGAAAAATAAATACTAGTCCTAATATTATTAATAGTTTTTTCATATCAATACCACATTTAAATTTATAGATTGAATCGTAGGATCATTAGTATTATTTACATTTTCCATCATTATAGTTAACACATCATATTTACTAAATTTATCTATACAAGTAAAACTCGCACTTCCAACGTCACCACCAGTACCTATTTTTCTTTGTGCATGACAATGATCCTCTCTTAAACCATTAACTCCTAAAGCTATATGAAATTCAGTGTTAGCACCATCTGAGAAAGAAAACTGAGAATCTATTTTATAAAATCCAGCATTAAGTACAATTAAAGAATTATTACCAACACGCATACCATTTACATGAAAAGTATCTAGCCCAGTTACATTAAAATAAGCATCTTTCTGAGTTATAGAAACTGCCGCATTCCTTGAAGTTAATTCTCCAAATACACTTTCTTTTTCAAGTCCAGCAAACAAAGCAAAAAATAAACATAACAAGACACTTACAAAAATTATAATCAATCCTTTCTTTTCCATCGTATTAACATTTCTTATAAATCTATAAATATGTTTTTAAAAGTCAATATTTAAGCTAAACTAAACAAATATAATTCTAATTCCAGTTTTTGATCTTCATGCAGAGGCCTTATCTTACCTTCATATTCCCATAATTGATCTATACTATGTATCCTAACCTTTAGGAAAGATACAGGATTTATAGCGTATTCTAAGTTTTCTATTTCATCAACTATATCAGGACAATAATTTTCTAACATCCTATTTCTGAAATACTGCATAGTGTTGTGAACTCCGAAAGACTCTAGTTTTTTAGCATACCATTTTTTAGTAAATGGGAAATCAGTATAAACTAATCTAGAAGGTATAGAATCTATTTCTTTATCTCCACTTATACCCGATTCAACATATTTTATATTCATTGAATTTAAATCAGATTCACCACCATACAATTTTATTAATTTTTTTAAAGCTTTAACACAACCATAAGTAAAAGTATCTACAATCTGAGAAATACGATCTTTTAACTCTTCATCTGATTGCACAATAATTAACCACCATTTATCAGGATGGTTTAGATTTATAACTTCAACCTGGTTTTTCTTAACAGTTATTCTACAACCTTCTATAAGATCTTTATGTTCTGATTCTGAGTCGTGATTTTTATAATTGAACCGACCCTCACCGAGCTTTTTAGTATCAAAGAATCGCTTATCAAAAGAGAAGTATACACGGAAATTATGAGGCTGCCATAATCTTTTAAAAGTTTTTAACCCAACCGAACCAACCGATATTCGGTTACGTTTAGCTTTATTTTTAATAGTATCACCGTTATCTTTGTTATCTAGTTCCACCCGAAATGAAGGGGAGGGGGTGTCGTTCATGTTATCGTTTTCCATTTTGTTTAACCTCTATTAATTTCATTTACTTTTTAATCTAAATTTGTTAAGTGTTGAAGTTAAAATAAATTATCATTCTCTTTGTTTTAAAATTAAAATGTAAAATTCTAATTGTTTGAAACTCTTAAATTACGTTTTTGTTTAATTAATCTTTTGGTTTTTCCTTAACCTTATTGCTGCTTAGTTCTATTCTCCCAGTAGGGATCTGTGCATCTTTTTTTCAATTCAGGAACATAATTAAAATTTCTTCCAATGTAATCTTTCAATTTTCTACAAAAAGCATTGCTATCATTCCAAGCTTCACAAATCATATTATCAAAAATCTTAATGTCTCTTTTATTCATCGTCTGACCTCTTGTCGCTATTGCTGGGTTGTTTCCCAAAAACACTTATTGCAAAAACTAAAAGAGTAAGTAATATCCCCATAAGCAACAAAATAAAACACTTATCATCTATAGGCACATCATTAATACACATAATTACAGATGTTAAATTTGAGCAGGTAGGTTCAAACATTTTCTAATCTCTCTTTAGTTTCCAGTTGCAATTAATTTCAGGATCATAACAACCATTATACACGTTATGTATTACTTGATGGCAGTTTTCCCCAGTTGGAGATAAAGTAGTATTGCATTCAGCTTTATTACAACACCAATTATAAACATCTTGAATAGTATAATCTTTATTAATTATATCACCTGAAATAATAAAAGCTACTACACAAAATATACTTACTAAAAATATTTGCACAGCCCTTTTTTCTAGATATTCAGGAGTCATTTTTCCTCAGTACAATATTTTTTATAATCACTTGTATACCACAATACACCTAAACAATAAAGTACTATTAGTATAGATATTGTTAAAGTAGTATATTGTAATATTTCAAATAGAGTTATCATAATTTACCACCGCAGAAAGGACAGAATACATAATCAGTTTTAATATCATTTTGGCAAAATCTACACAATATAGGTCTTATCATTATCTTAGGTCTAGGTCGTCTAGGCATTTTAAACCTCCACATGCTCCCAAGATATAATCACCCATTCATCAAAGAAAGTTACATCTGTAATTCTTCTAGTAAAATGGTGGCAACTTGCACGAGCATTAATTATAGTTATCTTTCCAAGATCATTAACTAATTTTCTTCGGGCCAGTTCTTGAAATCTAACATCAGACATATTTACTTTACGAATTGTATTAGGTTTGAAACCTCTTTTTTCTGGCTGGTAATTATCAGGAAGAGATTTAAATTCTACTTCTATTTTTTTACTCATTTTCTAAACACCACCTATAATATTTTTCTTTAAAATCATTCATTCTAGAATCAGGATCATCATAATTTAATCTAACCTTATAATTACAAAACCATTCTAAGCAATAAATAACATTGTTTCTAACCTGTCATGTTCTGCAGAACCAAAGGGTAATTAGTTCTTAGATTATCTATAACTAAGTTGTATGTCGAAGCACAGAAATTATAAGAGGCTTTAAGATCTATATAAGCTTTAAAGTATAAAATAGTAGTACCTAAAAATATTCCTATTAACAATACTTTCCAATGATTATGTAGAAAAATTAACCATGGGTTTAACATCCATTTTTTAAGCTCTGGTTCTTCTTGCGTATCTTGTTTCTTAGTCATTCTAAAACCTCCATTTCAATATCATATTCTTTTTTTGGATCAATAGCACCGTCTATTATTTTATGTTTAGGTATAGGTATAACATAAGAAGGATTTTCTTTACTACCTATAGCTCTTATTTTAGCTTTCTTTATTTTTTGTTTCATAAGGCAACCTCTGCAAAATTCTGTATAAATTTAAATAAGAATGATGTATTCTAAATTGCTTAGAGTTTACAGGCTCAAATAATATACCATGATCCTTATATTTATAGATCCTCATATCATTATAATAATCAATATAATCATTTCCGAATCTATGTTTTAAAGCATACTTGCTAAATAGTTTTTCTTCTAAACTAGAATTCTTTTTTCTCAGATCTATTTCTTTATCAATTAAACTTTTTTCTTTAAACATTTTAACACCTTCCCTCTAATAAAAAGAGGAGAGGATGTTCGGAGACCCTCCCCCCCCAATCGTGTATTAGAGGTGATTACATCTTATGACATTTATATGTCATAACTAGTATATAAATGTTTCTATAATATCGTAAAAATAGAAACAGAAATAGAAATACTAAGCGATTCCGCCACCATTACCAAAGACGTTAAACTCTATTAAAGTTCTAGTTAAAAGAAAAACAACTATTGCAACTATACCTAAACCAAACATCCAGGCATTTTTAACAAAAAAAGTATTTACTTCTATTAAATTTTTCTGGTTAGATTTTCCAGAAGAAATAACATTATTAACACTTGATTTAATAGTGGCATCATTTATAGAATCTATATTGGGTTGAGTCTTATTTATCATTAATTCAGAGGCCTTTATTAGATCTACATTAGTTCTCACACCAACAGAAGCAAATAAACTATAAGATATTAAAGCTACAAAAAGTACACCAATCATAGCAAAAAATATATTTAGTTGCCCTTTCTTATTGTTTATCATTTATACAAACCCCTGATTTTCAAACTGTGCAAATCTCTTAGTTATAATAAATAGAACTACAGATATTAAAATTAATCCTAAAACCCAGCCATACTTAAACATAAACCCATAAACAGTAATATTAACATCTATGTTATCTCTAGCAGCAGTAATATCACTCACTACACTAGATTTCATATCAGCATCAGTAAACTCATTAGCAATCGCTAAAGAATCGTTTAATAGAATTTCAGATATAGTAAAAGATTCGTCTGCCATTTCTACACCAGCAAGAATAATAGCAGCACTCGCTAGAATTATAATAGCTGAAAAGATCAAAAATACAAAAAAGAATGAAGTTTGGGATTTTTTATTTAGCATTATTAAAAACGAAAGTTCAATCTATTTCTTAGTATAGCCTCTTCAAAAAAGTTTATACCTTTCTTTTTAAGTTTTTTTGATTTAGGAATGGTTTTTTTAGGTTTAATCTTTCTTGATGCACGTCTACCTATATTAGTTCTTAGTAATGAATTTGCAGCAGCTAACTCATTAATAAATGTTTTTCGCCTTCTAGCAGAAACAGCACCACCGCCACCGCTACCAAAAGGTAAACTTAGAGGTACAGGAGGAGGGATAGGCAATCTAGGAAATGGAGTACTTACAGGAATAGGAACACTCACAGGAGATGTAGTAGGAACAGGCACAGGTATAGGGGTTTGTATTGGTGAAATAATAGGGCTAGGAACAGGAGCTATAGGCACTACAGGAGTAGGAGTTACAGGAACAGGAGCTACAGGAACTGGTAAAGGAGTAGGAGTTACAGGAGAAGGTTTAGTAATTGAAAATATCACAGGTAAAGGAGTTGGAGTTACTACAGGAGTAGGAGTTTTTGTGGTTGTAGGAGTAGGAGTAGGAGTAGAAGTTTTCACAGTTGTAGGAGTTACTATTATTGTAGGAGTTTTTATAGGTGTTTTTGATTTCCCTGCAGTTTTAGTAGTTGTTCTTGTAGGAGTTCCCACACCAATAGTAACACTAGGAGTAGGAACGCTTAGAATTAAAGAAGGTGTAGCAGCTACTTTTCGCCCAGATTTTCTCGCTATTGATTCGGCTAAGTCTTGTAATAGATCCCCTGGTTTTTCAAAAGGATCAGAAATAAAAGTACTTAACTCAATAGCTTTACTAATTTTAGGATTACGCAATCTTAAACCTGCGATAGATCCACCTAGAACACCAGCAGCAGCAGCACCAAAAACACCAGTTCCAACAGCCTGTTTCACATTAATAGGGCGGCCTCTCGCTCTTTGCTGGGCGATCTCTTGAGAAAATCCTTCAACAGAACCAGCAACAGCAATTCTAGGAGCTGCAATTTTAAATACTTTACCAAATGTTTGAGAGGCAGGAAATGTAGTACCAGCTTTAGCAGCCTTAGCGAAACCTTTAGAAACTAAACCTCTACCTATTGCCTCAGAAGATCTAGACACTTCTAATAAAGCTACAGTTTCCCCAGTATTTCTAGCGATCCTTTGTCGTTTTGCTGCAGCAACAGCTACATTTAAATCTTTACCAGATAAGCCCTGTTTAGAAAATCTTTCTCTTACAGTAGTTTCAAAAGTACCCTTAGAAAGAATATTACCAACGAAAGGTAATTCACCAGCAATAGAACCAAAGCTTAATGTTCTAGCTGCACGAGTTGTTATTTTACCAGTAGGGCTTGTTTCAGCTATTCTTTTCCCAGGAAGAGGAACTATACCAATTTTACTAACAGCTTCTCTCTGTGCCGCGAAACCTGCAGCTACAACATCACGAAAACCAGCTCTACCTATTGCAGCTCTTTGAGCTTTAGGAGCAGTTAACCTAGATACTACAGGGGCAGCCTCAACAATACCAACAGCACGAGCAGTAGTACCAGCCAGTTCAGAAACAAATTGACCAACAGGAGTTTTTAGAAAGGATCTTGTAGCTATTCTAGCTCTAGCAGGATTAGCAGCAAATTGTTGCCCTATAACAGCCAAAGGAAAAGAGGCAGCTATACCAGCTTGTTGAGCTATAGGTAACGTCGTAACAGCTCTACCTAAAGCTCTTTGTTTTCCAGGTTGGAAACCTAAACCTATACCGCTGAAAAATTGAAAAAAACCACTCTTAGATCTTTTCAAAGCTTGGCTTTCTTTAACAGTTAATCCTCTAACTTCACTAGGTCTTTTAGTAGCAGAAGGAAATTTAAAACTAGGGAGTCTAGGTTTAATACCACTAGGTAAAGTAGGAGTAGCAGGTTTTATTCTACGACCTGCAGCAGTTCTAGGCCCAGTAGGTATTCTAGTAGGAGCAGGAAGTTTAGTAGGAGTAGTTTTTAATCTTGCAGCCGCAATAGTTGGGCCAGGCCTTCTAGGAAATGTAGTAGGAGTAGGAGCCCTTAATCTTGCAGCTTCAATAGTTGGGCCAGGCCTTCTAGGAAATGTAGTAGGCCCAGTAGGTATTCTAATAGTGGCAGGAGTAGGAGTAGCAGCCCTTAATCTTGCAGCTTCAATAGTTGGGCCAGGCCTTCTAGGAAATGTAGTAGGCCCAGTAGGTATTCTAATAGTGGCAGGAGTAGGAGTAGCAGCCCTTAATCTTGCAGCTTCAATAGTTGGACCTGCTCTAACAACAGTAACAACTCTAGGCGGAGGAGGTTGTATTTTAGGAGGAGTTCTAGAACTCATATCTATAGATGATAAAATAGATTGTAATTCTGTTGAAGGGCTAGGCGTAGTAGATACTCTAGAAACAGAACCACCGCCGCTTGGACCAGGTGGAGGAGGAGTAGTTCTTCTTTGTTCAGCTTCACGAGTTGGACCAGGTCTAGGAGTAGGAGTAGGAGCCCTTAATCTTGCAGCTTCAATAAAAGGAGTAGGAGTTACAGGAGAAGGTTTAGTAATTGAAAATATCACAGGTAAAGGAGTTGGACCAGGTCTAGGAATAAGTTTTAAGTTTTTCATGTAGTGTAAATTATCATATTTATATAAATATGTTTTTAAAAGTCAATATTTAAATTAATAGTTATTTTCCATTCATACCACAATCTATAATTCTACCACATAAGAATAAAGGAATAGTCATAAAACTCGCCAATACTAAATAAAGAATAGTAAATATTAACATAATCCAAAAACCATTAAAACCACTATAATTAACACCTTCACTTATTAGTAAAATTATATTAAAAAATAAGTTACAAATCATATATAGTATAAGCCCTAATAAAATAGTTTCAATCATTTTATTTATTCGCAGTTGATAGAGGGTTATTTAGTTTCCCTGATTTATTTATTTCAGACATAATTAATTCTAGTTTTTTATTTGCTAATCTTGCGTGTTTTAATTGTTCAGACGTACCTTTATAATCTTTAGAATCAGTAAACTTTTTTATATCTTCATCATATTTATCAGTGAGTTTTTTAGTTGATCTACACAAACCCTCTATAAATTCTACAAGTATTCTATATTGAAATATACCGTTTTTGAAATCGTCTTTAGTTAAACAATCTAAAGCTTTTAGTATGGCAGTATTCAAATAATATTCAGGGTTAATAGTAGTGTCCTTCATATTATAATCTACATTATCTTTAACTGAATCTTCGTAATTTTCACTCGGCAATTTTATCACCCTGATCTATTTTAATACCTTTATTAAACTCTTCATTAAGTTTATTTTGAAATTCTTTTAACTCTTCATCATCTAAATCATGCATGGCTTTAGCTTCTTTTTTTATAATGAATTTATCACCACGTTTATATTTAATTATCAAAGCTCTATTCTCTGGATTTTTCATATAGAAAGTTACCATAGCATCTATTTTTTTATTATCAAAATTTAGCTCATTTTCCATAACAGTTATTAATTTTCTAATCTTATTCTTTAGTATTTTTTGTTTACTCTCGAAATCGTTTTTCTCAAAAATGTCTACCACTTCTTTAGAAGGTCTTGTAAGTTCTAAATACTTAGGAGTGTATCTTCTCATAGTACCATCAGGATAAATTAAGTGTCCAGTTAATTTTCTTTTTCTCAGCTTAGGCTTTTCTAAATCTCTATCGTCTTTCCACATTACAGAAATATATAACCTAGTTCTTTTATTCCCACCCATAGGCCTAGAACATTTCATATAATAATTTAGAGTGTATCTTATATCAGTTGAAATATCCCTAATGAACTGCGATACTATCATTATGCACAAAGGCTTTATACTTCTACTCATAGCGTTTACATCTGCTACAGCTTGGTTTAAGAAGGAGTGCCACATCTTAGCCTTTATTATCTCCCTTGCTTCGTGCATACATATAATATCAATCTTCTTTAATCTCTTCTTATCGTTTAATAAGTTATCTAGCTTCTTAGGGTATTCTAAAGGAGTATGAACATTTATATCTTCTAGATAGTCTATAAGCTTTAGTCCAGCCATTTCTAATAATATTTCCTGTAGCTTCAAAGCTCCAAAGCTCTTACCCTCTCCACTATCCCCACTGATAAAAAGTATGGCAGGTTTGTGAAACTTCATTCTCCGTATAATAATACTATATAGAATACGTTTAGTTAGATCTAAAGGAGAATCTGTTTCAGGAAAATACTTAACTTTAAAATCTGTAAAACCCATATACTAATTAAATAATGAGCAATATTATAAATGTTTCGATTTTATATACATTATATATATAGTGTACTAGAAAAGCTTAAATAGTTGAATACTTTTTGATTATTGTATAAATCAAAAAGGGTTAAAGCAAAATGGGAGGCTCTAATATAGATTTTTATGAAAAAGTAATGCGGCATCGTTCGCAGTTTAAAGCAGCTCGAAGTTTACAAGAAAGATCTGATAAGAATGATTATTGGAGAAAGAAAGAAGAAGAAAAACAACAAGCTGCATTTAGTAGAAGAATAAATAGTTCAAGTCGAAAGGAACGATTAAGATTTAGAGAAGAAGAGAATAATTATAAGTTAGTTCGCTGGATTCCCTATAGTCAATTTCAAAAAATGAGGCGATAATATGAAAAAAACATTAATAGCAATATGCAGAAAAGAAATAGACATACCCAACAATCTTTCTAAAAAATCTAAAGACAATTTACTAGCTGCAGAATTACAAGAAATACTTGTGAGTAAGATTACATTTAAGGACAATTACTCACCCACACAGAGGTCATATAAATGGTTAAAAATAAAACCCGAAGTAGTAAAAGAATTTCTAAAGGATCTCTAAGAAAAGAGATCTGTCATATTTGCAAAAAGAAAGTCTGTAAACAATATCACGAATGCAGCGGTCAAACAAGACATACAAAGAAAATTAATAAAGGTAAATAAATTGGCAGTCGATGTTAAAGGTTATATCTGCAGTAAATGCGGATTAAGGTTCTTTGTTCTAGAAAATAGAACTCCTACTAATTGCCCTTATTGCACAGGTCGTAAAATAAAAGCACAGGTGGAAGAATGACTAAATGTATAACTTGTAATAAAAATTTTAGTCCTATGGGTATTGCCAGACACAGAGCCATGCACCGAGATAAAAAAGAAGATTGTTCAATTAGATTCGCAGATCAAACAACAAGACATTATAAATTTAGTGAACATCAAGAAACACTAAAATTAGACAAAAATGATACAAACAAAACTTAAAGAAAACGGTTTAGAACTTAGAAAA
>Ga0222685_1000106_pt1 | contig 19242 bp, 17 predicted proteins | sample AntAcemetage1077_FD_179836 | JGI IMG/M metagenome (GOLD analysis project Ga0222685, IMG submission 179836) | Saline water microbial communities from Ace Lake, Antarctica - #1077 | ecosystem: Environmental > Aquatic > Non-marine Saline and Alkaline > Saline | place: Antarctica: Ace Lake...
TCTTTTTACCCTGAGTAGACAGGTAATCCATACCGCCGCCTTCTTTGATATAGTCCTCGTATGCTCCTTTACGCAGAAACGCATCTTTGGTTATACCTGTATAGTCTGCTACTTGCTGAATTATACATTTAGGTAAGAAATTACTGTATTGACCAGAATTAAACCATGCAAATGCCATGTCTCGTGGCAAGTTAGCAAGCGCAAACTCAGGATTAGCTCCTGTAGCAATGAACTTTAGAGGCTTAGTTCCTGATACCCATCCAAGAATATTAGCCACAGTTTGATTCATGGCCGGATCTTGACCATTCCACTCTTTGGCTAACTGTTCTGGCATAGCCACCCGTTCTTCTACTCCATCAAAGAAAGCCTTAACTTCGCCCTCCCCTCGTCTAACAGATTCTCCATCTGTCAATACTCGACCTAAATCAGTATTGCTCTTAACTGCATTAACGAGTTCTTGATTTGACTTATTCCTGAAAGTTCTAGCTTGTGTACGAGCAATAACTTCTGACATCAGTATGCCAGGATCTGACAGCATTGCTCCTTCACTACCTTCCTTTAGAGTCTTAATACCACTATCATGTACTCTTGAACCTTTGACTTGTCCTGATTCTGGATCTACGAATTGAACAAATTGGCGAGGAGAATAGAATTTATGATCTGCAAGCAACTGTTGTTCCGTATCAGCACTAATCAATCCCGACTCTCGTAGTTCTCCTAGTTGCCCTCTTAGAGTACCCCAATATACTTCTGCTGCTTCGTTTATCTGCTTGACTAACGCTGGATCGTTTCTGGTATTAAAGGTGTTTAGCCATTGCTGAGCATCTTTAGCATTAGTTCCTTGCCTGCTTTTCAATGCTACTCCACGAGATCCCTGTAGTCTCTCAGCCTCAATAGTCCTTAGTGAGTCAATATACTTAGCAAATAGCTTCTGCCTACCCTTTGGTATTGCTTTTGATAAATCATTCTGAGCACTCTTGTTGATCCTCTGAGCATTTGCACTTGACCCCTTCTCTAAACTTTTCTTCATTACAGCATTACGAGCACCTGCACGAGTAAGAGCATCCTTAATCGTTGCTTCCTGGTCAACTATCTGACGCTTTATCTGTGCTACTGCAGGATCTTTCTCTGCTTTCAATGCCTCAGTCAATTCAGAATCATTACGATTAAAGTCTTGATCAAACTTAGTCCCAAGGTCTTGTGATAACTCAGCATCAATGCGATTACGCAGTCCCCTTGGAGTTCCAGAAGTCTTCAATCCAAGATTACTAGCAGTCTCTTTTAGTTGCAGCTTATTCATTGACTGCACATCAGTAGCAGAAGGACGAGCCACCGCCTCTGGGTCCGGTAATGCCGTTGCTCTTACTTGAGGCATATCGTCGGTTGTCCTCGGAGGCAGTGGCTGTCCATCTAAAGCTTGTTCATCACGAGTAACCGTTTTATCAGGTTCTGGTGCTATCTTTGATCTTAGGTGTTCTGGAACTTCTCCTACAGTTAGATTAGTTTCTGCATGCACTGCCTTCATCAGTTTATCCAAACGCCTATTAACCAAGTCTATAGGCTGAACCAATTTGTTCCTACGCTCTGGTCTGTCTATGCCTTCCCTGCTAGTTATTGTTGCCTCAAGTAGCCCAGGAATAACATCTTGTGGTGCCATTCCTGCTTTCTGCGCCTCAATCTTCTGCATTGCTAATGTTACTATACCAAGAAATTCTCTGTCATTTCGCCTTATAGCATCATTTGCCTCGGCAACTAATTCTCTATCAAGATCAATAAGTTGCTGTTTGTTGTAGTCTCTGATATCTTGATCAGTTGCTACCATCTTTAATGCTGTAGTATCCCTCCTGCTTACTGATTTAGGTGCACTACCAGTATCTTTGATCATGCGGAGAATATCAGCAGCGGCTTTATCTGGTTCTGCTGATTTAGTTATATCGGTAACATTACCAGGACGAGCACCAACAGTAGTCAATTCTCCTGCTAGTTTTAGTATTCCTTCCCTAGTCTGGGTTGCCTGTGCGTTAGCCAGCACTTTCTGCTCTGTGTCTCCTGTTGCTCTAGGTGCATCTGGAGTTATTGGTGTAAGACTTTCATTTCCAGTAAGCTCTGATGCAGTAATTGGCTCTATCCTGAAATTTGTCTTCTCTGCTTCAGCAACATCCTTCTTGAAGCGAGACATGAAATCATCTCTGACAGCTTTTCGTTCTGCATCAAAGTTACCTTTACCCTTAGCCAAATCCTCTGTAGCAAACGTCATGCTCATTGCTAGTTGAGGCACTTCTTCATTTATGAACCAGTCCATGAATGATTGATCATCTAATCTACCACGCAATCCTCCGTCAATTAACAAGTCAGCTGCGAAATCTGTACCTACTTGTGCAAGCCAGTTAGTCACTCCTGCAGGAACAGTCTGCTCAGGAACAAGTCCGATCATAGATGATGCCAATGCCTGCCCAAAGTTAGCTGCTGCTGTCTTAGCGTCAATATCGCCAGTTGCCACTCCTGTAAGGTTTCTTACTCCAGAACTTAAACCAGAAGTCAGCAATCTAGTGGCGATAACCCTGCTAAGTGGACGTAGAGCACCAACACCTTTTAGCCCTGATATGCCACCAGCTATAGCCCTGCCTGACAACACTGACCCGATCAAGTCACTGAGTCCTGCCACAACCTGCTCACTACCTGATTGCGGGGTAAGATCAATATCAACCTTTTCGCTAAGCATATTAAGTAGTGGTTCACTCAATCCAAGAGTAAGCCCCTTCTCTAGCCCCTTAGCTCCTATAGCAGTACGTCTTAACACATCAGTTGTAGCTTCTTGACCAGCAAGCTTCTGTTCGATCGCGGCTGTTCGTGGATCAGTTGCTAGTGCATCAAGACCTCTGAATCGGTCCTTGGCTTCAAATGCAGCACTAGAGTCACCAGTCTGTTCTGCTTCTACCGATTCTCTCCTAGCACCTGACCTCTTTTCTCTTATCACTGATTCTACTGACTGAGGTTCTTCTATCGTCTGATCTTCTGAAACTTGCTTCCTTGCACCAGATGATTGCAATGACTTGAAGAAAGATTGTGCGCGAGTAGAAGGCTCTGGCTTGTCTAGTATGTTAGCTCTGAAATCTTGAGTTTGGGTCTCGATAGTTGGCTCTTTTGGATCTAGTATCCTTGACGCGAAATCTTGAGTAGCAGACTCATCAATATCAGGAGTCGGCTTGTCTAGTATGTTAGCTCTGAAATCTTGTTCAGCCATAACTTCTCGCTATTTGAGTTTTCTGAGCACTGCCAATCGAGCCATAGCTCTCTTTGTCTCGCTTTCGTTGAGCGGATGGCCATCGATTCCGTTCAATATGGCTTGGTTGATGAATTGGACCTCAGCATCTCTAGTGGCCCTTTCTTCTGCATTAAGCATTCCATCACCGTCAGTATCAGGAGAAGGTCCACCTTCATCGCCTACACTAGATTCTGCACTAGGAGTCACTACGCCAGGAGTAATTGTTGTGGTTGTCTTCTCTCCATCGTCGTCAATAGAAAACTCCTCAACTGTAGTCAATGACTTCTCTGCTATTCTGTTGAGAGATCGAAATGCCTCAAGTTCCTGGGCATAATCATTGGCTGCTGCTGCTAATTTTCGTTTTTCATTAAATTCAGCCTTTAATCGTTCATTGAACTGAGGAGTGCCAATCGCTAACCCCTGTGCTACGAGTTCATCGCTCTTAGCTTGTATCTGCTTGTCAACCACCTCGTTCTTTGCAATCCTGTCGGCCTCTGCAACTCCTAGCTTTCCACCAGCATTAATGTTAGCAACGTCTGATCTTCCAGCGATTTCCTTTGTACTTTCAGATGCAATGAAGGCTTTTTCATCATCACTCTCTTTTTGGGCAGCTTCCTTGTAAGCTATCTGATCTGCTCTAGCCTGTTCGTGGGCAGCTTCCTTGTAAGCTATCTGATCTGCTCTAGCCTGTTCGGATGCTATCTGCGCCCTTAACTCTTTGTCCTTAACGCTACTGCCTGTCCCGCTACCACTAAGGAATAGTTTACGGCGAAGCATCTCACGACCTGACAAGTTTTTACCTGTAGGATTCTCAGGAGTTGGCCTAATAACCTTGATGTCAGTTGCTATTCGGGGAGTATTAGACCTATTGTTCCTAGCGGCACCATACATCTTATCGAAAGCACCTAGAGCATCAGGAGCCTGCTCTTCTGGCCTAGTAGACCTCAGTTGATCTTTGGCAAGCTGAAGGGCTTTAGCACTTGTAGGTGCTGTAACTCCTACTTCTACGGGCCCGTTCCTGCTTGATTGAGAATTGTTGGGATCTACATAACTTATAGATGAAGGATTGGCTTGAAATCGCCCTGCATGATTAACTCCAATACTCTTGGTTAGCTCTGGATACTTCTGCGCAAAGTCATCACCTACCTCTCCAAATGCGTCTGCTGCATCAAATAGCATGCTATTGGTGCGCCTTAAATCAGTATTAACATCTAGGTTCTTGTCTATATTTCCTACCCTAACAGGTTTGCCTAGTGCTCTATTTTTATCTCTCAGGGCTTTATCATTAGCTAATCGTTTTTCTGCCAGCCCAAGTTGACTAGAAAATGACTTAGGTTTTGGGCTTACCCTTGGTACTGCGATTGTCTTTTTTCTTCGTCGTCTTCTTGCCATTGTACGTTCCTATTTATTTGTAAAGGACCAAGCCCATTTGTATATAAATGCCGCTTCTCGCACACGAGCCCCTGGTTCATAGAAATTCGTTGTAGCAGGAGGATTCACTGGAATAGTGAATGACGGAGCGTTGCTTGAACTTGTGAAGGTGACAGGGCTATTGGTACGAGAATACGTCCTAGCCAAAGGAAGATTCTCATAGAAATACCATCTATTTGCTAGCCATCCCTGATTGTCAACATCTGCAAATTCTATGTTCAAGAAGCATACCGGATATCCTTCAGGCTTGAGATACACTGATGCACTATGTTCAAGATTAGTCATCTCAGGGAAGAATATTCCACCGCCTTGTATTCGTTTTCCTGCGTATGTATAGCTTGGTCCCGCATTAGTTGTGACTGTTGCTACACCAGAATACAATTCTGTTTCAGTTTGCGTCACCCCTACAATATCACTCCACCCTGATTCAAGAGTAGCCTTGGCTGTAGCCTCAACAGCGTTTACGGCATTAGAAACCCATCTGGTAGTATTCGTTACTGTAAATGGATCAAGAGAACTCGTAGGGTCATTGTCTCTATGTTCAACAGTCCATTTCATAGCGTTATACACCTTTTGGAGATCGACAAGCACCCAAGGACCGTGTATGTCTCCTGTTTCCATGTGTCCATAACTATACATTGAATCACTGTAATTAGCCCAGTTATTGACAGTAGGCACCCATTCAGTTTCCTTGTCAACTCTCCTAAGTCCATTGGTTAGCCCCACTTGTTGCAGCAAACCTGTGTACGTCAGCATTGGTAGCAAGAGGATTATGTTGGTAAGTGCGGCCTGATCGTTCACGAAAAAGTGAGCATTGTTTGATCCCCAATCTTGCCATGTTCGCCAAAGTGATTGACCCTGAATGATGTCTCCCGCTTCTATTTCCTCTATAACAGGAGTATAAAGCTTCGTGGCGATGTGTATGTGTTCCCTGTACGTTGTCTGTAACTCGTTTAGATAGTTCGTACTCTGCCATAGGTAGCCATTTGTTACCACAGTGAATACACCTGCATGGCTCGGTGCCGCACAGAGCAGTGTCACTATCAATATGATACGTTTCATTAGTTAGCAGTTGCCCGTACATAATCGAAAAACCTAGTCCCGTTGGTGCCAATCTGCCATACCTGATAGGTTAGGCCATTAGCTGCATTGGTGTTCACAACCCAATTAGTTGCCGTGGTGCTATACACTAGAGTAGCATAGTCATTGGAAGCATCAGGAAGCCATTGCTCATAGTCTATTCCAAAATCTTCAGGGAGCCTATCTTCCATCTCCCCTTGTTCATCATTTATAGATGTTGTGAGTTCAAGAAGTTCTATCCGATCCAACATGACACGCATAGCCGACTTAAGCCGCTTGATCTGCTCAAGTAGTTCTTCCTCACTGGCTATACATGCTAGAGGGATCACTATAGCTAACAGTATGGACAATAGTCTTTTCATTATTCATCAGTCCATGAACCAACCGACTCTGTTACTGCTGTGAAGCGATACTTGCCGGTGCCTGGATATCTCTTAATTACATGTATCTTGTCGGCAAAGCTATTGATGTGTTCGTAGGCTTTGTCAGCAGTCTCGCACTGTATGTCATTGTCTGTGCGAGTAAATAGCCGCTTCTGATCTACTGACTTGCCGTTTGTCCGTACACTTCTATATTTAGTTACTATATATGTAGTTGAGTTAGTATAATTCTCCCAATCGGAAGACTTCGCAGCACTTCCACCATACTTGGGAATGAACGTGGTTCTATTCACATCATAGCTTCCATTAGCGTTAGGCACCTGATCTACTGATGCCAACTTGTGACTGCTAGGTGATGTGGCGTAGGTAGCATTAGTCATAGAAGTGCTATTGATCTTAGCATCTAGGTATATAAGAGTCGCATTGTCGGAACTTAGATTGCTCCAAATGACAACCTCGTGCTCCTCTCTACGCCCATTAGAAGCCTTCCATGATCGATATACATAATTAGTAGTGTCGCGCTCTTTGGTCTTGGTAGTCCTTACGCTACCTGAACCGTCACCATTATCACTTACTGACACAGAATCAAGCACCCAACCGGCACCTGCTGTCTGATTGCTTCCTATTTGGGCCAAGTCAGCGATAGGTATTCCATCACCTCCATCAACACTCCTTCTTGACCAACCTGCAATACCTGTACCTGGATCATAGTTGATGCGCTGATAATTGAAGCTTTGATCAAGTACCTTGTCTGGAGATGTTCCTGCCGAATTAGCCCATACAGCCTTCTTGAAGGCCACCATGAACTGACCTATGCCATCCTTAGTGTCCTGCCATTCGCGCCTCCAATAGACCCATCCTGATGCGAACTGAGACACCATCTGTGCATCGGTAATGTTATACATTAAGTCTTGAAAGGTAGTTCCTGCTCCTTCGTTGCCTGGAGGAAGATTCTCCCACATAAGAGATCGTGTATCACCCTCGCCTTCCTGAATCTGGAACAAGTCCAATATCTCGTTATCCTCAGATATGCGAGAAGGAATAGCGTCTAAGCTAGATGCTGATGTAGGTGTATCAACTTTATGCAATCTCTGGATGATTACAGGGACTCTTGCAGCCGTTCCTGCAGTATTTTCATCAATGGCCTCAGTAGAAATATTGACCCATGTACCGGTATAGGTATGCTTATTCGCAAGAGGATTAGTGTATATCGATACATCATTAAGATTCTCAGCCAATTCCTTGACTGTATATCCGCTAGAAGCATCAGCAGCAACGGCAGGCCAAATCCTTGTAAGGTCAGAACCAGCTAATTGAGGATCACCCTTGAGTCTTACAAGTCTAGCATCAGACTCGTTTACTGTTTGATCCATCAACGCACCAAAAGCGGTCATGGCACCTGCGAATATACTCAGTAATATGGCAAATCTTTTCATTGTGAATAATCATCTATTGAGAAGTCTTTAAGATCAACACGTATTTCCTTGATAAACTTGTTGGTAGTAATGTCTGTCAACCGTAACTGAAACTTGTGAACGCTCATAGGTGCCGCTAGATCATCGCTAATTACAGTGTAGTCTCCAGGCTGGTACTTGAGAAGCATTGTTTGAACACGGCCCCAGTCATCATCTTCGTATTTGACCTGATATTTAAGGCTACCATTCTTCTTATTCCCGTTAGCAATAGTGAATACAAGCCTATCAGGAAGGAATGGAGCCCAATCAGGAAGATGGAACTGAGGTGTTGTGTATCTAAAGGCCGTGCCATTCCACCGAAATAGCTTAGAAGAGGAAGGTTCGTATATGAATCCTGTGTTGGCGGTAGCCGATGTTGCTATAACACGCTTCTTCTCATAGTCCAATGTCAAGGGAAGACTGACAAAAGAAGAAAGATTATTGCGAACCTTCCTTGTAAGTTCTACGCTTGAGCCTTGAGAGAATGACATTAGTCCCTTAGTGTTCGACACGAATAGCTGACCATCAAGCTCAGTAATGAAGTTAGTCTGAGTGCAACGCAGCTCCTGAATCAAGTCCGTCCTGTTGAATAATGCTCTATTATCGGACACATTACCTATAACGAATGAACCATTTGTCTTTGCTATGCAGACATTATCTGGAGCAAAAGGAACAATCTCAATAATTGGGTCACTCGACTCATTAAAGAACAGCTTGCTAAGCTTTTGCTTGACCAGAACATCATCATAGTCCTGAGCGTAATATTCAAGCGTAGTGCCACTGAATCTCCAAAGCCTCCGATAGTACCAGTTGTAGTTGGTTGACGCTATGGTGACGTTCCTAGCTATCCTCACGAGACCTGTAGGCATCGTAGTGTTCTTTGCCAGCAATCCATCCATATCAATAGAGTATCCATAAGCATCAGGGCTTTCGTTGATCTGTAGGTCTGAAGCAGGATCAGCAGAATTGATACCTGGAGGAAACTTGCCGCCCATCATCGATAGATCGTACCTAACAACAGCACGAGAAGGAATTGTCTGGGCAATAGAGAAAGAACCCATAAGGACAATAGCAATCATACAGTATGTTGGCTTTCTAACCATAATCATCCCAAAGCACCTAGTCCTATGATATCAGTTGTATCATCATCAGTGTCAGCATTTTGCTCATCATTGACGATCTTTGACCAGATACGAAACTTGCCACGTTCAAAAGCATCATCTGTAGCTTTCAGCAATGTCTCAGCACCCTTTGGCGGTCTTCGTCCAAGAATTATCAAGTGCTTGGATATTCCGCTAGACATTGCCTCCGTATGAGTCTCGTCAAGGGTGATAGTTTGATCGGTTCCTTGAACATGAGAAATAGGCGAAGAACGATCAGTATCATTGTTGATCTCGTCAATAGCTGAGTTTACAGCATTAACAAAGTCTTGATCGAATCTAGCGGAGCCAGTACCTCTAGCCCCAAACTCACTTAGCTTTTGATCGTAAAGACCTGTAAGCCGGATGTTCGCCACGGCGACCTCCTAGTTTCTAGTCTTGATCAGCCAAGCTCTTACAGTAATGTTGGTCTTATTCGCGCTGTATACACGAAGCTTGATCTTCTCTACTACTAGAGGAATACGACTGTAATCGTTAGTCGTTTCGCTACCAGCAGCAGATACAGTAGGTATACGTACAGGATACACACCACTAGCCGTAACATCATCAAGAGTGATTATGTCACGTTCCTGAAAGAATGTATTTGTCGAAGTAACAACATCAACATCTACTGTAGGATTAGAAGCACCCGAAAATGCTAGAAATACTGAATCACACCATCCATTTGCATACAGCTCAGAAGTGACTTGATCGGTTGCAGCAGTATAAGAACCAATACTCACATCAGTTATAACTAGCGGACCTATAGTATCAACCTGCTCCTCTGCCAATACAGGCAAAGCGATCCACGAGCAAGCGAGGGCTATCATAAGAAACTTTTTCATCGTATCCCCTTTGTAAGCCATGCACAGGCTGATTCCTGCACATGGCATTTACATGCTAGTTATCGCCGCAGTTATTACCTGTAACCGTCACTGTTCCATTCAACAGATTAGTCGTTCCTACAGTGAACGCGCTTCCTGCCGCTGCCTCTGCAAGACAATTCAAGTAAATGCTTACTCCTCCATCAGTTCCGTCAAGGATCAACTGAGTAGTAGTAGCAGAAACAGTGTCATAATCGTTTGTTGCCTGAGATATCCCGTTAGTGGAAGCGAAATTGATTTCAGTTCCACTCAACGTAGTTCCAGTAGCAGCAGCACTTCCAATGGCAAATGCCCACTCATTAGTTGCATCAAATCCAATGTTAGTTGCTACTATAGTAATATCATCAACAACAGTTCCATCAAAGTTCCAGAAACCTTCTGGCAAAACTCCTAGATGTATGCTGCCAGTGACATTAGTAGTTGCATCACCCTCCTGTAGAAGAATAAGAGGCGCAGACGCTAGAGTGTATGTAATGGTTTTTGTTCCCGATTCAGAGAACGTAGCCGTTACAGTGCTCAGTACGCTAGTACCACTTCCTGTTCCACCAGTATTGAACGATGATGCACCAGTAGTCGCCACCTTGTCGATCTCTAGCTTCATGTCGCCAGTACGGTCAACCTGTGTGATTTTTGCTGTTCCTGATCTTGCGCTCCAGTTCACAATGTTGTCACTATCTGCACCCATCGCTGATATAGAAAAACACAGAATAGCGATAATGACAATTAGCCCAACATTTGCAGACCCAACATTACCATCCTTGTCTATATCGATACCCGCCTCCTCTTCTATTTCTTTCACGATCTTTGGTCCAATCGTTTTGCATAGAACTTTCAGCAATACTTTCATCGCCTTGCCAAGCTTGCGAATAGCATAAGCCTCATTGCTTTCCTTCTTCTTATCAACTACTGGCTCAGCCTTGACAACTTTGGGTTCAACTGGTTTAGGTGCTACAGCCTCAATTTTAGGTGTAGCTTTCTTCTTAGCAGCAGCTTTCTTCTTAGTAACCATGATAGTCTCCCTTTCGGGGTAGTGAGGAGAGGGGTAGGTTCCCCCCTCCTCTAAGTTAATCTTATGTGATTAGGATCCTGCAGAACCAAACACGTTCTTACTCGTAGCAAAACCATGGGCTACGATGAACTTGATTCTCTTGTCGAAGATGATATCGACGTTCTCAGGGTTGTTGTTCTTGACGTTTGGACGCTGCAGGAATACTTCAAATATCCCACGAGCTTCACCAGTAAGATCCGCAAATCCCCAATAGGCGGTCGTACTCGACAGATGCCGACTACAAACATACCCACGGTTATTGATGAGGACATTAGGAGTGTTCAACGCAGTCTCTGGATCCTGTTTAGCAACCTTGATCTCCTCAAAGGTTTGATCCAAATCAGTAGGAATCAGCCAATCCCTGATATCTACTGGCATCGGGCGCCCCCACTCATTAGTCATCTTCAGAGCAAGCTGACGCTGTGCGTGAAGGTTTCCAACAGATGCAGGACCAGTTCCCAGGTTGTCCCATGTCCCATACTCAATGTTCTCGTGAGGATGCGAATTGGAACACAGAGGAAGATCATCTGCGCCTGCAGTACCGGAAAACGAATTATCAAAGATGGCTACCCGAAGGTACTCAAGCTTTGACATAGACGCAGCCGGTAGACCACTAACCATTGACGACAACTTTGCATAACGCTCCATCGCTCTCTGAGTATCGGTTGCCCGAACACCCATACGATAAGGAACATAGGTTAGCGTCTTAGATAGACCAGGAGCGACTTGGGTGTACGGCAACTTTTCCGTATCCTCATTCGCTATAGGCATATCCAAGTTAGCACCAATATTGCTTATCTTGAAGTTGTCACCCTCGCTCTCATCCATAGTCACGAAGAATTGATCCAGCACTGCTGGTTCCTCTAGGCTACGAGTCCACATTACGTCGAAATCTCTACTCAGCTGATCTGGGTAGGATTTCCTGTCTACTATTCCAGCTTTCATGAATCTTGGCATCGTCTGTTTCTCCTTGTACTAGCCTATTGAGCTAGATAATTATGCTAGTTTAGCGTCAAATGCACCCTGTAGGAATCGCACAATGGCTACTCCAGGCTCTGTTGCCAAGGTCGGAACGAGTTTAGTATTCTTGTTATACATGATATCAAGAACGCACATTGACGCATAGGTAGACAGATTAGTATCTATCGTCATATAGCCAATGTATGGTGTGGCACCAGTCTCTACAGAATGACCAAGATTGTCTTGGACCATAGACTGAGGAGCAGCAGCATCAGCACCATCATGCGATACGTAGATAGCCCACTCTTGATTAACAGTGGCCTGCTCGTAGAATACTTCTGTACCAGAATCAGGAGATGCCTGATCTGCTGCAACGAAACCCTGAAACGCTACTTCAGTAGCAGCGTCAGAATCAACACATACTTCCAGAAGACCAGAGGTATTGATGTATATTGGTGCCGGTCCATTAAAGGTCATAGAGGCCTCTATCTGCGCCGGTATTAGTTCACATGCTGGTCCCTTGAACAACCAAGGGGCTCTTTTTTCGGTGATCGCCATGGTATTTTCTCCATTGCGCCCCCGATATCAATCCAACTAACTAGGCTTTTCCTCTTTGAAAACACTGTCAGGATTAGCTTTCATGGCTTTACGCCGTGGATCATCGGGAGCTACTTTATCAATCGATTCAGTAACAACTCCCTCCGTATGCTGTACGTTGCCATTCTCATCACGAGGAGGCTCCTTCAAATTGAAGGCTGAACGATTAGAGACTTGCTGAAGTCCCTCTTCGTATTTCTCCTGTGTGCATGCAACCAATACCTCAGTTTCATTCCCGAACGTATCCATTATCAAGTCACCATCACTCGTAAGAGGCTCATACCCATCTTGGGCATAACTCTTGAGTTTAGATAGACCTACGAATATGGAGTGCATCCCTTTGGGAGTGTTCTGATTCATCAACTGCTTGCGTACTTGAGTGACATCGCCAAGTTTTGACGGAGGTGCCGCTTTTCGTTTCTTTTCTTGTGCACGGGCCACCTCGACAAGTTTAGCCGTGTATTCCTTTGTGGGTAGAACTGTTTGAACCTGATTCATGATTTTGCCCCCTGTTTCATAGTTTCAATATGCTTCTTGACCTCTGCTTCCGACAGTCCTTGTGACTGTAAGCTTGCAACGGTACTCTCTATGGCTTCGGGTGTCCATCGTTCACCAGTATTCTCACTATCGTCACGTCCAAGAACCCTTGTACTTGTAGACGATCCAGGCAACTGTGCTCTAGGCATAGTTTCGGGATTTAGCTTCTTATCAATAGCGATAAGAGCAACACGGTCCTTTATTGGGTCCATGTTAAATTCCTCTGCTAAAGCCTGCACACTGTCCTTTCTAACCATATACTCTGGATTTGCATCACGTTGATTAACAGCAACTTGCTCTAGCAAGCTTTTAACTTCTGCCATCTCGTCGTCTTTGGCTTTAAGCATAGGCATTATTTCAGCTAACACCTTTTCTCTTGCAGCCTTCTCAGCACCTGTACCTGCGTCCTGAGTATACGAGTTAATGACATCTAGGAGCTTCTTACCATCGGCATCGTCCAAAGACTTTCCCAATGCTTCATAGGCTTCCTGCTGGTCCTCGTGAGTATTCGCAGCACCGTTAGCCGCTGACTGGGCCAACACTTCTGTTATCTTCGAGAGTTGATCATCCCGAAGAGAGGCTGATTCAGCAATGGCTTTATCAGCCCTGCTATTTGCAACCTTGCCCTGCTCCAGCAAATCATCTACACGCTGGTTTGACTTATCGAGTTGCGCTTGCAAGTCCTCTAACGTGGCTGTTCCAGTTTCCTGGGGCTCTGCGTTAGGGTCTGTTGCGCTTACGTCAACTTGAGGGGCGTTTCCACCTGATCCCAAATCTTCCATTATGTACTCCTATTGTTATTTTGTAGGCCCATCACAATGATAGGTGGTCCACATTTAGTAAGATGATTAAGAAATTCAAGAATCATTGTCAATCTTTTTATTAGCCTTTTCGCTATTATCACGCTGATCAGCCTCATTCATAATATCAGTAGCAACTCTACCCATATCTGAATGTAGCGACCAAGCACCTGACAATACAATAGCTGATCTTTCGTTGAAATCGCTGTTTGACATGCAGAGTCTAGTATCTGACTCTATCTTCATGCGTTCAAGTTGTCGCCATGCCTTAAAGGCACTGCCACGCATCATACGGGCAATAGATTTGCACTCACTAGCAGAAATGCTCACAAGTTCTTCGTCACCATCTTCAATCTGTGGATCAATGGAGTTGGTCAATACCTGGATGCCATCAATTCCGTATCTGCTATCTTCATCAGCCATTGGCTATTGCTCCCTCTGTTGCTGCTATACCATCGCCTGCTACCTCGCCAGGAAGTGCCTCACCCTCGCCTTGTAACTGCTCTGAAGCGTCTTGCTGTCCAGATGTGGCAGTCTCTTTCTGTGCAATCATCTCTTCCTCAATCGCAATATGCTGTGCAAGCTGTGCGGCCCAATCAGCATTAAATCCTGTATCATCGTTGGAAAGCGTCTTGTACTGAGCTAACTTAGCACGTTCAACAGACAAGTGAGCCTTCTGGTTTTGCTGTGGCATTGGCTCAACAAATTCACCATGCATTAGCATAGACTCTACTTCTCCCATTGCTACGCTGATAGCGTCATACTCCTCATCAATAGGGAAGACCTCGGCAGCAATAGGTATCTTAAACTGAGTGAATACCCAACGGTTGAATAATCTGCGTCCTGCAGGAGTTGCATCAGCACTAGCAGAAGTCCAGAATCCTCCTATCAGATTATTCAACTCTATCCTACGTGAACGGTTGTTTCTAAAGCGATTAACTGCAGTTACCGACACCTTGAGAGGTCCATATAGATGTGCAGGCTTAATCTCATAGTCAAGATTGTTGTGAGTAACTGTAAGAATAGTCTCAGGATCACCGTACTGTCGCCAATGCTCTTTGTCCCAAGTCATATAGAACGGGAAATACTGACCGCCAACGAAAGAAGCCATATCGTCTATTGGTAATAGTGATTGATCTAGGCTATTCTGAGACTCAGTAGCACTTGTACGAGAAAATGCTATCTCTCCTGATACAGCCTTATCAGCACCTGTGGTGCTCTCAAAGTTGCTCTCAGTCAACTCATTGAGAGACATTGTTGCTGGAACATTGTTATTCACTGCCAACTGAGCAAGTGTTGATCCACGGCTAACCTGCAATAGCTTATTGGCCCTAGACTTGAGATTTCTTGGCTTGACTATCCCATCAGTCCACCATGGAGCAAGGTTAACAAGGTTCACGTTGTCGTTAGCCTGATTTATATTGGAAGTAGACTGCCAGTAAAGAGCTTCAGTACGAGTAAAGAGGCCATCATGGTAGGCTCCCTTATCGTCACGGAGGAGATGGACCATTTCAACTGGTATCTTCTTGAGGTTGTATGGACATTTAACAAGGCGCAAGCATACCTGACCCTTACCGTCTATTGGTCCAGCAAACGTACCCCAATAGAGAACAGGAGGGTTCTTATCGTCCCATGTACCCTTGCCAGTGGTCTTTCCCTTACGCATCTTCTCTTTGATCGGAACGAATCCCCACTCCTGCCATACTTCCCACAATCCTGTAGCTTCTGTGAATCCCTGCTCACCAGCATTGTTTGAACGGTCGGCAAGCGTATCACTCTCTCCGTCCTCTCCGGTATAGAGTTGATTGGCAGTAAGCTTATCGACATTCATCAAGAAACCTTGCTTCTGATCTGATGCAAGAGTATCCCATGGCTTCTGTCCTCGGACAAAGAACGCTCTCCAGTCTTCTACTTCGTCAAGCTGTGAGTCGAAATAGGCATCCTTCATATCAATCATGCTTAGAGAAGGACAATCTTTGGTAACTACATCTTTCTCAATCCACGTCCATTTCTTAGGCAGGCGAACTCCACCTTCTCCTTCTTCCCACTCAACGACCTTACGGACATTCTGTGTCTCTACCTTGCGCTCCCACTCATCCCATAGCACAAGGTTGCCATACTTGACCAAGGACCACATATGCTTCTTGCCCTTTTCGCGCCGTTGATCATCTTCAAACGTAAGACGACCAAGCATATTCTGCTGCTTTGCAACAAACTTTCCATCTGCCGGTGTACGGAAGATAGTAGAGTTTTGCTTTGGCTCATACTTGGCAGGAAGCTCCTCGGTGTTGATGAATCCAAACATATTGCATAGATTTGAATAGATGGTTCTAGCGTTCCTGAAGGCAATAGTGCTAGGCATGTTGGACTTAGTATTCTCGTCCTGTGCGCTAGAAGTCTTCTTGCGAAGAGAACAGCGTTCCATCTTGTCGTAACTATCCATCTTACCGCCAGTATCGCACCACTCCTTGCGAGTAGCCTGAGCCCTGAAGTTGTTGTAATTCTTCTTTGACCAAGAACTAAACTTGCCACAAAGCTCAGTGTCACCAGCAAGATTATTGATCGGAGCATACCATTCAGGTAGGTCGCCAGTGTCAGGAACAGCACTAGCATCAGGCACATTGGTAAGATCCGTTTGTGACATTAGGCAACTTCCTTCTCTTCCATCGATGTAGACATGATGGCTTCAATCTCTATTGAATTGCATATTTTAAGATTCTTCTGACCAAGATCAAAGCTGACAGGGATACCGGACTTCTTCATAATCAAGACTTCATCTCCTGGATGCATAGGCCATACCCGATGTGCACCATTAGGGTACATAGTTCCACAGCCCACAGATAGAACCCGTGCTCTATCTGCCTTAATATCAGGATCAACCATGATTATACCGCCAACTTCTTCTTCTGGTAGAATCTCAAGCAAGCATCGATCTCCCCAAGGTCTGAGCCCATGAGGACAAGTATCGTCCTTGATAGCCATAGGGATAGACTCTTCAATGAAATGCTCGTACATTATCCGGTTGCCAACAGCATCACATAGGTCAGTACGCTTAATTCCAATGCTCTCATTTGGGCAAAGCAGTCGATCTCCTACCTTGATTATATCAGGGAAACGGCGGGGAGGCAGTCCATCATAAGAATGACCACGAAACTTATTGGCATGCTTTTTCAAGCAAGTCTGACCTACTGTAGCACCAACAGCAATAACGTCAACGAACTGGCTCTCATCTCCGCATACTTGGGGAAGAAGGATACCGCCAACCTCACGATCACGGAAGTTATCGCCTAATTGTTCGCCTGTCATACACTTTCTGGTATAGAAACAATGGCCTCCAAAGTAGAGAGGTACGCCTTGTTTAGACTCAAACGGATGCTGATAAGCCATTACATGCCTTTCAATATCGGGGAAAATATCATATTCCCACAGTAGTTGTCAATCTTTTATGCTCCTGTAAACGGAGTATTATCTTCTTCGCTGTCTTCGTCTTCTGTTTTTGCGTTATCTCGGTAGTCCCCCCAGAACTCCGGTCCATGAGATGCCCAATACTTTGCAGTATCTATAAAATGGTCTGGTGCCTTCTTTTGTGCAAGTGCATCTTCTGGAAAATGCTCTATCTCATCTACTGCTTCGACCATCCCTGCTACACCGTCAAAGAAGAATACCTTAGAGCAACCAATGACCGGAGTCCCATCAGCTTCCTTGTTGCAAGGGTGAACCTTGGTTAAATCGATCTGCATCCAGTCCTTGAGTAGTGGGAGTTGTTTGGCATTAGCTTTACCGTCAGCCTGCTCAGTAGCAACACCATATCGTTCAAACAGGGATCCTATGGTTTCTCCCTGTTGACGCTGACTAAACGACCTACCATCAAGAATTGTCCTGAAAACAGTCTCACCACTAGATGGATTCACTCTCTCCTCAAAGTAAGTTAATCCGTTTCCTGTCAACGGATCGCGCTCCTCATAGAGCTTTACTTGCGTATTGTGTGACATTTCTATGATTTTTCTAGCAGCCTGGGCCACAATTATGTTCTTTTCGTACAAAACCCTGTAAAGAAAGGCATAATCCCACATAACTGCCCACCAACTGCACACAGTTATGCCTGTATCGCCAAAGTCAATCACTCGGTAAAGGGTAGCCTTGTCAGGCTTTGGAGTTTTATCGTCGTCCCATCTAGGCTGTATCATGTGTACTTTGCGCTGCCAAACTTCCGTATCAAAGTATAGTCCTGACCCCTCTTCCCACCCCCCCCAATATCTTGCTACAGCCGCACGTTCATCTTTCTCAGACCTGATAATGGTATTGCCTTCATCATCAACGTCATTTACCCATCTTACATCAAGATCATGCCTATGTTTCTTGGAAATAATGGCTTCTGGTGTAGAATCTACTGACAAATGATAGACTGCCGCTGTACCATACTTGGTGTAGCCAACACCATTCTCTGCTATTGGATCATAGATTTCACGCTTAATCGGACCTGCAGCACCTGTGTCGGGCCTATCGTCCATCACATGACCAGTTAATGTCATGCAGCAAGGAGTATAGTCATCTCGCGTTGTAGCTCCACGTTGCCAACCTGTAAGCTTCTCCATGGGTTCCTGCTCATCTGCATGTTGCCCATCTGATTCAAAGCCCTCCCAATGTATTTGCTGCTGTGTGTAGCAACGGAACTTTATCTGAGATCCACATTTAAGGTGACAAGTCTTGGTTCTACCATCACCAAAGGATAATGACTTCTTAGCACCTTCCTCTCCATCGAAATTACCCCAATCAGAAGCATACTTGCCAAGCTCCTCTCGTGGTAGAGTCTCTTGATACCTTGACCATACTGTAGCTACATTATCCCATGAATAGCTTGCGACCACCCATATCTTTGGACCATCCCATGGATACCACTCTACCCCATGCTCTGAGAAGATAGGCCACCATTTCTCAGTAGGTACTAGACGAAGATCAGACCATGTTGCCCCAATGTTTGTCTTGCCATTCTGATTAGGGCCAAGCATGAGAGAGATGGCATGTGTTCTGTCGCTGAGAAAGGCTACACCGTCATTCTTGTATTTCTTGGGGTAATGACTTGGCGGTATGACGAATTTGCCATTTGCCATGGATCTAGTCTTGTCTGACCAGGGAATACCATGAGGGAGGAAGTAGGCGAGTGGGTTCTGATGCTGCTCGGCAACTCGTGCAACAAGAGCATCAGCATCGCGTCCACAGCCCTTCTCTCGTAGTTGAGAAAGGGTCTGGTCAGAGAATTGAACCCACTCACCGTTTATCGGGACTTTGTAATTCATTACCTATTATTCCTCCAATGATCCATGCCATCCATCAGGATACTTACCAGCCTCCTTAACGCTCATAAATCTCCCCCGCAAAGAACAAGCACCTGCCCCTCTCGCAGCATTTATGGATGCTTCTCTTTTTGCAGCCTCCTCGGACATGCCGCCAGCAACCAATTTCTTCACAATGTCAGCATATTGACTAAGTAGTAACCTGCTCATTGCTAAGCCTCTTACTTTTCCTTTTTGGGCTCGTAATTACTTGGCTGACCTCGTACCACCACGCACGAGTCACACCGTTTCTTGCCATTAAACTTACAATCGGTCTTGCTGCACCAACCGCCCGTGCCGTAATTGCTCTTGCTCTTACTGCCCATCGCCAGAT